>JACCDH010674455.1_pt1 | contig 44599 bp, 35 predicted proteins | sample 7442481 | NCBI WGS metagenome assembly JACCDH01 (sample SAMN15323433, study PRJNA562643) | freshwater metagenome | isolation source: river surface water | place: USA:Blue River Watershed | collected 2017-08-15 | reverse complement strand
TTTCTTTCAACATACCTTCAACTCCAATTTTTATCAATCCCATTAATCCCCCACCTGTCATTTTATATAATATGTTTATATATTTACATTTCTTTAAATTGGGTAAAATATTTTTGGATTAGGTGGCAAAATTTTTGGGTTAGATTTTTCCCGACCCCGTCCTGGAACAAAATTTTCTCTCTGAACAATCTCCATTCTCTTTGTCATTTGTCATCTAAAGATATATAATAAGAATTATATATCTTTAGATTAGTTTTAAGATTAGTTTTTATTATTTTATTTTAATAAATTATTTTTAATAATAAAAAATCTAGAGAAAAAATACAAGATTATAAAATAAGATTGTTATTAACAAAAATAAATATTATAAGATTGAAATAATAAAAAATATAGAGATAAAAATAGTTCAATAACAATTTATTTAGATATAATTTATAATATTTAATGTAACAATAAAAGTAGATAAAATAATATTACATTAAGAGATGGAAAATATAATTAATAAAACATTATAACAAAAAACATAGATAAAGATAATAATTTATCTAGATAAATTATCATTTAAATATATATTTATATATTATAATTAAATAATGTACTGTTGTATATGCAAAAAAATACATTCAATAGATGGGTTAATTAAATGTGATTTATTTTTAACAAGTTCAATAAGTAAATATACTAACTTAAAAACAGATTTATTAATGGATGATATTAAAAAATATAAATCTCGTCATTCATGTGATATTTGTAATAAGATTTTTACAACAATAACCAATTATAAATATCATGTTGAACATAATGTTTGTAATAAAATAAAAGTATCAAGAAAAAAAGAAATAAAATGTGATATTTGTGAAAAAGTTTTTACAGATAAACGATCACTTATTTACCATCAAAATAAAGTCGTTTGTGAAAAAAATCAAGAAATAACTAAATTGCAACCACTCAAAACTAATAATCAACAAATAATAACTACAAATAATATTAATAACACAAATTCAAATAACACAAATAATATAAATAATTCAAATAATAATATATCTAATAATAACACACAAAATAATATAACTAATAATATAAAACTAGTGCCATATGATGATATTAAATATGATTATATGAGTGAATCGGTGTTAAGAAAAGCATTTGAAGTACCAGGAGAAGCATTTCAGAGCATTACAACAGATATATTTTTTGATCCAGATAACAAAGAGAACCATGTTATATATTGTCCTAATTTAAATAACAATCAAATTCATGTGTTTAATGGTAATAAATTCACAGATGGATGGGATGTGTTAGATAAAAAGAAGTTTTTTAAAGAAATGTTAACCAAACAAATGAATACATTAGAACAAATATTTAAATGTAATGAAGAAGATGATAATCCATTGGAAATAGATAATATAGTCGGGTTTACAAATTTGCTAAAAGAATTTAATAAAAATAATGATGTGATTAAAGAATATACTAATATATTAAATAATATATGTTATAGAAAAAAACATATAGTTAAAAATACAATAGACGAAACAAAAGAAGAATCAAAAGATAAAACAAAAGATTTAAGAATTAAAGCCATGCTTGCAAGAGCTGCATTAAAGCACAAAGATAATGATATTTAAAAATTAATAATATATTTATGTATTATTAATGGTGCGTTATACTTGTTTATATTGTAAAGAAAAGTTTAGAAAGAAAATGGAAATCCACTACAAATAACCAATCCAAATGAATAAATTCATTTGTCGCAAGAATTTGCTATAGATACAATAAATCAATACACAGGTAAATTAAATACTTTGTGTTATAAAAACAGACCAATTATTAAGGTAACATTGAATAATTTAAAAAAGAACGGGAACTTAATCCATTTAATTAATAATAATTTGTAACAAAATCTTGGCATAAAAATAAATTTTTTTCACTTAAAAAATTAATAATATTAAAAAATAACAAATACCACCAATGGTAAAATATACATGTTTATATTGTAAAAAGGAATTTAATAAAAAATCAACATATGACTATCACAAAAAATCTTGTGAAAATAAATTTAATAAAATTATTAATATGTATAAATCTTATAACAAAGATAATTTAATTAAAGAATATAATGATGTTATTAAAGTTATTAAGGTAAATAAAGAAAAAGAATATGTCTGCATTACATGTAAAAAATGTTATACATCATATAATGGGCTTAAATTACATCTAAAAAATAATGGATGTGAGAAATATAAACTAAGTTTATGTGATAAAATTAAAAAAAGATTAGAATTAAATAATAATCAAACTATTATTCCTAAAATTAATAATACTGAAACAAAAAATGTCATCAACACTAATACTGAAAAATATAAAAAAGCTAAAATACCACATACATTAAGACGTATTGCTTGGGATTATTGGATTGGTGAAGATAATGCTAAAAGTAATTGTTTGTGTTGTGGTTTAACAATAATATCACAAATGAATTTTAGTTGTGGGCATATAGTTTCTGAAATAAATGGTGGCAAGTTGATACCAGAAAATTTAAAACCAATATGTCATTCTTGTAATTCATCAATAGGCACAAAAAATATGGATGAATTTATTAATAAATATTGTTTAAACAAAACATCCTAGTTCCATTAAATTTATTAACTATCTAATAAATTTAATCCATCAAATCCATTAATTTAATCCAAGTAGCTCATCAATCTCATATGTATCTTGTCCTAATTTTTCCATTTGTTTCTTTTGTTTTAGCAATTTCTTTTTTTCATCTCTACCAAGTTCTTTTTTCTCAGTACTCACACTAACAATTTTATTACCTAATGAATCAACTTTTTCTTCATCACCCTTATCAAATTTTAATTTTTTACTATCTTCTTTTTCCTGTTTCTTTCTTTCTTTTTCTAATGCTTCAATCATATTATCCCCAAATACTGTCATTGAACCATTTTCAAGTAACCATTTTTCTCTTGTGATCGCATTGTAAAAATCATCATTGTGGGAAATAACAAGTACACCGCCTTTAAAGTTTTTAATAGCATCAGATAAGGCATTTGTACTTTCACGATCTAAAAAGTTAGTTGGTTCATCAAAAATAATAACATGGGGTAAATAAAAAGTTGCTGCAGCTAAATAACATCTCATTTTTTGACCTGATGATAGTGCATTAATCTTTGTATGTTGGGCTATTTCTGGTTCTAAACCAAATGAATTCATATGTTTTTGGATTTCCCCGGTGGTTAGCTTTCTCTGCCCCATCATACTCTCCATTGCTAGCTTTTCATCAAATTCTTTAACCATCTTTTCATATCCCATCTCTATTAGCTCTGATTTACTAAACCATTGGGTTAGTTCAACAATACCTTCTGCTTTTGCTTCGTATTCATGTTCTCTTTTACCTGTACGCCTTGAACCAAGTTCTTTAATTACAAATGTTTTATTTAATTTAGCCTTTTGTTTAATTGCTTCAATTTCTTCTTCTGATAAAGTTAAAGTATTTTTATTTGCTTGTTCTCTATCATATCCCATTCTATATCTCCACATAACATATTCAATAGGAGTTAGTCCCTTATGTTGTTCTAAACAAGCAGAAATATTTTGTGGAATATAAGCCATACGCAAATTAGGATGTCTATCAATTATTCCTCCATTAGGTTCAAGTTCTCCAACTAATATTTTTACTAGGGTTGATTTACCCGCGCCATTAACACCAGCAATAATAATACGAGCCGCTTGACTTACTTGAACTGTGATATTTGTTAATTGTGGTTTTGGAGCAGTTGGATATTGAAAGTAACAATTCTTCATACTTAAAACTGATTTAGTAAGTGATTTGACTCCATCCAATGGTCCAGGATCTGGGATGCTAAAGGCCAACACATCTTGAGATGTTGTTTGAAAGTAAAATGCAGCTTCAGGTTTTTGTTTAACAAATTCAGTCACATTACCTCTATATACTTTCAGCTTGAGTGTTTCATAGTGTATCATGTTTGTACAAACTTCATCCATAAATTTAATATCGTGGGAAATGATAAGGAATGTGGTGTTCTTTGTTGACTTGATATAGTTTTTCAACCAAATAATACTTGGGGCATCTATATGGTTAGTAGGTTCATCCATCAAAATCAATGGGTCTCCTGCTAATTTGGCTAAAATTAAATTTACTCTCTGAACATTTCCACCTGAAAGTGTTGATAGTGGTGAATTCATCATATGTTCTGTCACATAAAGTTCTGCCAAGTTCCTTGCAATTTCTTCACGTGTGATTCCTTTGGCTTTTATTTTTGGATTAGATTCCAAATAATCTAATGTTATTTGATCATGGTGTTCTTCTGAAATATGATGCTCAATATATGTTGCTTCAATATCTGGAAATCCTTGTAACGTCTTATTTGACATTGCTCTCAACAAAGTAGATTTACCAGCACCATTATGTCCTAAAATTCCATAAATATGGTTAAGTTTAAGTTTTAATGGTGTTTGGTGTAAAAGAACTCGAGTACCATAAGCTAATGAAAACATACAGTCACAAAGATTTTCATCATTTTCCTCTGGATCATGTTCATATACTGTGATAGTAGCAATTAACTTGCTGGAAATTTCATTTACTACTAGGTCCCGGTTAGTTACTGTGTTTGGTAAATAAGGTTCAATACATTTGTAATAAACATCTTGGTTTCTAATCTCATATTTAACTAAGTTTAGTACCAGGCTGATACTATATTGGATCAATGGGCTTGAAACATCTATTGTAGAACCAATAGCTTCGCTATACAAATTAGAACATAGTTCTCGAGTTACTCCATCAACTAATTTCATATTTGATTGTTCATACACTCTATTTAATGTATTTTTCGATCTAGTACAAACATTTCTAACCTCTTCAACAGCAATCTCATTAATACCTTTGTCTAAAATCCATGTGAGTTTATCATAAAATATTCTAGCATAAACAGGATTTTTAATTAATTTACACAAAGTGTCCATAACAACAGCTGCTTTTCTTTGACACACAACTTTCTTCTCTCTCATAGCCCTAACTAACATAGGGATTAGTAAACCAAGAGTTGGAATATCTATGTCATTGACAAATGGCGTAGATGCTAACTTTTCCAAAGATGACTCTGTTTTAGTTGCAGGATTCATATAACCTTCTATCATTGTGGGAATAATAGGTTTGATGTCAACATTTGTAATTGTTTCACATATTGAGATCCAAGTTTCTTTGACTTGAGTTTTAACTTCTTTTTTAACATCAGATGAAAGACTTATTAGTGAGTCAATTATCAAAGGTAGATTTAAAGAAACAACTTCTGGATGTAATTGTGAATAAAGTTGAATCATTTTTAGTCCCATAATTTTAGACTGGAATTTCACAGATGAAAAACTTTTACTTATTTCATTGAAAACAAGCTCAAATGAGTATGGATTGGATTTTTTTATAAAACTTTCACAAAATTTTTCTACATTTGCTTGGTACTTTTTTTCGCAACTTAATTCTAGGATTGGATAAATAAAACCAATAAATTCTAGTTCTGAAACACCATCTTCAAAATCAAACTGTCCATCACCCAAAGACAAGTTTTGAACCACACTCTCAAAATTCATATAAAATAATAAATATTTATTCTTTTAAATGTATTTTTATATTTTCTTCCTGCAAATTGGGCATAAATTAGAACAGTTTAATAACCAGGGTTCAATACATTCACAGTGGAAAAAATGTCCGCATGGGAGAATTTTTAAATTAGAGTCATCTGAATAATTCTCTTGACAAATTGTACAAAACTCAGAGTTTTTCTCTTTGTAATCAAGCCCAACTGTTGAAAACTCTTGTGTTCCTAATTCTTTGATTTCTTCATTGGTTGCTGTTTGTTTTTCCTCATCATCTGTTCTTTCCATTATATTATTCATTAAATTTAACACATGGAGTAAACTTTCATTTGATCTCATATTAAAAATAGTTGATAAAAACATTATTTCGCTAAGCAGCGAGCTCCCACGAATACTTTGTGAACCCATAGTAAAAGGACTAATCAAACGTTCTCTATTTGATTGTGTCGGTTCATCATCTGACCCAACTATCATATTATATGATATATCTGGATTAATTAAATTTGATGGATCAAATTGATTAGAATGATTTGCTCTATTAATCAAATTATTAAATAAAGTTGCAAATGGATTTGATGAATTGAATTGATTTGTATGATTAAAACCAGATCCTGGACTAGATATCTGAACAAATGAGTTGACAATTTCATTTCCTTGAGAATCTGTGCGAATAATTCCAGCACTTGATCTATCCGTCATTAATGCTTGGGGATACACTCCCAAATAGAACATTGCAACAGTTCGTTCATGTTCTGGAAAAGTCAAATTATAATAATGTCTTATATGACCCAATATTTCTAAAAGTGATACATCAGTATAGCTATTAGCAACTTGTTCATAAATAAATTTTAATACATCCCTCTCATTCACAGTTTCCACTTGTTCATTTTCATCCATATAATTAAAAAAAAATGTTTCTCTTGCTATAGCAATTGAGTCTAACAAATTTACATTCTCATATCTAGGTTCATAAATTTGTTCTTCTTGTTCATCGTCACTATCTGGTTCATCATCATCTTCATAAACTTCATCATTATCATAACTATCATTATCACATACATCATCTTCATTTGGACTTAATTGATTTTGTTCAGATTTTTCATTTTCACTAATTTGATTATTACTTAAATCCATGTTATAATATATATTTATAATTTTTTAAATTGGTTTAACAAATTAAATTAAATAAAATCTTTAATATGTGTGTCATATGAATCAACAATAAGATCAATTACAGGTTCTGCTTGTGGAAAATATTCTTCTAAATCCAAATTCAAACTTTGTATTTCATTTTTAACATAAGATTCAAGTAATAATCTAATTGAATTCTCATCAATCAAATCCAATTCTTTAATCATATTGATTAACTTTTCATGATTTTTTTTATACTTGGGTTCAGAACCAAAAATATTTAGTCCTTCTTTTAAAAATATTCTAAATAGTTGTGGGCCTTCAGCATTTGAAAACAAATTTTGAATATCGGGATCTGGGATTCCTCTTAGCCCAGTTATAATTCGTTCAAGTGCACCCGCATGACAACTTGCCTCTTTGACTGACTCTTCTAAAAATCCCTTAATCCAAAGTTCAATAAACTCACTATAAAAATTTTCCAAATAAACAATAACAGAACCAAATAGTTCTATTGTTGATGTTTCAAGTAACTCTCCAATTCTATCCAAAGCTTTAGATCTTAAATTAGGTGAAACAAAATCTCTAATTTTATCTGTTAAGAATATAAGGATTTCAGATTCTCCTATTGTTCGAAGCCCAACAATTTTAGTTTTAATCACATCAATAATTGATAAATTTAAATTTTTTCTTGTATGAACCAAACTTGCTGAATACCCATGAATTTCTGTTGCTGTATAAGTTGTAAATGTTCGCCGAACTCTCTGTGCACGTTCTTCTAAACATCGAACATATTTTTTAACTCGGTTAATAGTTTCAGTTGATACATAGGTTTGAATCAACCCATAAATTTGATTTTCCCCAAGTAACCGTTTTTCCCACAAATACACATAATAATCAAAATATACCTGTTCCACAAATTCAATTTCTGGAATAATTAGTTTGTTTGTTAGTAACCATTTGATCCCATTGATATTATAATCATTAACTGCATTTTGAAATGAGTTATTAACACAACTCATGTCAACAAAACTATGGATAAGACTACAAGCATAAAAATTATTTAATTCAACACATTTGTCAAACATTTTGTCAATTATTAATTGGGATGGCTTGAAAGCAAAATAACCTCTTAGTAGTTTCCAAACAATTAAATAATGTTTTGAATATATTGAATCTACAAATAAGTCATTTGTCTTTCTTTGATTTTGTAATCTAGCTATTGGTGTATTAGATAACTTAAAGTTAGATTTTATAGATTTCATCTTGTCCTGCTCAACTAATCCAACAATATAAAATTGTTTGTCTCGTCCTAAACTAGCTAAAAGTTGAGGACTAATAAATTGTTGAAGTGTGTGGATTAGCTCTGGATTGGTTTGGTTGGTTTGATTAGTTTGATTTGATAAATCTGATATTTCAACAAATTTATCTTCAATAAATCTCTTAGAATCATATTTTTTTCCAATAAATTTGATAAGTTCTATGCTTTCATACATTAATGCTAACCCAAGTATTATAGACAACTTATCTTCTGAAAATGTGTGAGTACTTAATAATCGTGTTATTTGTTCTAATTCTCCAAAACTAATTAAATCCACACATTCTGCAAATTGATCTGACTGCATTGAATTGTTTTAATAGTGTTAATTAATTTGATTAATTAGTCTAATTAATTGATCAATCAATTTTTTTACAAAGATGAATAAAATATAAAATAAAAGAAATATTTTGATTTATAGTACTTTTTCCACACATTATAAATTATTGAATCACAAAGAGCCGTTGTGTGTAATATATTAGTTATCTGTTTTTGTAATGTGGTTATTTTTTGATTATAGTGAAATATTATTTTTAAACATTTTTCCAAATCATTATTATTAAAAGGTGTGTTAGACATATTACTATCAAGCCCACTTTCTTGATTTACTCTTATCTGTAACTCTTTGATATTTAACTTTAGAATTCTAAATTCATCATTTAGTCGAGTTGCAATTATCTTGACCTTTGTTAGCAAACGTTTTGGTATATTATCAATATCAGAACACATATTATACCAATATCTAATTTTTATATCATCAATTGAATTGATAAAAGTAATAATGTCATTTTCTGTTTTAATTGACATTCAAATATATTAATTTAATTAAATTGATATTTATTTAAATAATAGTTATATGTAATAAGTATAAGTATGAGTTGTTTGTTGTGTAAAAGTGTTAAAGCAGATTGTTTTTCTTCTTGTGATAAATGTGGGATTGGTCTTTGTAATTCTTGTGAAAAGATATATTGCGAGAAAAGAAGTAAACTAAACACACAACTAATCAAAGACTGTTCGCTATGTAAAACAAATTTTTATGATTTTTGTGATTTCTGTCACGACCAAACATTAACATATATTATTGAAGATTATATACGAAAATTATATGCAGTCTGTGAATGTGAGATGTGTGTATTAGATGATGATGATTATTTTATTAGATGTGAGAATTGTGAGAAAAAATTTAAGACTATTAAAGAACAAGTTAATATACTTAGAAAGTCAACTTATTCAAGAGAAAAAAAGTTGGATGATTTACCAGATCAAATTAAAATAATTATTGGAGAACCAAATGATTATTTAAAAGAAAAATTTAATTATTGTGATTGTGAGAATCACTCCCATTGTTATATTCAAGCTTGTAAACAGACAAAACAAGAACTTGGAATATTAGAGTTTGAGTTATATGAACGTGGTTTAGATTATTTATATTGTAAACCTTGTTTTATTTCAGAATTAGGTTATAATCCTATTACTCAAGTGATTTAATCACTACATAATAATCTTTGGAATTAATTTTATCACTAGAATTTGTTTATTTTGATCAAATGTAAAATCTGATCCTAGCTTAACTTGCGCATATATTGTTTCACTATCCCCATAATCAACATAACGATCACACTGACAAGATGCGTGATTAAAACTTGTTGCAGTTGTTTCTATTTGCATTTGTCCAGACATTTCATTTGTTTTGCGATTAATTTTTAAGTTTAAAATTTTCATTAAAAAATTATGATCCCATTCAATGTCAATTTCCCCCCCATAAAAAGCAGTATCATCATTTTGATTATTAAAGCATGTGTGGTCACATAAACAACAACCCTGACAATTAAATCCATAGTTCTGAGCTTGGACTGAACATAGTAAATCAAATGGTTCAATTGATTTCTTAAGTTTTGGTGTAAAACTAGGTTCACCTAAATTTGTATTAAAATACTTGGCAATTTGAGGGAAAAAACACATTTTATGTTGATTCGATAACCTTGTCCTACTCCAATAATCTGATTCTTTTAATTTATTGTTTAGATCTTCATAAGTTTTAGGAATACCAGCAAAATTGTCATCTGATTCATCATCTGAATCTTCATCAACTTCATCATCAGACTCTTCAGCATCACTATTTAATTCTATGTCAGTATGAGATTTTGCTTTATGGATTTCATCTATATATACATGTTTATTTTTATCAATACAATCTAAAATTTGTTGAAGTGTTGGAGTTATATCTTCCCATTGACCACCTACAAATGCAAAAGCATACCAAGATTTTTCAATTGTACCATTATATATTTTATTAATTAATTTAATACTTGGTTTAACATTTCCGAAATATTCTCTTATTTTATGATAAACATAACTACTAATTTTATTTAAAACATGATGTTTGATTTTTTGATATTTTCCAGAACTAAATATTTTTTCAGTCCATTGCTGTATATCATTTTGTTGTTCTAGAAGTATAATATATGGTAGTTTTGTGTCATTATCAACTAACTCTTTAGGCTCAGCTTTAATTATAGATTCGAGTCCAAATGTTGAGTATAGTTTTGAAACTTTTTCAATAAAACTTGGATAATGTGTAAGATCTGATGTACTCATGTATACTGACGTGATATAGGCTATTTTTAGCAAGTCTAATTTATTTGCATCCAAAGTATAATTATATTTAAATTCAAGACCATTTCTCTCAATTAGTTTTAAAAATTTGGATATAGGTTGAGGCTTGGGTAGCAAATTGGTTAGCAAAGCTTCAAGATTTGCGGGATATTCAGTAATTAAATGTGGTGTTTGTCTTAGACCAATACATATTTCATATAGTTCAGATGTATTGATTTTGTTTAACTTATTTAATTCAGTTAGTTGAGCTTGTCTGAAAATTCCTTGAGCAAGCGCATAGATTTTATTTTCTAGTTCAGTGCCTAATTTTTCTATTGGTTCATCTGTATCAACAAATCCAGTTCTAACCAAATCAGTTCTAAGAACATATTTGGTCCCAGATTTAACAATTTGACCTGCATGTAAAAGCCTTTGGTCAAAAATAATCATCTGACCCTGTCTAGGTTTGATGACAATGTCAGTATAATCAGAACCAATAAGTTCAAGTTCTTGTTTAATAGTTAACCCAGGATTAACATATTGCTTTTTAGGAAATCTAAAAACAGTTTCTCCACCATCAAACCCATCATTCAAATAAATAAGAATAGAATGAGATGATTTGACTAAATGAGATTGTGTATATTGAGCATCTCGATGAAATTTAAATTCTTGAGATTGGCTGTACCTATTAATTCTAATACATTTATTAATATAAGGTTCAATAGGGTTCCATTGGATATAATTTGAATAAAAACCATATGGAGTTGAAGGTTTTTTATTTAATCTTTGGGTCAAATACTCAGAATTAAAGTTATTGACAATTAAATCTGTAAGCACACTATTAGAATCAAACCCGATTAAACGTGAAGAATTTCTATACTCAAGGTATTCAAACCCAGCTTTCTCTGAATTAGCAATAATTTCTTCACATTGGGCTTTACTAAGAAAATCTTCACAAATCCAAACAAGTCCATTAGTCCCAGGATATGCACTAATGGTTAAATCAGAATTTGTACAAGTATTGGGCTTGGTTTTAGAAAGAAAATCAAGTGAAAACTTGGAATCTAATTCGTTGATATCCATGATAAATTTAATTGAATTAATTAATTGAATCCAAATGATTAAATAAATCAATTTTTTCATACTTAAATGTAAAAAATATACTAATAATCATATTAATGTTTAAAAGATATTTTTGTGGATTTGTTAGTAATTCCAAACACGAACAAAATTTAACAGGGAGATCTAAAAAATCTTCAAAGAAAGAAAAAAGATCGAAATCTTCAAGAAAAGAAAAAAGATCAAAATCTTCAAAGAAAGAAAAAAGATCAAAATTGTTAAAATCTTTAGATCCAGATGTAATAAATCCAGACATAAAATTAAATTTTGTCCAACCTAATTCAATTAATGAACCAAAAAAGAAATATGAAGAACAATCAGTTGAAAAATATAAAGAAAATGAAACTAACAGTAATTTTTATAATAATTATTTAAATGAATATCAAAGACATTCAGTTGAAACAAGTAACTTTATTATAAGTAATATTACAAATAGTACAATTGATATGTTAATGTAAATTTTAAATTAAGCTTGTATTTTTATCGAATCCATTCAGCTAATTTGGAACTAGATTTAACAATAGTAATTGTTCTTGGGGCAAAAGCCTCTTTATAACCAGCAAGCTCGTTTATATATTTTAGATAATTAGACACTTGAAGTGTTTTTATAAATTCTAATTTTATTATTCGGGAAAATATTTTGTCATTCCAAAGTTTAGTTGATTCATCTGGATCTATTGAAACCCTAAGTACTCTATATATATCTACATTTGTATCGATTTCAAATAACACTAAATCCCCAGGCTTAATCCCAGTACTAACAGATTCTTTACAACCCCATGTTGGAGTTGGTGAAGTTTTTACTGTACGGATATAATTTGATCTCATTAATTTGTTTGTATTAATTGCAACTCGATATATAGAATTTATATCTAGAACTTGATCTTTAATTCCAATTTGTTGTTTTATTTTTTGTTCACATAATTTTTTAACATTAAGTTCAAACTGACTCCAATCAATTGTTTGAATTTGATACTTATCAACTATATTGCAAATATCAATTTTGTACTCACATGTTTCAGATATTTGGATTGTAATTTCACCATTTGTTATTTTAACCTTTTCATTTAATTTTAAAATTTGATCTGCAAATTCAATCTGATCATAAAGTTCAGCTAAATTGTAAATCATTTTATAATATTCTAAAAGTCTATCAACTGTAAAAATTTCTGGACTTTGATCTAAATCAACTATTTCATAAACATATCCACATTTCTTTTGATTATCTGATCCATGTCTCATCACACGACCGAGGCTTTGCAAGGCCACAACAATAGATCTTTTTTTTGTTGGATTTAATAAGAATTCACAATCTAAATTTTTAATGTCAGAACCTTCTTTACATCTATTAACACATAATAGCAATCCATTTGAATCTAAATCTTCAAATTTAGATATTTGGTCATTTAAATCTACCCCAGAATAAGATTTAAATATATTTGGAACAATTTTAGAAATTTGATCATAATATTCATTTAATGTACTAATTCGATTTACCCATATAACACCTTTAGAGTAAGGAAGGGATAAATTATCCAAATAGTATTTTTGAATAACATCCAAATAATTAGCACTTGATTTATTAATTAATGTATGATTAATTGGTAAAATTCTCTCATCTGCTAGTGCATCAATCATATTATAATTTGAAATAATATTAAGTTTATTACTAATTCCATAAATATCTACTAATTGTTTGCTAGCAGATCTAATTGGTCTTAAAGGTGTTGCAGAAAATCCAATAACTTCACATCCAAATGATTTAATCCAAGATAACATTGAATAATTTATTTTCCCAGAAACAGAATGTGCTTCATCAACTAATACTAAGCCAAGATATTCATAAGGTATCAGTTTGTATCGGGAAGAAGCTTTTAAAAAGGCATTATTGCATACCCATATGATTGATTTGGTAGTTGGAATTAATAGGTTTGGATCAAAAGTTTTATTAATGATATTTTCAATGAAAACAAAATTTTTCATATTAATAATTTGGTTTTGTTCCCATTGGATAAATTTAGTTTCTTTGTTTTTAATGAATAATGAAACAAATATTTCAATTCTATCTGTAGTAACCAAATAAATTTTTGGATTTGGATTAAGTTTTTGATGTACAGATATTGTATTAAGCAAAATAAAACTTTTTCCTGCACCCATTATTTGATGATGGATTCCAGACTTAAAACCTTGGGAAATAGTTTGTTCAATTGCTTTTATTTGATTCAGTTTTAGGTATGGGTGAGTTAAACTATCATCTACAAATAGTTCTTTGGGTTTGGATGAATAATTAATTAGATCAAGTGAATTTAAAAATATTTGTCCACATGCTTTGTATAAGTGGGTATGGACTGGGTCATTAAATTCTACTTGTAATAACTTAGACTCAAATTCTTTAATTGAGACTAAGTCATTTGTTGCGTGAAATAAGATATTTTTAAGAATTGGTTTTATGATATTTTTTCTTGAGCCAACTAGCCCAATATAAACACTTGGATAAAAAATATTTTGTTCTAAATCAAACAGCTCTTCATCAGATTTATCTAAATCTAAAAGAACTTGTTTGTATATTGTATATACAGATGCCTTAGCAAACATTTAATTAAATCTTATAAATTTAATTAAACTCAGACTAAGAATAAGACAATTTTTTAATTTTTCATTTCTTTATATTTCAAATAATGCCATTCAAGTGATTTTTTCCATCGGGAATCTATAAAGTGACTCAAATTCACAAATTCAGCATATTTAGCCACTGAGCCTGAATTTTTATTATATTCAATTTGAAAAGTTGAAGGATTAATTGACCAAGCAAATTTATCAAAAGTTTTATGTATATGTGCACCTAAAAGTAGCCCATTGGTTAGCACATACTCACCATCTGATTCCACAGGAATAATATGGGCTGCCTCACATTCATCAATTGGACAACCAGTAATTGGACACTGGGTAAACCAATTAATTAAATTATTTCTAAAATTTTTTTGGCAAGGTCTTGTTAGCTGAAAGGAAAATTTTGAACTTGGAGTTTTTTCAAGTAGTTTTAAAAGTTTGATATCTTCTTCACATAATAATTTATTGGATGTTTCTTCAATTCTAAAATTCATTTAATTCTTTATTTAAAATATAAAATATTGTTTAAATAATTATATAAATTTATAAATAAAATAATTGAACTAATATTTTTATATACATGAGTTCATGTTAGAATAACCAAACTGGTGAATATATTAGTCAGTCTACTAAATAGACAAAAACTACAATGAAATTGTAAAATTTACTTTGTACATTATAATATTACACAAATCTAAAGTATTGTTCTCTACATTTGTTTACTTCATCATCAGATGTTATATTATCGCATATATATTCAAAAGTTTCACCTTTTAGTAATCTTAAAATAAAATTAACTGAATATACTCCACATTCAGAGTTTTTAAATTGATGTCTAGATTGATTAAACTTGATTGTTTTAACTTTTTTCTCAATATAGTTAGGTTTAGTAGGATGCATAAAAGAAGCTTCAGTCATTGATTCTGTATCTGAACCAGGTTTAACACCTTCAATATTTCTATCATAATACCATTTGCCAATTCTGTTAACAAGATTTCTAATACGTTTTTTAGGTCTGGTTCCATAAGAATCAAAATAGTAAACTTGCCCTTTAGTTAAATCAGCAAACATTGCAACCCAATGAGATCCACTTTGCCAATGTTCATCAAAATTAAAAACAAATCCAATTCTTCTAGTCCCTGATTTAACTAGTTCATCAAAATTAATATCTCTAATTCCATAACCATCTAGTTCATCAAAATCAATTGGCACTGCTCCATAAAATTTGAAGTCTTTATATTTATGTTGATATTGTTCCATAATTTCATTAATATTAGTTGTATTTAACCAAGTGAAACGACCTTGAGGACCTTGTGGTCTAAATGTGTTTTCTTGAGCATCCATATCATTTATTTCTTTAATAAAATCTTGTTTTAACCAACAAATTTGATCATCACAAACGTCTGCCAGACGATCTGTAAGCTCTGCAACTAAATATTTTTTATCTTGTTTGGATAAATCAATAAGTTTGCCTTTAAATTTCTTTGCTTTAACTTTTGTATTCCAGGCTTCACACATTCTTACAAGTGATTCTAAAGTAAAACAAGAATCATGTGTGTGGGATTTACTTGGAGCACATTTCTTATCTTCATCTTTGGGTACAAAAGATTTTCCCATTATATTAATATATTAATATAAAATAAAAATTCACTTACATAAATTTAATGCTTTTTGTTTTGGTGTCAAAATACCCAACTATCTTTGTTTCTTGAGTTTCTTGATCTGTTGAAAAAACTACTCCATCTGGCTTATCATCATAAAAATATTCTTTGTCTTCATGAGTTATTTTTTTATAGACTGGAATAAAATCTTTGTTGTCTTCTGCATCAATATCAATCATTTCCAAGTCATCACCTTGAGTATTAGTTAAACCCTTTTTCTTTCTCTTTATAATCTTTTTAAGTACAAGGTCAACATCTAAACTAAAACTAGTAGCAATTTTTTTAGCTATATCTTCTTTAAGTTTAAGATTTTCTTTATCAAGAGATTCTTCAAGTTCACCAAGTAGTCCTTTCATTGCTTCTGCATGAGAGTCAATTTGTGCGATTATTTTATTAATTATCGTTCCTGATTTCATTTTGTGATTATATTTATATTATTAGACTAAGACCAACAAATACAAAATGCAATTTTTTCGAATTTTTCGCAAAGCCAGAAATTTGTTTTTAATGCAAATTTTTCATTATAATAAAAATATTTACTAATTTTATAATGAATTCAGGAATAGAAAATTATAGAAGAACAAATTTAAATATACAATCAAATTTACCAAATCCTGCAGACTTATATAGAAATTTTAATTCAAAATTAACAGGATCTAATCAACCTAATCAACCAAATCAAATCCAACCAACCCAGCCTAATCAGCCTAATCAATCAAATCAAATCCAACCTAATCAATTTAATCAATTTATCCAATCAATCCAACCTGATCAAAATTTTATGTTAATGCCAAATCCACAACTTAGTCAATCCAATAAAATTAATCCATCCAATCCACTCAATGTTGCCCAACCAATTCATTCCCATCAGTTTAGCCAGATGACCCCAATAACACAATTTGTCCCAGCATCAAATCATCCTATTAACTCCCTTTCACAAATTGATCTACTTGAAAAAGATATAAATAATATTTTTTCAAATAATATTACTCCAGATCGTTTGGAAAGATTAGGGTCAGGAATAGTGTTAGATGGCAAAGTTTATGACACAGGTTCTATAAATCCAAAACACCAGATGTTAGGAGAGTATGAAAAACCAACAAATTTAATTCATAATAATATTTCAAAAAATGTTTTTGCAGAGACATTACAAGAGTACACAATAGTAATAGATTCATCTGATAGAGATATAGCCAAATATCCAAATCCATTTTCATACAGAGTAAAATTTAATGGATTACCGGGAACACCAGATGCAAACATTATGAGAAAATTTGATTATGTGAAGTATGTTAAGTTAGACACAGGAATAATTCCATCCAAATACTATTATGTTAAACAAGACACATCATTAAATTCGTCTGATTTTACAAAAGTTTCTAATTTAAATCTAAATTCTAATCCAGCTAATTCAACTTTTACTTTAGCATCTCCAGATGTATCAGGTACTTTTGCTATTATAGATATAACAGATGTGTCAGGGATTTCAACTAAGACCCGTTATATAAGATTTGGTATTCAAACAGAATATCCGGCACAAGTAGATACAGTTTATGAATTTGTATTTGATTTTACAGATCCAGCAAACCCAGTTGGTACGGGAACATTTAAACCGAATAACTATATTGCCAGATACAAACTAATGCCATATAGTTTAGTTTTAGACAAATATACATTGTTATATATTGATGAACTTAATTCACCAAATGAAAATTCAACAAATGATGCAGTTGGTAAATCATTTAGTGTAATGTTTCCAGATGGTTGTAATGGAGATATTTTATACACATCATCAGGTTTTATTGATAAAATGTATAGATTTTCTCTACTAGGTCAATTAAATCAAATGACAATTTCAATTGCAAATTCAAATGGTAGAGTACTAAAAAACTCACCAGAAAATTATATTGATGCAAATGTTAATCCAAGCAAAACCTGTAGATGTACAACAGATACAAATGGGTACTTTATACGTAACTATTCTTGTGCTTGCACATATTTTAGACACCCATATTATCAAAAATTTCAAAATACCCTAGTTTTTAGAATTGGAGTAATTGAACCTAATATTGACAAGAATATTTTCTCATAATTTTATTATCTTAAATAAATATAATAAAATGTCAGATCCTTTGAAATACTCAAGATATTCAAACTCAGGTAACTCATGTTTTTTTGCTGGGTTATGGGCTTTATTACATAAACCAAATAATCTAATAATTAACAAAATAAAATCATATAGTAGTTTAGAAATAACTAAACATTTGCGCACATATTATTCAAATATTCACTCAAAAATTTCTGTGGTTCAGTTTGGAAATGATTTACAAAAATTTCGTAATTCCCTACCAAATGGATGGCAAGAAAATCAGAATGACACTGGAGAACTTGTAAGTCTATTATTTCAAAATTATGAAATTAAATACAATATTATACCCACACATTCAAAGAATGAAAATGAAGTATTTAAATTGAATCCAGAAAATCTAACAAATGTAAAATTCACACTTGATTATTGGTATGAATTAAATAATAATTTTATTGGGATTAAAACATCATCATTAAATTATGACAGTCAATTAAGTGAGAGTATTCTTCCTGGATTTCAGCTAAAACCAGGAGATATAATGGAATTTGACAATATAAATAATCAGCTAATTGTTACAGATCAAAAGGAAAGATTAGATGATGTACATACAATTAGTTTAGAAAATTTGGATACTGATGGTACACAAAGCTATCAAAAAAAAATAAGACAAGTTATTGACAAACCTGAATTTTTTTACGTTTATTTAAATAGAAATGTTTATAATCCAGTCAATGGCCGAAATATAAGAAATAATAATAAAATTCCAATAGTAGAATCATATGGACCAATGGAACTACATTCAATAGTTGTACATACAGGAAGTGCAGATGGTGGACATTATGTCTGTTATTTTAAAAATGGTCTATATTGGTATTTATTTGATGATATTGGTGCAAGTATTAGAAAAATTGATAATCTTGACATGGATTTTATTCAAAGTAGATGGAATTTCCTTGTATATTTTAGAAGTGTGATTCCACAAATTGTACCAACTCTACCAACTCTACCAACTCCATCAGGCTCATCAAGTTCATCAAACTTTTCAAAAGCAAGGGCAAATTTGATTGTTTCTAAATATAATCTTAATCCTATATCAACAATATTGTTATCTTCTTTAATTTTATATTTGGTTTCAATTCAATATTCTGAAGATTTTAATATACAAAATAAAGATTTAATTTGGTTAATTGGAGGACTTGCAATGATTATTTATGTGTTGATTGATTCAGACAAATCAATAGAAAAAACAGTTAGTAAATTTTTTACTGACTTGTTTAATCATTTGTCTTCTACACATTCAGGTGGTTTTTTTAATACACCAACCAATTGGGAAGATTTCAAAAATTTTGTGATTCAACAAGTCACATATATACTAACCGAATGGTATAATACAACAGATAAATCAAAAAATTCTCTTGAACAAATAATAGAAAAATTTAAGTCAAATAATTTGATTCAACAACTTGAACTTGCTCAACTTGTCAAATCTCCCGAGTACACTATAAGTTTAATCAAATCAAATAAAACAATATTATCCAAATTAAATGTAAACCAACAAATCCAGCTACTGAGGTCTCTCAAATGGAAAGTAAACATGACCCCATTGGGTCCTATACTAATAGACTGGGATCAATGGGTTAAATTATTAAATCCAAAAGAACACCAACAAATAAATCAATTTATTGAATCAAACCCATGGGTTAAGTATCAAATACAAAGTTATATATATAACATAAATATGAATTATTCAAATTTATTAACTAGCAAATAAACTAGTATATTTTTCTAACTTAGTCTTATTATAGTCTGGAGATGTTAGTGCAAATCTATTTTTTTCTTCAACACTAGTTGTCAAATGCCCAATTCCAGATGATGACTTTTCTAAAAAGAATGAAAGGAAACCAAGAATAATTGTCTTAATAGTCCACATTGGTGACCATGATTCTTTATGATAAGAAGAGTTTGAAAAACATAGTTTTTTATTTACATCAAATCTTCCATTAGGTGTTAAGAAATAGAATTCAGGAGGATCAAAAGGATAATTAGGGGCCATTCGAATATTAAATATATATTCTCCACCTCGAAATCCAGGTTCATCTAAACCATAAATCATACAATACCAATCTAAAATATTATCTGGACTATGGGCAATTTTTATATTAGGTAATGGTGTTTCAATAAGTTCATCAAATTCTTTTGCAAGTCTTCTTTGGCAAACTGGTGTTGGTACTTGTTTAGACATTTATTAATTTAATATATATTTATTTTTTTAAATAAATATGAATTATTTTGCAATTTTTTTAAATATCTAATTATAAATTAATGAACCCATCCAATACAAAAATATTATCCAGATATTTTTTATACCAACAATTTGGTGGCGCCAAAGGTGAAAAAAAATGGTCTAGCTTTATACACTCGGGTGTTATGTTTCCAGATCTATATGAACCACATGGAATACCTGTGGTCTATAATGGAATTGAAGTCCCCCTACCACCACTTGCAGAAGAATATGCTACTTTGTATGCGAAATACTTGAGTACTGAATATGCTAAATCTAAAACATTTAATAAAAACTTTTTCAAATGTTGGAAACCAACTATTAAAAATCTTCCAGTACCAATTGAGTCTTTGGAGTTATGTGACTTTTCACGCATTGCATCTTATTTAGAAAAACAAAAAGAGAAAAAAAAGTTATTAAAAGCTCAAGAAAAAGATGCCAGTTCAGAAGACAAATTTAAAACAGCATTAGTAGATGGAAAACCCCAGCCAGTAGGAAATTATAGAATGGAACCCCCAGGTATTTTCATAGGAAGAGGTTGTCATCCAAAACTCGGAACAATTAAAACAAGAATTGAACCAAAAGATGTTATTCTAAATTTATCAAAAGATGCGCCAGTCCCTCCTATGCCACCAATGTATACTGGATCCAAATGGAAAAAAATAGTTCATGATAATAGAGCCGAATGGTTAGCCGCATGGAAAGATACAATCACAGGAAAAACAAAATATGTTTGGTTAGGTGCTAAATCTGATTTTAAGGCAAAATCAGATGAAGAAAAATTTAATAAAGCACGTAAATTAGTTAAACTAATAAACAAAATCAGACAAACTAATACAGCTAATCTAGAATCTAATGATACCCACACAGCCCAACTTGCTACTGCACTGTACTTTATTGACAAATTAGCTCTAAGAGTTGGGAATGAAAAGGGTGAAGATCAAGCAGATACAGTTGGTGTCACATCACTAAGATTTGAGCATGTGACAGCCAAACCCCCTAATAAAGTCAAGTTAGACTTTTTGGGCAAGGATTCAGTAAGGTATATCAATGAAATAGAAGTTGATCCCCAAATATATCTGAATATAGAAAAGTTCCTTAAGGGTAAGTCAAAAGGAGATGATTTATTTGAAACAATAACATCTGCAGATTTGAATGAATATTTAAAAACATTTGATGATGACTTAACAGCCAAAGTATTTAGAACATTTAATGCATCATATGTGTTTGAACAAGAGCTTAAAGCAATTACTGCAAAGTACAAATCATATGATAAGTCTGATAAATTAAATATGCTACTAACAATGTTTAATAAAGCTAATGCTAAAGTAGCGATGTTATGTAATCATCAAAAAAATGTGTCAAAAGGTTTTGAAGAATCTGTTGGCAAAATAAATGATAAAATTAAAGAATATAAAACTAAATTGTCTGAACTTGAAGCAATTGAATCCCCTTCTGATTCTCAAAAAAAGAAAATTAAGAAACTAAAAGAACATTTAAAATCACAAAAACATAAAAAAGACTTAAAACTTGAACTTAAAAATATTTCTTTGGGAACATCAAAAACAAATTATATAGATCCAAGAATCACAGTAGCATTTTTAAAAACTCATGAAATTCCAGTTGAGAAAATATTCTCAACTACTCTAAAAGAAAAGTTTTTCTGGGCATTTGAAGTTGACAAGGACTGGACATTTAGTAGCTAAAGCTAGTAAATTAACCTTTGCTTAAATATTTAATTTCTATATGATAAAGGAGGGAGTCCAAATATTATTCTAAGCACATTATAATTTGTTGAATATATTTTTAGATTATTTTCACGTTCTTCTTGTGTTATAGATTTATATTTATGGTCATTATATGCTTTTGTAATTTCTTCGTCACGATCAGGAATAGGTTGATTGTGTTCAGTTAAATAATTTATTTCCATTTGAATACGAGCCTTTCTTTCTGTTTCTCTGCGTGCTTGTATTTCAAGTTTTTCTTCCTGTGTCATAGGAACAAATTCAGATTTTCCAAAAATTGAATCAAGAGAATTATGTATTCGTTCTTCCTCTGTCAAACCAATATATCGCCCACAAGTACAAATATTTTCAGTATTCATAACTAAATATTAAAGTTATTAATTCTTTAAATCAACAAATCACATCTACAAAAGCAAAATTTGTGGTTGAAATTTTTTAAACCCATTGTTCTATTATACTATAGTTAAATATTAATGGAAGATAAAAAAGATTTATTTAAAAGTATTCTGATGTCCGATTTAGATGATAACATTAGTATTTATAAAAATCTTGGTTATCATATTTCTCAACTTAAAAAAGATCAGATAGTTAAAGACGAATCTCTTATAGACATACTTGAGATACTCGAAGACATATTTTCAGTAATTAAGTTATCTCAGTTTAAAATAGAAGAAGACTATTGTATTGGTTCAGAACAATTTAAGATGTATAATTCTGACTTGCTTGAAATACGTGAAAGACTTAAAAAAATTGTTTTAACAATTGGATATAATCAAATTTACGAAATTTTTAGACTTTGTATGGACACATACAATTTTGAAAAATACAAGACAACTATTGAAACAGAAATTGAATTTATTGACAAATATTTTACAGTTAATAAAACAGAGTGTGAAGAATGTGATAGTTCAGAGTTTTCAATAGATTTTAAAGAAAACTCGGATCCAATTATTACCCCATCACTAACATATCAGCTTGGATGTGCAAGTATGGAGGTTCAAATAGGACCATATAAATTTAAATTTGATGGTTATTTTAGACCAGATCCACTAAATTCTTTATTTAGAGAAAAGTTATTTGAATCCAAATATACTAAACTTTACAAAGGTGTTAGTTTGCTAAATATCCCATACAAATTTAAACATGGTTATTTACAACAACTTGGATATGCGGATTTTGTTACTAAAAAACCAGAAAAAATAATTGATATGATTGATTCAGATTATGCGGAGCTTAAAAAAATATCAAAAACACTAATTAGTAACTTGGTTACAGATTTTACAAGATGGGAAACTTCTAAACAACGCAAAATAATTACTTTGTTGTTACTATCAAAAGAAGAAGATGCAATTGCTGCAAATGTACTATTTGAGACAGTAAGATCAAAGGAAATAAGAGATACTTTTCATTGGTCAATAAGAAAACTGCTAATAGAATCTTCAACTCAAAAAATAGTAGCAAGAAGAAAACTGTTATGTTTAGAACCAAATGAAATGACTCATGAGGAGAAGCTCATTCTACTAAAGACAACTGAAAAAAATAAATCAAAAGCACTTGCAAAAGTAAAAGAACTTAGTTCTTCACGAGAATCCGCATCTAAAGCAGAAACATATTTAAATGGTTTTTTTAAAATACCATTTGGAGTTTATAAAGAAGAACATATATTTAACTTAAATTTAGGTCTTAAAAATAAATTTTCCCATTTGTTAAATTTAATTCATAGCATCAAGTCATTACCCCAAGAGCTAGAATTAGATTTTAACATTATGTCAAAATCAAATCCAGATATTGTGCCTAATCCTAGAAAAATATTAAATTTTATCGAATCAATTGATTTATATATTAGTTCTGGACTAAATTTGTACTGTAAAACATCAGAGTTTAATCAAATTGATGAAATTAAAACCGTAGCTATAAATTTGCATGAATTAATAATAGAATCACAAAAAGAAAAATATGAGTATTTACAATCAGTTAAAAAAACATTAGATGCAGCAATATATGGACAGATAGATGTTAAAAAACAGATTGAAGTAATTATTGCCCAGTGGATGAATGGAAAAGCAGAAGGCGCTGTTATTGGACTTCAAGGACCTCCTGGAACTGGTAAAACACAAATTGCTCGGGAAGGTATTGCCAAATGTATTAAAGATCAAGATGGTACAACAAGACCTTTTTGTTTTGTTCCATTAGGAGGTGCACGTGATGGATCTGTTTTAGAAGGACATAATTATACATATTTGGGTTCTCAATGGGGAAAGTTAGTGGATTTACTTATGGATTCAAAATGCATGAACCCAATAATATTTTTTGATGAAGTTGATAAAGTATCAACAACTCCCCATGGTCAAGATATAATTAATATATTAATTCATTTGACAGATCCAACACAGAATAAAGAGATATATGACAAGTATTTTGCAGGTGTAGAATTAGATTTTTCTAAATGTTTATTTATTTTTTCATATAATGACCCCCAACTAATAGATCGAGTACTTCGTGATAGAATCACAGAAATTAAAGTAAAACCACTTAAACTTGAAGAAAAGATTAGAATAGTATCAGACTATACGGTTCCACAAATATGTGAAAGTGTAGGTATTGATAAATCAACAATAAATTTTTCAGATTCATCAATCAAATATTTGATATCAACATATACATTTGAGGCAGGAATGAGAAAATGCATTGAAAAATTAAAAGAAATATTTAGAGTTTGTAATTATGAACAGATTGAATTGTCTGAATTAAATTGTTGCAAAATAACTGATATAAATCAAGAGCTAATAGATAGAATTTTAAAATCACACCACAAGATTACCCACAAACAAATTCACTTATCCCCACAAATAGGTTTGATTAATGGGTTATATGCGACTGCTGTTGGAATTGGGGGAATAACAATTATCCAAGTAATTAAAACTATGTCAGATAAAAAACTAGGCTTAGAGTTAACTGGACAACAAGGTAATGTTATGAAAGAATCAATGGTATGTGCAAAAACATTAGCTTGGAACCTACTTACAATCCAAGAAAAGCAATCTATCAAAGAAGAAATGGAAGGCCCAGCTGGATCATTTGGTTTCCATATTCACTGTCCTGAATGTGCAACACCAAAAGATGGACCATCTGCCGGAATTGCAATTACAACTGCAATTTATTCAGTGCTAACATCTCGTCCAATAAAAAATACAATTGCAATGACAGGAGAGGTAGATTTAATTGGTAATGTTAAAGCAATTGGTGGATTAGATGCAAAGATAGCAGGTGCAATTCAAGCAGGTTGTACACAAGTTTTAGTACCAAGAGAAAATGAGCAGGATTATGAAAAACTCCCATCCCAGCTAAAAGATTCAATTGAAATAATACTTGTAGATAAAATACAGGAAGTATTAGATTATAGTTTGGTGTAAATACTGGATGAAAAAATTTCAGCACAAAAAATAATATAATACAGTATTATAGAATAAATGTCATTTATTGATATAGAATATGACAAACTAACAATCTCATGCTCACCTATTCTAAGTTTAAACTATTTTCCAAAAAAATTTTATCGTTTGTACCAATCAATTAGATCAGACGATAATATTATAATTAATGGTTCTTTTCTTTTCAATGAAACAAATGAAGTTCATTTGTGTAATTCACCAATGTCAAAAAAACAGTTGGTAAGTGAATTTTCTTTAGAAGATGATATTCCTTATTATAAAAATATAGAAAAGCTATTTATTAATTATAAAAATTTATATTTTTATATTGACACTGATAAGTTGTCAATAGAAAATTCATCATCAACTCTTGATAATGTTGTTTATCAGTCAAATATTAAAACTAGCAATAATATTCAATATAGAGATTTTGTTATTCTTTGTTTAAATCCTGTGTTAATAAATATATCTTACGACAAAAAGCTTTGTACTAATTTTGTTAGAATTTCATGTATTAATGATACTGGTTGTGGGGGATCATCATACTCATATTTGTATGAAAAAAATTTGAGTAAAGAAATTCCAACTATTAGTTGTATTCAAAGCCTTTAATTAAATAATTAAATAATTAAATAATTAAATATTTCTTAATGCATCTGCTATTGCATTTCCGGTAGTTTCTGTCATTTGAAATTCATCATATCCGGAAAAAAGTTTATTATTTATATTGTCAGACTCATTTGTTTCAATTAAAAAATTGCTTATATCTGTGTTAGAGTTGGATTGGTTAACTGGATAAGATTGGTTAATAGGATAAGATTGGTTCAATTGTTTAGATTGATTAGATTGGATCAATTGTTTAGATTGATTTTTGTGAGATTGTTTGTATTTTTTTTCATGTTCTATGTCAGAAGATGAAGAATCATCATCTCTATTAAAAAATTTTGGCATTTGAGGTAAGTCTTTTCCAGAGGAAAAGCAACCCAGCGTGAGCGGTAAGCTAATATAGTCTGTTGTATATGTGATAGTTAGGAGTATAATTAAAACAATTAAAATTACAAGCAAATAGCTAGTTAATGATGTCATTATATAATGTATTTAGATAAATAAAATGTTTATTTAAATTATAATTTAATGTTTAAAATATTTTATTTGTCTCAATGCGGTTATTCAAGAAAATCTTTAGAAATATTTGAAAAATATAACTTGACAAATGAATCTAATAAAATTAATTGTGATAATCGGGATAATTTTGTTAAAGATCCAGATTCTAAATATGTTTTGCCAAATTATTCAACCTACCCAAAAATTCTTTATTTGCCTGATAAATCCGAACCTGTATTTGTTGGTGGGAATGCTGAACTTGAAAAATTAGTTAATATAATTAAAACCAAAGAAATTATCAAATGTGAAAAAATACCTCCTCAAAGATTTCTTAATAAAAAAAATACTTGCAAGATTATTTTAAATCTAGTTGATAAAATCTATCCAAATTAAATTTCATTAAGATCAAACTGTTCTTCATCTTTATCATCTCCAAACTGGAAATTAATACCCATATCATCTTCCTTAGCCTTAATTGAGAAATGACCAAGAGCAACAAGTTCATCAAGTTCATTTGAATCATATTTATGAACGATGTAACAATTATTGCCAGTAAGCTCGGTTGAAACTTCGATTAATACAAAGTCACCTGTATTAATCCAAATTCTATTTCTAAAAGATCCAGGAATGAGTGCATTATAAGGGTCGTTTGATGGATATGCTTCTACATCAACACGATATGAACCAAGAGTTTTAGTTACATGAGCAACAAACCTATTTTTATTATCAGGAGTTATCTCATTAATAGGCACTGATTTTTGTTTAGGTGCGTGATTCTTCTTTCCTTTTTGCTTATTTCCGCCAGTCAAATTCTTTCCCATGTTTTATTTATGGGATATATATACATTTGTATTGCAATAATTTATTTTTTCAATTTTTTCTCTTAATTATATATAACAATGGTAGATAAAAGGTGTCTACAATCAAATGTTAACTGTTTTTCAGATTATTATAGTCATACTAATGCCCATTGGCTTAAAAACTTTAGTTTACCAGAAGAATACTCCAAATATTCTACTTTTCACATTATTTCAACTAAAATTAATAATGAACTTTTACAAATTCTTAAATCCCTTAAATCTTCTGACTCATCTGCTCTTTCTCCGGAACAAAAACTTATTGTTAATTTATATTCTGGGTTAACAGATTATTCAACTAGAAATAGTCTTGGTATAGAACCTATCCAACCTATTTTTAATTTAATTGATGGAATCGACTCTAACTCTAAACTTTCACAAGTATTAGGGGCTTTAACTGTTCTAGATTTAAATCCATTGTTATCAATTCAAGTATGTCAGGATTTGAAAGACCGAGATAAATATATTTTTAATATAACTGAACCAAATTGTGTACTACCATCAAAAGAATATTATTCAGAACCAACCTATAAAGAAATTAGATCCAAGTATTTAAAATTTATGTCCAAATGTCTAAACAGGATAGGATTAACCAATACAAATCCAAACACAATTTTTCAATTTGAAAAAACTATTGCAGATGCAATTCTTCCAAATGTTGAAAGAAGAAATGTTGATTTAATATATAATATTGTTACATACGACCACATCCAATCATTAATTGGTTTAGATTTAAATCTAATGCTAAATCCACTAAGAATTCTAAAACAGGATTTGGATAATTATTTGAAACAAATTAATTCTTATAATTTTGATTATTTTAAAGTACTGAAAAATTTGGACATTGAACTAACCAAACAATACTTAAAATACTATGTTTTTATTAAATTAGGAAAATTTCTTTCTTCAGATGACGAAGAACTTGTATTTGATTTTTTTGAAAGAACAATAGCAGGTACACCAAAACAAAAATCTATAGAAATTAAAACTATTGATATTATGAATGGGATAGTTGGGGAATTAATTGAAAAAGAATATCTGCGGGAGCACTACAATCCATCTGTTTCTTCATATGTGCGAGATATGATACAAAAAATTAAATATTCATCAGCCATTTTAATTAAAAGTTGCAAATGGATGGAATCAAAAACAAAAATTAAAGCAATTGAAAAAATTATGGCAATGGATGTGCTAGTTGGTCATACAACAGTATACAAAGATTACACAGCTTTATTTAACAATAATAATACAAATCTAATCAAACAAATTATGAATTGGTCAGTATTTTATTCAAAAGTTCATTTAGACAAGTTAGGAAAAAAATCAGATCCTAAAGAATGGCATATGAATGCATATGATGTAAATGCATATTATAATCCAATAATGAATCAAATAGTTTTTCCTGCAGGCATCTTACAAGACCCATTTTTCTCTTTGGAAAGTTCATTTGAAAAAAATTTAGGCGGAATTGGTTCAGTTATTGCCCATGAAATATCACATGGTTTTGATGATCAGGGAAGAAAATTTAATTTAAAAGGTCAGTTGAAAGAATGGTGGACAAAGGAAGATACTTCAAACTATGAAATGCGAGTTCAACCTTTAATCAAACAATTTGATTCAATTAAAATACTTGGGTTAAATGTTTCTGGTAAACTTACTCTTGGAGAAAATATAGCAGATTATACTGCTGTAACAATTTGTACTAAAGTGCTAGAGTTAAGCAAAGCTTTTAATACCCAATATGTGGAAATGTTTAGATCATATGCAAATATTTGGAAACAGAAAATTAGACAAGAAGAACTTGTCAGAAGGCTAAAAACAGATCCCCATGCTCCGGGTAGATATAGAACAAATCAAATTCTTTCAAATATCCCAAAATTTATTGAAATTTACTCACTAGGTCCAACTCATCCTATGTATATCCCAGAGGACCAACGCGTTAAACTTTGGGATTAAATTATCGCAATTAACTAATATATGAACGAAAAATTTATTTTAGAAATTGAACTAAATACTCAATATGGTTGGATTAAAACATTATATGAATTTGATTTAGAAGAGTTAGAAATTTTTGAGTCCTGGGTTTCTGGGCTTGATTCTATAATATTGGATTCTGGCTTAGAAATTAACAAAGAAACACTCACATATAAAATTATAAAATCATCAGATGAGTCTTTTGATTTGGCCAAAGATTTTTTAGAAGCATTTGGAAGACCTTTTGACCTTCTTGAGCAAATTGATGGGCTTGAAGATATTTGTTTAAAATCTGAATCTGTATCTGTAAACTCGGATAATTCTGAACTATATAATGACACAGAAACTATTAACAATATTATTTCTGCACATATGGAAGGTAATAAAGAAAAAGTAAAAGAGCTACTTGAAACATCTAAAAACACAAATATAGCTGATGATGATGTAATTTTTAATATAAAGAATAAATACATATAATATAAATATACAAATGAAAACTGTGCTTGTTACTGGAGGTTCGGGTTTGGTTGGGTCTGCATTTAAATATATTCAGTCATCTTATCCAGAATATAATTTTGTATTTATTTCAAGTTCTGATGTTAATTTACTAGATTATGAGGTTGTTCTAAGCTGTTTTAAACAACACAGTCCGGACATAATAATTCATTTGGCAGCAAATGTTGGCGGACTATACAAAAATATGTCTCAACCTGTTCAAATGTTAGAACTTAATTTACTTATAAACTCAAATGTGCTAAGGGCTGCTCACGAATCTAATGTCAATAGATTAATTGGTATTCTAAGCACATGTATTTTTCCAGATAGTTTGGCTCAAAGTGGGATACCAATAGATGAAACAATGTTACATTTGGGTCCACCTCATCCATCAAATGCTCCTTATGCTTATGCAAAAAGAATGTTAGAGGTTGGATGTGCGGGATATTCAACCCAATACTCACGTAAATACACTTGTGTGATCCCAACAAATATTTATGGACCAAATGATAATTTTAATTTAGAAGACTCACATGTGATCCCAGGGTTAATACACAAATGTTGGATTGCTAAGAATACCCAAAGCCCATTTGTTGTTTGTGGCACGGGTAAACCTTTACGTCAATTTATACATTCACATGATCTTGCTCATTGTATAATGGGATTGATTGATAGTGATGATCTACACCCAACAATAATAATAAGTCCTGATCCCTCTATTCAAGTATCAATTGGATATATTGGAGAACTAATTGCTCAAGAATTTGACTATGCTCATATGTTAAAATATGATGACTCAAAATCTGATGGTCAGTACAGGAAGACAGCATCAAATACTTTATTTAGATCATTAAATCCAGATTATAAATTTATACCAATAGAGTTGGGTATTAAATCAACTATCCAATGGTTTATATCAAATTATCCAAATATAAGAAAATAAAAATTGATTTTTTAATTGATTATTTGATTTAATTACAAATAATTTGTATTACATATGCTTCAAACTCAAATCAGTCCCTATGTGCTAGATCATTTGCAGTTAATTCATCCATGGCTACCAAATAGTTCCACATGCAGACCTAATCATACCCAATTAGTTGAAAAAATGGCATTATTAAATGCAACTACAAATTTAGATTTGGTAAAAAATATGTTTGAGGATAAGACTGGTTGGATATTCAAACCGACTATTTTTAGGTATAATATTCCAGAAACAACAAATCATTGGATTTTGTGGAATACTGAATTTGATATGAGTTGGAAACCAGATCCAAAAGAAATAAATGAAGTTTTATACACACTTTTGTATTCACACAATGCAAATTCAGATAACTTTGATTTTGCATGGTATATAAATCCAAAACCTAGTGTTAAACAATATTTTCATGTTCAAGTTTTTTGGATTAAGACTTTGAACTAAATCCAATCCAGTCAATAGGATCAAAAACCAAATTGACCCATTGGTTATCTATTTTTGTTTTCAGTAGCGGGACACATTTATCAATAAATCTTTGGGCATTACAGTCAATTAAACTAATTATATTTAATTTATTTGTTGTTTTATCCCATGTGAGTTGTGATATGTACTGTTCATATAATTCATGTTGAACCAGTTTAGGATATGTCTTGCTTGTACTAGATTGGTTTATCAAAGTTAAAAAATCACTATATAATGGAGTAATATAATAAAGTTGAAATTTATAATCGGGTTTAAATGTGTTTGGGTATAAACTTAATCTTTTGTTTGCATGGGTTTCAAGCTTAGAATTAAATGTATTGGTTTTAAGAGTTTTTCTAATCCATTTATAAATATCTGGGATAAGTGGGGCTTTATGGTGTGGGTAATGAAATAGTTCAACTAATCTCAACTCATCTTGTGTTAGCTTTGAATTATAAATTTTTGTATATAAAAGTTCAACCAGTTTGATACCAATACAATAATCAGATACTATTGAATCAATTGAATTATCTGTTTCAAAATATATCGAATTTGAATAAAATGATTTTGTCCATACATATTTGTCATATGTCTTAGTATAAAATCCTTTTCCAAAATTATTTAATGAATACATTTGATCTGTAAATTTTTTTGGATCCAAATTATTATCTGATTCTAAAACTCGTTCTCTTTTTATATTTGGGAATTCACGATCTAACATTTCTAACCAGATTGCATAACCTAGCCAGTTAATTTCCTGGTTTTGGCTTATTAAAAAATTTGATGGATATTTTTCCAAATATTTCTGATATAGCCCCAGCACTTTACCTATTGTTTTTTTATCATAAATATTTATAAAATCAAATTTAGGTAAAAAATCATTCCCAAAAATATTATAAATAAAACATATATCATGCACAATTCTTATCTTAGACCCATCCTTAAAAAATTTTGTTATATCCTCAATTAAAATATTCAAGTCATATACAGATTTATCAACTGAATCTCTTATCAAATATATCTGATTTGTTAAACACAAAGGTAAAAGCAACACAATCATATCTGCGTCTGGAGAATATACTAGTAGAGTTGAGTTTGGCTTTGAATTAGAAATAATCTGTTTCATAATTTTATGTTCAGCTTCACCTGAGTCCCCAAAACTACTTATTGTATAACCCATTAGTGAGTAAGTTCGAGTTAGCCAAGAGTCTAATTTGTTCATAAATTCAGTACCTGGTTTAATTTGCATTTTATCTAGATTAATATAGGGTTCAAATTGTCTAAACTTTTGATCAAGAGGATCAATATATGTGTTAGAAGCAATTAACTCTTTGCCTTTTTCTATTAATGAACCAAGAAGTGCACGTTTTCTCTGTTCAATCATTTTACCAATAAATGGTACTCCATCCAAATAAATATGTACGGATGGGTTGGATGTTTGGATTAAAATATTAGATATTAGTATTTTTATAGTGTCAAATATCATTGAATCACGTGCTTCAGATATAGTAGATGGATTTGACAAGCTAATCTTGTCTTCTAGTTCTGATACCAAGTCAAATGAATCAAATCCAAGCTTTGCTTTAATGTGTTGTCCAAGAATATTACTTACTGTGTATTTGGCAGTATAGACCAAAGAATTAAAATCAATATGTACTTGGGGTGATTTAATTATTTTAGAGCTTGAAACTCCTATTTGATAATTTTTTGAAATAGAATTAAAAAATCCAGGAATTCCCATTTTAATTTAATCTTATATTTTTATTTTATAATCTAATGTTAAATTAATGGATAATTACGACAGTCCAGTGTATATTAATATACAAAGTGGAGGTATGAATTATATCACAGGTACACTAAGTAGTATAGCAAATGTAGCAAAAACTGCTTATCAAGCTTATAATTTTAGTGGATGTTCAGGTAGAGATATTAATAATTATCTTCAATTATCACCAGATGAAATTCCTGTTCAGACTTTTTATGACTATTTTATTAGGCAACCAAGAGTAACAATTAATGAACAAAGAATACAGTTAATTTCTAAACAAATTAACGAATCTTTAGCTAATTTATATGATCTTAATTTACATATACATAGATATTTAGGTGATAAAACAAAACTTATAGATGTTCCAAGAGAACTTGATTTTAGTAATGATGATTTTGGTTATAAATCATATACTATGCTATGTAATTTATATATAAATTATTCTTCTTATATTCAATCAACAAATGAAATAAACAAGTTCCTTTGTCAAATAAGTTTAGGTTCTAATTATTCTTTAAATATAGAAAAAGGAAATCGCGAAGCTGGAATAGAAGCTACATATTTAGAATGTAAGAATGATCAACTTATTGAATCTTTAAAAAAACTAAGACTAGGACAATCAATAGATGAAAATATTACACATTTTATCAATACAAATTCTGAATATATTATGATTTTAAATGGAGAAATTCCAGATCTAGTATCTTCAACATCATTTGATATTTACAACTATTTAATTAGTGTTGCAAATCAATTTAAAGAAAAATTTGAAAATTTAGATAATGGTTCAACTATACTTGATGAATATATTGATTCAATAAATAAGTATTATTTAACCCTATGTAAATCTATATCTGGATGTGAAACAAAATTATTTGGACTTTTTTATACAAAATTGTATAGTTCAAATTTTAAAGAACTACTTGAAACAAATAACACTAAAGTTATTACAAAAAACTTTCCACATTTAATAAAAATAATTAATAGAGCAAACTCAGGACAAAATAAATTTTTTACTTTATATAACTATATAACAAATTTTAACAATAATCCTGAAAACCAAAAAACACAAATAGATAAACTTGTAAAAATAGAAAAAGTATATGAATCACTTCTTATATATAATGACAAAATACCAAAAGAAGAATTTTTTAGTTTACTTTTTGCAAATGAAAATGATTCTATTGAAATATTTTTTAATGATATTTTAACACAAATATTTGAGCACACTGGTCTATCTATTAAAAATTTAAATTTACTTGCTCAAGAAATTGAATTAGAAGAAAATAAATTATTTTTTTCCAAAGAATTGATAGAATTAAGATATAGTAAGTACTTGGAAAATTTTGATATCAAAGAACCAGAACTAAAAACATCATATTTAAATCCAAATTATGAAATATTTCCAAATATTAAACATAAATATCCAATATTTATTAAAAATTTAATAAAATTAATTGCTCCAGATTTAAATACTAATTTAAAAAAATTTATTAGTTATGTTAATGCATTTAGATCTGCAACTTCATTAATTGATCAAGTTATTTTAAGAGATCTTTTTTTTAAATTATATATTCAAGTTATAACTGATACTGAACAAGAACAAATAAATCAATTTGTTCTTTACAATAAATCACTAAACAACAGACTACTTCAAAATCAAATAGATGACTATACCACAATTACATATGTTAAACTTGAACAAATTCTTAGATCAACCGAATTATCATATCTAAATAGTTTTAACAATCCAGAATATGAAATTATTAAAACAAAAGAAGAATTTACATATAACTCTATTCCAAAAAATCTTTTAAATAAATGTGTTGTTGATAAAATACTAAACAAAGATAAAATATCTGGAATTAAACTTTTAATACATATTGTAGATTGTGAAAAAAATAAAAAATCTGAATCAAGAAATAAACTAATTTATTTTTATCTAACACTGAATACTCAAGAAATAAACTCATCAAGATTAATTAGTTGGAAAAAACTTAATATAATACTAAGTGCACTTAGTAGTGGTATATGTACTGCTAAACAAATTGATATTTTAATTCAAGTTATTGAATTAAAAAAAATAGTAGATCCATTTTTAAGAACAGAATTAAATTTACTTAAAATAAATCAAGATATTTTAACTCAAAAATCTATATATTATTTGCTTTCTGCATTAGCTCCAGAAAAAATAAATTGGAATATTATTGGTCTGCTAAAAGAATATGCTACAGAAAATTTAATGCCAGAATTATTAAATGGAATTAAATTGAGTTTATTTGATTATGCAAAAAGTTTTATTTTTAAACCAAATACAACAAAAGTCGCAAAAAAAGCAACCAAAGAAATTTTAAGTGTAAGTGAATTTAAAAAGCATGTTTTTGAGAAAATAAATGTTGAAAATTTTTTTGATGTTAAATTAAACTCTTCAAATCCACAATATAAATTTACATGTTTTAAAATTTATTCATACTTTAATTTTGATGCAGTAATTGTTTCAATGAAAACAATTCAAAAAATAGTTTTACAGTTTGAGGAAAATAAATTTAATAAAAAAATATTCAATACTCTTAAAAAAATTATAATTAGAAACTTTGAAAATTTAAGACAAATTAATAAATCTTCAAGTGATAAATTAAATTACTTTGTTAAAAATAAATGGAATAGATTAGAAAAAGATTCATACTATATATCTCAACTTTATGATATTTTAAAAGAAGTTGCTGATGAAAATTTATTTCCTGTTAATTTACTTGATTTTTTAAAAGAAAAAGGTATTGATGTTATTATTGATGATGAAGTAAAAGATAATACTATTGATAATTTACTGCAAAATGATTTAACACTTAGAGATTTGTATTTATTACCTTCACAAAAAGAAACTGATTATCAAATATCAGTAGTTGAAAAGCAGGTCTTACCTATATATAAAATGTTTGAAACATTTATTGATGAAAAAATATTAGAAGAAAAAAAAGAAATACTTATCTCTTTAGACAATATGAAACATGGAATTTGTGAAGATTATTCTGATTGTTCTATGAACACAATTATTCAATTAATTAATAAATCTGGTCCCTTTATTAAATCAAATGATCAAATAAGAAAATTTTTTGCAACTGGTAAACATTTAAATTCTGACTATGCTTCAGAACAAGAACTTTATTCAATATTAGAAAGTTTATCTAAATCTTCAGCTTTAATTAAAAACATAACTACTGAAGTTACACAAGTTGCAACAGATTCAATAACTTCAGCTGTTAATTCTAAACTTCAGTCAGTAGCATTAGACATGGGATTTACAGAAGTACCTGTAGATGCGATTGCCAAAGTAAAAGAAATAGCTCAAACTGCAAAGACAATAGCTATAACTGCTGGTATTGGTTTTGCAACAGTCAGGGCATATCATGCTGTTGATAAACTTTTTGGAAGTTTATCTAACTCTAACTCTAACTCAAATTCTTTAGCAGCCTATGAAGAGACAGATTTTAAATCTAGACTCAAGTTCTTTATTGGAAGTGTTGGGATAGGACTAACACTTAATACTGCAAGAAATTTATTCCCAAGCATTAATTCATTAGTTAAAGAATATATTGAATACAAATCTACAGAATTAGGTTTACCAATGCCTTTGATTAGTACTACTATTATAGGTTCAATTATAATGAGTGGTCTAACACAATTTCTATCAAGTGGAGTACAAGAAGCTGGTGTTGGTGAAAACAAGTCATTAATTGAAAGAATATTAGATTGGATTTTTAATTCAATTGATAAGTTATATGGATTTAATGGTAAAAAACCTGAATCTGCTTCTGAACCTGATCCAGTCCATTCAAATAAAAACGTTGAATCTATTTATACCTATTTAACTTCACAAAAACTTGGATCTGATGATATTTTTGACTCAGCAGTTCTAAATGAACATCCTGATCAAAATGCTATTCTTAATGAACTAAGAAGCAAATACCAAGAATTTAATAGTATATCAACTCTGGACTCAAATCTATATGTTAAGCTAACAAAGCATGACAAAAAGAAAATTAAAAAAATTATTGGAAGGATTGTTGGGCTAGAATTAAATCTTTTTAAAGGTAATCAACCATATACTTTTGTTAATGCAATTAGCAAATTTTTAAATGAATAAAAATAATTTCTAAAATATATTATATAAATATGTTCCAAGATGTTGTAAAATGGACAAATAGTTTATGTGGACCTGCACATATATATTTTATGTTTTCAGCTTTTATGTTCGTTTTTGTACTTGCTAAAATGGCCTTTGCTCGTAAATTATCATTATCTAATACAGCTTTAAGACTAGCAGTAATGTATGCGGTCACTTGGGTACTTAATTGGTTATGTGTTAGAGGGTATGAAAATTTTTCATGGTTTTTACTCTACTGGATGTTTACATTTGTTCTAATTTTGCTGATTGGTACTTTTGTTGTATTAAACAAAGTTGTAGGATCACCTGACTTTAGAATGGGTAAATTACACAAATAAATCTAATCTGAATCAGAGTCAAAATTAATATTTGATCTTAGTTGTTTGATATATTCAGATTTAGATTTATTATATTGAGCTAGTGTTTTCTCTCCTGATATGACTGAATAATAACCTCCTTGTAATACCCCAAACAATTTTTGAATATTTTCATCTGAATATTCATATTTTGTTTTTAATAGTTCTTTAACTGCCGAATAGTTCGGTGGAATCCAGGTTATTAACTCTTTGTTAACTTGTTTAACAGGGGGATTTAAAAAATATGCTCTTGATTCCGCATATATAAAATTTTCTGGTAAAATATATTTGGGTTTAGGATTTGATGGATCAAAATTTGGATCTAGCACCAACATCTCATCTATAGATCCATAAGTTTTAATTAACTCATATGCTTTGGCTGGACCTACACGTCCTATTGTTCCTGTATAATCACACCCTAGTAATATACACAAATCAATAAATTGGGTCTGGGATAACCCCAAACCTAATAAAACCTGATCTAGCGAATACTCTGTAACTGTTGACTTGCATGAAAGCTTACGTATTAACTTAGTACACCCAAAGGTCAACAAATCCATATCTTCTGATGCAACATAATCTGCAATTCCATCTTTAACTAGTTGAGCACATTGTGAATCTGCCTCTTCGATTGCCTCAACAATAGGTATTCCAAGTAATTTAACAATTTCTTTACATTCTTCCATTTGGATATGGCTTACATTAACTGAACGTTTTTGCATCTTGACTAAAGTTTCTTGAAGCTCCTTTGCCTTTGCAATATTTTGAAGCTGGCTTTGTATTTGTTCCATTGTTTCAGGCATAGGTTCTAAATCACGTTGAACTTGTTTGAGCTCTTTTTTAATTTTTTTAGCAGACTTTTCAGCTGAAGTCTTTGTTGATCTTCTTGAGTCTAACACATCTTTTTTAAGACTTGGCGGTTTTCCATCAAAAACAAATATAGGTTTAATTTTCTTTTTTAGAATACTCAAAGTTTTGGTTAAGATCCCATGGATATGCGTGGTTATTTTTCCTTCTGATGTTTTTAAATCATCAACAGAAGATTTGATTGCAGATGCAAATTGATATATAAAGATTGATGCATCTATTGCAACAACTTTGTTAGTTAGCATAGAGGTTGATATTTCTTTAATAGAACCTGGTGCATTTGTTTCCAAAAATTTATTTAACCCTTTGATACCCATGTATTTATGTGATTGATATAAAATAGTTTTATTTGTTTATATCAAAAATAAAATAAATCAATTATTTTGTTTATTTGCTAATTCAATTGATTTGTATGATTTGGTTGTTAACTTGTCTTTGTACTTGTTGATAATTCTTTCATCTATCTGTTCCATCCAACCAATCCCATCCCAAATATTTGTATCCTCAAAAAGTATAAGAAAACTTTCATTAAATATTGGTTGAAGATGTTGATTACATGCAACTAGCTCCCAATTTAACTTTGATTTGTATTTTAGAAGGAACTTCAAATCCATAAATTGGTTTTCTGAAATTAAATCCCAGTTAATGTCTGGATTATATTTTTCAATAAATTCTTGTGTTACCTGTTGAAATTCTTGAGCTAATTGAATTAATTTGCCAGAGTTGCTACCTGACTGAATCACTTGGTTTAATTGTCCAGGTGTAAGTTTTTGGAACTGAATCAAATTTTCTAAATCTTCTTGTTCTCCAGCAATTCCTTCAATAATCAAATCAATAATTTTGTTACTTACACAATGTGCATACTTGATTAAATAATCAAGTCTAAAATCTTCAATATTATCTTGAACATATTTTTCAACACGTGAATCTGAAAAATCTAACATGGGTAAAATTGTTTCCCAGTAACTCTCATTTGACCAGTTTTCCCTCATCACACCCTTAATAAATTGATTTGATGCATTTGGATCTGATTTTAAATAGTTGACAAATTTTTCCATATACTTGTTTATAAATGTATGTCTTTAAATCTATTCAAAAGTAAATGGTTTGATAATAATTTTAGTTTTAACTGTATTTGATTCAGATGTCATCCGCATACTAGATTCAGTATCTAATCCCATAGACACATTTGGATCATTTGTATTTTTTGATTCAGACTCATTACCAATATATTTGAGAAAGTTTTTCTCATGATTTGATAACTTGATTCCAGAGTCTTTGGGATTAAATTCATCAGAAAAATATGGGGTATATTTAGTAGGCAAAGGTATCAAACTAGTTTTTGGTGATACTTCATTTAAATATATCTCAACCTGTTCAATTGCCTCATTTGGAATTACTTCAAAATTTATATAAACACCAGTTCCATCTCTTGTATATGAATTTGGACATGAATTATGAATTAATTTAAAAATTTGTTTAAAATGTTTCTTTGACTTTAGACTTTCAACTCTTTCCGCTATCTTTTTCCTTAAAGATAGATTATAGGTTTTCCTAGGATTTATAGATGGTGATTCTACATGTACTTCTCCCTCAATATCTGTTGGATCTGATATAACAAATGAATCTAAATTTTCACTATTCATTATTAATATATATTTATAACTAAATTATTTGATTTTTAACTCAATTTAATATCTTTATAAATAATAATGGACACTATAAAACTATTAAAAAAGGATTTTTCCTATCCGGATACTAATGCAGACGATTTTCAGAAGAAAATTTATGAAAAAAGAGAATTTTATTATCATAAGATCCCAAAACCTGACCAAGTTAAGAGCTATCCTGAACTTAAAAAAGTAAGAGATGAAATTTGCTCTGTCAATGTAAATTTACAATCTCATCAAAGCTTATTGGCAAATTTTATTAATCCCCAAACTCCTTATAGAGGTGTGTTAATTTTTCATGGGTTAGGTTCTGGAAAAACAATTGCCGCAGTTTCAATAGCTGAAAATTTTAAAGATATGGCAGTCAAATATGGAACTAAAATTTATGTGCTAGTACCAGGACCTTTACTTAAGGAATCTTGGAAAGATGAAATTATCAAAGGCACAAAAGAAACCTATTTGAAAGATTTTTCTCAGACAATGGGATATATTGATAAGTCTGAAAAAGATCGTGCAATGAAACAGGCCAAATCATTGGCCATGCAGTACTATAGAATTATGTCTTACAGAGGCTTTGCAAAAAAAGCCCTTGGGTTAAAAATTACTGAACATATTAAAGGTGATGGTGATATTCAAAAAGTTTATAGAAAAAATGAGGAAGGTGAATATGAAAGAGATATTGCAGTTGATAAAATTGAAAGTTTAGATAACACAGTGCTAATTATAGATGAAGCACATCACTTGACTGGTAATGATTGGGGTTTAGCAGTACAAAAAATTATTGCTAATTCAAAAAATTTAAGAGTTGTGCTATGTTCTGCAACCCCAATGAAAAATTTAGCAGATGATGTGATTGAATTAATTAATTATTTGAGACCACCAGAAGATCCAATTGATAGAGATTTAGTATTTACAAATCAAAAGAATCATTTGATGGAGTTTAAGCCAGGGGGAAGAGAGTATTTTAGTCGAATGATTCAAGGTTACATATCATATTACAGAGGTGCAAGTCCATATGTTTACGCCAAACAGATTGATATGGGTAAAGTACCCCCTGGTATTCTGTTTACTCCATTGGTTCAATGTCCTATGAATGAATTCCAACTTGATGTATACAATGAAGTTATTGCAAACTCCGATGACACTCTTGACAGAAGATCTGCTGCGGTTGCAAACTTTGTATTTCCTTCATATTCATTGGAAACTAAGGGTGTGGTTGGAGTATTTGGACGTGAAGGCCTGTCATCTTTGCGCAATATGTTAAAAACAAATAAAGAAAAACTACTTTCAACTGTTGGAAAGAAATTTAACATAGATGAATCTAATACAGACATAATAGTAGAATATGATAAAACTAAATCACTTGGAGGTAAAATATTTTCACAACCTTATTTAAAATTCTTTTCATCTAAATTTGATGCATGTTTAACCAATTTGTTAAACCTAGTTAATCCACTTACTGAAACCAAAGGTAGTTTTCCTAGTTTGTCTGGAATTACTAATCCAATTGGTTCTGGGACTGCATTTATTTATTCTAACTTGGTTAAGGTAGGAATTGAAATATTTGAACAAGTTTTATTGGCAAATGGATTTTTAGAGTATAGAGAAGATGGTGCATATTCTATTAGTCCAGAAACTAGAGACTGTTTAACCGGGCTAAGTTTTAAAGATTTTTCTCAAGTGAACACTAGCTCCGGTAGAAAATTTTATCCATCCACATATATCACAGTAACAGGAGGATCTGAAGAAGGACCAGATCAAATACCAGAGGAGAAAAAGAAAATACTTGATAATGTTTTTTCAAGTTTAGACAATGTTGATGGCAAGTATATTAAATTTGTGTTAGGTTCAAGAGTTATGACTGAAGGAATTACAATCAAACAAATCAAACAAATTCATATATTGGATACAGCTTATCACTTGGGTCAACTAATGCAAGTAATAGGTAGAGGGATCAGATTTTGTGTACACAATTCAGTTGCCACAGAAGAAAATCCATATCCAGAAGTTCAAGTATTTAGATATGTGGTAACTACTGGAAAAGCTGGAGAACTTTCTACAGAAGAAGTTCTATATCAAAAGGCTGAACGTAAGTATTTATTAGTCAAAGAAACAGAAAGACTTATGAAAGAATCAGCCGTTGATTGTGCTCTTAACTATAATGGTAATATATTTGAAGATGAAGTTAAGACATATGAAGAGTGCGTGAGTCCATTAGAGTATGAAAAAATGGGACCAGAAGACAAAAAGAAATTTACTCAATGTCCTTTAACATGTGATTTTAAAATATGTGCATATGAATGTACAGATAAAAAACTAAATTTAAAATACTATGACAAGACCACAAAGTTTTATAAAAAGATTTCAAAGGAAAAAATAGACTTTTCTACCTTTACTAATAAATTAGCAAGAAATGAAATTGAGTTCTGTAAAGAAAAAATTAAAGAGATGTATAGATATAGATATGTTTATCAAATTGATGAAATACTTCAAACAGTTAAAAACTCTTTCACAGGAGAAAAACTAGATTTGTTTGAACCATTCTTTGTTTATCAAGCGCTAGATGAACTTATTCCATTGTCTGAGAATGATTTGAATAACTTTCATGATAATATTTTTGATAAATTTAGTGTTCCTGGCTATTTGATTTATAGGTCTAAATATTATATTTTTCAACCATTTAATCAAAATGAAGATGTACCTATGTTTTATAGAAATAATTATCATACTGATTTAGTAACTCAGTTATCATTATATCAATACTTTAAAAATACCTTGGATACTGAGCTACTTGAGTCTCTTGGTGTAGATTCAGAAACTATCAAATCAGTAACTAAATCTAATGAATATAATTTTACAGATGTTTTTGAATACTATGATAAAAAAGATGAAGCAGAATATGTTGGTATTATTGATAAACCAGTTGCTAGAAAGAAGACTGTGTCAACAGATTTAGAAGATGTGTTTAAAATTAGACATTCGAGAGAAAAAGTTTTGGATAAAAAAAGAGGTACTGGAATCCCTTCACTAAAGGGTGCGGTATGTTTCTCATCAAAGGATAAGAAATATTTGATAAAAATAGCTAAAAAGATTGGATTACAAGACTTCCCAACTGATACCCGTACTGATATATGTAATGCTATTAGACTGAGATTGTTGTATTTAGAGAAGTACTCAACAGAAAAAGAGGCAAATAAAAAAACTTACACAATTATTCCATCTAATCATCCCAAATACCCATTTCCTCTTAACTTGGAAGATAGAATTGAATGGATTAAAACAATATTATCTGAAAAAATTCCAGGAAGTTTATCAATGGATATTAAACAGAAAAAGGGGGGTATATTTGAAGATGTGAGAGATGATAAATTTGTCAAATATGAACTTGCAATAAAATCAAAACCTGAATGGGATATACATAAAGACACATTTGTTAAATTAGGATTTGTATTCAACAATTCCACATGGACAAAAACAATTGAATAAAATAATTATTGTTATACAAAATAATTATTTTATATTTAATGACTGATTCTAAAAATAAAATTCAACATCTTAAAGATGAAATTAATGCTGTAAAACGTGATTTTGAAAATATTAAAACTCAAACACAAAATAAGATAATTAATTTAGAATTTGAAATTGTTAAATTAGAAAATGCAACTTTATGTGAATATGTTGATAATAATTTTGTAAACTCATGCATTAGTTTTAACTTTAAAAATTTTGGCCGAAAACAATTTACTTTAAGTGATTGGTTTGGTGTTAAAGATTTTGTTATTCCTGTAGAAGTTGAATATATTGATGATAATAAAAAAGTTATTATTTTAGGAATAAAAGAAAATAATGATGTTGAAAAAAAGAAATATATGATGAATTAAATAAACTAATATTTGGAATTTTTCCATTAAATGCAAATGTTATTAATAGTTATAATGATTTTGATGAAAGTGACTATATTTATGGACAAGTTGATCACAATAAATTAAATATAGGACATGTATGTTTAAATGATTCAATCCGTAAATATAGTTATATAAATATTTACCATAAATCAGATAAATACAAGGCAAAACGGCAGTTTATTTTATAATTATTTTTTAGTTTCTAAATATTTTTGTTTATATTTTAAATATTTAGACCTTGTTTTAAACATTCCTGAAAAAAAACCAGATTTAGTTGATGAGGTTTGTTGAGAAGGAGTAGGTGTAGGTGTGGATTGAGATGTGGTAGGTGTAGGTGTGGATTGAGATGTGGTAGGTGTAGGTGTGGATTGAGATGTGGTAGGTGTAGGTGTGGATTGAGATGTGGTAGG
>JACCDH010147900.1_pt1 | contig 44655 bp, 40 predicted proteins | sample 7442481 | NCBI WGS metagenome assembly JACCDH01 (sample SAMN15323433, study PRJNA562643) | freshwater metagenome | isolation source: river surface water | place: USA:Blue River Watershed | collected 2017-08-15 | reverse complement strand
GGCTCCTCATCATTAAGGGGGGACAACGGTATTCATTAAACTTGTTTTTGCGAAGAACGAGCTTAATGGAGGTAACACCGATGTCCCCAAATCATTCTATCTTGGGTTTGCCCGATCTGGTCGTCGACCGCGTTGATCGGCGGCGCGATATCCATGTCTGGGCCAAGCCCGCTACCCGGCCGGCTTGTCTGGATTGTCAGCACAGCCCAGTGCGCATCAAGGCCACCTACGAGCGCACCGTCAAGCACACTCGCCAGGGCAACCAGCTGATGGTGCTGCATCTGCGGGTGCCGAAGTACCACTGCCCGCAATGCAATCGCTACTTCCGGCATCCCTTCCGCGGCCTGCGACCGCGCCTGCGCGCCACCGATGGCTTCCGGCTGGAAGTCTTTGAAGCCCACGATGGGGGCATCAGCCAACGCAAGCTCGCCTCGACCCACCGCATCAGCTGCGCGACCGTCGAGCGCTGGTATCAGCATCACATCGCACGGCGGGTCGCCGAGCTCTCCGGCCGCAGCTGCCCGCAGGTGCTGGGGATCGATGAACACTTCTTTACCCGTAAAAAGGGCTATGCAACGACCTTCGTCGATCTGAAGAACCACAAGGTGTTCGATGTCGTGCTCGGACGCTCGGAAGCGAGTTTGCGCAGCTACCTGAGCCGGCTGCCCGGGCGTGACCAGGTCCGGGTCGTGGTCATGGATCTGTCCGAAACGTATCGCCAGATCGTGCGCAAGTACTTCCCCAATGCCACCATCGTCGCGGATCGCTTCCATGTGATCCGCTTGGTTAACCACCACTTCCTGCGGCTGTGGCAGCAACAAGATCCAGTCGGCCGGAAAGAGCGGGGGTTATTGAGCTTGATGCGCCGGCATCAGTGGCGTTTGACCGACGAGCAGCGCATCAGCCTGGATCGCTATCTGTCGGCCTATCCGGTCTTGCAAGCGCTGTACGCGGCCAAGCAACGGTTGACGAGCCTGCTGTTGATCAAGACCGCGAATGCCCAGCGTGTCCAACGGGAGTTGCCGAAACTGCTGGCGCTGTTGCAGCAGTTTGTGCAGAGCCCGGCGAAAGCCTTGGCCAACACGTTGATAGCGTGGCTCGAACCGATCGTAGGGATGTGGCGCTACTCAACCTCGAATGGCATCACCGAGGGCTTCCACACTAAAATGGAAATGATGTCCCGGCGAGCGTTTGGGTTCAGGAACTTTGAGAATTACCGATTGCGCGTACTCGCCCACTGCGGGTGGGACGGCGTGATCAATCGGGTTTGATGAATGCCCTCCCCCGTTAATGGGGAAGAGCCAGAAGTTGGCCTGCCCAGCAGGAGTCGAACCTGCGACCCACGGCTTAGAAGGCCGTTGCTCTATCCAACTGAGCTATGGGCAGTGCGTATGGCCGACCGTGCAAGCCGGCGCGGCCGATGGAACACTGGAAAAACAGATGAAAAAAAACGGGTTGTCATCGACAACCCGCTTTTCACAACTGGTCGGAGTACAAGGATTCGAACCTTGGACCCCCTGCTCCCAAAGCAGGTGCGCTACCGGGCTGCGCCACACTCCGAAGACTTGAATTATAACCGATGGCCGACCCGCTCAGGCGGCAATGTTGCGCGGATGTTCAGGGATAACGCATCAGGCCGGTATACAGGACGCCATGTGTTCGGCCAGACGGCGTGCCAGTTCCGCATCACGGGCTTCGACCATCACCCGCAGCAAAGGCTCGGTACCGGACGGGCGGATCAGCACACGGCCATCCTTGCCCAGCTCGGCCTCGGCGGCGGCCTTGGCTGCGACCAGGTCCTTGCTGGATTGCCAGTCGAAGCCCGCAGGGATGCGCACGTTCAGTAAGGTCTGCGGCCAGAGCTGCATGTCGGCCGTCATCTCGGCCAGTGTATTGCCACTGCGGCGCAAGGCCGACAGTACTTGCAGCGCAGAAATGATGCCGTCGCCGGTGGTATGCTTGTCGAGGAACAGCAGGTGGCCGGAACCCTCGCCACCGACTTCCCAGCCGTGCTCGAGCAGCTTCTCGAGCACATAACGGTCGCCGACCTTGGCGCGCGCAAAACCAACGCCCATGCTGGCCAGCGCGGACTCGACCGCCATGTTGGTCATCAGCGTGCCGACCGCGCCGGCGATGCCGCCATTGGCCTGGCGGTCCTTCACCATCACATACAGCAGCTCGTCGCCGTTGTAGATGCGACCGGCGCCATCGACCATCAACAGCCGGTCGGCGTCGCCGTCGAGTGCGATGCCGAGGTCGGCGCCATGCTGTTTCACGGCTGCCGACAAGGTTTCCGGATGGGTCGCGCCATGCTGGTCATTGATGTTCAGGCCATTTGGCTGATTGCCGATCGCGATCACCTCGGCACCCAGCTCATGCAACACGTCCGGGGCAATATGATACGCGGCGCCATGTGCGCAATCGACGACCAGCTTCATGCCGCGCAGGTCGAGCTCAGTCGGGAACGTGCTCTTGCAGAATTCGATGTAACGACCACGCGCATCATCGAGACGCCGCGCCTTGCCCAATTTATCGGAAGACACGCAGCTCATCGGTTCGTCCAGCGCGGCCTCGATCGCCAGCTCGACCGCGTCCGGCAGCTTGTTGCCCGACGCCGAGAAGAACTTGATGCCGTTGTCCTGATATGGATTGTGCGACGCCGAGATCACGACGCCGGCCGACAGTCGCAGCGCGCGCGTGAGATACGCAATCGCCGGCGTCGGCATCGGGCCGGCCAGCATCACGTCGACACCGGCGGCAGAGAAGCCGGCCTCGAGCGCGGCTTCGAGCATGTAACCGGAGATGCGCGTGTCCTTGCCGATCAGGACAGTCGGTCGACCACCACCCTGATGCGCCCCCTGCGCGAGCACCTTGCCCGCCGCATGGCCGAGCCGCATCACGAAATCCGGCGTGATCGGCGCGCTGCCCACTTCCCCGCGCACGCCGTCGGTGCCAAAGTACTTTCGTCCCATCTTGTTGTCCCGTCTGTGGTTTGTTATCCCCGTGTCCTCATATCCCGACGCGCGCGGCTGCTTCACACTGTGGCAGCCCAGACCTTCAATGCGTCGACGGTCTCGGCCACATCATGCACGCGCACGATGCGTGCGCCATTCCTCACTGCCACCAGCGCCGCTGCGAGACTGCCCGCCATGCGCTGCTCGACCGGCTTGCCGGTCAGCTTGCCGATCATGGTCTTGCGCGACAGGCCGGCCAGCAGTGGCAGTGGCAGCCTGTGCTGCAAACCATCGAGTTGCGCGAGCAGGGCGAGGTTATGGTCCAGCGTCTTCCCGAATCCGAAGCCGGGGTCGATGCACAGCCGCTGCATCGCAATGCCGAGTTCGCGTGCCGCATGCGCGCGTTCCGCAAGAAAGTCACCTATCTCGGCCACGACATCGCGGTACTGCGGATCCTGCTGCATGGTGCCGGGCTCGCCCTGCATGTGCATGATACACAGCGCGCATTCGCTGGCACTGACGGCCGCCAAGCTTCCGGGATCGCGAAAGCCCTCAATGTCATTGATCATGTCGGCGCCGGCCAGTACGGCTTCGCGCATCACTTCCGGTCGGCGCGTATCGACCGAAAGTGGCTTGCCGCAGTCACGCAGCGCATACAGCACCGGCATCACGCGATCCATCTCCTGCGCAATCGACACTGGCGCGGAGCCGGGCCGGGTCGATTCACCGCCGATGTCGATGATGTCGACACCGTCGGCGATCATCTGCTCCGCACGCGACAGCGCCAAATCAAGCGTCGCATGCGCGCCGCCATCGGAGAATGAATCTGGCGTCACGTTCAGCACACCCATGACCAGCGGTCGGAAGTCTTCGCCTTGCACAGGCAACAGGTAACGGCCGCAGCGCAGCTTGTCGTGCAGAAGGTGGCTCACGTGATCAGGGCAAGAAGATGGGACAGGAATGAAACGGAAGCGAGCGCTGAAATTGAAACGGGGTGGGGATCACTCCCCACCCCGTTGTTCAGCATTGGCCCGTCAAAAAGATTTTACGCAAATGGTTTGCTGCATCTGCGTCAGGCCGGTGCTGCGGCGGGCTCGACGCCGCCGTCGGGTGAACCACCGCTGGGACGGGTCGTCGGAGGCACCTTGGGAGGACGCGGTTCGCGCCCTGCCATGATGTCGTTGACCTGGTCTGCATCGATGGTTTCCCATTCTAGCAAGGCTTTCGCCATCATTTCGACTTTTTCTCTGTTGCGTTCCAACAATGCGCGAGCGTGCGCATATTGGGTGTCGAGAATGCTGCGAATCTCGAGGTCGACCTTTTGCTGCGTCGCTTCGGACACGGTCTTCGACGACATGCGGCCGAAGTAGGAATCCTGATCCGTGTCTTCGTAGACCATCGTGCCCAAGGTCTCGGACATGCCGAAGCGGGTCACCATCGCCCGTGCCAGCTTGGTCGCGCGCTCGAAGTCATTCGACGCACCGGTCGACATCGAATCCAGGAAGATTTCTTCTGCGATGCGGCCCGCGAACAGGATCGCGATATCTTCCAGCATCTTGTCCTTGTACATATTCACGCGATCATGCTCGGGCAGTTGCCAGGTCAGGCCGAGCGCCATGCCACGCGGCATGATGGTGACCTTGTGCACCGGGTCGGCCTTCGGCAGCAGCTTCGCGACCACCGCGTGACCCGACTCGTGGAATGCCGTATTGCGGCGCTCTTCCTCGCGCATCACGGCCGACTTGCGCTCCGGCCCCATCACGATCTTGTCTTTCGCATCTTCGAAGTCCTGCATCTCGACCAGGCGCTTGTTGCGGCGCGCGGCGAACAGTGCAGCTTCGTTGACGACGCTGGCGAGATCGGCACCCGAAAAGCCCGGGGTTCCGCGTGCAAGCACGTCGGCACGCACGTCCGGTGCGATCGGCACCTTGCGCATGTGCACGTTAAGGATCTGTTCGCGGCCACGGATGTCCGGCAGGCCGACGATCACCTGGCGGTCGAAACGGCCCGGGCGCAGCAGCGCCTTGTCGAGCACATCAGAACGGTTGGTCGCGGCGATCACGATCACGCCGGCGTTCGCCTCAAAGCCATCCATCTCGACCAGCAACTGGTTCAGCGTCTGCTCGCGTTCGTCATTGCCACCGCCGATGCCACCGCCGCGATGACGACCGACTGCGTCGATTTCATCGATGAAGATGATGCACGGCGCATGCTTCTTCGCGTTCTCGAACATGTCACGCACACGCGACGCGCCGACACCGACGAACATTTCGACAAAGTCGGAACCGGAAATCGTAAAGAACGGCACCTTCGCTTCGCCCGCGATCGCGCGCGCGAGCAAGGTCTTGCCGGTGCCCGGTGGGCCGACCATCAGCACGCCACGCGGAATGCGGCCGCCCAGCTTCTGGAATTTGGTCGGGTCGCGCAGGAAGTCGACCAGTTCGCCGACTTCTTCCTTCGCTTCGTCGCAACCGGCGACATCGGCAAAGGTAACCGCGTTCTGGTTCTCGTCGAGCATGCGCGCCTTCGACTTGCCGAACGAGAAAGCGCCGCCCTTGCCGCCACCCTGCATCTGGCGCATGAAGAAAATCCAGACGCCGATCAGCAACAGCATCGGGAACCATGAAATGAACACCTGCGACAGGAACGACGGCGGCTCGGGCTGCCTGACGTCGAACTTCACGCCATTGTTCACCAGGTCGCCGATCAGGCCACGGTCCAGATTGGTGGTGGTCGCACGGATCTTCTTGCCGTCATTCGTGATCGCGATGATGGTGCGGTCTTCAATGGTCGCCTCGCGGATGCGCTGCGCCTTGACCTCATCAAGGAAATCGGAATACGGGATCGGGGTGGCACCGCTGGCCATGCCGCGATCGTCGAACTGCTTGAAGACGGTGAAAAGCACCAGGGCGATCACGACCCAGATGGCGGCTTTGGAAAACATGTTGTTCACTAAGACTCCTCGATGGCGGCCCGTCGTCTCGACGCGAGGCGGACTGTAAGGCAGCGCCTTGGCATGAAAATAAATTCTACTCCCATTGACCGGGGCTTGCTACCGGCCAAATTGGGCTAAATGTCTGATTTTTCAAGGCTGAAGATGGCTTTGTTCAAGGCGGAGGTCAGCTTTGCCGGGGCAGACAGCGGATCCCCGAACTGGCACCGCACCAACCGAATGATGCCGCTCTGCCAACCCCGGCGCTCAAATCGGGTTCTTCAGGCCCCGCCCCAGCAAGAAGACCTCGGACGATTTGTCGCGGCTGGCCTTGGGCTTTTTCGGGCTGACGACCTTGAACTCCTGCCGGAACTTCTCGACGATTTGCGTGTAGCCGCTGCCATTGAAGCATTTGACGAGCAGGCAACCCGAAGGTTTCAGGTGGTGCCGCGCGAAGTCGATCGCGAGATCGATCAGGTCTTCCATCCGGGCCGCATCGGTGGCGGCTATGCCCGACAGATTGGGCGCCATGTCGGACAGCACCAGGTCCACCCGCTCGCCATGCAGCGCAGCTTCCAGCTGCTCCAGCACTTCCTGCTCGCGGAAATCGCCCTGGATATAGTGAACGTCGGCCACCGGCTCCATGTCGAGGATGTCGAGCCCGACGATGGTGCCGTGGATGCCGCCGCCGTCCTTGCCGGCCAGTTTACGGCGCACATACTGGCACCAGCTGCCCGGCGTGCAGCCGAGGTCGACGATCGCCTGTCCGGGCCGGATCAGCTTCTCTTCCTCGTCAATCTCTTTCAGCTTGTAAGCAGCGCGGGCCCGGTAGCCCTCCTTCTGCGCCAGCTTCACATACGGATCATTGATGTGATCATGCAGCCAGCTTTTGTTGACTTTGCCTTTAGCCACCGTGTTTACCTTTTCCTGCCTTCGCTTCCGACGCCGCGCACATCGCTGCGGTGTCGCTGGTACGGAGACGGCGCCCGGGCACTCCGGCATCGTCATTCGCGTAGAATACTGTTTTTGAAAGAATTATTTTTATGATCAAGCTATCACCCGCCGAGCGCAGCGAACTGCGTTCCGAAGCCCACGGCCTCCATCCTGTTGTCATGATCGGCGACGCCGGCCTGACACCCGGCATCATCAAGGAGACCGACGCAGCGCTGAAGGCACACGGCCTGATCAAGGTCCGCGTGTTTGGCGACGACCGCGAAGCGCGCATTCAGTACTACGAAACCCTGTGCAGCGAACTGGGCGCCGCGCCCATCCAGCATATTGGCAAGCTGCTGGTGCTGTACCGTCCAAAAGTCGAGACTGCGAAGGAAGCCAAACCCACCCGTGGCAAAGGCTTGCGCGAAGTGGTGGTCGTCAAGACCCATCCTACCAAGCGCCCGACCGTGAAAAAGATCACCCTCAAGGGCAACGAGCGCCTGACCGCCGGCGGCAACGTGCGCAAGGCCAAGGTGCGCCAGAAGAGCACGAAGAAGCGCTCGCTGGCCTGAGTCGGTACGCCTTCTTCGGCGCTGCTTCTTCAGCGCTGCTTCAGCACCAGCCCCACCGCCAGCACACTCTGCACGAGGTAGATCACGCTGGCCACGCCATGCAGCATCCCGAAGCGGGCGCGCGTCGCACCTTCCATCACACCGTCCGGTCCGGCCGCCGCCTTCAACGCAGCCATCGCGGGCTGCAGCCCGAAATACCCGACCAGCGTGCAGCCCAGCATCGCTGCTGAGAGCCACAGCAGCGTGCGGCGCTGTGGCAGCTCGCGCGCGATACCGTACAATGCCAGCAGCAATGCGCCACAGGCGATCGACAGCCAGGCTTCGACCCGGAACAGGTTGCCGGCCACGGTGCCGGCCAGCACGCGGTCCGGCAGCGTGGCAAAGAAGGTGGGCGCGGCCACATAGCCGACCGTCCACAGGCTGCCGGCCCAGAGCGTGGCCAGCAGCAGGCGCAGGCGAGCCATCAGATGTACTGAACCTCGAGCACTTCGTACTCGCGCACACCGCCCGGAGTCTGTACCTCGGCAGTATCGCCCGCGTATTTGCCGATCAGGGCACGCGCGATCGGCGAGCTGATCGAGATCTTCTTTTCCTTGAGGTCAGCCTCGTCATCGCCGACGATCTGGTAGGTCACCTTATCCCCACTGTCCAGATCTTCCAGCGTGACGGTCGCCGCGAACACCACCCGGCCATCGGCGTCGAGCAGGGTCGGATCGATGATCTGCGCCGCCGACAGCTTGCCTTCGAGTTCGGCGATGCGGCCCTCGATGAAGCTCTGGCGCTCCTTCGCCGCATCGTACTCGGCATTCTCCGACAAGTCGCCCTGCGCGCGTGCCTCGGAGATCGCATTGATGACCGCCGGACGCTCCTTGTGCTTCAGTCGTTGCAGTTCATCTTTCAGCAGTTGCGCGCCGCGCACAGTAATCGGGACAGTGTTCATGGTCGTCTTTGGGCAAAATGAAAAGCACAGAGGCTGCGAATCTCGCAGCCTCTGGGTTGGTTCAGGCAATTATAGGCCGACTTTTCGTCAGCCGTGGTGACCGGGCAGAGTTCAGCTCAGGGAGGTATGGAGCGACTGCACATCATAGACATGCAGCTCGTCCAGATGGGCCATGCCTTCGACGGCCGCTTCGGCGCCGGCGATCGTGGTGTAGGTCGTCACCCGTGCGCCCAGTGCCGATGTGCGGATCGTGCGCGAATCGTTGATCGCATTGCGCTTCTCTTCCACCGTATTGATGACCAGCGCGATCTCGTCGTTCTTGATCATGTCCACGATATGCGGACGACCCTCGGCCACCTTGTTGACGGTCTGGACCGGCACGCCGGCGGCCTCGATCGCTGCCGCAGTACCCTTGGTCGCTGCGACGCTGAAGCCGATCTTCACCAGCGCACGCGCCACTTCGACAGCGCGCGGCTTGTCGCTGTTCTTCACCGACAGGAAGACCTTGCCCGAGCGCGGCAGACGCACGCTGGCGCCCAGCTGCGATTTCACGAAGGCCTCGCCAAAGGTGCGGCCCACGCCCATCACTTCGCCGGTCGACTTCATCTCCGGGCCGAGAATGGTGTCCACGCCCGGGAATTTCACAAACGGGAACACCGCCTCCTTGACGCTGAAGTAAGGCGGCACCACTTCGGCACCGATGCCCTGGCTGTCCAGCGACTGGCCGGCCATGCAGCGCGCGGCGATCTTCGCCAGTTGCAGCCCCGTGGCTTTGGAGACATACGGCACGGTACGCGATGCGCGCGGGTTCACTTCCAGCACGAACACCACGTCCTGCAGCTTGCCATCGATCTCTTGCTGCTGGATCGCAAACTGCACATTCATCAGGCCGACCACATTCAGGCCCTTGGCCATCAGCGCGGTCTGGCGCTTCAGTTCATCAATGGTCTCTTTCGCCAGCGAGTAAGGCGGCAGCGAGCATGCGGAGTCACCCGAGTGCACGCCCGCCTGTTCGATGTGCTCCATCACGCCGCCGATGAAAGTGCGGGTGCCATCGGACAGGCAGTCGACGTCAACTTCGATCGCATCGTTCAGGAAGCGGTCCAGCAGCACCGGCGAATCATTTGACACCTTCACCGCCTCGCGCATGTAGCGCTCGAGGTCGCGCTGCTCGTGCACGATTTCCATCGCGCGGCCGCCCAGCACATAGGACGGGCGCACCACCAGCGGGTAGCCGATTTCCTGTGCCAATGCCAGCGCCTGCTCTTCGGTGCGCGCGGTGCGGTTCGGCGGCTGGCGCAGGCCGAGATCCTGCAGCAGCTTCTGGAAACGCTCGCGGTCTTCGGCGGCGTCGATCATGTCCGGCGAGGTGCCGATGATGGGCACGCCATTGGCTTCGAGGTCGAGCGCCAGCTTCAGCGGGGTCTGGCCGCCGTACTGCACGATCACGCCGACCGGACGCTCCTTGTCGACGATCTCGAGCACGTCTTCCAGCGTCAGCGGCTCGAAGTACAGGCGGTCCGAGGTGTCATAGTCGGTCGACACAGTCTCGGGGTTGCAGTTGACCATGATGGTCTCGTAACCGTCTTCACGCATCGCGAATGCCGCGTGCACGCAGCAGTAGTCGAATTCGATACCCTGGCCAATGCGGTTCGGACCGCCGCCCAGCACCATGATCTTCTTGTTGCTGGTCGGGTTCGCTTCGCACTCCTCCTCATAGGTCGAGTACATGTACGCAGTGCCGGTCGCGAATTCGCCGGCGCAGGTATCGACACGCTTGTAGACCGGGCGCACGTTGTGCATGCGGCGCAGCTTGCGGATCTCGCGGTCTTCAACCTTCAGCAGCTTTGCCAGGCGGCGATCGGAGAAGCCCTTCTTCTTCAGCGCGAGCAGGGTGTCCTTGTCGAGCGCGGCGAGGGTCTGGGTCTCCAGCCACAGCTCGATGTCGACGATTTCCTTGATTTGCGCAAGGAACCACGGGTCGATCTTGGTCAGCTGATGGACTTCTTCCATCGTGAAGCCCTGCGCGAACGCATCGCCGACATACCAGATGCGATCCGGGCCCGGCTCGCCGAGCTCCTCCTCGATCACTTCGCGGTCGGTGGTCTTTTCGTTCATGCCATCGACGCCGACTTCCAGCCCACGCAGCGCCTTCTGGAACGATTCCTGGAAGGTACGGCCAATCGCCATCACCTCGCCGACCGACTTCATCTGCGTGGTCAGGTGGCTGTCGGCAGCCGGGAATTTCTCGAACGCGAAGCGCGGAATCTTGGTAACCACATAGTCGATCGACGGCTCGAATGATGCCGGGGTCGCGCCGCCGGTGATCTCGTTGCGCAGTTCATCGAGCGTGAAGCCGACCGCCAGCTTGGCCGCGACTTTTGCGATCGGGAAGCCGGTGGCCTTCGATGCCAGCGCGGACGAACGCGACACGCGCGGGTTCATCTCGATGACGATCATGCGGCCGTCCTTCGGGTTCACCGAGAACTGCACGTTGGAGCCGCCGGTATCGACGCCGATCTCGCGCAGCACCGCGAGCGACGCGTTACGCATGATCTGGTATTCCTTGTCCGTCAGCGTCTGCGCCGGCGCGACGGTGATCGAGTCGCCGGTGTGCACGCCCATCGGGTCGAGGTTTTCGATCGAGCAGACGATGATGCAGTTGTCGTTCTTGTCGCGAACAACTTCCATCTCGTACTCTTTCCAGCCGAGCAGCGATTCTTCGATCAGCAGCTCATTGGTCGGCGACGCTTCGAGGCCGCGCTTGCAGATAGTCTCGAACTCTTCCGCGTTGTACGCAATGCCGCCGCCGGTGCCGCCCATCGTGAACGACGGACGAATGATGGTCGGGAAGCCGACTTCCTTCTGCACCGCCCATGCCTCGTCCATCGAGTGCGCAATGCCGGAGCGTGCGGAACCGAGACCGATCTTGGTCATCGCCTCCTTGAACTTCTGACGATCTTCCGCCTTGTCGATCGCCTCTGGCGTCGCGCCGATCAGTTCGACCTTGTACTTGTCGAGCACGCCATTGCGCCACAGGTCGAGCGCGCAGTTCAGCGCGGTCTGGCCACCCATGGTCGGCAGGATCGCGTCTGGGCGCTCCTTGTCGATGATGCGCTCCACCACCTGCCAGGTGATCGGCTCGATGTAGGTGACATCGGCCATCTCCGGGTCGGTCATGATGGTCGCCGGGTTGCTGTTGACGAGGATGACCTTGTAGCCTTCTTCGCGCAGCGCCTTGCAGGCCTGCGCGCCGGAGTAATCGAATTCGCAGGCCTGGCCGATGATGATCGGGCCGGCGCCGATGATGAGGATGCTCTTGATGTCGGTGCGCTTAGCCATGGGTGTGTTTCTCCATCATCGCCACGAAGCGATCGAACAGGGGGGCGATGTCGTGCGGGCCGGGCGATGCCTCAGGGTGGCCCTGGAAGCAGAATGCCGGCTTGTCGGTGCGCTCGAAGCCCTGCAGCGAGCCATCGAACAGCGACACATGCGTGACGCGGCAGTTGGCCGGCAGCGTGTCGGGGTCGACCGCGAAGCCGTGGTTCTGCGACGTGATCATCACCTGTTTCGTGTCGAGGTCTTGCACCGGATGGTTCGCACCATGGTGGCCGAACTTCATCTTGATGGTCTTGGCGCCGGAAGCCAGCGCCATGATCTGGTGGCCCAGGCAGATGCCGAAGGTCGGCAAGCCCTTGTCGATCAGTTCGCGCGACGCGGCGATCGCGTAATCGCAAGGCTGCGGGTCGCCGGGGCCGTTCGACAGGAAAATGCCGTCCGGATTCAGCGCCAGCGCATCAGCCGCTGTTGATTGCGCGGGCAGCACGGTGACCTTGCAGCCACGCTGCGCGAGCATGCGCAGGATGTTGTACTTCACGCCGTAGTCGAACGCGACGACGTGGAATTTGGGGTTGGTCTGCGTGCCGTAGCCCTCGCCCAGCGTCCATTCGGTCTGGGTCCATTCGTATTTGGCTTTGGTCGACACCACCTTCGCGAGGTCCATGCCATTGATGCCCGGGAAGGCGCGCGCCAGTTCCAGCGCGGTGTCGGCTTTCACATTCGCGCCGGCGACGATGGCGCCGTTCTGTGCGCCCTTCTCGCGCAGGATGCGGGTCAGCTTGCGGGTATCGATGCCGGCGATCGCGACAATGCCCTCTGCCTTCAGGTAGTCCGGCAGGCTTTGCGTGGCGCGGAAGTTGGACACTTGCAGCGGCAGATCACGGATGATCAGACCGGCTGCATGTACTTTCGAGGATTCGACGTCTTCCGGATTGACGCCGGTATTGCCGATATGCGGATAAGTCAGGGTGACGATCTGGCGGCTGTAGCTGGGATCCGTCAGGATTTCCTGGTAACCGGTCATGGCGGTGTTGAACACCACTTCCCCGCTGGTCTGGCCGGCAGCGCCGATCGAATATCCGTGAAAGACCGTGCCATCAGCGAGCGCGAGTATGGCCGGCAGCTGGTTGGCCGTGAAAAATGGCGGCAAAGGTAACTCCTGGGTTGTTACCGCCGCGTCTGGGCGTCTGCCTGCTCAGGTCGCGCCTCGTTCAGGCGTGCGGACACCGGGCAATGCGGGACGGTTTTGGAGGTGGGTGCGCGGGCGGCGGGGTACTTAGGTAAACCTTGCGATTATACCGTGAAGCACCTGACCCGGGCAACCTGAGCGGTGGCGCGGGTCAACGGCGAAGCGCTTGCTCACCGAGATCCCGGCCACCCGGCATGAAGTTTTGGCAAGACGGCCGATTGGCCGGCTCGCGAACGGCTGATTACAGACCCAGGGCAGCGATGCCGGCCTTGGCGATCTGCGCGTCTTCGTTGGACTTCACGCCCGACACGCCGACGGCGCCCACGCAATCGCCATTGGCAATGATAGGCACGCCGCCTTCCAGCAGGCCGTCAATGTTCGGCGCCGACAGGAAGGAGTAACGGCCGTTGTTGATCACGTCTTCATAGACCTTGGTCTCGCGCTGCCCGAGCGCGGCGGTGCGCGCCTTGGACGGCGCGATCGACGCCGACACCGGCGGCGCGCCGTCAAGACGCTGCAGCCACAGCGGGTTGCCGCCGTCATCGACGATGGCAATGGTCACGGCCCACTTGTTGGCGAGCGCCTCGGCCTCGGCAGCGGCGGCAATTTTCTTGACGTCGTCGAGGGTCAGGGCCTGTTTGGTACGCATGCTGTTACTCCTGTTTTTTCTTCAAAAGTTCTCAAGGGTACTGACGATATATCGAGCCTGTCGCGTTAGGTCGATGGCAAGGGTTCGGCCGGGGTTTCGAGCGACATGGCGCTCGCCGGACGGACAGCCAGGGCTTGCAAGCCATGGCGCGCCTTGCAAAGGCGCCGACGCAGGCAGTACGACCTGTACGACAAGGAGGCGCAACGCGGCCAGCGGCCTAACGCGACAGGCTCTTACGGTGCCGACGATGGTGGTGCCCAGGCCAGCCTGCTGTAAAAGCGCTGGATTGTACGACAAGTCCATGACCGGCGAATGGCATCTTGCCGCATGAAGGACGCACTTTCGCCAGATCCTGCGCAATCCGGAGATGTGCTGCGCGAAGCCGGTCGGCCTGCCTGCTGCCCCGTGACGCGAGATGCTGCCGGAAAGACATGTTCGCCAGCGAAATTTTGACAAGAACGGGGACCATCGCTTACATTGCATCGGCCTTTTATTTCCTGAACTGAAACTTTGCGAGTCTCGACACAGCATTGCCGAACGAAACGCACCATCGCCGCGCGCCCTGCCCGGCTGGCGCTGTCGTGCGCGCTCGCGTTGGCGTTGTGCACCTTCGGCGCGCAAGGTGTGCAGGCGGTCGAGGTCGACGCCGTTCCGGAAAACCCTCCCAGCCTGCAAAGCCGCATACTGTCCCGCGTGTCCAGCTTCACCGATCGCGCGACCAGTCTCGCGCTCGAGGCGATGTCGCTGATCGGCATTCACTACAAGCGCGGTGGCACGTCACCACAGAACGGCCTCGATTGCAGCGGACTCGTGCGCTACGTGTTCCGCGAGGCAAACGGCACCGAGCTGCCGCGCACCTCGGCCGAGATGAGCAAGCTCGGCGAGCAGGTCGACAAGAGCCAATTGCAGCCGGGCGACCTGGTGTTCTTCAACACGCTCAAGCGCACCTTCTCGCACGTTGGCATCTACCTCGGCGACAACAAGTTCATCCATGCGCCGTCATCCGGCGGCACCGTACGTATCGAGAGCATGGACCTCGCATACTGGAAGGCGCGCTTCAACGGCGCACGTCGTATTCCCGAAGGCACGCCGGCCGAACCGGCCAAATGACGAGGCCGGCATTCGCCGGCCCACCCTGTTTTCCCTCTGATCTTGATTGCCGCCCTCAGGGCTGTGCGCGCACCGCCGGTGCTGGTATCGCTTGCGCAGCTTGATGGACTTGCGCCGCCTGCTGCGCCTGCTCCCGCTTCTGCTTCAGCCGCTGCCTGATGTCCGCAACCGCAGCCTGTGCCGCCCGCTCACCAGCGACGATGGCCACACTGCGATTCTGGAAGTCATTGCCCTTCATGGTCGCCAGCTCGGGGCGAATCACGACATCGGCCTGCTTCAGCTCATAGCTGTTCAGGCTCTGGCCCATGATCGCGAAAGTCTGCAGCAGCACTTCAAAGGTATTCGACGCCGCCTGCGCATCCGGTTGCGCGGAGATGTTCACTGCGATCACGAAATCCGCGCCCATCTTGCGCGCAAAGCTGACCGGCACCGGTGATACCAGGCCACCGTCGACGTAATCGATATTCCCGATGCGCACCGGCTGGAACACACCGGGCACCGATGACGAGGCGCGTACGGCGGCACCTGTATTGCCGCGCCTGAAAAGTATCGCCTGCCCACTGCGCAAATCCGTGGCCACGGCACCGAAAGGAATCTTCAACTTCTCGATCGGCTGCCCGTGCACCGCGCGGTTCACATAGTTCTGCACCGCCTCACCCTTGAGCACGCCGGTCGATTGCGAAAAGAACGGCACCGACCAGTCCGAGATTGCGGCCTCGTCCATGTCGATCGCCATTTTCTGCAGCGCGTTGCCATTGTTACCGGCCGCGTACAGCGCGCCCACCAGACTGCCGGCACTGGTGCCGACGACGATGTCAGGCACGATGCCGTTCGCCTCAAGAATCTTGATCACGCCGATGTGTGCAAAACCGCGCGCTGCGCCCCCGCCAAGCGCGAGGGCCACCTTCACTGGCCGCACTGCGGGCGCCGGGGGCACTGCCGGCGGCACGGCCGGTGCAGGCTTGACCGGTGCCGCATCGGGTGCGCCCGGCACAGCCGATGCTGCCGGTGCTGCCGGTGCGCCGCCCGGAACGGAAGCAGCCGGAGCCGATGGCGCCGATGGCGCGCCGGGCGCAGGCGACGGGGGGATGGTCTGGCATGCTGACAGCAGCACGGCCAGCGACAGGAACAACGCTCGCATCATCAGGACAACGAAGAAAAGAAAAAGAAATTCAGCGTGCAGGCGCCGCTGAGGTCGACCGCGATGGCTCGCCGAGGCCATGGGCCTTCAGGATCTCGCGCGCCTTCGGGCCTTGCAGGAATTCCGCAAACGCACGCGCCGAGGGATTGCCATGACCGAGCGTCGTCAGCACGAAACAGGTATCGAGCTCGCCCTGCAACTCGCGCGGAATGTCGACCGACAGACCGCGATGCTTCAGGTTCAGTGCATAGGCGGTCGAGACCGGGATCAGCGCGACATCCGCATTGCCGATACGCGCAAACAGCCCGGCCTGCTCGACCGAGGTCGCCGTCAGGATCTTGCCCTGCACCGCGTCCCAGACGCCGCCCTTCTTCAACGCTTCTTCGGCACGCCGGCCGCTGATCGTGAACTCGGGATTCGCAAACGTGATGAAGCGAACCTTGTCATCGGTCAGCGAGCCCACGCCCTGCAGCTTGATCTGGCGATTCGCCGTCCACAACACCAGCGGATTGGATGCGAAATGCACCACCGGTTCAACCGCCAGCGAAGCCTTGATCAACCGCTCCGGATAATGCCTATCCAGCGCAATGAACATGTCGACCTGGGTCCCCGCCTTGACCGCAGCGTACAGCTTGCCGGCCGCATCTGAACGAATCTCGACACTGTCGCGTGGATGAGCCTGCTTGTAGGTTTCGGCGACATCAGCGATCACTGCCCGCTGGTCACCGGTGACGGCGACGCGTATCGTGCCGGCGGACGCGCACGTCCACACGGAACAGAACAACAGTAGCAAAGGTGCAATTCGCAAGGCCACGCGCATCCTCGAAAGGGGTCAGAGAGCTGCCGGGCAAGAGCGCCAGCAAAACCACCGGAATCGTACACCATGCCGGGCATCGTACTTCCCGGAATGGGCGCGGAAAATCCCGGTAACACCGGGCCGACGCTAGACGCTGAACGCAGCTGTCACAGCTCGTTCGCTGGTGGACGGCACAACGTAATGGGTGCGCAAAAATCGTATTTTTTGCACAAATTCTTTAATATTCTTGGTTACTTGCGCAAAAACGATACTTAGCGTGAGTATTCCCAAGAGCGCAAGACCCGCAGTGGGACGAAAAGGGCCCGAGCAGTGGGCTGCAACTCACAGAGCTCCTTCCCGCAAAGACGATCATTTTCCCTCAAGGGCGGTCTCGCCCGCGGCGGCCGATGCGCCAGAATGCAAAGCTGGTAACGCAAGCCACCAGCGTCACCACGAGCCAGAATCCGTGCGGATGCTCGGCCAACGGTATGCCGGCCACGTTCATGCCGAACAGGCCGGCGATCAGGTTGATCGGCAGCGCAACCACGGTGAATACCGTCAACATGTACAGACTCTTGCTGTTGCGCTCGTTGACGATTGCCGCGATCTCTTCCTGCAGCAGCTTGATGCGTTCCTGTAACGAGCTCATGTCGGTGAGCACTGCCGCGAACTCTTCTGACGACTGACGCAAATCCTGCAGATCAGCCTCGGCGATCCATGCCGGTGGCCGTTGCAGCAGCCGAAACAGTGCCGCTGGCTCGGGTGCCATCAGCCGCTGCAGCCTGACCAGTACCCGGCGCAGACCGCCGAGATTACTGCGCTTCTGATCAAGACGGCCCGCGAGCAGATCGTCTTCGATCTTGTCGGTGCGCGTCACGGTATCGCGGACGATGCCGATCAAGACATCGGCCTGATCGCGTAACAGATGCGTCAGCAGTTCCACCGACGTCGGGATTCGCGCGCCGTTCTGCACTGCTTGTCGCAAGCGATCAACGGACTTCAAGGGCTTGCGGCGCGCGCTGATCACCAGGGTTGGCGTGACCCACAGCCACAACGTCGACATTTCCGATACATCGAAGCTGAAGCCATGCAGTACGTCATTGACGACGGCAATCAGGCCATCATCGACCTGCTCGATGCGCGTCGAGCGCGAGCCTTGTTGCAAGGCTTCGAAGAATTCATGCGGGAGCGGCACATGTTCGCGCAGCCATTTTTCTGTTGATGCCTGACTGAGGTTGAAATGCAACCAGAGCGGTGCTTCAGTTTCCTCGAGCTTCGCAGTGTGCAATGCTGCGTCGACGGCTGCCGGCGAAATCTGCTCGGCTGCTTTGTCCTTGCCCAGCCAGTAGCCCCATACCAGTCCGGTGGAATCGACGCGCAATTCCTGCATCAGTTTTTCTTTCAGCATGGCGAATAAGTAGCAGAAAAGAAAAACGCCCCCGAGGGGGCGTCTCAAGCTTCGAGTATCAGCAGATCAGAAATTGTATTGGGTTCTGATAGTGGTGACTCGCTCGTTGTCGCCACTCGCAGTTCCAGTGAAGCCCGAGGTGAGGGCGGTATCAAACCGGGTAATGGAGTGATTCAGCATCACGCGCATGTTCGGATTGACGAACCATGTGAACCCAAGAGTGGTTGTGTTTCCTTTTGGAGATCCTGATTGAGTAGCAGAAGGAGTCAGCTCAGTTGCGTCATATGCAGAGTAACGCAAGCCAATTTGCAGTGCACCAGATCCACCACCAACGCTGAAATTGGTTTTAGGCTTGATCGAGCTGAATGCGCCATCCCTGTAGCTCTCAGACCACTTTTCACCGGTGAGGTTGTAAACCGCAGCAATGTAATATGCTTTGACCTTTCCATCCACGTCAGTGGTAGCGTTTACGTTGTCTCGGCCGACAAATTTAGCCTCGACCATCTCCGCCTGAACTTTGAATGGGCCGACACCATATGCCATCTCGGCGCCAATAAGATCTCTGGAAACTCGATTACTGACAACTGAGGCCGATGTAGTCGTTGTTCCGAATGCTGACTTGAATGCGTCCACGCCGCGATGCTCTGAACGAAGCGACAGAACAGTAGTTGAGTTCGAACTTGCGGCCGCGTCGTAGCTACCTGTTGTAGCCGCGAGACCCAAATGGAGAACTTGATCCGGCATTGCATTAAGTTTCGCAACATCAGCTGCAATACGCGCACCATACTGACGGTTACCGCTCGCTGTGGTTACGCTGTTGGTCTCTTGGAACGTGGAAACCCCATAGTAAACGCCATCCATGGGAACGCCGTGGACCATGAAACCAAACTTCTTTCCAGGATTTATCTGGTTAACGTACGAACGCTCAATGAAATCGATGTTGTTTGATGAGGTTTGCTCTTCGAGATTGAACGGCTGCTTGAATCGACCCACACGAACCTGAGCTGCTTTGTTAGCGCCGTAGTTGACCCACCCTGTGTCAATGTTGGAAGAGTCCGACGATGCAGCGTTCCACACCATTTCGTAGTTAAAGTCTCCAGCAAATTTACCGTTGAAACCAATACGCGCTCGGCGTGCGTCAAACTGATCACCGAATTTCGCACCGTCAGTATCGTAGGCATTTGTACCACCTTGATTAAACGGCGTATTGAAAAAGCGAGCATCAAAATGCAGGCGACCAGTCAGGTTGATCTCATTCTTTCCGTCTTCCGAAACCAGACCCAAACCACTACCCTTGACAGCACCGTCTTTTTCACGCTTCTGCATGAACTTCACCGACTTCGACACATCCTGATCGATACGCTGATCCTTGAACTGCGAGTTCTCGTAAGCGTCCGACTTCATGTACTCGTCGTACTCAGCCTGGGTGATGACACCCTTCTTCAGCATCAGGTCGAGCAGGTTCTTCGTATCGTTAGCGGCGAAAGCCGGCGCCGACAGCGTTGCGCACACTGCTGCGACCGCAACTGCGATACGCTTGGCAGCGATCATTTTCGAATGGTTCATTCAATTCTCCGTTAAGTGTCTCAAACGCAATCAAGAATGGCAGTGGCCATGCGGGTGCCGCTTTCCTTAATTACCGAGACGCGATTATTCAGTTGAAATTTTTCAACTTTGTGACAAGCCGTCACATTGACCGGAAGGCAAACGCACGTTGTAACCGCACAACAAATGTCGACATCGTTCTGTCATATCCATGTCATATTCGCGGCTGACCATAGTTGATTAGCCGCTTTCTGCCGGAGTGATGCTTCATGTTTGCCGCCGTCGACCTCGGGTCGAACAGCTTCCGTCTCCACATCGGCGTTCATGACGGGGAACGCATACGCATCGTCAACAGCGCACGCGAGCCGGTGCGGCTGGGCGCCGGGCTCGATAGCCGCGGCAACCTGAGCCAGAAGGCGATCCAGAACGCGCTGGCCTGCCTGACGCGATTTTCCGAAGTCCTGCAAGCGACGCCTTTGTCGGCGGTTCGGGTGGTGGCCACCAATACCGTGCGCGTGGCCAAGAATGCGTCAAGTTTCGTGCCGCAATTTGAGAAGGCCATCGGTTATCCGATCGAAGTCATTTCCGGCGAAGAAGAAGGCCGCCTGATTTATATGGGCGTCGCATCGACGCTGAACACGCCGACCGAGCGCCGCCTGGTGATCGATATCGGCGGCGGCTCGACCGAGCTGGTGCTCGGACACGGGCATGACATCGAAGAAGTCGAGTCTTTCAGCATCGGCACGGTGCCGATCACGAACCGCTTCTTCGACAGCGACAAGATCACCGCTACCGCCTTTGACGAAGCCGTGCTGGCAGCACGCAGCATGTTCGAAGATGGTCTTGCGCCCTTCCATCCGAAATTCTGGGACCAGGCCTATGGCTCGTCCGGCACGATGCGCACGCTGGCCGACGTTATCGAACTCAATGGGCTGGGCGATGGCCAGCTGTCGCTGAAATCGCTGCAGGCACTGCGCGACAGCCTGATTGCATCGGGCCGTACTGGTCGCATCACGCTCGAGGGCATCCGCGCCGAGCGTATGGCCGTGATCCTCGGTGGGTTGCCGGTGCTGATCGGCCTGATGGAAGAACTGCGTGTGAAGTCACTGCAGACCATCGAGGCCGGCCTGCGCATGGGCGTGCTGTGGGACCTCTACCTGCGTGAGCGCAAGAAGGACCGGCGGCAGGAATCGATACGGCGCTTCATGAAGCGCTTCGGCGTGGACGAGGCCCGCGCGACGAAGGCGTCGAACCATGCGCTGACCTTCTACCGGCAACTGTCCGGCAGCAATGGTCCGCTGGAGCGGCTGCTGGGCTGGGCCGGCAAGATCCATGAAGTCGGCATGGCGGTATCGCACACTGGTTTCCACAAGCATGGCGCTTATCTGGCGCTGAATGCGGACCTGCCGGGCTTCACGTCGCGCGAGCAGCACATCCTGTCCATCCTCGTGCTCGCGCAAAAGGGCAACCTGCGCAAAGTAACGGATGCGCTGGCTGAGCCCGAGATCGCAAAGGCCATTTTGTCACTGCGGCTGGGCACGATCTTCATGCACGCGCGGATCGATCCAGCGATCGAACCCCTCAGGGTGAGGCTGCGCACGCGCATCGAGCTAGAAGTCGCCCATCAGACCTTGTCAGCGCATCCGACGCTGTCATTCTGGCTGTCCAAGGAACAGGCGGCGTGGGGAGAAGTGGGCGGCAGCTTCTTGCTGCGCTCCTGTTGATGCCACCTAGGTGACACCGGGCTGACGCGAGCGGCTCGGTTCCCGATCCGCCAATATGCTGATAACCAAAGCCGAGTGGTCCAATGGCGGCAGGCCAGAGGCCTGAACGGCTTGTAACATTTCCCTGTGAATAATCGTATATATTATTTATCCGATTAAGCACGCGCTCGCCGAGCGCCGGAACAGGGAGAACCGGATGAACCCGAACCAAACGCCACCTGCGACACCAGAACAAGCCGCCGCTGACAAGCCTGCTGCAGAGGCTGCGAAGCCGGCTGCAGCACCCGCCGCCAAGCGCTCGAAACGGGGAGCCACGGGCACCACCCGCAAGACGGCATCGAAACGAGCGGCGAAGAAGTCCGCGACATCTCCCGCCAAACCGGCGGCAAAGAAGCCTGCTGCAAAAAAGGCTGCTGCGAAAAAGGCTGCCGCAAAGAAGCCTGCCGCGAAGAAGGCTATCGCAAAGAAGCCTGCCGCTAAAAAGCTCTCAGCCAAGAAAGCTCCCGTAAGGCCCTCCACCAACACTGGCAAGCCCACCAAGGCAAAGAAGAGCAAACTGGTGCGCGACAGCTTCACGATGCCTGCGTCAGAGTATGCGCAGATCGCTGCGATGAAGAAGGCCTGTCTTGGCGCAGGCTTCGAGATCAAGAAGAGCGAGATCCTGCGCATCGGCGTCTCCTTGCTGTCCCGGATGGACCCGAAAAAGATCCGCGCCGCTCAGGCAGCGCTGGAGCCGCTGAAGGCTGGCCGGCCGAAGAAACACAAGTAAGCGCGCGTCGTCGTCATCGCGCGCCATCCGCGGCATCTGCGTCATCCCGGCGGGCCGCCGCCCGTCGCGGCTGACGGAGCGCGCTCGGTACGGACCGGTTCGCGCTCAAAAGCACAGCGCTCGTTGCGGCCGACCAGATGCAGATCCGCGAAGCCGGCACGAGCGCTCTCGCCAGTGTTGTCGGTGTCGGAAGCGATCGCCATCAGCACCGCCTTCGGGTCTTCACTGCCGAAGGCGGCGATCGCATCCTCCAGCAGATTGACACGTTCACCCACCCACTGCCCTGCGGCCTCGTTACCACTGCGCTGCACGATCATTTGGGCGCGGCTGGTGTAGGCGTTCGGCTTGCGCGTGCCCGCCGGGTAGCGGTTGTCCCAGACGTAATTGATCGCGGCATCCGGCACCGACGATCCGTAGATGCTGCGCGCGAGCGCCAGCGCCGCCTTGTCGACCACCGTCAATGCATCGCGCGGCAACATGAAGGCAACATAAACGCGCGCCGCATAGTCGTCGCCGCTGCGTTTTCCCATGTCGGCGCCCTTGACGACCGCATCGACGCGCCAGCGCCAGCACAACACCGGCGTCGCCCTCAGGTCCACGCTGAGCGTTCGCCCGAGCAAGGCCATGCTGCGGTCCGCGCGCGCCTCGATCGCCGGCACACCGTCCCAGACCAGCGTCCGAAACCGCGTCGCGGGGACGTGCCTATCTAATTGAATAACTTGCCACGGCGGCGTGACTGCCGGCGCGGCCGGGTCGAACTGTCCGATGACGACCTCGGCCATCGAGGACGTCGCTGCGAATGTCAACAGCGGTAGCAGGCTGGTCGGTTTCAAGCGTTCGGCTCCTTTGCGCAAGCGCACGGCGCGTGCACTCCATCGGCAGTACGCGTGCGAGCGCAGGCTAGCAGCCTTATATTTACGAACAATGACAAGGCTTCAGCTTGCGCGGACGTGCTAATCATGACGAGACCCGCGCGACGCCATGTCATCAAGCGTTCACAGAGCCGTGGTGTGATGCGATGCATCGAAAAATATCCCGTGCTGATCGCTGAATCCCGATCCTCATCCAGCTCTGAACCTGACGACATGGACGATCACAACAAGCTCGACGCCCCCAGCGCCCCTTCCACCACGACTGATTTCAACCAGGTGCTCGACGCCCGTCTGTCGCGCCGCAGCCTGCTGAAGGGCTCGCTCGCGGTAGCGGCGAGCAGCTATATCGGCGCCGGCAGCCTGTGGCTGACACCGGCCGGTGACGCGCAGGCTGCAATGGGCTCGATGACACTGAATTTTTCTGCGGTACCGAAGAGCACCGCCGATGCGCTGCAACTGGCGCGTGGCTACTCGTACTCGGTACTGATGGCCACCGGCGACCCGATTGCGCCGAACGTGCCCGCGTATGCGAATGACGGCAGCGATGCCGCCTCGAGCTTCACGCGTCGCGCCGGCGATCACAACGACGGCATGCAGTACTTCGGACTCGGCCGCAACGGCCTGTGGGAGGCGAACAACTCCGATCGCGGGCTGTTGTGTGTGAATCATGAGGCGATCACTGCTACCTTCTTGCACAAGCAGGGCCAGACCATCGTCAACGATCAGCGTACGGTCGAGGACGAGGTGATGAAGGAAATGTATGCGCACGGTGTCAGCGTGGTCGAGGTCGTGCGCGACGGCAAGGGCTTCAAGCTCAAGCGCGATTCGCGCTTCAACCGGCGCATCACGACGTTCACCGACATGGAGATCACCGGCCCGGCGGCACGCAGCCCGCTGATGGTCACGAAATACTCGCTGACGGGTACCCGCACCCGCGGCACGCTGGCCAATTGCGCGAATGGCCATACCCCCTGGGGCACTTACCTGACCTGCGAAGAGAACTGGGCCGGCTTCTTCCGCCGCTCGGCCGCGGACGACAGCAAGCGCAGCGCGAAGGAGCTGGCCGCGTTCAAGCGCTATGGTGTGGCCGGCAAGGGCAAGCACCTGTGGGCCAGCGTGCAACCGGACACGGCCGATGCGCGCTTCGGCCGCTGGCATGCCGCGGTCACCGGCACCTCGGCCGATGGCAGCGATGACTACCGCCATGTCGCAAACACCTATGGCTGGGTGGTCGAGATCGATCCTTTTGACCCGGCGTCGACGCCAAAGAAGCGTACCGCGCTCGGCCGCTTCGCGCATGAAGGCGCATGGCCGGCGCGCGTGGTGGCCGGCGAGCCGCTGGTCTGGTACATGGGCTGCGACTCGCGCGGTGAGTACATCTACAAATACGTATCGAACGCCGTGTGGGATCCGGAGGATGCGAAGCGGCCAGCCTATGCCGGCGACAAGTACCTGAACGATGGCAAGCTGTATGTCGCGCGCTTCAAGCCCGACGGCAGCGGCGAATGGCTGGAGCTGACGCTGGGCGTCAACCGCATCGATGCGAACTACGCGCCCTATCCGTTCGCGAACCAGGCCGACGTACTGATCCATGCGCGGCTGGCCGCGGATGCCGCGGGTGCGACGAAGATGGACCGGCCCGAATGGGGCGCGGTCAATCCGCGCAACGGCGAGGTCTACATGACCCTCACCTACAACCCGTCGCGCGATCTGGACAAGACCGACGCCGCCAACCCGCGCTACTACAACGACCCCAAAGAGGGCAAGGCCCAGAAAGGCAATGCGAATGGCCACATCATTCGCTGGGCCGAAAAAGACGGCAAGGCATCGTCCACACAGTTCCAGTGGGATGTGTTCCTGTTCGCCGCGCGCGACACGGCCGATCGCAACAATGTGAACCTGTCCGCACTCGGCGCGGGCAATGACTTCTCCAGCCCGGACGGGCTGTGGTTCGCGCGCAGCGGGCTGCTGTGGATCGAGACCGATGATGATGCGTACACCGATGTCAGCAACTGTATGCTGCTGGCCGCGATTCCGGGCCAGGTCGGCGACGGCGCGACGAAGACCATCGTCAACCGCGACGGCGACAAGGAACGCAGCGTGACCACGCATGTGGGCGCGCCGGCGACCGACGCCAGCTTGCGCCGCTTCCTGGTCGGCCCGGTCGATTGCGAGATCACTGGCCTGACCGAGTCGCCAGATGGCCGCACGCTGTTCGTCAACATCCAGCACCCGGGCGAGACCACGAACGGCAAGAACTTCGACATCGGCAATCCATCGACCTGGCTCAGCCACTGGCCCGGGGGCGGCGATGCGCGGCCGCGCTCGGCCACCATCGTCATCACCCGCGATGATGGCGGGCCGATCGGCGCCGACGCCGCCTGATTCCCGAGCGCTGCCCCTCACCGCACGTCTGCTGCCCGCGCGGCGGCTGACGTGTGTCGCCTGGTCGCCTCGCCTCCCCCATCTATGCTGAAGCGCACGGCTGACGTTTGATCCACAAAATGTCACCGAAAAGAAATACTGCTGTCACTCCTGTGCAGCAATCGCACATTAACCTCCGGGCTATTCCAACAATCAGGAGGAACGATGCGACTGATGACGATGGGAGCTGATGCCACCCCCAGCTTCTCCAAACTCTCGCTGAGCCTGGCCACCACGCCGGAGGAAGTGCGTGAAGTCCAGCGCCTGCGCTACCAGGTGTTCGTCGAGGCGATGGGCCTGGAATCCCTGAAGAACAACGACGGTCTCGAACGCGATGAGTTCGATGACTACTGCGACCACCTGATCGTTCGCGATACCTACACATTGAAGGTCGTCGGCACCTATCGCGTGATGGGCGCCCGTGCGCTGGCACGCACCGGCCGCTTTTATTCCGAGAGCGAATTTGACCTGACACGGCTGCAGCACCTGCGCCCGCGCATCCTTGAAGCCGGCCGCGCCTGCATCCATCCCGACTACCGTAGCGGCGGCGTCATCATGATGCTGTGGGCCGGCCTTGCCGCCTGCATGAAAAAAGAAAATGCCGAATACCTGATCGGCTGCGCCAGTGTGAGCCTCGCTGATGGCGGCAACACCATCAATGGCCTGTACCGCAAGCTGGCCGGCGAGAACCTCGCACCGTCCGAGTACCGCGTGATGCCACGCCTTCCCTTCCCGTTGCATGACGAGCCGATCACCACCGAAGTTGCGATACCGGCGCTGATCAAGGGCTACCTGCGCAGCGGCGCATGGATCTGCGGCGAGCCCGCATGGGACCCGGATTTCCATAGCGCCGACCTGTTCATGATGCTGCCGCTGGCGCGCCTCGAGGGCCGCTACGCTCGTCACTATCTGAAAGACGCGGTGGCGGCATGAACGCCCGCGAAGCCTTCGTGAAGAACAAGAAAAATCTTTTCAAGCACCCTCTGCACAAGCCTGAACCGCTACGCTTCCGCACTATCTGGATCTCGGACGTGCACCTTGGCACCAGCGGCTGCCAGGCCAAGCGCCTGCTGGAATTCCTGCGCGCCACCGAGTCCGACAAGCTCTACCTGGTCGGCGATATCGTCGACGGCTGGCAGCTCAAGCGCCGCTGGTACTGGCACCAGACCCATAACGACGTCGTACAGCTGGTGATGAAGAAGGCCAAGAAAGGCACCAAGGTCATCTTCGTGCCGGGCAATCATGACGAAATGGTCCGCCAGTTCATCGGCCTCGATTTCGGTGGCATCAGGATCCGTGACGAGCTGGTGCATACCACCGCCGATGGCAAGAAAATGCTGGTGCTGCACGGCGACCGTTTCGACGGCGTGATCGCTTGCGCGAAGTGGCTGGCGTATGTCGGCGACTCGCTGTACACGATGATCCTGAAGTTCAACCAGGTCTACAACGCGTGGCGCGCACGCGTCGGCCTGCCCTACTGGTCGCTGTCACAGTACCTGAAGCTGAAAGTGAAGAATGCAGTCAGCTACATCACCTCGTTCGAAGAAGCGCTCGCTGCCGAAGCACGCAAGCAGGGGCTGGATGGCGTGATTTGCGGGCACATCCACAAGCCCGAGATCCGCGACATCGGCGGCATCATATATTGCAACGATGGCGACTGGGTCGAGAGCCTGTCGGCGCTGGTCGAAGAGCCCACCGGTGAGCTCCGGCTGGTGGACTGGCATGAAGTGATGCTGCGCTGGGAGCAGGCGCAGCTGGTCGCCGAGGAAGAACTTTGCGCAGTGCCGGCCTGATCGCGCCATGGCCGCAGCGCCTCGCCCGGTTTCGGGATGCGTTGCTGTTTTCCGGGCTTGAGCTGGCGCCGCCGCCGGAGCGCGCCGTCATGCAGGCGCGCGAGGCCGCACGGCGACGCGTTCGCCGGGTACTGCTGCTGTCGGTATCCGCCGGCGCCGGCCATGTGCGTGCCGCGCAGGCCATTGCGGCGCACGCGGCCGCCGACTTCCCGCATCTGGACGTGCGTCACGTGGACGTGATGTCGCTGGTGCCGCGCTGGTTCCGCAAGGTTTACAGCGACCTGTACATGAAACTGGCCAGCGGCCTGCCCGAGGCCTGGGGCTGGCTGTATCGCAAGACCGACCGCGAGCCGGGCGGCAGCCTGCCGCAGCGCGCGCGACGTGCAATACAGCGGCTGAGCGCGCGCCGCCTGTTCGATGAGGTAGAACGCTTTCGTCCCGATGTGATCGTCTGTACCCACTTCCTGCCGGCTGAAATCCTCGGCACCGCGTATCTGCGCGGCGAGATCGATGTGCCGGTCTGGGTCCAGGTGACCGATTTCGATTTGCACCAGATGTGGCTGCATGAGGGCGTGGCCGGCTATTTTGTCGCCAATGAAGAACTGGGCTGGCGGCTGCAGGCGCTGGGTGTGCCGGGTTCGCGTGCCGTCATCAGCGGCATCCCGGTGATGCCGGGCTTTGCGAACCGGCCTGATCGCAGCAGTGCGGCAGCTCGCTACGCGCTCGATCCGTCGCAGATCACGGTACTGATGATGGGCGGGGGTGGCGGCATGGGGATCGATGCAAAGCTGGTGCAACAACTGCTGGACCAGCATCCGGCGATGCAGCTGATCGTGATGTGTGGCCGAAACCGGGCGCTGCTGGATACCTTGCTGATGCTGACATCGCACTACAACAACCGCCTGCTGGCGCTGGGCTTTACCGATGACGTACCGGCGCTGATGGCTTGCGCCGACCTCGCGATCACCAAGCCGGGCGGCTTGTCGACTTCCGAGTGTCTGGTGTCGGGCTTGCCGATGCTGCTGGTGAATCCGATACCGGGGCAAGAAGAGCGCAATGCCGCCTGGCTGATGCAGGAGGGCGTGGCATTGCGCGCAGACGACCCGGTGACGCTGCAGTTCCGGCTGGCGCGGCTGCTGCAGGACAGGTCGGCGCTTGCGCGGATGCGCGCCAGGGCGCTGTCGCTGGCAGCACCACGTGCTGCACATGAATTGCTGCAAAGGGTCACGCACTGATGGCGGATTTCTTCATCACCCACGGCGCATTCCTTGCGACGCTGGGCTTCGTGCTGTTGCTGGGCTTTTTCTTTGCGAAGCTGGAGATCGCCATCGAAGGCGGCGATGGCTGGGCCGCCAACCTGCCAACCTGGCGTATCGAACATCACTGGTTGCTGGACCTGCTGTGGGGCGGCCGCGAGATGACTGGCTACCACGCGTGGGCGTTTTCGCTGGTGGCCTTGTTCTTTCATTTCCCGCTGGTGTTCGCGGGTGACTACAGCTGGGCTGGCGAGCAGCGCGTGCTCGGCTCGATCATGCTGTTCTGGGTCTGCGAAGACTTCCTGTGGTTCTTGCTGAACCCGGCGTTCGGCTTTGAACGTTTCGAGAAGACCCATGCAGGCTGGCACCGCCACTGGATCTGGGGCGCGCCGATCGAATACTGGATCTTCTCACCGCTGGGCATATGGCTGCTGTGGTGTTCGTATCGCTAGGCTCACCGCGCTTCTCACTCGCCGCAGTAGAACTCCGGTGCCAGCACAGCCTTGAGATAAATGTCGTTACCTTCGTCGCGATCTCGTTGCGCGATCCACCAGGCATTGGATTTTTTGACGGTCCAATCCTGCTGCGTGCCTGTCAGCAGCAATGAGGCGACCTGCCCCAGCCAGGGCTGATGACCGACGACCAGCACCGGCCCGCGTGCATCCGGCCAGCCGGCGGCCAGCAGCACATCGGCGGCGCTCGCCTGCGGGCCGATCTCGGGCACGAGCTTGAACTTGCGGCCCAGCGCCTCGACGGTCTGCTGCGTGCGCACGGTCGGGCTGCACAGGATGCGGCAGCCGCTCGGCAAGCTGCGATCCAGCCACGCACCCATGCGCGCGGCCTGCTTGCGGCCTTGCGGTGTCAGCTGCCGTTGCTCATCGGGTTCGCCGACTTCGGCCTGCGCATGACGCCACAAGATAATTTCCATCATGCCCCCAGGGTCTGCATCAGATGGCCCTGCGCGCTGAAAGGCTGCTGCCGCGCACCGGGCTTCTTGCGATGATACCTGCCTTGCGCATCCAGCTCCCATGCGTTCTGGTTGTCCTTCAGGTACGGCTTGAGACCCTCGTCGATCACGCGCTTCTTCAGCTGCTTGTCCAGCACCGGGAATGCGACCTCGACCCGGCGGAACAGGTTGCGGTTCATCCAGTCGGCACTGGCGAGCCAGACATCGTTCGCGCCGTCATTGCGGAAGCAGAACACGCGGCTATGCTCGAGGAAGCGGCCAATGATGGAGCGTACCTTGATGTTGTCGGACAGACCGGGCACGCCGGGGCGCAGCACACAGGCGCCGCGCACAATCAGCTCGATCTTCACACCGGCCTGCGACGCCTCGTACAGCGCCTCGATGATGGATTCATCCTGCAGCGTGTTCATCTTCGCAATGATGTGTGCGCTGCGGCCTTCGTTCGCGATACGGGTCTCGTTACGTATCGCCTTGAGCAGCTCGCGTGCCAGGTCGAACGGCGCCACCCACAGGTGGTTCAGCTTCTTGGGCTTGGTCAGGCTGGTCAGGTTGATGAACACTTCATTGACGTCGCGCGCCAGTGCCTGATTCGCGGTCAGCAGTCCGAAGTCGGTGTAGAACTTGGTGGTGGTCGGATGATAGTTGCCGGTACCAAGATGCGCGTACAGCTTCAGCTTTCCGGATTCCCGGCGAATCACCAGCGCCATCTTGGCGTGGGTCTTCAGGCCCACCACGCCGTAGACCACCTGCGCGCCGACCCGTTCGAGCTTGTCGGCCCAGTTGATGTTGGCCTCTTCGTCGAAACGCGCCATCAGCTCGACCACGACCGTCACTTCCTTGCCGTTCTGCGCGGCGGCAATCAGCGCCTCCATCAGCTCGGAGTTCATGCCCGTGCGGTAGATCGTCTGCTTGATCGCGACAACCGCCGGATCATGTGCAGCGGTACGAATGAAATCGATGACAGGCTGGAAAGACTGATACGGATGATGCAGCAGCACATCCTCGCGCGCGATCAGGGGGAACAGATGGTCTTCGGCGACAGGCACGGAGAGTTTGGCAGCGAACGGCGGGAAGCGATGTGCGGGCTTGGATACGCGGTCGATCAGTTCGTTCAGCCGCACCATATTGACCGGGCCGTCGACCATGTACAGGAACTCCGACGCCATCCGGAACTGGTCGAGCAGGAACTGCGCCAGATTGGCCGGGCAGTTCTGCGCGACCTCGAGGCGTACCGCAAAACCAAAATGACGGGTCTGCAATTCACCCTTCAGTGCCTGGCGCAGGTTCTTCACTTCTTCTTCATCGACCCACAGGTCGCTATCGCGCGTGACGCGGAACTGCGAGTATCCGAGCACTTCGCGGCCGGGGAACAGGTCGGCAATATGCGCATGAATGATGGAGGAGAGCAGGCAATAGGACTGGCCGGAGCCGTGCAGGCCATCGGGCAGCGCCACGATACGCGGGAGCACGCGCGGTGCCTTCATCACGGCGATGGTCGTTCCCTTGCCGAACGCATCCTTGCCTGCCAGCTCGACGATGAAGTTCAGGCTTTTGTTGACCACCTGTGGGAAGGGATGCGCCGGGTCAAGTACGATGGGCGTCAGCAAGGGACGCACCTCGCGTTCAAAGAATTCCTTCACCCACTGGCGCTGCGCTTCGTTGCGATCATGGTGGCGCAGCAGATGAATGCCCTGGCTGGCCAGCGCGGGCAGAATCATGTTGTTCAGCGTCGCGTATTGTTCGCGCACCAGCGTGTGTGCGGCGCTGCTGACTTCGTCGAAGTCACGCAGCTTCACCTGATGGTTCATGCCGCGCTCCTCGCGATCGCGCGCCATCAGGCTCGCGATGCGGACCTCGAAGAATTCATCGAGGTTGCTGCTGACGATGCACAAGTATTTCAGGCGCTCAAGCAGGGGTATGGATTCATCCTGGGCCTGCGCGAGCACGCGGCGGTTGAACGCCAATAAGGACAATTCCCGATTCAGCAAGCGCGGACCGGCCTGCCGGTCGGCGGAATGAGTGGCACCATTGGCAGAGGCTTTGGGACGGGTCACGGTCGTTGCTTTTCTGGTAGCGGTCATTGATGGACGGTAACAATGTCGAGTGACCGTTTGATGACATATTCTCAATCTGACAAGGCATCAGCGGCAACGCAGTGCGCTTTCGGCCACACCATGACATGCTTGGCACGCGAACCCGATGGCTCGGTTGGCTCGATTGTCTCGGGTGGCTGCGACCGCCCGGGGCAAGTCGCACGTGTCGGGCTTGTCGGATACACCGGACGCCTCGGGCAAACAGCCCCGAACCTGTCACAAACCTGACACAAATATGACGTAAAGTCCGACCCGTTATTCGTCAGTCAACCCATAAGGAGCTTACATGCGCACCAAGCACATGATCAAAGCCGTTGCTGTTGCAGCGACCGGTCTTCTGCTTTCCCTGTCCGTGCACGCCGCTGAAATCACCGGCGCTGGCGCGACTTTCCCATTCCCGATCTATTCGAAGTGGGCTGAGGCCTACAAGGCCAGCACCGGCATCGGTCTGAACTACCAGTCGATCGGTTCGGGCGGCGGCGTTCGCCAGATCAAGGCCAAGACCGTCGATTTCGGCGCATCGGACAAGCCGCTGGACAAGGAAGAACTCGAGAAGGAAGGCCTGATGCAATTCCCGGCCATCATTGGCGGCGTGGTGCCCATCATCAACCTCGATGGCATCCAGCCGGGTCAGCTGAAGCTGAACGGCGACGTCATCGCCGGCATCCATCTGGGCAAGATCTCGAAGTGGAATGATGCCGCGATCGCTGCGCTGAACCCGGGCGTGACCCTGCCGGCGCTGAACATCACCGTCGTGCACCGTGCGGACAGCTCGGGTACGACCTTCCTGTGGACCGACTACCTGTCCAAGGCGAATGCCGAGTTCGCCAAAGTGGTCGGCGCCAATACCGCCGTCAAGTGGCCGACCGGCGTGGGCGGCAAGGGCAACGAAGGCGTCGCCGCCAACGTGCAGCGCGTCAAGGGTGCTTTCGGCTATGTCGAGTACTCGTACGCAAAGAAGAACAAGATTGCGCACGCTGCGCTGAAGAACCGCGATGGCGAGTTCGTGCAGCCGGATGACGAAACTTTCAAGGCCGCGGCTGCGAACGCTGACTGGGCCAACACCCCGGGCATGGCCGTGGTGCTGACCAACCAGCCGGGCAAGAACGCATGGCCGGCGACGGGCGCATCGTTCATCATCATGCACAAGCAGCAGGCCGATGCGCTGACGGGCCGTGCAGTGCTGAAGTTCTTTGACTGGGCGTACAAGAACGGCGGCGCAATGGCGACCGAGCTCGACTACGTGCCGATGCCGACCTCGACCGTCAAGCTGATCCAGGACGCGTGGAAAGCCAACCTGAAAGACGGCAGCGGCAAGGCCATCTGGTAATACTGGGACAGTATTTCGTCCTCTTCATCATCTCCAAACTTCAAGCCCGCCTCTCCGGCGGGCTTTTTTTTCAGTGTGTCACCGCAGTACTGACACATTCCTGAAAGCTTGTAACGCTACAATGCGGCGCATGATCAAGCGCTACTGCTTCCTGTTCACTTTATCGCTGCTCTGGTGCGCACCCGAGGTACGCGCCGCGCGTCCATTCGTGACCGACGATGCGCGCATGACCACCGCGGGCAGTTGCCAGCTCGAGGCGTGGACACGCCTGTATCGCAACAGCGAGGAGTACTGGGCGCTGCCGGCCTGCAATCCCACTGGCAATCTCGAACTCACGCTGGGTGGCGGTATGGCGTCCACACCGGCCAGCAAGCGATCCGACGACTATGCGCTGCAGGCCAAGACGCTGTTCCGCAAGCTCGATACCAACGGCTGGGGCATCGGCGCGGCCATCGGCACCATACGCCACCCCAGCGTGAACCCGGGGCCGAACCTGCTGGGGAATGTGTATGCGTATGTGCCGCTGTCGATGTCGTTCGCGAACGATCTGCTGGTCGTGCATGTGAACGGCGGCTGGCTGCATGACAAGGCCACCGCAAGGCACCAGGGTACCTGGGGCCTGGGGACCGAGCTGAATCTGGACAGTCGCTGGACGCTGATCACCGAGACCTTCGGCAACACGGTTGACACGCCGTACTGGCAGGCCGGTTTTCGTTACAGCGTGATACCGGGGCTGTTCCAGATTGACACCACCGGCGGCCGCCAGTACGGCGGCAACCGCGACGCGCGCTGGCTGTCGTTCGGCATCCGCTACACGCCGGACAAGCCGTTCTGAACGGTGAAGACGCGCTGCCGAGTGTTCAGGCGGCGCGCAGCAGCATCGCGCTGCGCGGGAACAGCAGCGAGAAGCAGCTGCCCTTGCCCACTTCGGAATCAATCTGCAACTGGCCCTGGTGACGGACCAGCACATGCTTGACGATCGCGAGGCCTAGGCCCGTGCCCTGGGTGGCACGCGAACGGCTCTTGTCGACCCGATAGAAGCGCTCGGTCAGCCGTGAAATATGTTCCGGACGAATACCGATGCCGGTGTCGCTGACGTCGCAACGGCAACCGTCGGCAGTCTCATGCCAGCGGATCGCGATACTGCCGCCATCTGGCGTATAGCGCACCGCATTCGACACCAGATTGCCGATCGCGCTGCGCAATTCGTCGCCACTGCCCTTCAGATCGGGACCATCGAAGTCCAGCGTCACGCGATGACGCCCGCCGGACAAGGCCTCCCCCTCGGCCTTCACCTGCTCCAGCAGCTGCCGCATGTCGACCACCTCTTCGCGCAGCGGATATTCGACCGACTCCAGCCGCGTCAGCGTGAGCATGTCCTCGACCAGGTGCTTCATGCGCTGCCCCTGCTCGGCCATCAGCTTCAGGTGCTGCTGACGCGTGACCGGATCAAGGTCGGGCTCGGATGAAGCAATCTCGAGGAAGCCGTTGATCACCGTCAGCGGCGTGCGCAACTCATGCGATGCATTCGCAATGAAGTCGCGGCGCATCTGCTCGAGCCGCTCCAGCTCGGTGACGTCATGCGTGACGAGGATCTGCCGATGCTTTTCGAACGGGATCAGGCGCACGATCAGCTTGCGCCCATCGAGTGCGAGGGTCAGCGGCTCGTCATAGCGACCGAGAATGATGTAGTCAATGAATTGCGGGCTGCGGATCAGGTTGGTCACCCGCATGCCCTTGTCTTTCTGCAGCGACAGGCCCAGTTGCTGCTCGGCGGCCGCGTTGCACCATTCGAGCGACAGCACATCATCCATGATGGCCACGCCATCAGGCAGCTGTTGCATCGCTTGCCGGAACCGGGACAGCCATTCCGCAAGCTCGTTGCGATTACGCTGCTCCTCGCGGCGCAGCTTGTACAGCTTCGCGAAGATCTCGGTCCACGAGCCCCAGCCGTCATTCAGCCGCACCTCCTCGGGATTGTCCAGCCATTGCGACAGCTGGAACATGTAGCCCAGCTGGACCAGGACCATCACGGTCAATACGGCCAGAGAGATCGCCAGTCCGACCGTCAGGCTCCACACATACCAGCCCGCAATGCCAGCCGCAGCGATCAGCGCGAAGCGTACCGCCACCGGTACCCAGAACAACGAAGCAGGAGACATGCCAAAAGGGGAATTATTTCTCGGACAGCATGTAGCCTACACTACGCACGGTCTTGATGTAAGCATCGGCGCTGCCGAGTGCCTTGCGCAGTCGCAGGACATGCACGTCCACCGTACGCTCTTCGAGCACCGCATGGTCGCCCCAGACCTTGTCCAGCAACTGGCTGCGGGTGAAGACGCGTTCCGGGTGCGCGATCAGGAAGCGCAGCAGCTTGAACTCTGCATGCCCCATCTCGACCTGCTGCTCGTTGACGTGTACCCGGCAGCTGACCGGATCGACCCGCAGCGGCCCGACCTGGATCTCGAGCTCGGAATGCTCGGGTGCCTTGCGCCGGATCAGCGCCTTGATCCGCGCATTGAGCTCGCGCGGCGAGAAAGGCTTGGTGATGTAGTCATCAGCGCCCTGATCAAGGCCGGCGACCTTGTCCTCTTCCATGCTCTTGGCGGTCAGCATGATGACGGGCAGCGTACTGAAGTTGCGGTCACCACGGATGCGGCCCAGCAGACGCAGGCCCGACTGGTCGGGCAGCATCCAGTCCAGCAGGATCAGTTGCGGGCGCTTGTGCTGCAGGTACTCCCACGCATCAGCGGTCGTATGGACCGCGTCCACGTCCCAGCCGGCGCCCTTCAGGCTGAAGGTCACCAGCTCGACAATCGGCAACTCATCTTCAACAATCAGGATCGTCGGTTGGGAAGCTGCCATGGATATCGGTTCTTGTCAGGTTCGGGCAGGCACGCACACCGCATTACGCAGCACTTTGCTGCGACGCATAGTCGGTGTGGCGGATGTCCTTGCCCTCGACGATGTAGACCACATACTCGGCGATGTTCTTCGCATGGTCGCCGACACGCTCGATGGCCTTCGCGACCCACAGCGTGTCCAGCGCCGACGAGATCGTGCGCGGGTCTTCCATCATGAACGTGATCAGGTTGCGCATCACGCTGCGGAATTCATTGTCGATCTTTTCGTCTTCGAGAATCAGGCGCGTCGCCTGCTTCTCGTCCAGGCGCGCGAACGCATCGAGCGAATCATGCAGCAGCCGGCCAGCAGAATTGGCCATCGAGCGCACGATGTCCTCATGAGCAATGTGCGCCAGGCCGCGCTGATGGATCGCTTGCGCTGCACGCGCGATCTTGGTCGCCTCGTCGCCGATGCGCTCGAGGTCGGTAATGACCTTGATGGTCGCCATCACGGTACGCAGGTCGTTCGCTGCCGGCTGGCGCTTGACGATCAGGTGCGAGCACGCGTCGTCCAGCGCGACTTCCATCTGGTTGACCTCGACGTCATTGGCCTTGATGCGCTGTGCTTCCTTCTCGTCCAGCAGGCGAAAGGCCGCCATCGCATCATAGAACTGCTTCTCGACCAGGCCGCCCATCTGCAACACGCGCGAGCGGATCGCTTCGAGGTCCTGCTCGTAGGCGCGGGATGAATGTTCGGTCGGGGGCATGCGAGTCTCCTGTATCGGTGGTGTTCCTGTGACGGATGCGTGACGCTGGCAGCCGGGTCAGCCGAAACGGCCGGTGATGTAGTCCTGGGTCTCTTTCTTCGTCGGGTTCAGGAAGATCTTGTCGGTCTCGCCGAATTCGACCAGTTCACCAAGGTACATGTAGGCAGTGTAGTCCGAGCAGCGTGCCGCCTGCTGCATGTTGTGGGTGACAATCGCAATCGTGTAGTCTTCCTTGAGCTCGCTGATCAGTTCCTCGATCTTCACGGTCGAGATCGGGTCCAGCGCCGACGTCGGCTCGTCGAGCAGCAGCACATCGGGCTTGACTGCCACGCCGCGCGCGATGCACAGGCGCTGCTGCTGGCCGCCGGACAGCGACAAGCCGCTCTTGTTGAGCTTGTCCTTCACCTCGCCCCACAGCGCCGCCTTGTTGAGTGCCCATTCGACGCGCTCGTCCATCTCGCCTTTCGACAGGTTCTCGTACAGTCGCACGCCGAAGGCGATGTTGTCGTAGATCGACATCGGGAACGGGGTCGGCTTCTGGAACACCATGCCCACCTTCGCGCGCAGTACGTTGACGTCGACATCGGCATCCAGGATGTTGCGGCCGTTGTAGATGATCTTGCCCTCTGCACGCTGCCCCGGGTACAGGTCGTACATACGGTTGAAGGTGCGCAGCAGCGTCGACTTGCCGCAGCCGGACGGGCCGATGAAAGCCGTGACCTTCTTGTCGAAGATGTCGAGGTTGATGTGCTTGAGGCCCTGGAAACTGCCGTAATAGAAATTCAGGTCCTGCACCTTCAGCACCGTGTCCGCCGCAGCGGTGGTGCCGGCATGGCTTTCGTTGGCGGCCGGGGCTTCCATCAGGGTTGTGCTCATGTTGTGTTCCTGTCAGTTAGCCTTGGTGGATCTCACCAGGGTACGGGAAATGATGTTCAGGCCGAGCACGCTGATGGTAATCAGCAATGCGCCGCCCCACGCGAGCTCTTTCCAGTTGTCGTAAGGGCTCATTGCGAACTGGAAGATCACGACCGGCAGGTTGGCCATCGGCGCGTTCATGTCAGCATTGAAGAACTGGTTGTTCAGCGCGGTGAACAGCAGCGGCGCGGTCTCGCCGGAGATACGTGCGATGGCCAGCAGCACGCCAGTCACGACGCCGGCCTTCACCGCACGCAGTCGCACCAGCGTGGCCACCTTCCAGCGCGGTGCGCCGAGCGCGAATGCGGCCTCGCGCAGGCTGGCCGGCACCAGTTGCAGCATATTGTCGGTGGTACGCACCACCACGGGGATCGCGATCAGCGAGATCGCAAGGCTACCGGCCCAGCCGGAAAAGTGCTTCACGTTCGCGACATAGAATGCGTACACGAACAAGCCGATCACGATCGACGGCGCCGACAACATGATGTCGGTCACGAAGCGCGTCGCCTGCGCGAAGCGGCTCTCCTGACCGTACTCGGCCAGATAGATGCCGGCAAAGATGCCAACCGGCGTACCGATCAAGGTGGCGAAGCTCACCATCAGCAAGCTGCCGACGATCGCATTCAGCAAGCCGCCACCGTCACTGACGGGTGCCGGCGTATTCTCGGTGAACATCGACACATCGATCGCGGACAAGCCATTGATGAACAGCACCGCCAGGATCCACAGCAGGAAGCCGACACCAAAGGCCATCGACAGCACCGACAAAGTGATGCCGATCCGGTGCCAGACCAGTCGCTTGCGGTAAATGGAATTATCAGACTTCAACGGATCGGCCAGCATCATTTCGCTCCTTCGCCTTTGGACATGCGGACCAGCATCAGCTTGGCCAGCGCCAGCACGATGAAGGTGATGACGAACAGGATCAGGCCCAGCGCGAACAGCGAGGCCATGTGCAGGCCGGCCTCGGCCTCCGCGAATTCGTTGGCGAGCGTCGACGCGATGCTGTTACCGGCGCCGAACAGCGACCACGACAGTTTGTGCGCGTTGCCGATCACGAAGGTCACGGCCATCGTCTCGCCCAGCGCGCGTCCCAGGCCCAGCATCACGCCACCGACCACACCAATACGGGTGTAAGGCAATACAATCTTTCGCACCACTTCCCAGCGTGTGCAGCCGAGTGCATAAGCGGATTCTTTCAACACCGCAGGGCAGGTCTCGAACACGTCGCGCATCACGGACGCGATGAACGGAATGATCATCACTGACAGGATCAGGCCGGCGGTCAACAGGCCGAAGCCCATCATCGGACCCTGGAACAGCTCGCCCAGCACCGGGATCTCACCCAGCGTCGCCTGCAGCAGCGGCTGAACATAGTCGGCAAACAGCGGCGCAAAGATGAACAAACCCCACATGCCGTAAATGATGCTGGGCACGCCGGCCAGCAGTTCAACGGCGGTGCCCAACGGACGGCGCAGCCAGACCGGGCAGATCTCTGTCAGGAACAAAGCAATGCCGAAGCTGACCGGGAAAGCGATCATCAGCGCAATGAAGGAGGTCACCACGGTGCCGGCGATCGCAATCATCGCGCCGTATTCCTGGTTCACCGGATCCCATTCGATGCGCGTGATGAAGCCAGGACCGAAATGCTGGAAGGCAGGCCAGGCATTGACGACCAGCGACAGCACGATCCCGGTCAGGATCAGCATCACCAGCGCCGCGAAGCTGAACGTCACGGCATGGAAGACGGAATCCTGCCAGCGCGCCGAACTGACGTTGGCAGGCTCGCTGGCACGCGCGGCGGCAGATGCCGTTACCGGCGACACGGGTGTACTCATGGTCGGCAAGGCCTTCGAGAGCGAATCGGAGTGGGCAGATGTAGTCACGGCGCCAAGTCTATTCGCCGCATATGACGGGATTGTTACACGCAATCCCCCGTCCGGACGTGGAATTTTATGGCCGTTTTCTGCTTCCCGCGTTGCCAGTTCGCTAACGTACCAAAGGTCCGCGCGGCGCGACGGCTCAGCTCAGGGTGTCGGCCCGGACGGCATCGGGATGACCCTGCTCGTACCAGCCCCGGCTCGCATTCACGATCTTCACCACCACCAGCATCACCGGCACCTCGACCAGCACCCCGACCACGGTCGCCAGCGCAGCACCGGACTGGAAGCCGAACAAGCTGATGGCCGCCGCGACCGCGAGCTCGAAGAAATTGGATGCGCCGATCAGCGCCGACGGGCAGGCGACCTGATGCGATTCGCCCAGCCGGCGGTTCAGCCAGTAAGCCAGCGCCGCGTTGAAGAACACCTGGATCAGGATGGGCACCGCCAGCAACGCGATGACCAGCGGCTGCTTCAGGATGGCCTCGCCCTGGAACGCAAACAGCAGCACCAGCGTCGCCAGCAAGGCCGCGATCGACCAGGCACCGATGCGCTTCATCGCGGCATCGAACACCTCCTCGCCCTGTGCCAGCAGGCGCCGCCGCCACAGCTGCGCAAGGATCACCGGGATCACGATGTACAGCAGCACTGAGGTCAGCAGGGTCTGCCAGGGCACGACGATAGCCGACAGCCCGAGCAGGAAGCCGACGATGGGCGCGAACGCGAACACCATGATCGCGTCATTCAGCGCCACCTGCGACAGCGTGAACAGCGGGTCGCCCTGCGTGAGGCGGCTCCACACGAAGACCATCGCAGTACAGGGCGCGGCCGCGAGCAGGATCAGGCCGGCCACATAGCTGTCGAGCTGGTCCGCCGGCAGCAGGTGCGCGAACCACTGTCGGATGAACAGCCAACCGAGCAAGGCCATCGAAAAGGGCTTCACGAGCCAGTTCACGAACAGCGTCACGCCGATGCCGCGCAGATGGCGCCGCACTTCATGCAGCGCGCCGAAATCGACCTTTACCAGCATCGGAATGATCATCACCCAGATCAGCAGGCCGACCGGCAGATTGACCTGCGCAACCTCGATGCGGCCTATCGCCTGCACTGGCTCCGGGAACCACTGCCCCAGCGCGATGCCGGCCACGATGCACAGGAACACCCACAGGCTCAGGTAACGTTCGAAAAAGCTCATGCTGTCCTCACACCGCGGCCAGCTTGCGCAGCTCGGCCTGGCTGCTGAGCTTGTCGAGGCTATCCAGCGGCAGCGCCGCCAGCAGGTCGATGCGCTTCTGCAGCCCGGACATCACGTCCATGAACGCGTGGCGCTTCGCGTCGTCGCTGCCGGCAACGGCCGACGGGTCCGGGAAGCCCCAATGCGCGGTCGCCGGGTGGCCGGGCCAGACCGGGCAGACCTCGCCAGCCGCGTTGTCGCAGACAGTGATGATGAAGTCCATCTGCGGCGCTCCGGGCGCGGCAAATTCGTCCCAGCTCTTGGAGCGCAGCTTCGCCTCCGGGTAACCCATGGAAAGCGCCAGCTCGGCGGCAAACGGGTTGACCTTGCCACCCGGCGTCGATCCGGCCGAGTAGCCATTGAAACGGCCGCTCGAATGCGTCGAGGCAAGCGCCTCGCCAAGGATGGAGCGCGCTGAGTTGTGCGTGCACAGGAAGAGGATGTTGTAGGTTTTCATCGATTTGGATTGGCTTGGTTGGCAAGATGTGACGGCGCAGGCTCGCAGGCTGGCGCGCAAGGCTCTCCGCGACAGCAATTCTCGAGCAGGAAATCACGCAATGCGTGAACCAGCGCCACATTGGGTCGGTAGACAAGGTTTCGGCCGCGGCGCTCGACCTGTAGCAGATCAGCGCGCAGCAGCTCCTTCAGATGGAAACTCAGCGTGGCATTCGGCATCGCCAGCCTCTCGATCAGCTCGGACGGCGTCAGCCCTGTATCGCCACGCTGCACAATCAGCCGGAACACGTTCAGTCGCGACTCTTGTCCGAGCGCGAGAAAGGCGGCGATGGCATCTGAGTTCTTCATATTTCCAATTATATGGAAATATTTATGACGACTTGATGACAAGGGTCTTCAGCACTGCGGCGGGCGACAGCATCCGCTCAGAACGCCCCTGATAACGCATGCAACAGCAAGCCGACCAGCCCGCCCACGATCGTGCCGTTGATGCGGATGTACTGCAGGTCGCGGCCGACATAACTTTCGACGCGCGCAGAGACGGTCTGCGAGTCCCAGCCATGCACCACGCGGCGCACGAGGCCGACAATGCGCCTGCGCTGTCGGACCAGCAGGATCACCGCCTGCCGCCGCGCCCAGCGGTTCAGTCGCTCGCGCAGCACGGCATCCTCGGCCAGCCGGCGCGCGAACGCAAGCAGCCCGTGCTCTGCGTGTGATGCAAGCAGCCCTTGTGCGAGCGCCAGCCGCAGTTCCTGCGCGATCGCGTCATCCAGTTCACCGGTTGCCAGCCTTGTACGCAGCGCCTGTGCTGCACCCGTGAAGCGCTGCCGGGCGTCGCTGTCGGTCTTACGCATATCGTCCAGCAGCTCGTCCAGCCCCTGCATCAGGCGCACGAAGAATTCATCATTGAAGCGGCGCGGCATCCAGCGCGGGCTCTTCTCGCTGACCTTGCGATAAATGGGATCGGCCTGCTCCTCCAGCAGGCCGGACGTGGCGTCGAGCAGGTGGTCGAACAGCCGTTGATGCATGCCCTGCGCCAGCGCGCTGTCGAGCCAGTCGGCCAGCAACGGTCCGGGCTTCACTTCCGTGACCAGCGCATGCAGCGACTGCGCGACCAGCCAGCGGCGCTGCACCGGATCGAGCAGCCAGTTGCCGACGATGGCGGCAGCATCGACCTCGGCCAGTTCGGCAGACAGCACGTCGCGGGTCAGGAAATGGCGCTCGAGGAAATCGGCAAACGCATCGCCGATGCCGTCCTTGTTGGTGGGGATGATCGCCGTGTGCGGAATACGCAGTCCCCACGGATGGCGGAACAGCGCCGTCACCGCAAACCAGTCGGCGAGGCCACCAACCAGCGCCGCCTCAGCAAAGGCGCGCAACCATGACCATTCGGGATGCCGTGCCTCAAGCAATCGGGCAAAGACCAGCACCAGAGCCATCAGCACAAGCAAGGCCGTGGCCAGCCTGCGCATGTCGCCGTTGCTCAAGCGTGTGGATGTATCAGGCAACACGCGACCTGTCCGCGCAAGCGTGCTTGCAAGCAGTCATCTCCGCGCCCTCCGGTCTTTCGATACCGGTACCGCAGCGGAGTTCTGTTCAGGTCAGGTGTTACGACGCGGATAGCCCTCTGCGAGGATGCGGGTCCAGACTTTCTCGCGGGCTTCGTTGTCCATGAACACCCAGTCAGCCACTTCGGCAACGGTTCGGCCGCAGCCGCGGCACACATCATCGAAGGTGGTCGAGCAGACTGCCACGCAGGGCGTGTCAGGACGTTTGTCAGAGAACCAGATAGGGTCTTGCACAAAAAATGCGCGGCCGGTGGGGATCGGCCGCGTGCAGTGAAAACAGGAAAATTATAGTGGCAAAGTCAACGGGTATGTCAGACCACGCGCTGACCGTGCTCGAGCAGGCAAACGTCGGACGTCGCTTCGATGTTCGCGGCTTCCTTGGCTTTGCCAACCTGCATCACCTCCGGCAAGGCGACGCCGTTCTTCGCAGCGGTCATGTCGGCGAGGATGGAGATCGCGATCTCGGACGGTGTCTTGCTGCCAATGTAGATGCCGATCGGACCGTGCAGCTTCGCCAGTTGCTCGGGCGTGACGTCGAAATCCAGCAGGCGCTCGCGGCGCTTCGCATCATTCGAGCGCGAACCGATGGCGCCGACATAGAACGCATCCGACTTCAGCGCTTCCATCAGCGCAAGGTCGTCGAGCTTCGGGTCGTGGGTCAGTGCGACCACCGCGCAGCGGCTGTCGAGCTTCATCTCGATCACCAGGTCATCCGGCATTGCGTGCACCACATTGACGCCCTCGACATGCCAGCCATCGCGGTACTCTTCGCGCGGGTCGCACACCGTGACGGCATAATCCATGCCGACGGCGATCTGCGCGAGGAAGCGCGACAACTGTCCGGCGCCGATGATCAGCAGGCGCCAGCGCGGGCCGTGAATGGTGGTCAGCGCGGTCTCGGACACTTGCAGGCTCATGCCGGCCTTCGCCGGGCCGAGCGTGACGGCACCGCTCTGCAGGTCGACGCGGCGCGCGACCAATTCGCCCTGCCCCAGTTTCGCGATCAGTTCGCTGATCTGGCTGTCGGCCGACAGCGGCTCGATCGACAGTTGTATGGTGCCGCCGCAAGGCAGGCCGAAGCGATGCGCCTCGTCAGCGGTAATGCCATAGGTGACGACTTCAGGCTTGGTGCGCGTGATGCCATGCGTGCGCACCTTGTCGATCAAATCATCTTCAATGCAACCGCCGGACACCGAGCCGACCACACGGCCGTCTTCGCAGATGGCGAGCGTTGCGCCTTCCGGGCGCGGGCTCGAGCCCCAGGTCTTGATGACGGTGACGAGTTCGCACTTCTTGCCGGCCGCGATCCAGTCGCCGCAGGTCTTCAGTACTTCGAGGTCGATGCTGTCCATGGCTGTTGCCTGTTACTTCAAATTCTTGCGCTACAAACAAAAAATGCTCCCCACCCTCTCGGGCAGGGAGCATTCAAGGCTCACTGCATTACGCGGACTTCAGGCCTGCAGCCAGCGGCATGCTGCGCACGCGCTTGCCGGTAGCGTTGAAGATCGCGTTACCAACTGCTGCACCGATGACCGAAGTCGACGGCTCGCCGACACCGCCCGGCTTCTCGGTGCTTGCAACCAGATGCACGTCGATGACCGGCGATTCGTTTTGACGAATCACGCGGAAGTCGTTGAAGTTGTTCTGCTCGACAGCACCGTTCTTCACGGTGATGTTCGAGTACAGAGCATGCGACAGGCCGTAGATGATGCCCGACTCGAGCTGCTGACGGACGATCTCCGGGTTCACCATGCGGCCGCAGTCGCAAGCGACGGTGACCTTGTGAACCTTGATCTCGCCACCGCTGACCGATACTTCAGCCACTTGCGCCATGTAGGTGCCGTAGCCTTCCATCACGGCGACGCCGAAGGCGTGGCCTGCTGGCAGCTTCTTGCCGTAGCCTGCCTTGTCGGCAGCCAGCTTCAGCACTGCCTGGAAACGCGGCTCTTTCGAGAGCAGTTCCATACGGTACTTGACCGGATCCTTGCCTGCCGCTTGTGCCAGCTCGTCCATGAAGCATTCGTTGGCGAAGCAGTTCATGGTGTGCGACACGGCGCGCAGGTAACCGACACGATAGCCGGTGTCGTGGATCACGACATCGTGCTGGGTGTTGGCGATGTCGTAAGGACCGACAGCGGCTTCGACCATGAATGGATCCAGGGTGTTCTTCGGCAGGCCGAAGGCACGCTGGGTGATCGACTGCGAGGTCAGCTGGAACTTGATACCGACCGGCTTGCCCGATGCATCCAGGCCAGC
>JACCDH010300457.1_pt1 | contig 44698 bp, 45 predicted proteins | sample 7442481 | NCBI WGS metagenome assembly JACCDH01 (sample SAMN15323433, study PRJNA562643) | freshwater metagenome | isolation source: river surface water | place: USA:Blue River Watershed | collected 2017-08-15 | reverse complement strand
CCTGTTCCGTAACGGTGCGGCCAAGCAGCTTGCTTGCCATGGTGGCAGCAAGGCTAGCGGTGGCGTCTTGCATGGAGCTTGCGGCTTTCGCACGGGCATCCGCAATGCGGGCCTCGGCGTGCTGCAATTTCTGTGCAAGGTCGTGGTCAAGCTTCGCCATGGCTTCGGAAGCGCTGGCGGAGTTTTCGGCTTGCGCGCGTGCCATCAGTTCCGAGGCTTGTACGCGAGCCGATTGGCCTTCAGATTCGAAATCGCTTCGTGTCGTTTCCGCCGCTGCTTTTGCTTTGTCGGCTTGGGCGATGGCGTCGTTAATCGCGGTGGCACGCGTTGCCAGAATTTTGGCAGCGGTGGGCGCGATGAACGTGGACACCACGGCGTAAAGCAGGCCAAAGCTGATGGCGAGCCAGAGCAACTGGTTTGCGTACCATGTCTGGTCCATTTGCGGAACACCTGCTGCGTGGGCAGGAAGTGCCGCACTGACAGCAAGGAATGCGTAAACGTTACGAAGCGATTTCATAATCTCTCTTTACAAATGCGCGGTTGGCGCAGCTTAGCCCATGATCATGATGCCGAGAACGAACGACAGCAGACCCATGAACTCTGCGAATACAACGCCGAGGATGGCGATTTTGCGTACTTTATCTTCGGCGGCTGGGTTGCGAGCAATCCCTTGCGCTGCGCCCGAGAAGATCATTCCCGCACCCAGTGCTGCACCCATCATACCCAGTGCGCAGAGGCCCATACCGATAAATTTCAATGCTTCCATTTCCATGACAAACTCCAAAAAGTGAACAACGTTAAATTAAAAAAGAAAAACTAGTGATGGTCTGCAAGTGCCTCACCGAGATACATGCAGGAGAGTAGGGTAAATACATACGCCTGAAGAACCGCGACGAAGAATTCGAGTCCGTTCATGAAAACGAGGAACAGAACCGGCATCACGCCAAGCAGTGCGAGTGGCGCCACGAATCCCGCCATCACATGCATCAGGGTGTGGCCTGCGGTGATGTTGGCAGCCAAACGAATGCCAAGGCTGAGTGGGCGCGAAAGATAGGAAACGAGTTCAATCACCAGCATAAGCGGGATAATGAAGATGGGCAGGCCTTCCGGCACGAAATGCTTGAAGAAGCCCACAGGCCCTTGACGGAAGATGGCGATGAGGGTGATGCCCAAGAAGGTGAAAGCGCCCATGCCGAAGGTGATGATGATGTGACTGGTGGTGGCGAACGAGGTGGGGATGAGCCCGACGAAGTTGGCGAACAGAATGAACAGGAACAGGGTGAAGATGAACGAGAAGTATTTTTGACCGTCGTGGCCAGCGTTTTCGTCCACGATGCCGTGTACGAATTGGTACATCACTTCGCCCAACGACTGCATGCGGCTTGGCACGGTGGCGCGCTTGGCGAAGGCCACGGCGAAGAACAGGACAACTGCTGCCACCGCAACGAGCATGTAGAGTGCGGAATTGGTGAGGCTTGCATCCACGCCGAAAACTTCTGGCAGCGGGAAAATGGGGCTGACCGCGAATTGGTCGAGAGGGCCGTGATGTGCTTGGGTGGACACGAGGCGAACCTTGTCGTTAGCGTTGTTTCGTTTCGTCCGCTTTGGATTTGCGGGCTTGCCGCGCTTCCTCGTCGAACATGAGTTTTATTCCCGCGGCAGTTCCGATGAGTAATCCCACCAGCAGCCCCCACGGCAGTGTATCCTGCCATTGGTCGAACCCGTAGCCGAGTAACGACCCCACCGCAGTGGCCGACGCAAAGTCGATCGCGCTGCGTGCCGCATCGCCAGAAAGTTTTGCCTCCGGCGTTGCGTTGGGTTGAAGTTTCCGCACCTCCTCAAGCTGCTGTTTCAGCGCTTCAAGTTGGTGAGCTTTTGTGTTGGAATCCTCATCCATGGCGCGCGCAATCTATGGATGCGCTGCCCCCCTGTCAAGCAAGGATATGCGCCTTGTTAATTAGGCCGCTGGATGAGCCGATTACTGTGCTTTTTGCGCGGCAGCAATCGCAGCGCGGAAGCCTTCAATCGTGCGGTCGCCCTCGTATTTCACGCCATTGATGAAAAAGAACGGGGTGGAGTCGATTTTAAGGGCTTCTTCGCCCTCTTTGCGGCTGGTGAGAATGGTGGCTTCCAGCGGCTTATCGGCCAAGCAGCTGTCGAAGGCGGCGCTGTCGATGCCACCCACGAGGGCGATTTGCTTCAGGTTTTTCAGATAATCTTCGCTAAATGCCCATTTATTTTGCATTTCAAGCAGTACCTTAATGAAGCTTTTTGGGTCGAGGCCGTTTTTACCCGCACATTCCACCACCATGGAGCCGCGCATGGCGGGCTCGTTCAGTGGAAAGTGGCGTACGATGAGTTTTGCTTTGCCGGTGGTGATGAATTCTTTTTCCAGATCCGGCAGGGTGGATTGGTGGAAATGCGCACAGTGGCTGCAGGACATAGACATATATTCCACGATGGTGACGAGGGCGTTCACGTCGCCATAAATAATGTCGGTGGGGCGTGGCGCGAGCACGTGGGGGTTGGCGGCGGCTTGTGCGGCGGGTTTCTCTTGGCTTTCGGTGAGGGCAGCGGATTGCTTGAAATAACCAAACCCTGCGGCGGCTCCGATGGCTGCAATCACGATGCAGGCGATGATTTTGGTGCCGTAGGTTGCTTTGGCCATAACGAAACTCCTTCAATAATTAATGCGTCGAGGCAATGGTTTAACGCGTCTCGTCTTTTTTGACAACTGGCGATGCGAAGCGTGCGGCCATGCGCTCGAAAACAGCGCGCATCTCGGGCGAAAGGTCGTCTGGCAGTGGCGTGGCGGTGGTGGATAACGTGGGCGCTGCGGCGGTGGGGGAAGCCTCTTCGGGCGCGCCCCAGGTACCGTGGGTGGGGTGCAGGATGATGCGGGTGATGGCGCGGTAGCCGAAATAGCGGGCGCATTGCTCTAGCAGTTGCTCGGTGGCGTATGAAATTTCGGGTGCCATGGCAGGGCGCACGGCGAGGTGTAGAGTTGCTTCCTGCGATTGGCTGCTGGCGAATTGCAGGCGCTCGGGGCGGGTGAATGTTGCGCGCTCGGTGCCCACAATTTGCGCCCAATCGCGCAGCAAGGCGCCGTAGAGTTTGCCTTGTTGATTCATGAGTGGCTGGGTGGCGTTTTTCACCACATCCCCCAGCGTGCGTGGGAAGAGGTAGCGTTTGCGGTAGGTTTTTTTCTCAGTCATCGCAACATTCCTAACCCAACGTCGTTGCGAGGCCAAAGGCCGTGGCAATCCAGCGCCGCGCGTCTGCGCGGCAAACATTCACTTTGGGTCTGGATTGCCGCGTCGCTAGCGCTCCTCGCAATGACGGAAGTTGAGATGCTCATGCTGCCTCCAGATAGGCGCGGATGGGCTTGAAGCTGCGGCGGTGAATGGGGCATGGGCCATGGGCGGCCAGCGCTTCCTGATGGGCGGGGGTGCCGTAGCCTGCGTGGCTTTCAAAGCCGTATTGTGGGTATTGGCGGGCGTATTCCTCCATCATCGTATCCCGCGTGGTTTTGGCGAGAATGCTCGCCGCAGCGATGGAGAGGGACAGGCTGTCGCCCTTAATAACGGTTTGTGTGGCGCAGGGAAAATTCGGCGGCGTTAAGTTGCCATCAATCAACGCAATATCTGGCGTTTCTTCTAATGCCCGCGCGGCACGCGCCATGGCAAGCGCCGTGGCGCCCCAGATGTTCAGGCTGTCTATTTCCTCGACCGTGGCGATGCCGATGCCGAACAGGATATCCGACGGGTTGGCCTTAAGTTGTGCGGCCAGCAGCGCACGGGCGCGGGCTGTGAGTTTTTTGGAGTCGTTAAGGCCTGTGGGTATGGCGGCCACGCTTTTGAACATCACGCTGGCGGCAACCACGGGGCCAGCCCATGGGCCGCGCCCAGCCTCATCCACCCCACAAACGCGGCGGGGAAGCAGGGATGTTTCTATCGCGAAATCGGGCATAGACTCGCGTTGTTAATGTACTCTGCGCGATTATGCCAGTAGTTGGTGGAATTTATCCCAGCAGCGGCCAATTGCCTGAGGCGAGTTGGCGGAGGGTGTCGGGGGATTCGCCGAGGAGGGAGGCGTAGATCCATGAATGCGCCAAGACCTGCATGACGTAGTTGCGGGTTTCGGGATAGGGGATGGATTCGATGTAAAGCAGCGGATCGCTGATGTTGCCGGCCATGGACTGCCAGCCGGCCACGGTGCCTGGGCCCGCATTATACGCCGCGAGGATGCGCACGAGGTTTTTGCCCACGGCCTTTTCCTGCGCGAGGATGTTCAGGTATTGCGCGCTGTAGCGCACGCTGGTGGCGGGGTCGTTCAGGCGTTCGGCCATTGGCTCCAGCACGTCGCTGGTGCTGGCAACTTGCAGCGCGTCGCGGCCCACGCGGCGCTCGATGCTGTGGGCGGTGGAGGGGAGGATTTGCATGAGCCCCACCGCGCCTGCGCCACTGGCGGCGGTTTCGCGGAAACCCGATTCATTGCGGGCAATGGCGAGCAGAATGGAGGGGCGCTGTGCGGCCTGTGCATCCAACACATATTGCGGCACGGGGTAGCTGGCGAAAAGTTCTTCCTCCGCCGACAATTCCGACAGGTTGGCGAGGCGCACTTGCAGGTTGGCGAGGTTTAGCTCCTGCGCGAGGGTGATGATACCCGCGCGCTCGGATTTATCCACCGCGCTATACAGGTGGCGCAGCTCGATTTCCGCTTCTTCCGTATGGCCAAGTTGGGCGAACAATGCGGCGCGAATGGCTTGCGGATTGTTGCGCAAGCCTGCTGAAACGCGGGGTGCAGATGCATCCGGCAGGCTGGCGCCCATTTGCTGAATGGCCAGCAATCCATAGAAGGTGGTTTTGAAGCTGGCAGCCTGTTTCAGCTGGTCGCGGGCTTGGGCGCCGTCGCCCATTTTGCTGGCAGCGCGGTAGGCCCAGTAATGGCCTGCGGCGCGTTGCCAGCCGGAAAGTTCCTTATCCGCACCGATGGCGGCGAAGAGAGGCAGGGCGTCCGCCGCATTGTCGCTGCGCCAGAGGCCAAGCGCCTGATACCAGCCATCGGGCATGGTGGTGCGCCCGAGATGCTCGGCATAGCCGCTGCCTTTGAGGGGTTTTTCCGCATCGATGGCGGGCGCTTTGATGCCACGCGCCACGGCGAGGGTCTGGATTTGCTTGGCCTCAGGGTGGTCGCTATAGGCGGCGAGCCAGTCGGTGAGTTCTGTTGCGCTCGCCATATAGGTAGCGCTGAGATAGTGGCGGGCGAGCAAATGCCCAACCAACCGCGGGTTTTTTACCTTATTGATACTGTCGGCAACGGTTTGGAAATCGCCCATTTCCGCCGCACCGAAGGCGGTTTTGTAGTGGGCGACATCTTCTTCCGACAACCGCGCGGGGTTTTGCGCAACGGTGACAAAAAATTCTGGCGAAAGCGGCATGCCGTAAGGCTTCGGTGCAAGGCTGGCGATGAGCAGAATGGTGCCCGCAATGGTGCTTACAATCAGGCTTTTGTGCAGGCGCGATGCTCCCTGCCATGCCGCAAGGGCGCGCGGGGCAATATCAGCGAACTGTAATAACGCGTTTTTCATGCTGCGCGCCATATAGGGGTAAAACCCCCAACCAGCAAGGGAAAACCGCCATTTTTCCCTGTTTCAGTAGGTTAGCCGGCCCGTTGCGGGCATAACTCGTTGAAATGATCAGCAAGCCTCAGCTTCGCGTCAGCTGAGGCTTGCTTTGAGTGCCAGCAAATCGGCCCAGCATTGTTTTTTGGCTAGGGGTTGGCGCAGGAGGTAGGACGGGTGGTAGAGCACGTGGACGGGCACGGGGCTGTCCATGTAGTCGTTTTTATAGCTGAAGACTTGGCCGCGTAGGCGGGTGATGCCGCGGCTGTCGCCCAGCACGGATTTGGTGGCGGTGCCGCCCACCAGCACCAGCGTTTTGGGGGCGACGAGCGCGATGTGCTTTTCCACGAACGGTTTGCAGATTTCCAGTTCATCTGGCGAGGGCTGGCGGTTGCCTGGGGGGCGCCAGAACAGGGTGTTGGTGATATAGAAATTCTCGGTGCGGGTGAGGCCGATGAAGCTGAGCATGGTGTCGAGCAGCTGGCCGCTGGGGCCGCAGAAGGGAACGCCTGCGCGATCCTCCTCCGCCCCTGGGGCTTCGCCGATGAACATGAGGCGGCTGGTGGCCACCCCTTGGGCGAACACGGTGGTGGTGGCGGTGCGTTTCAGGGCGCAGCCGTTAAAGCCGCGCACGGCGGCTTCCAGTGCGGGCAGGTCGGCTGCGGCGTCTGCCAGCGCGCGGGCTTCGGCCACGGCGGCGGCGATGGAGAGGGATGGGGCGGGGGCTGTTTGGCCTGCGGGGCTGCGCGTTGCTGGCTCGGCAAGCTGTGCGCTGCCCGAATCACGCGGGGCGCTTTTTGGCTCCGCCGCAAGGGGGGAGTGTTTGGGAATGGCTTTGATTTCTTGTGGTTCAGCTTCTACGCACAGGTCTACGCCCATCTCGGCATACCATGCGAGGGTGTCGCGAATATCGATATTGGGCAAAATAGTCATGTGGCGCTAACGAAATCTTAATAAATTTGAGGTAATACTGAAAAGGTAGAAGAATTTTTTATAGGTGATTCGCGCAAATGCAACTAGTGGAACAACAGTTTTATGCACCAGATATTGCGGCGAAGGCCGTGATTGAGCTGACCAGCGCGCTTCAGGAATATAAGGATGTGGAATATGCGAAAGCGCTGCTTTCGGACCCGCGCATGTCAAGCAATCGGGGGCATTTGGCCTCGTGCGGGGTGAATATGCGTAAGGTGAAACAGGCGAAAGAGTTGGTGGCACTTAGCCTGCCGACATTGGAAAGCCAGCGCCGCGCGATTGAATTTCTGGATACGCTCGACCATCAGCAATCCGTGATGACAAGGAATTAGCGATGACCAAAGCACAGTATAGTCCCATCTCCGACGCAGCGGCAGCGGCCTTTAACCAATGCGTAGACGGGTTGGTGATGCGCAAGCTGACGGTGCCAGATCTCAGCGCGGTGGGCGCAAGCCTTGCCTCGGCGGATGCTGCCAATGTGGTGGCGAATGTGACCTCGCCCGATAAGGGGCAAGGCCGCTAATCACTCCGGCGTTGACGGCCTGCGCAGGCGTGCTAAGCCTTCTTTATGAGCGATATCATGGAATGCGATGTGTTGATTGTGGGGGCGGGGCCTTCGGGGCTTTCTGCGGCCATTCGTTTGAAACAGCTGGCGCCCGATGCGAACGTGATGCTCATCGAAAAAGGCTCGGAAGTGGGGGCGCATATTCTCTCTGGCGCGGTGCTTGACCCGATTGCGCTGAACGAGCTGATTCCGGATTGGAAAGAAAAGGGCGCGCCGCTGAATGTGGCCGTAAAATCCGACCATTTTACGTTTTTAACGCCACGCGGGCGCTGGAAACTGCCCACGCCGCCGCAGATGAAGAACCATGGGAATTATATCATTTCTCTGGCCAACCTGTGCCGCTGGCTTGGTCAGCAGGCAGAAGCGCTGGGTGTGCAGGTGTTTGCAGGATTTCCTGCGGCGGAAACGATTATCGAAGACGGTGTTGTGCGCGGCGTAAAAACAGGCGCGTTTGGTATTGGTAAGGACGGTAAGGAAAAACATAACTACCAGCCACCGATGGAGCTGCGCGCAAAAATTACGCTGTTTGCAGAAGGCTGCCGTGGCTCGGTGACGGAGCGGTTGATTAAGGAATTTGCGCTGCGTGCGGCGGATGCGCCCCAGACATATGGCATTGGGATCAAGGAAATTTGGCAGATTGACCCTGCCAAGCACCACCAAGGCCGCGTGGAGCATTCCGTGGGCTGGCCGATGGATGCGAAGACCTATGGTGGCTCGTTCCTCTATCACTTGGACGACAACCAAGTGGCGGTTGGGTTTGTGGTGGGGCTGGATTACGAGAATCCGTATCTTGACCCGTTCAAGGAATTCCAGCGCTTTAAAACACACCCGAGCATTCGCCCTGTGTTTGAGGGTGGAAAGCGCATTGCTTACGGTGCGCGGGCGCTGAACGAGGGCGGCTGGCAGGCGATTCCGAAACTGACCTTTGCAGGTGGCGCGCTGATTGGCTGTGCGGCAGGCTTCCTGAATGTGCCGCGCATTAAGGGCACCCATACGGCAATGAAATCGGGCATGCTGGCGGCGGAAGCGGCGGCGCGAATTCTTTGTCATCCTGAGCGCAGCGAAGGATCTCATGGAGATTCTTCGGCGTTGCCTCAGAATGACATGAGCGACTACGATACGGCGCTGCGCGCCTCGTGGGTGGGCAAGGAGCTGTATGCGGTGCGTAACGTGCGGCCAGCCTTCCGTTACGGCTTCTGGGCGGGGCTGATTTATTCGGCGATCGATACCTATCTCTTCCGTGGTCGCGCGCCGTGGACGCTGAAGCACCATGCCGACCACGCCTGCACCAAACCCGCAGCGCAGTGCCAAAAAATCGATTATCCGCAGCCCGACGGGGTGGTGACGTTCGACCGTCTTTCTTCGGTTTACATCAGCAACACTAACCACGAGGAAGACCAACCCGCGCACCTGACCTTGAAGGATGCAACTGTGCCGATTGCCGTGAATCTGGCGATTTACGACGCGCCAGAGCAGCGTTTTTGCCCTGCGGGGGTTTACGAGATTGTGGAGGAGGCGGGCGAAAAGCGCCTGCAAATCAACGCCCAAAACTGCGTTCACTGCAAAACCTGCGATATCAAGGACACCACGCAAAATATCGTGTGGACGACGCCAGAAGGCGCTGGCGGGCCGAATTATCCGAATATGTAAAAAACCATCGCTGTCATCAAACTGTCATTAATCGGTGGTATAAGTAATCTATGAGACAGAAAAAACCGCCCTTTACGTTCCAAGACTTTAATCGCGATTTTGAGATTGGCGATACGGGTAAGGATGTTAAAAAACTCCATGAAATTCTAGCTTTTTATGGCTATCAGGTGGATGCGGCGGAGCAGGAAAATAATAGCTTCGGTAAATCGACGCTGGCGGCGGCAGAAGCCTTGCGTGATAATGTGAAACAGAATCCGAACTTGCTTGGGGAAGAGCTGTTTCGGATTATTTTGCAGCATGTGTTCCAGATTGAGCCGGAAGAAATTGACCCCGAATTTGCACGCGGCACGCGTAACAAAATTCGCCAGTATCGTGACGGTGAAGGCTACCAGTTCGATGCGCTGGATGCGGTGGGGGGTGGTTCGCACTCCATTCCGCGTGTGGTGGAAATGGCATCGCAATATGTTGGTCAGCGCGAAGGAAAAAACAACACAGGCGCACTGGTTAAGCGCTTTTGTGGATGTGAGGGAGTGCCATGGTGCGGCGGCTTTGTGAATTATGTGATGGACCGCGCGATTGCGCCCGGATTGTTTGATCAGGGCAATGCACTTGGTGCGCTTAGCTATCGCGATGAAGCGCAAAAATATGGTGCGTTCCGTAGTAAGCATTCGGATTATATTCCCAATGCAGGTGATGTGATTGTATTCAAGCGCGGTGGCGGTGGCCATGTGGGGATTGTGACGGACATCGCGGAAGATGGTACGGTGACGTATATTTCCGGCAACGACGGCAATGCTGTGCGTGCCACCAAGTTTAACATAAATCACCCACCTAAGGGTCTTATAGGCTATGCGGATACGATCTCGCTGGCGGCGGCTAAAGGGGTGGCGGTGAATGCCGTGCGTATCGAACAGGCGCCGAATACATCGGTTGCGGCGGCGCGTTACAACGAGTCCAGCTACAGCCGCGGTTAATTTCCGCTTTTCCCATTGATGCCAAGCGCTAAGGCGCTATGATGCGCGCGAACCTTTACGCGAGTGCGCCATGATTCCACGTTATTCCCGCCCTGAAATGGTTGCTTTGTGGCAGCCTGCAACCCGCTTCCAGATTTGGTTTGAGATTGAGGCGCATGCGGCGGATGCGATGGCGGAGCTGGGCGTGATTCCCAAAGACGCGGCGAAAACCATTTGGGCGAACGCACCCAAGGCGTATGACGAAAAAGCCATCGCGCGGATTGATGAAATTGAAGCCACCACCAAGCATGACGTGATTGCATTCCTCACCTATGTGACCGAGCAAGTGGGCGAGGAAGCGCGCTTCCTGCATCAGGGGATGACGAGTTCCGACGTGCTGGATACGGCACTCGCGGTGCAGCTTGCCCGCGCCTCCGACCTGTTGTTGGTGGGGATGGATAAGGTGCTGGCGGCGCTGAAAGCGCGGGCGCTTGAGACCAAAGATATGGTGTGCATGGGCCGCAGCCACGGCATCCATGCGGAGCCGGTGACGATTGGCCTGAAATTCGCGCGGTTCTACGCCGAATTTGCCAGAAATAAGCAGCGCTTGCTGCGTGCCAAGGAAGAGGTTGCGACCTGCGCAATTTCGGGCGCGGTGGGCACGTTTGCGAATGTGGACCCCAAGGTGGAAGCGCATGTGGCCGCGAAAATGGGGCTGACGGTTGAGCCCGTTTCCACACAGGTGATCCCGCGTGACCGCCACGCGATGTTCTTCGCGACGCTGGGCGTGATTGCCAGCTCTATTGAGAATTTGGCGACGGAAATCCGCCATCTACAGCGCACGGAAGTGCTGGAGGCGGAGGAGTTTTTTAGCGCAGGGCAAAAAGGCAGCAGCGCTATGCCGCATAAGCGTAACCCTGTGCTGAGTGAGAATTTAACTGGCCTCGCGCGCATTGTGCGCGGTTTTGTGACGCCGGCGCTGGAGAATGTAACGCTGTGGCACGAGCGTGATATTTCGCACAGTTCCGTGGAGCGCATGATTGCGCCAGATGCAACCGTGACGCTGGATTTTGCGCTGCACCGTTTGGCGGGGCTGGTGGAGAAGCTGGTGATTTACCCCGAGCATGTGGCCGAGAATGTGAACAAGCTGGGCGGGCTGATTTTCAGCCAGCGTGTGCTACTTGCCCTCACCCAAAAAGGCATGAGCCGCGAGGCGTCCTACGCCGCGGTGCAGCGCAATGCGATGAAGGTGTGGCTGGAAGGTGCAAACTTCCTGCACGAACTGAAGGCTGACAGCGAAATTGGCAAAGTACTGAGCGAAACCGAGCTGTGCGCCCTGTTCGACCTTGGCTACCACACCAAGCATGTAGACACAATTTTCGCCCGCGTCTTTGCATAAATCTTCACGAAACTGTCATACATGGCGTCGGTTTTGTCTCTATAATTCTCCATCAACTAATGGGGAATTGCTATGAACAGCGAAAAAAAACAAGACGCGGCAAGCTTGAAGGCAGCGCTTTATGAGGCGGCGGCCGATGGCAAATTAGATAAAGTTGTTGAGTGCATCGAGGCGGGTGCCGATCTTTCGTGTCCTAAAGAAGGGGAGTCTGTTCGCCCTTCTTTTTCGAAAGTCCAAACAGATATGCTACGTTTTGCGTTAGGCCAATTCCAGTTGGATGGTCGTAATGCAACCACCACGTTTCCCAAAGATGTTCGGTTTGGGCATCAAGATTCTGGGCCAGAGCGCAGTCTCTTGATGAGAATAGCAAAAGTGTATCTCGCCGCGGGTGGAGATGTTGAAACTGGCTGGAAACGTGGTGATTATAAAAACTATGCTTCGTATGCCCCCGCGCTTTATGATTATGTGAAACGCGTGGTAAACGGGAAAGAGCCTCGTCCCACAGTGGAAAGCTTGGCGGCAGAGGGAATTAAGCTGAATTTGAAGAAAGAGGCGCCAGCGCATAAAGACGAATCTGTTCATGACGCTGTGGCTAAGACTCATGCAGAAGCCATTTCGGCTTCGATGGATAGCTTCGAATCGGCGAAGACGTATCGGTTTATGGAGCTAATGGTGGCGGGGAAGCCATTTAAACCAACGCCTCGCTATCTTTATATGGCGGCGGCATCCGGCAATGTTGAAAAATTTGCCAGCTATATTGAGCAGGGTGGCGATGTTAATGCGCGGGATGAATCCTATGAGGGCGATGTTTTGGGCGCAGTGTTTTTAGAGTATTATATGCGTCCCCAAGAGTTTGGGTACATGAATGGTCTGAACAATCAGAAATTTAAAACACATGAGGAACAAGAAAAAATATTGCTGAAATTGGCCAAAATCTACGTTGCGGCAGGAGGTGATCTGAAGTTTGGTTTTGGCAATAATGGCAATTACGACCTTATGGAAAATGCATTTCCAAAGGTGTTTGAGTATTTGGAAGATGCTTTTTATGGGCTGGAGCCAAAACCTACCAAAGAGAGCTTGGCGGCGGAGGGGATTGATTTTGACCCGCTAAAAAATGCGCAGGCGCGTGGTGCGGAGAAATACGAGAAGGAGCAAGCTGCGCGCGAAGCGGCGGGGGTTTATCCTAATGAGGATGCATTGCGGGGAAGTGATAGTCAGTATGATTTTCGGCAGAAGCCAACGCTGAAACTTACTTCGCCGCTGAATGATGGCATGGTGGAAGTTGCGGCTGAACATGTTCGAAAGTAATGCGCGTCGACTTAATTTACAGAGCGGTTCGGAATAATGTTTAACTCTAAAGCGCAAGATGAACTCGAAGTGTATCCGCTGCCTGAGCTAAGGGTGGTGGGGCGTTCGTTTAAGCCAATGCCTTGCCATTTATATGCAGCGGCTGCGTCTCGTGATGTTGAAAAATTCGCGCGTTATATTGAGCTGGGCGGCGATGTAAATGCGCGGGATGCATCCTACAAGCTTGATATGCTGGCCGTGGCATGTTTGGGGGCTAGAGCGTGGAACTATTTTCGTACTCCTCAAAACCCACCGCCTACGCAAAGAATTGCCGATCAGCATGTTGAGGTGGCGAAGGAGCAAGAGGCAAATCTGCTCGCGATTGCGAAAATTTATGTGGCTGCAGGTGGCGATATAGAGCTGGGTTTTGTTCGGGGTGACTACGACCTCATCGAAAATAGCTTTCCTTCGGTGTATCACTATATCGAGGATGTCTATTCCAAGGTGGAGCCAAAACCAACCAGAGAGAGCCTGGAGGCAGAGGGAATTGACTTTGATCCGCTCAAAAATGGCCAAGTGCTTGGGGCAGAAAAATACGAGAAGGAACAAGTGGCGCGTGAGAAAAATCTGCTCGACCTTGACGATGAGCTGACGCTGCCAAAACACATTCTTGAAGCGCCGCTTGAGGTGAATGGCCGTATTATTGAATCATCCGCCAAAATTGTTGGTAGGCTCTAAGCCATTGCGTTGCGTTCGCGGTGTTTTAGCATGAGGTAGACGACGTAGCCGCCTGCGATTTTGCTGAGGATGGAGCCTGCGAGCGTGACCCACGAGAATAGGCCGGCGATGGCCATATTGGCGCCCAGCAGGAAGATGGTGGAATCCAGCGGTGCGGAAATAACGCAGGACCACAGCACGCGGCTGGAAAGCGGGCGTTTGGTGAAGGTGAAAATTGCCCAATCCACGCATTCGCTGACGGCAAATGCCAAGGCGCTGGCAAGCGCGATTTCAGGTGCGGCCATCACGAACGAGAAGAAAATCCCCACGCAGAGCGGAATGAAAATCGTGTGGCCGACCTCGCGCTGGGCAAAGTCGCGCACCACCAGCACAAGGCCAGTGACGATGACCATTGGGTTCCATGTGCCGCCCCAAATGGGATAGGTGGGCACATTGGCGAATGACCAGTTGACGAGTGGAATCAGCAGCACATACACATACACCCACGGGCTGCGGCCCTGTGCGATTTTTAAAAGGCTTTCTTTCAAGGTTAGGTGGTGCATATGGGCTCTCACGGATTTCAGTTGCATGAGCGTTTGGCGCGGGATTCGTTTCCCGTCACCGATCTTCCCTTGTGTAGCGTGCGGCTGATGGATAACAAGCTTTTTCCGTGGGTGTTGCTGGTGCCGCAGGTGGGGGATGCGCGGGAATGGATTGATCTATCGCGCGAGCAGCAGCATCAACTGAGCGACGAAATTGCCGTGGTTTCCCATATTTTTCAGGCGCTGGTGACGCCGGATAAGCTGAATATCGGGGCGCTGGGCAATCAGGTGCCGCAACTGCATATCCACCTCATCGCGCGCTATAAGGGCGACAAAGCGTGGCCAAACCCCGTGTGGGGCGGCGCCAGCGAGGCCTATAGCGATGAAGAGGCGCGGCGGTTTATCTACGACCTCAAATCCGCGATTGATTCGCTTCAGCTTTAACTGAGCGCAGCCCTCTTGACAGCCCCTTCATTTTAGCTAATGTGCGCGACCTTGGCGACTGGGTGGCTCGGTAGCTCAGTGGTAGAGCAGGGGAATCATAATCCCTTGGTCGGGTGTTCAAATCACCCCCGAGCCACCATAAAAAAAGCCCCCGCGTGGGGCTTTTTTTTATGGTGATTGGTGGGCTGTGAATGGGCACCTCTGTTCACCCGACGCTTAATGAGCAACGCGAATTTAGCAAGGGCGCGCAGCCAAAGGCGAGCACAATCACCCCCGAGCCACCAACAAAAAAGGCCTCCGTTTGGAGGCCTTTTTCGTTTGGTCTGGCAATTAATAAATTTTGATGCTGTCTTCGTCGAGAACCTTGGATTTTGTCGGAAGAGGTGTTTTTGCTTCGGTTGGAGATGCTTCGTCGACTTTGAGCTTTTGTGTTTGAGCATCTTCAACGGCATCCCCACCCGCATGGCCGCCATTCGCAGGATTAGAGCGGTGTTTGGTGGCGGGCGTTTGTTTCTTTGCCTTTGGCGCGCTTTGTTTTGGTGTAACGGGAGCTACAGGCGTGGCATCGGGCGCAAAATCAACAGGCATGGTGCCGCGCAGTTTATTTAGCTCAGCAATCATTTCTGCTTCCGTGGCATCCAGCTTAAAATTGCCGTTATATTTTGAGTGGCTTTTAAGCTGTGGGATAGCGGCTTCATCATTGAAACTTCCTCCAGAAAAAAGGTTTTTGTTCAGGAAATCGTACGTATCTTTCCCGTCCTCGGTTTTAATTACTTTGTTTTGTTTTTGAATATCGTAGGGCTCTTTATTATCGACGCTGACCTTGGCGTAGTTCAGGTAGCTTTTGGCGGCGATGGCAATTCTGGCGTTCTCAGCCAGATCCACCAGATAGTCTGTTTTAAAGCCAGTTTCCTTCTCAAACGCGACATAATAGCGGTCGTTTTTGAACGCATCCATTTTGCTGGCAACTTGTTTTCCGTCCTCGTTTAGAACACCATCCGTTGCAAGCGCGCTATCGGTGGCCACGATATGCTCGATAATCGAGGTTACCTTTTTACTCAGTTCTGCTTTCGAAAGGCTGTTGGAATAATAGGTGATTTTTCCTGTTTTTGCCTCGAGCTGAAAATGAACATCCTTCGCGCCTTCCATGTGTGCGATGTTGTTGAGGGCCTTCACCACGCCACTCATTTTATGCTCGTTTAGGTCCCAATTGACGGGCTGTAGTTTTTCCATCACGTCGGCATTGGCAAGTAAGCGTTTAAATGGCTTTTTCTGAGCGGCTTCTTCGGAAATGACGGCCACTTTGTCGCCAGCCCAATCACTATCCTCGAACATGAATTGTTTGAAGCTTTGAAGCCATGCGAGTTTGCCGCGCGCTTCATCGGCGCCGGCACTATATTTGTTGTCTTCCAACTTAAGAACTTCTTCTACATCTTTGAGTTTATACTTTAGCGATGTCATTGAGAGAGGTTCTGGGGCAAAAGCAGGAGAATTATCATAGAATACCAAGCCATCTTTGACGCCGTCTATGGAGTCATCGTATTCGACACGCACATCTAGCCCCGCTTTTTTAAGGGCTAAGCTCAATTCATAAGCGATTGTTTCGAGTGATTTTGGTGGGACTACCAGCGTGGTGGTGGTGCTCATGGGGGACTCCTACGTGTTGCTCTCGTTTTTGTTTTTAATGTGGGTAATCTCCCACACGCCCAACGTATCACCGTTTTGTGACGGTTTAATGACGATGGCGAAAAAGAATTATGACAATTTCGTGAAGGTTTTTGCTTTAAAGTGGTGGGTAGTTGCTGGGCATTGCTTGCGCGGGGGCGCGGGGGTTGCTATGGCATCGGAAGCAATTTTAGCGAGGGATTATGCAGCACTATCCATTGGTCACGATTGTCGGCGGTTCGGGGTTTGTCGGGCGTTATGCGGTGAAGGCGTTTGCGCAGGCGGGCTATCGCATTCGCGTGTTGGTGCGCAATACCGTGGGGGCAGAGTTTTTGAAAACCGCAGCCACCGTTGGCCAAATTGCGATTGAGCATGTGGACATTACGCGCCCAGAAACGCTGGCGGGAAAATTTGCAGGCTCCGACGTGGTGGTGAGCTTGGTCAGTATTCTGTATGAATCTGGCAGCCAGAAATTTGATGCGATTAACGTTGCGGGCGCACGAGCGGTGGCGGAAGCGGCGCGTGCGGCAGGGGCGAAAAGCTTGGTGCATGTTTCGGCGCTGGGGGTGGAGCGCAGCGCGGCAGATACGCGCTATGGCGCAACCAAACTGGCGGGGGAAGAAGCGGTGCGCGCGGCATTCCCATCCGCCGTGATTCTGCGGCCTTCGCTGATTGTGGGCGCGGAGGATGGATTTTTCCAACGCTTTGGCCGGATGACGATGATCTCGCCCGCATTGCCGCTGATTGCGGGGGGTAAAACGCTGTTCCAGCCCGTGCTGGTGACGGATGTGGCGCAGGCGATTTTGGCGGCAATGGGTGCTGAGCATGCAGGAAAAACCTACGCTGTGGCGGGGAATGAGCGCTATAGCTTCCGCGAAATGCTGGAGATGATGGCGCGCATTACCAACCGCCGCCCATGGCTGGTGACGATTCCGGCGGGAGTGGCGAAGCTGAAGGGCTTTTTCTGTGAGTTGATGCCGTTTGCGCCGTTGATCACGCGCGACCAAGTGGCGTTGCTGCGCCATGATAATGTGGTGACGGACGGCGAGAAAACGCTGGCGGAATTGGGCATTGCACCTGCCTCGGTGGCGGCGGCATTGCCTGCATTGTTGGCGCGTTACATTAAAAATTAATAGGGCGTTTATGGCGTTTTTGAAAACCGTTCTTGGCAGTTTTTACTGCCCGCAAACCTACCGCGATGCCTTCGCACGTGAGGGCTATGGGCTGGGGTATAGCTTCCTGTTGGTGGTGTTAACCACACTGCTGCTGACGGCGTTGACGGTGCCGAGTTTGCAGCGCGTGCACCGTGAATTGTTTGTGGGCGACAATGGCCGCCCTGCGGTGCTGGATGATGTGCTGGCGCAGGTGGTGCAGCAAATGCCGGTGATGACCTTGCAAAACCACCGCCTGCAAACGCAGGACGCCAAGGCGCATGTGATTCATGTGAAGGCGGAACTGATGGGCGAAGTGGCCGAGGGCGATATCATCACCATCGACACGACGGGAAACAGCAGCTCGGCGACCATGAAAACGCCAGTGCTGATTACGGCCGATGAAGTGATTATGGAAGGGCGCGACGACAAACGTGTGCGCAATATTAAGGACATCAGCCGCGAGGTGGGGGAAGAGGCGATTGTGATTACGCCCGAGATGGCGCGAGATGCGGCCTTTAAACTGAGCCAGCTGGTGCGTGAGAATGCGGCAAAATTTTATGCCATCACGGGTGTGGTTGGGCTGCTGTGCTTTGTACTGGTGATGTATCTGCTGCGCGTGTGTTTGCTAGCTGTTCTGGCGCTGGGCGGGCTGGTGATTGCGAGCATGCTGAAGTTGCCGATGGAGTATCGCACCGCGATGCGCATGGCTGCAGTGAGCTTCACGCCGGTGGCGCTGCTTGCGGTGGTTATGCCGTGGCTGCGCGGTGGCGGTGCGCCGAATGCGCTGGCGCTGTTGGTGTGTGGCTGGGTAATGCTGGCGGTGGTGCTGCGCCTTCTGCGCGAACCGCAGGAGGCGGCGTAGTATGATTACGCTTTACCATTCACCGCTGGTTCCCAGTTGTCGCAAAGTGCGGCTGATGCTGCGCGAAAAGGGGATCGAGCATACGCTGGTGAATGAAGATTTCTGGACGCGGCGGATTGATTTTTTTGCGATGAACCCTGCAGGCGAAGTGCCGGTGCTGGTGACAGAAAAAAACCAAACGATTTGCGGCTCCTACGCCATTTGTGAATATCTGGATGAGCAATATCCGCAGATTCAATTTTTCGGCAACACCCCTGCGGAGCGCGCGGAAGTGCGCCGTTTGGTGGAGTGGTTCGATGTGAAATTCGACCGCGAAGTGTCGCAGCTGGTGCTGTTTGAGAAGGTGTTCAAGCGCCTGCTGGGCTATGGCGACCCTGCCTCTGACGCGATTCGCGCGGGCAAGCGTAATATTGTCTACCATCTGGATTATATTTCATACCTGCTGAGCACGCGTAACTGGCTGGCGGGGGAATATCTCACGCTTGCGGATATTGCCGCGGCGGCGCAGCTTTCCTGCCTTGATTATCTGGGCGATGTGCCGTGGGAGGATTATCCTGCCGTGAAGGAGTGGTACGCCCTCATCAAGTGCCGCCCTGCCTTCCGCGAACTGCTGGAAGAGCGCGCGCAAGGCTTCAAGCCGCCGCTGCATTACACCGACCCTGATTTTTAGGGCACTGCGTGCCCGTGCATTATTTCGGGCTAATCATATCCTCGGGGCGCACCCATCTGTCGAAATCGGCTTCGGTGAGAAGGCCGAGTTCGATGGCGGCTTTCTTCAGCGTGGTGCCTTCCTTATGCGCTTTTTTAGCGACCTTGGCGGCGTTGTCGTAGCCGATATGCGGGTTGAGGGCGGTCACCAGCATCAGTGATTCGTTGAGCAGCTGGGTGATGCGATCCGTGTTCGCTTCGATACCGACCACGCAGTTATCCGTGAAGCTGACGGCGCCATCCGCGATGAGTTTAATCGATTGCAGCACGTTATAAATAATCACGGGCTTGAACACGTTCAGCTCGAAATGGCCGTTGCTGCCTGCGATGCTGACGGTGGTGTGGTTGCCCATCACTTGCGCGGCCACCATGGTGAGTGCTTCGGATTGGGTGGGGTTGACCTTGCCTGGCATGATGGAGGAGCCTGGTTCGTTTTCTGGCAGCGAAAGTTCGCCAAAGCCGCAGCGAGGGCCACTGCCCAGCAGGCGCACATCGTTGGCGATTTTCATGAGGGATACGGCGATGGTGTTGAGCGCGCCCGAGAGCTCTACCATCGCGTCATGCGCGGCGAGGGCTTCGAATTTATTCGGCGCGGTAACGAATGGCAGGCTGGTTACTTTTGCCACTTCTGCGGCGAATTTTACGTCGAACCCGACTTTGGCGTTGAGGCCAGTGCCCACGGCAGTGCCGCCTTGTGCGAGGGGGTAAAGGCGTGGCAGCGTGATTTTTACACGTTCGATGCCGTATTCGATTTGCGCGGCATAGCCCGAGAATTCCTGACCCAGCGTGAGTGGCGTGGCATCCATCAAGTGCGTACGGCCGATTTTCACGATGTCTTTAAATTCCTTCGCTTTTGCATCCAGCGCCTTGTGTAGGTGGGTGAGGGCGGGGATAAGGTGGTTCACCACTTGATCCGCCGCGGCGATGTGCATGGCGGTGGGGAAGGAATCGTTGCTGGATTGCCCCATGTTCACATGGTCGTTTGGGTGCACGGGTTTTTTGCTGCCCATGGTGCCGCCAAGCAGCTCAATCGCGCGGTTGCTGATGACTTCGTTCACGTTCATGTTGGTTTGGGTGCCGGAGCCCGTTTGCCACACGACGAGGGGGAAATGCTCGTTTAGTTTGCCGTCCATCACTTCCGTGGCGGCAGTGATGATGGCTTCGCCCAGTTTTTTGTCCAGCCCTGCGATTTCCATATTCACGCTGGCTGCGGCGCGTTTCAGGATGCCGAAGGCGCGGATGAGCGGCTTGGGCATGGTCTCGCCACCGATTTTGAAATTCATCAGGCTGCGGCTGGTTTGCGCGCCCCAGTATTTATCGCTTGGCACCTCGATTTCGCCGAAAGAATCGGTCTCGATGCGGGCGGTGCTGTTTAGTTTTTGTGCGGCGGTCATGTTCATTCTCCTTGTACTTCCAGCAGATGCTGGCATCCCGTTTTGTTTATCACTATGCTGGATACCAGCTTGCGCTGGTATGACAATCTTTTTTAGGAATTCTATGCACCCACATTACTGGAAAAAAGCACAGACACATTTGCGGAAGAATTGTACCAAAAACTAAGGGCGCCGAAAGGCGCCCTTAGTGCGTTGATGTAAAAATTCTTAGAAATCGCCCAAGCCTCTATTAGGGGGCTCACCGCATCTGCCCATATATTCATAAGACCCTGCTTGGAGTTCTGGGTCTGGTGAGGTTAGGTATTCTTTTAGATTGCCGACTGGCAGGTAGCCTTGCTTTGCGCTTGCCCTTACTCGATCAAGCCTCTCGGAATTGTAAATTGTGGGTTCCACTTCGTGACTGTTGAGAGGAATTCCAAGTTGGGGATGTTTTTCCGCAAGCTGCGCGTCGCTCGTATTCAGGTAATGAGCAGCTTGTTTTGCAATGGAATCTTTTAAGGCAATTTCTGCTTCTGCTCCTGACAATTCTGCAGTTGCAGTAATGGAACCTACTTCTTTGTATTGATCATGAGGGCCATTTATAGTGTTCGCTAACTCGAGTAATGTATGATTTTTGGGCTCTACGGGAGCAGGAGTGGCGTTTTCTTTATCATTACTCATGATGTTTCCCCTTGGTTTTACAATAGTTGCATCTTAACATTATATTATTAAGCGAAGTGTTAAGATTTCATGACAATTACTATGCACCCACATTACTGGAAAAAAGCGCAGACACATTTGCGCAAGAATTGCCCGACGATGGGCGGGATTATCGACCGCTACCAAGGCGAGGGCTTGCGTGCGCGAGGCGATGGGTTTTACACGCTGGCGCGGGCGATTGTGGGGCAGCAGATTTCGGTGAAGGCGGCGGATGCGGTGTGGGCGAAGCTGGAGAAGGTGGTGAAGCCGCTGACGCCCAAAACCCTGCTGAAAAAGACGGATGAGCAATTGCGTAGTTGCGGGCTTTCGGCATCGAAAGTGGCGTATCTGCGCAATGTGGCGGAGTTTTTTAAAGACCGCGCGGTAACGGCAGAATTTTGGGAATCGCACAGCGATGATGAAGTGATTGCAGCGCTGACGGGCATTAAGGGCATTGGCAGCTGGACGGCGGAGATGTTCCTGATTTTTCACCTGCTGCGGCCAGATGTGTTGCCGCTGAAAGACCTTGGATTGCTGAAAGCGATTGACCTGCATTACACCAAAGGAAAGCGCCTCACGCCCAAGCAATATGAGAAAATCGCCAAGAAATGGGAGCCGTATCGCACGGTGGCGACATGGTATCTCTGGCGTGCGCTGGACCCTGTGCCCGTCGCATATTAACGATTTGCGCGCGCGGCTGTCATCAAACTGTCATATAAATCTGTTACGATGTGTGAATAAAAACAAGAATAGCCAAGGCACATCACGTAATGCACCCCACGCGCCAAGAGCCGCATGATTTGGACAATGCCGTATCGGAAGATGCGGAAGTGGCTGGGCAACTTATCCTTGATCGATTGATGCATGAAGAGGGCGCGCTGTGGCAGCAGGCCGACCATTTGCGCAAAGAAGCGGCCGAGCTGGCGGCCACGGGCGGTGAAGAGGCAAATGAAGAATCTGCGCGGCTTTCGGGGCATGCGGGCGTTGCGGAATCGGTGGCGCGGCAAGTGGGCGATGTGATTCGCGAAATTAAGGCCGACCCGAAAAAGAAAGTGGAAGTTTCGAAAGTCAAAGCACTCACACTAGCTGCGGCACAAGCAATTACGGGTGGTGCGCAGGAAATGGGCGATTCCGAAGAAGTGGAGGTGGCGGAGAACGAGCACCGCGCCCATGTCAGCCAACATGCGGCGAACGCCCATAAGGCAGAAAAGAAAGCGGCCGCCGCTGAGCCTAAGGCCAAAAAAGAGAAAGCCGCCAGCAAAAGCAAGCATGTGGCGGCGGATGAGCGCCGCGCGCCAACGCACAAGCCAGCAAAATCGCGCGAGCATTTTTGGCAAACGGCGAGTGATGATTACCTGAAGCCTGCGTGGAAGCGGGTGAAGGAAACTGTTTCGGACGCCAAGGATTTTGTGCTGGATTCCGCCCCCGTGGTGACGGCCGTTAGCATTGCAAAAACCACATTTCACGCGGTGACGCACCCGATGGATACGTTTGAAGCAGCGACAGATATGGCCTCAAGCCTTTGGGGGAAGGCCACCCGCGCATTGGGTATGGGCGAGGATGAAGAAAAACCTGTGCCCGCGAAAAAGAGTGCGGTGACGCATAAAGCGCCGCTCACTTCGCCTGCGATGCAGGCAGCGAAATCGACCTTGCTTTCACCGTCGATTGGGGCAGGCAAGCATGTGTCGCCGCAGGGGATGTTTACGCCACTGCCGTTCGCATCGCTTACGCACCACCCAGACGACATCTGGCTGAATAATTAACCAATTATTAACTATATCGCTGAAAAAAGGCTAAAATTTTAGCAAAAATCGTTATTCCCACCGCAGGATTGTAACAAAATCGTAACAAAACTGTGATACATTACATTTAGGGAGATGCGTTCCAATTATGGTTGAAGTGACCGACATTGCGAAGGAAGTAACGAAAGGCATGAGCCCTGTTGCCGCGCGCGACGATGCGCGCCGCACAGAACAAGACCAGCAACGTGACGATTTAATTCAGCGCATGCGTTCGGAAGTGGTGCGCTTGCGCGCGGGGCAGCAATCCCAAGATATCGAGCGCCTGATTCAAGAATTGGAAGGGCTGTGTAGCGGGCTGAGCAGCGGAACCATTCCGCTTTCTTCCGCGAATGCCGCATTTTCGAACTTGCGCGTGGAAGCCAATAAAGAAATCGCCGAAGCCGAAGCGGAAGAGGCGGAAGAAGGCGTTGTTGCAGGCATGATTATCGATGGTACTGCGTATGCAGCTACTAAAATTAGTGCGATTGAACAACTGCGAGCAAAAGCGCGTGCAAATCTTGCTAAGAACATTGATGGCTTTATTGATACATATATTGATAATAAAGCCTCTGAAGGTCAGCGCCGCATAATTTCGAGCAGCATTAAGATTGCAATGCGTAGCCCTGAAGTTGCAATTGCTCTTGATGAGACGGGGCGCTACTCGCCTGAGCAACAGCTCTCGGTCCAAATGGATAAAGAAAAATTCTTTAATTATATTGATAAGATGCTTGCAGATGACCCGCGTGGCAAATACTCGGACACGTTGAAAGAAATGAGAGCATTTGAGGTCTATTCTGTTAAATCGATTTCATTGCTGAACGAAATGTCTTCGCAAAAAATTGACCCTAATCAGGCCTACGCTGCTTGGTTGATGATTCAAAAAGAAGACTATGACTCGCAGTCCCACAACGCAAAGAAAAGCATGAACGGATTGCGTGAGCATTTTCCGGCACTGGTGGACCAGTTTAATCAAATGGATTTTGAAACTGAGTTGAAGCCGCTTATTTTGAAATTTAAGAGCGATCCTAAGTTGCAGGATTCTATTGTAAAAGCGGTGGATGAGTTAACCGATAACCCAAATAAATGGGCAAGCTACCCTCCTGAGACACAAAAGCTAATTATTGCCTATTTAGCTGAGGCCCCTTTGCACGTTGCCTCGGATAGTATCTGTACAAATGGTGTTCTAAAATTCTGCCACATGATTCCAGCAAAGGATGTCGAGGCGCTGAAAGCAGTTGATAAACATGTGGGCGATGCTTCGAAAGCTGAAGGCGGTCAATATTCAGTTTCGTCACCTGCGGATGCCAGCCCAAAATATGTGGTTACGCAGGCGCCGGATATGATTGTTATTAAACCTTCGTATGAGGAGACGCCAGAGACGTCTACCTTAGCGCAGGTTGATGAAAAAACGGCTATTGAGTTGCGCAAGAGTGTGAATCAGTTTCTGGAAACGGGGCTGAACCCTGATATGGTTGCGTTCTTTGATGTGAGCAAGCACGGCAAGGTGAACATCAATGAAGTGATTGCGGTGCTTCAGAAAACCGGCATTAAGCCCGATGCATATAAGGGCGCGGATGGGGAATTTAGCGTTCCTGAAATTACCGAGGCCATGCAAGTGGCAATGAACACGGCAAAAGCGGCCAAGCCGCAAGGCCCATCTGTTTAAACTCCTCTTTTATTTCTTGCGTTGCCGTGCTAATCAGCGCGCATGAAGCAGCATGAACAGGCATCGGAATTAGTGAAGCATGTGGACCTTGAGGTGCCAAATGGCGCAAATAAGGTGCTTATGCATTCCTGTTGTGCGCCCTGTGCGGGGGATTTGATGGAGCAGATGCTGGTGAACGGCATCGACCTTACGATTTTCTTTCATAACCCGAACATTCACCCCAAGCGCGAATACGATATCCGCAAGAACGAGAATATCCGCTTTTCCGAGAAAATGGGCATTCCATTCATCGATGCGGATTACGATGTGCAGGACTGGTTCGCCCGCGCCAAGGGTATGGAGCGCGAGCCAGAGCGCGGCGCACGCTGCACCATGTGTTTCGACATGCGCTTTGCCCGCACGGCGCTCTATGCATATGAAAACGGCTTTCCCGTCATCACCAGTTCGCTCGGCATCTCGCGTTGGAAGAACATGGAACAGATCAACGATTGCGGCAAGCGCGCGGCTGCGCCCTATGAGGGTATTACCTATTGGGATTATAACTGGCGCAAGGGTGGCGGCGGGGCGCGTATGTATGAGATCGCTAAGCGCGAGGAGTTCTACGCCCAGCAATATTGCGGCTGTATCTATTCCCTGCGCGACAGCAACGAATGGCGCGAAAAGAATGGCCGTGAGAAAATCGCCATCGGCGAGACATGGTACGAAGAGAAGCTGGATTCGTAACACACGCTTGTCGGGGGCATTGGCTGCGGCTTTGCGCCTCTAAATGCTCAAAAACTTCATAAAATCGTCACACTTCTGAGGGCTGGAATGCCTTATGCTGATTGGGTCACTGTGTTTTTCTAACGCTTTTAGAATCATACAAAAGAAGGAACCCTTGGGCGCTTTCTGACAGTTTGGCATCACACGCAAGTGTGGGGTTATATAGACGTGTAATTTTTTATTAATTTAATATTTTTTTACTATGATTGAAGCAACAATGGAGGTGGTATTAACACCTGAGTTAGAGGCGTGTGGTCAAAAGATCGCTAATTATTTTTCTCAAAGTTTGAAAGATCTTAATGGTCTTATCAAAAAAGGAGAAAAGCCGACGGATGATCGATTTCATCTGAGGGTAGCGGATTCTAAATCACGAGCGTTAGTTCGAGATTTCATCGAAGGTGCTGACAAATTGGCTGGACTAAATCCAGACTCTTTGGAAAATTTAGAAGTGCTTGAGATGTATGGATACGCTTACGATCGCTATGCGTTAGCATTCAGACTTCTTGAAAGAGGAGAGCTTGTTGCAAGCCAAGAGCTTGCAAGCCAAGCAAACGGAGCGTGTTTAAAATTACTAGCGACATTGTCAAAAATTTCGCCAGAAATTTTTGGGTCAGTGAAGTAGTCTTGCGTTTCTGCAAGAGTTGAAAACCTCGGTATAGCAATGGCTATACCGAGGTTTCTTTTTACTTCTTTTTCGCTTTCGCCACTTTGCTGACGTTGCTGCTGGCGGCAGCGCGGGCAACTTTTGCTTTTTTGGGTTTTGCTGGCGAATGGGCGGATTTTTCCTCGATCGCATCGATGCTGCCGATGGCGGCGAGGTTAATGATGTCCGACACGCTGGCGTTCATGCTGACGATTTGCACGGGCTTGCTTAAACCCACCAGCACGGGGCCGACCACGGTGCCCACGCCCAATTCTTCCAACAGGTTTGCGGAGATATGTGCGGAGTGCAGCGCTGGCATCACCAGCACGTTAGCTGGGCCAGAGAGGCGGCAGAATGGATAGAGTGCCATCAGTTCGGCATTCAGTGCCACATCCGCCGAGATTTCGCCTTCGTATTCGAAGTTGATGTCTTTGCGGCTGTCGAGAATTGCCACGGCGTCGCGGATGCGCTTGCTCTTTTCCTTCATCGGGTTACCGAAGTTGGAGTAGGAGAGCAGGGCCACGCGCGGCTCATGCCCCAGTTGCTGCACTTTGCGTGCGGTGCGCACGGCGATGTCGGCCAGCTCTTGCTCGTTTGGCAGTTCCTGAACGGCGGTGTCGGAAATGAACACGGTGCGGTTTTTGGAAACCAGCATGGACACGCCAAACAGCGATTGGCCTTCCTTGCAATCAATCACGCGGCTGATGTTCTCCAGCGCACGGTAGTAGTTGCGGGTGAGGCCGGTGATGACCACGTCGCCATGGCCGCAGGCAATCATACAGCTGGCGAAGATGTTACGGTCGTTCTTCACCATGCGCTCCACATCGCGCTGCAGGAAGCCTTTGCGCTGCAGTTTCTTGTAGAGGTAGTCCGTATATTGGTTGATGTGCGGCGACACGGCAGCGTTGACGATTTCCAAATCATCCGCATGCTTGATGCCAAGCTTGCTGATGGTTTGGCGAATACGCTCCGGACGACCCACGAGGATGGGGTGGCCGTAGCCGTTGTCGCGCCAGTGGATAGCGGCGCGGATGATTTTTTCCTCTTCACCCTCGGCGAAAATTACGCGCTGCGGGTTCTGGCGCACGGCGTCGAAGATGTTGGCCATGCTGTTTGCTGCAGGGTCGAGGCGCGCTTCCAGCTCGCGGCGGTAGGCGTCGAAATCCTTGATGGGGCGGCGGGCAACGCCCGTTTCCATTGCCGCGCGTGCAACCGCAATTGGAATTTTGCTGATGAGGCGTGGGTCGAACGGGGTGGGGATGATGTATTCAGGGCCATATTGCATTTCGCGGCCAGAATAGACCGCCAGTACTTCCTCTGGCACGTCTTCGCGCGCGAGTTCGGCGATGGCTTCGGCAGCCGCCACTTTCATGGCGGTGTTGATTTCGCGGGCGCGTACATCCAGCGCACCACGGAAAATGTAGGGGAAGCCCATCACGTTGTTCACTTGGTTGTGATAGTCCGAACGGCCGGTGGCGATGATGGCGTCCTTGCGCACTTCCAGCACTTCTTCCGGCATGATTTCTGGCACGGGGTTTGCCATCGCGAAGATGATTGGGTTTTTCGCCATCGCCTTCACCATTTCTTTGGTGACCGCGCCTGCAGCCGAGAGGCCGAGGAATACGTCGGCGCCTGTCATGGCTTCGAGCAGGGTGCGTTTGCTGGTTTTTACCGCATGTGCGGATTTCCACTGGTTCATGCTGGAGTCGTTACGGCCTTCGTAAATCACGCCGGATTTGTCGCATAGCAGCACGTTCTGGTGCTTCACGCCCATATGTTTCAGCAGCTCGATACAAGCGATGCCTGCGGAACCTGCGCCGTTGGCCACGACTTTCAGGTCGGACAAGCTGCGGCCTGTGAGGTGTGCGGCGTTGAGGATGCCTGCGGCGGTCACGATCGCGGTGCCGTGTTGGTCGTCGTGGAACACGGGAATGTCGCAGAGCGCTTTGAGTTTTTCTTCCAGAATGAAGCAGTCTGGCGCGCCGATATCTTCAAGGTTGATGCCGCCGAAGGTGCAGGAAATCGCGCGGATGGTTTCAATCATTTTTTCTACATCGGTCGAATCCACTTCGATGTCGATGGAGTCGATGTCCGCGAAACGTTTGAACAGGATGGACTTGCCTTCCATCACTGGCTTGCTGGCCAGTGCGCCGAGATTGCCAAGGCCAAGCACCGCGGTGCCGTTGGAGATAACTGCCACAAGGTTGCCCTTGCTGGTATAATCGTAGGCCGCGTTTTTATCTTCGTGGATTTTGATGCACGGAATGGCCACCCCTGGGGAATAGCCGAGGGCAAGGTCGCGCTGGGTGATGAGCGGTTTTGTTGGCGTGATGGAGATTTTACCGGGCTGCCCCATCGAGTGGTATTGCAGCGCTTCTTCGTCGGTAATTTTCATGTTTTCACTGGCCATCGGTTTGTCCTTGCACTAGTTTTATTGGCGAAAAATATCAAGGAAGCACGGCATGTCAACCGCCCCCAAGGCCGCAACCATACTGACCGAATCGGAACAGACAAGCGCAATATCTGTGTGCGCCGCAACAATTCCTACGAGTGTTGCAACGCCGTCGATGCAGCAATATTTTGAGATTAAGTCGCGTTATCCCGAAATGCTGCTGTTTTATCGGATGGGCGATTTCTATGAATTATTTTTCGACGATGCCAAAGTTGCCTCGCAAATCCTTGATATTGCGCTAACAAAACGCGGTAAGAATGCGGGCGAAGACATCCCCATGTGCGGCGTTCCCGTACATGCGGCGGAGGCGTATTTACAAAAACTCATCGCCAGCGAGCATAAAATCGCCATCTGCGAGCAGATGGAAACGCCCGAAGAAGCCAAGAAACGCGGCTATAAAGCCATTGTCCGCCGCGATGTGGTGCGAATTGTTACCCCCGGAACGGTGACGGAAGACGCGCTGCTTGCCCCCGCGGCGGCGCATTATTTGGCCGCAGTAGTGGTGGAGAAAGAGGAGGCGGCGCTGGCGTGGCTTGACCTTTCCACCGGTGAATTCACCAGCAGTGCCACGGGTTTTGCGCAGTTGCCGAGCTTGCTGGCGCGTGTTCAGCCGCGTGAAGTATTGCTAACGCAAAATGTTTATGAACTGTTGGCGTCACACGCTTGGTTTTTGGAGTGGAAGCCTCGGGTGACGCTTCGCGCTGAGGTGCAGTTTGATGTGAAGGCGGCCACGCGCCGCATTGCCACACATTATAAGGTGAGCAGCCCCACCGTGTATGGCGAGTTTGTGGCGCAGGAATTAAGCGCGATTGGTGCGCTGCTGGATTATGTGGCGCTGACGCAGATGGAAGCGGCGGCGCGCCTGAACCCGCCGCAGCGCGAAAGCGTGCAGGAATTGATGCAGATGGATGGGCCAACGCGGCGGAATCTGGAGCTGTTGACGACGCTTTCCGGCACGCGCCGCGGCAGTTTGTTGGCGACGATTGACCACACCGTGACGGCCGCAGGCGGGCGCATGCTGGCAGCGTGGCTGGGTGCGCCTTCCTGCCAACTGCAGGTGATTGCGGCGCGGCATGATGCAGTGGAGTGGGCGCTGAATGAACCTAAGTTGCGCGAGCAGGTGCGCGACCAGTTGCGCCTGATTTCGGATATGGAGCGAGCGCTTTCCCGCCTCTCGCTGGGGCGCGGTGGCCCGCGTGATTTGCTGATGCTGCAAGTGAGCTTGAAGCAGGCGAATGCGCAGCATGAGATGCTGCGTAACCTTACGCTGCCTGCGCTGCTGGATGAATCGCGCGCGGCGCTGAAGGGGCATCATGCGTTGGCGGAGCAGTTGCAAGCGGCGCTAAAAACGGAAGTGCCCTATCTTGTGCGGGATGGGAATTTTATCGCGGATGGGTATCGCGCGGATCTGGATGAATATCGCCGCCTGCGCGACGAATCCAAGCGTGTGATTGCGCTGATGGAGCAGAAACTAAAAGCGGATACGGGGATTTCGTCGCTCAAGATTAAATATAATAATGTGCTGGGCTATTTTATTGAAATTACCCCGCTGCACGAGAAGAAAATTCCGGCGGATTTCATTCATCGCCAAGGGCTGGCGAACGCGCTGCGCTACACCACTAAGGAATTGAGCGAGACCGCGCTTGCGATTGAATCTGCTGCGGATAAGGCGTTGAAGCTGGAGCTGCAATTATACGAAGAGTTGGTGGCCGCCGTGTTGGCCGCTGCTGCGCCGATTGTGGAAGCCGCGCGCGCTTTGGCGCAGTGGGACGTGGTGGCCGCACTGGCGACATTGGCGGAGAAGGGGGCGTTTGTGCGCCCGCGCATGACGAGCGGCGCGGAATTCGCCATCACCGCAGGGCGGCACCCTGTGGTGGAGGAGGCGCTGCGCCGTGCACATCAGGAATTTATTCCTAATGATTGCCTGCTTGGGGATGCGCAGAGCTACCTGCAGCTGATTACGGGCCCGAACATGGGCGGTAAATCCACCTTCCTGCGCCAACAGGCGATTCTCACCATTCTTGCGCAGATGGGTAGTTTTGTGCCGGCAACGGCCGCAACCATTGGGGTGGTGGACAGGTTGTTCTGCCGTGTGGGTGCGGCGGATGATTTGGCGCGCGGCCAATCCACCTTCATGGTGGAGATGGTGGAAACGGCGAGCATTCTGCACCAAGCCACCGCAAAGTCGCTGGTGGTGCTGGATGAAATTGGCCGAGGCACGGCGACGTATGATGGCGTTTCCATTGCGTGGGCGGTGGCGGAGCATTTGCATAACGTAACGAAATGCCGCGCGCTGTTTGCTACCCATTACCATGAACTCACCGCGCTGGCGGAAACACTGCCACGCTTGAAGAATTACCATGCGGCGGCGAAGGAATATAATGGCCAGTTGGTGTTCCTGCACACCATCCGTGAGGGGTATGCCGATAAATCCTACGGGATTCATGTGGCTGCACTGGCGGGCATGCCAAAGCCCGTGCTCGCCCGCGCACGAAACTTGCTCACCACGCTTGAATCTGGCCATAGTTTGACGGAAAAACAAGCGGCGCCCGAGTTGCCTCTATTCGCTAATTCCTCATCTATAAATCAATTTATACCAGATACTTATAAATATTTGGCTGAACGGATAGAAAATATTGATGTGGATGGATTAACCCCCCGTCAGGCATTGGATATGCTGGCCGAACTGAAGGCCGAATTGGCGAATAAATAACCCTGCATCGGCGATTATTTAAAATTTGATCCGAATAATGATTTGTTAACGATTTCATGCTATTCTGACTCTCCACAAAGGATTGTTACGTGCATGATTAGGCGGGTGAAAGAGTTAGAGAATGAGTCGGTTCGCTATCCCGACGGGCATGTCATCACCGTACATAAAGATTCCAAGGTCGACTTAAGCGTTCAAATTAACGACACCCAATGCGGTAGAAGCTTTTCGTTCGCGCTGAAGCGCGACCAGCTGATTGTATCGCTTGGGGCGCATAAGTTGAAGCATTTGGCGGGAAATCAGGATTGGTATTCCTCGCTCACCGAGCAGGAAAAAGTGGATTTAATGCAAGTGGTGGCCGCGCATTATCGTGCGCCGTCGCTGGATCCGGATGGTATGAAAACCTCGGCGATTGGGGTGGTGCCAAACCCAGACCCCAACTGCGCCCCCAAAGACAGGCACCTTATCTATGTTGGCATCAACAACCATCTGAACGCGGCGGATAACTATAAAGGCTGCGCGGAGCAGGGGATGGTGAAATCCGCATCAAACTCGGTAGTGCAGTATGTGCATCATCGGCTTGGGCAAACATTTGAAAACAAGCCGTTTATCCAAGAAATTTATGTGATGGGCGGGCGCGATGCAAACCCGAATCGGGCTGGAGATGTTGGTGTTCCGGCGATTTGCCCTTGCGGCGTATGTACGGATTTGTTGGCTAAAACGATGGTTAAAGGTGGGCATGTTTATATTATGCCACACACCACAGGGCGCGCCTTGCTAACAGTGAACGAGGGCACGCATGAATTCTCCGACATTCAGCGCGGCGAAATTTGGAAAACGACGATTGATAACCTGAATCGCCATCGCCATGTACATTTTGATCGCGATATCGAAGAATATGCGCTTCAGCGTGATGGGTTTGAGGCGATGGTGTCGCGGCTGGTGAATTATGTGCCGCCGACGCCGAGCCCAGAAGCGCAGCAAAAACACGCGGAGAATTATGCGCAGAACCGTGTTAGTATTGCGGAGCTGGATGTGGCGACGCGGGCGGATGGCACGCCAGAGCCTGCAGCGGTGAATGACTATCTGTTGAAACAGATTTCAATGACGCTGCATGATCGATTGCAGGGAAAGAAAATCACTCCTTCGGAAGATGCGGTTCGTAGATTCCTCAATAATAAAGTGAATTATGTGCGCTGTGCGTTGATTCAGTTGGATGATGGCTCGTATCATATTGGCTATGATTCCAGCACGGGGTCGGACAAAGCGTTCGTGAACCCAGAATTCACCGCACTTGGGGCGGCGGTTCCGAAATTGGGCACGCAGGGGGTGAAGCGTGTCTGGACGATGGAGTTTAACCCCAAAGCGATTGAGGCTGGCATCATGACCACCTCCAGCAAAGACGGGCTGGAGCGCACGTATAAGCGTCATTCCAAAATCGAGGGGCAAGACATTACGCTATGCAGCCTGCCGTTCAATGCGGGCGGGCTCTCGAAAGAGAAAGTGGAGGCGATTGCACAGGCGCATACGTTTGATTTTGGTGAAGTTTATGCCAGTTTATTTGCAGGCAACGGCATTACGGGTGGCCCGCCGGAAACGCTGGCTGCGGTGTCGCAAAAGCAGTTTGCGTCTCAGCTGCAGCGTAATCCTAATAGCGGCGGTCATAAGAAATAACCGCTAAATGACCCCAATTTCGTGCTTTACGTCTGAAAAACCGTCGCTATAGTGCGCGGCTGGTTAACCGACCTTATTAGAATAACTGCGTAGAAGAAAAGGATTCCTGTCATGGCTGTGCCAAAACGTAAAACCTCCCCATCCCGCCGTGGTATGCGCCAGTCGCACCTCGCGCTGAAAACCGTTGCTGTGTCGGAAGATGCAACCACCGGCGAAGCAAAACGCCCGCACCACGTGTCGCCAGACGGCATGTATCGCGGCCGCAAGGTCACCACTGCAAAAGTGAAGAAGTAAGGATTTAGGACGGTGGCGCTGCGCGCGTTCTGGCGCGCGGCCTCCTTCCTTTTTCCTGATGTTTGATGCGCACTCTTCCGATAGCTCTCGACGCCATGGGTGGCGATAAAGCTCCTGAGTCGGTGATTGCTGGCGCGCAACGTGCGCTCAAAATGTTTCCCGATGCGCGCTTTATTTTCTTTGGCCGCGAACCGGTGATTGCGCCGATGATCGCGCGGCACCGTCCGTTGGCGGATGTCTCTCAGATTGTGCATGTGGACGATGTGGTGGCAATGGATGCCAAGCCATCCATTGCGCTGCGCCAAGGCCGCAACTCCAGCATGCGTTTGGCGCTGGATGCGGTGGCCAATGGCCAAGCCTGCGCCATGGTTTCCGCCGGAAATACCGGCGCGCTGATGGCGATGGCCAAGTTCGTGCTGCGCACGCTTCCTGGAATTTACCGTCCTGCGATCACGGCAACAGTGCCCTCCAAACACCGCCCTGTGGTGCTGCTGGATATGGGCGCGAATATCGATTGTACCTCTGAGCATTTGGTGCAGTTCGCCATTATGGGCGATGCCTATGCCCGCGCGATGCTGGGTATTCAAAAACCCACCATTGGCTTGCTGAATGTTGGCGCGGAGGAAATGAAGGGGCATGATGAAGTGAAGGAAGCGCATCGCGTTCTTCGCTCTGGCAGCATTCCGGTGCAGTATTTTGGCTTCGTGGAAGGCAACGATATTTTAGAAGGCACCACGGATGTGGTGGTGACGGATGGGTTTACGGGCAATATTGCCCTTAAAACCGCGGAAGGTGCGTCGCGCTTGATTTATGGGGCGCTGAAGTCGGCCATCGAGAATTCGTGGAGCGCAAAAATTGGGTATCTATTCGCGCGGCCAGCGATTCGTATGGCAATGAAGCGCTTCGACCCCCGCCGCCTGAATGGCGCGATTTTGCTTGGGCTGAATGGGATTGCCGTAAAAAGCCACGGCAGTGCGGATGGTAAAAGTTTTGCCAACGCGATTCGCGTGGCGATTTCGCTGGTGGATAATCAGGTGAACGAAAAAATTATCGAAGAGCTGCGCAGCGTTGCGGCATTGGCTCCCGCGCAGGCGGTTGAGGCATAATGAAACGTTCCATCATCACCGCGACGGGCAGCTATTTGCCAGAGAAAATCCTGACCAACACGGATTTGGCGGGCATGGTGGAAACCAGCGACGAATGGATTCGCGAGCGCAGCGGCATCACGCAGCGCCATGTGGTGGCCGAAGGCGAAGCAACGTCGCACTTGGCAATTCGCGCAGCGCAAGCAGCACTCGCCAACGGAAAATTCGATGCCGCGATGATTGATGGGGTGGTGGTGGCGACGTCTACGCCGGACACCTCGATGCCATCGGTTGCGACGAAAGTGCAGGCGGCGCTTGGCATTACGCGTGGCGCGGCGGTGGACGTTGCGGCGGCATGCACGGGATTTATTTACGCGCTTTCGGTGGCGCAGGGCTGGATTGCAACGGGCGTTGCCACCCGTGTGCTGGTGATTGGCGCGGAAGCGATGTCGCAGATTGTGGATTGGACAGACCGCACGACCTGCATTTTGTTTGGGGACGGGGCAGGTGCGGTGGTGCTGGAAGCCAGCGACGATGCAACGCGCGGAATTCGCGCGCTGACGCTGGAAGCGAACGGCGAATTTGGCCCATTGCTTGGCACCACGGGTGGGGTTTCCACCACCAAAACGGCTGGGCATATGTTCATGCAGGGGCAAGAAGTGTTCCGCCACGGCGTGGAAAAAATGGCGTCCATTACGCTCTCGACCGTGGAAAAAGCGAACCTGACATTGGCCGATGTAAACTGGCTGGTGCCGCACCAAGCTAATGCACGGATGATTCGTTCCATCGCGCGGCAGCTGAAATTCCCTGAGGAAAAATGCGTGGTGACGGTGGATATTCACGCCAACACCTCGGCGGCGACGATTCCGCTGGCGCTGGATGTGGCGGTGCATGATGGGCGTATTAAGCGCGGCGACGTGGTGGCCATGCCTGCACTTGGTGCTGGACTCACGTGGGGATGTTGTGTAATCTCTTGGTAGTAAACGAAGAATTAGGGGAGCATCCGATGTCGAACAAAACCTTGACCCGCGCCGATCTTTCGAACTCTGTTTACCGTGAAATCGGTTTGTCGCTTTCGGAATCCACCCAGATGGTGGATGCGGTGCTGGATGAAATTTCGCTCGCACTTGCAGAAGGCTTGTCGGTGAAACTTTCTTCGTTCGGCACGTTTAAGCTTCGCCGTAAAAAAGAGCGCGTGGGCCGTAACCCAAAGACGGGTGTTGAAGTGCCAATCACGCCGCGCACCGTGCTTTCGTTCAATGCATCGAACACGCTCAAGCAGTCTGTGAATAACGGATAGTTTCTACGTGCATTGCCACGCGCAGAGTGGTTACTCTGTGTGTAACGAAAAATAAAAAAACTTCAAAAATCGGACAAGCACCATGGCAAGCACGGACATCTCTTTATTCGCCTATGAATCGGCGGAAGAGAAAAAAGAAAAATCACCCAACGCACTGCGCACGATCTCCGAAGCCTCGGAAATTCTGGACGTTCCACAGCATGTGCTGCGTTTTTGGGAAACCAAATTCAGCCAAATTAAGCCGCTGAAGCGTAACGGTGGTCGCCGGTTTTATCGCCCGCAGGACATCGATGTGCTGCAACAAATCAAACACCTGCTTTATAATCAGGGCTACACGATTAAGGGCGCGAAAAAAGCGGTGGATGATTTTATTCACGCGCGTGCAGAGCGTTCGGTTTCCAGCACTGAATGGATGGCGGCGATTCCACCAGCCAGCGTGAACGATAATTTTGCAGCAGAAGTTGAAACGCAGGATGTGCTGGCGGATATCGCGCAGGCACTGGCAGAACCGGTGGAGCAAGAGGCGCCAACGCTTCCTTCGCGCGAGAAATTGTCGGCCATGCGCGCGGAGCTGGTTGCGCTGCGTGATGGCCTGCGCGTGCTGTTGCCTGCGGCTGTTCCTGCCGCTCAGTAGTGTGACTGTGCGCCTCGCGCCACTCTGCACTGCAGCAAAAAATCCCTATTCCTTCCGCTTTTCCTGAAAAGGTTGAGGTTCTTGGCGCGTTAGCACACAGTTGCGTGGTTGCTGAAGTATCTTCCAATAACCACGTAAACGCGAATGCGAAGGAGTTGTTATGGTTAATAAGAAACTGATTGCAGAAATGATTGGTACATTCTGGTTGGTGTTCGGCGGGTGTGGCGCAGCCATACTTGCTGGTGGCTCAATCGGAGTGGTTGGAGTTTCACTCGCTTTTGGTCTGTCGGTGCTCACCATGGCGTATGCTGTGGGCGGCATTTCGGGTGGGCATTTTAACCCAGCCGTGACGTTCGGTCTTGCGGTTGCTGGTAAGTTTGATTGGAAGGAATTCCTTCCATACACCATCGCGCAAGTAATTGGCGCCACGGTGGCCGCTGCGGCGCTGCACTTTATCCTGATGGGTAAAACGGGAGCGCATGCTGGCGGATTCGCCACGAACGGCTTTGCCGAGCTTTCGCCAGAAGGCTTCTCGATGCATGCCGCCTTGTTGACCGAGTTGGTGATGACGGCGTTCTTCATGGTGGTGATTCTGGGGGCGACCAGCAAGCGCTGCCCTGCAGGGTTTGCACCGATTGCGATTGGTCTGTGCCTAACGCTCATTCACTTGGTGTCCATTCCGGTAACGAACACGTCGGTGAACCCTGCGCGTTCGACTGGTGTGGCATTCTTTGCTGAAACGGCCGCCATGGGGCAGCTCTGGTTGTTCTGGATGGCTCCGCTCATGGGTGCGGCTATTGGTGCCATTCTCTATAAAAACTTTTTGTGCGAAGACTAACCGGGAGTGGGGCAGGGTTTCCTGCCCCATTTCTGCTTCAGCATACTGAAAAGGCCGCTTCGGCGGCCTTTTTTATGCGCCGAAAATACGGTATAGCCCCACAAGCCCGAACCCTATGAAAAGGGCGGAGGCGGTGTAGCGTACCCAGTGTAGCGGTATTTTTTCGAGTATCTGATGCCCCAAAAAGACGGCGGGCAAATCGGCGATGAGCATGCCGGTGGTGGTGCCTGCAAGCACCGGCAGCAGCGCTTGGTATTCTGCGCCCAGTGCGGCGGTGACGAGTTGGGTTTTGTCGCCCATCTCGGCAAGGAAGAAGGTAATGAGCGTGGCGCTGAATGCACCGAGATTGCCCGAAATTTCTGGCGTGTCGAGGCTATCGGGCTTCAGCACCCACAGGCCGATGGCGATGAAAGAGGCGGCGAGCAGGGCTTGTAGCCAGATGGCGTCGCTTAACCCGCCGACATATTGCCCGACGACGGTGGCAAGCGCATGGTTTGCCAAGGTGGCGACGAGGATGCCGGCGATGATGGGCAGTGGCCGCGCATAACGCGCTGCAAGCATGACGGCGAGTAGTTGGGTTTTATCGCCAATTTCACCAAGGGTGACCAAGACGGCGGAGTGCAGAAAGATATCCATGGCGATCCACCGATGGTGAGGAGAAATGGTCGGAACGACAGGATTTGAACCTGCGACCCCTAGTCCCCCAGACTAGTGCGCTACCGGGCTGCGCTACGCTCCGACGTGCGGGTGTGATAAATGCTGCGCCCCGCTGGCGCAAGTGCTTTTATGCAGGCAGTGGTTCGCGCCAGTTATCTTTGTAGATTGCGAGTGCCACAAACGAACATATCCCCGCCACAATAATGATCCACATGATCGACATATTGTCGCCCGTGTGGCTGATGAGGTGCTGTGCCGCATACGGCGTGAGGCCTCCCAAAATCGCGCAGAGGTTATAGGAAAGCGACATGCCTGTGTAGCGGATGGAGGTCGGAAATACTTCCACAAGGAACGCAGGCGTGGGCGCCAGATACCAGCCCACAATCATCGCCAGCACGGATTGTGCCACGAGGATGAACATAAAATCGCCCGTTTGCATCATGAAGAAAGCGGGGTAAACCGCAGCCAGCATGGCAACGATGGCACTCATCATCACGACACGGCGGCCGTATTTATCTGCCATGCGCGAGGCAGGGTAGATGATAGCCAGCATGCTTAGCATCGCGATAGAGTTGATGAGCAGCGCTTTGTCCTCGGCCAAGCCCAGATATTTGGTGCCGTAGGTGATCATGTAGATCGCGACTGTGTAGAACGGCATGGTCACGAACAGATAGCCGAAAAACGCCATGAGCATTTTCTTGGGGTGCTTGACAAATGCATCACGCACAGGGGCTTTGGAGAGGGTGCCATCTTTCTTTGCTTGTTCGTAGACAGGGCTTTCTTCGCCGTGGTTGCGGATATAGAAGCCGACAAAGCCAATGCCCACGCCGATGAAGAACGGCAAGCGCCAGCCCCAGCTGTAGAACTGTTCTTCCGTGACCAGCGAAGCCACCAGTGTGGAAACCAGCGAGCCCGCAAGGAAGCCAATAACGAGGCTGAGCTTGATCACGCTGCCCACAGTGGCGCGTTGGTCGGCTGGGGCGTGTTCCACCACATAGGAAATCGATCCAGAATAGGCGCCGCCAAGCGACAGGCCTTGAAGCACGCGGATCAGCACCAGCATAATGGGCGCGGCGATGCCGATGGCTTCATAGGTGGGGAGCAGGCCCATACAGCCGGTGGGGATGGCCATCAGCATCATCGAGAGGGTGAGAGCCTTTTTGCGGCCGAATTTGTCGCCAATGCGGCCAAAAATAATGGCGCCAAGTGGGCGGAAAATGAAGCCCGAAGCAAAGATAAGGAAGGTAAAGAGCAGGTTTGCGTCTGGGTCGCCTTCAGGGAAGAACAGTTTGGAGAACACATACGCCATGTGGCCATAGAGCGCATAATCGTACCATTCCAGCCCGTTACCAAGCATGCCAGAGAGGATTACCTTACGTTTACCGCCGAACAGGGACATTCCATACCTCGTGTTAAGTGAGCGCCGCACATTAGCGATAAGTGCCAGAATTCCAAGCATAAAGCATGCTGCACTGCAGCACGTCTGTGTACAAAGCCCGCCCGTGAAAAATATTTAAAATAATCAGCCGACTGACATCAAACTGTCACATGTTTTTGTTACATTCGTGAATAAGGCAAACTGTGCCCATCGTTTTTGGTAGGCACGAACATATGGGATAGAATGGCACTTTATCGTTACAGCACCCCATCTCTGATCGATGAAATTACAGTTTTGCGTAATTCTTCGGGGGGGAAGCGCGCCCTGCTGCATGCCCGAAGTGATGCATCGCCTGAACAATTGAAAGAAATTACGCATCGTTTGGCTGGGATGGGATATAAGGCTGTGCCCATTTCCGAGAACGGCAAACCGCTGCTGGAAGTGCGTGGGTTCCCTGAGCAAGAAGTATTGCTGAGCTACATCGCTACGCATGGCTGGACTTTGGGAAACCCTAAAGTAGTGCCACTTGCGACAGACAAAATTAGCCGCGCCGAGCGCATTAAGAAGCTGACACTGAGAATGGCGGGTATCAGCTATATGGCTGGCGATGTTGGCTACATGTCCTACGCCACCAAAGACCTAAAAAATGCGAAGAATACACTTGCGGAGTTTGAAGCAAGCGGTGTTACCAATCCCGAAACATTAAAAGCACTCAAAAATGGGGTGGTCGGCGAGAAGTCGAATATTGCGGCGGGTATCGGCTACGCGGCGGGTAGTGTGGCACTTGCGGCATTCGGCAGCAAAGACCAGTCCAATAACGAAATTAAAGCAGCATCCCGCAAGGTCAAAAACTTTGCGTATAGAGAAGGCCTTGCGCTCGATGATGGCGATACGCTGCGCACCAATACCCAGCCAGAGAAAAAAACGACTGGTCAGAAAATTCTTGGGTTTGCTAACCGTTACCCTTCTGAAATCCTAAACACCATTTATATTGGTGTTGGCGGACTTCTGATGTCCCGCTCGGTTAAAAAAATTGCGTCCCTCAGGGCGCAAGGAAAATCCTACAAGCATGACATCACGGATATTGGCCTAGGTTTAGTAACTCTCCTCTCTGCGTTAACGGGTTTGGTCGTCAAGGAGAAAAAGCGTGATCCTGATGAGCCAAAGCGCACGGGTTTTGGTGGCTTTATTGATTGGATTCAGGAGAAGCCGTTGCGTGCCACAGGGTATGGGCTGATGATTTCTACTTTCTTTCATGCGATTGCAACTGTGGGTAAATACCGCGAGGGCGATAAGCTGACACGCGAAACCGTTACTGGCCGCGGTGTATTTGTGATTGCCAATATTTTCTCGGAAATTATGTTGGCTATTTCATCAAAAGGTCATGGCGAGGGGGTGCAAAGTGATGAAAGTAACTCCAAAACTGTGATTGCCATGGCGGCAGAAACCATCGCCAAACAAACCCCAGATTTGCAAGAAGGGTTGATTAACCGAATGGCGGGCTACATGGCCTCGCCAGAAGTGCTGGGCGGAAAAGCAGAAACCATTGCCGCGGAATTGCGCGCGCAACTTGCTGTGATGCATAGCAACCCATGGGCACATAAAGTGGCGGTGGCTGCAGCGCCTGCGCCAGTGCAGCCTGAAGTGAAGGCGGCGGATGCGGAGCCGAAAACAACGGTGGCGGCGGATTCTGTGGCGCTGGCGGCGCGTAAGCCATTGCCGCCAGTTGAGGCTGCGGTTAGCGTTTAATTCTGGCTTTAGGCTGCGGCCATTCGGCGCTTGCGGGCGCGCACGAGGGCGATTCCTGTTATCACCAAGATCGGCGTGCTGACCCATTGCACGATGGTGAATCCATGTTCCCAATCATGCAGCGGTGTGTAAATAAAGGCCAAGTTATAAAGCCCACCCACGAGGTGACCGAGACGAACCAGAGTTAATTGCATAGCGCTATCCTAAACACGTGAATGGCAATTGCGTAATAGGGTTGACCCTGTGCCTGATTGATCCATGTCAAATCCACACGCAAAAACAGGCGTGGCATAGCGCGGGGGCGTGGCTAGGTCAACCAACCGTGCGAAAAAATGCAAACACTGCTTGTGTTTCAAAAATTAGGCCGTATACAAGGTTTTCGATTTTGTCGGGGAGTAGCGCAGTCTGGTAGCGCATCTGGTTTGGGACCAGAGGGTCGCAGGTTCAAATCCTGTCTCCCCGACCATTTTATCCCTAGTTCATCACCCTATCGTTGACTGCGTGGCGTATTCGCACTATGCGGAGGGCATGACAGATTTTTCGCAGTTTTTTGGATGTTACACCGCGCTTGTTTCGCCGTTCACGGCGGATGGGGTTGATTACGCGGCGTTTGAGCAATTCGTGGAATGGCAAGTGGCCGAGGGGATTCATGGCCTTGTGCCGTGTGGAACCACGGGCGAATCGCCCACGTTGGTTGGGGACGAGCACGGCCAGCTGGTGGCGCGGGCGGTGAAATTTGCCGCAGGCCGCGCGAAAGTGATGGCTGGCACAGGCTCCAACGCAACGGCGAAAACCATTGAGCTGACGCGTGCGGCGGAAAAAGCAGGCGCGGACGCCGCGCTGGTGGTGGCGCCGTATTACAATAAGCCAACGCAGGAAGGGCTGTATCAGCACTATAAGGCAGTGGCAGGGGCAACTGCCTTGCCGATTTTCATCTATAATATTCCGGGGCGCTCGACGGTGAATATCACCGACGAAACCTTGGCGCGCCTTGCGGAAATTAAGAATATCGCCGGTGTGAAGGACGCGACTGGCGACCTAGCGCGCGTGGCCACGCTGCGCCATTTGGTGGGCGACCGGTTGGTGCTGCTTTCCGGCGAGGACATGACCGCCGTTGGCTTCAACGCGATGGGTGGCCGCGGAGTGATTTCCGTGGTGTCGAACCTGTTGCCGAAGCGCTGTGCGGAAATTCAGAACCTCTCGCTGGCTGGGAAATACGACGAGGCGCGCGCGCTTCAGGCCACGCTGGTGCCGCTGACGCAAGCAATGTTCGCGGAAACGAACCCTACGCCGGTGAAATACGGCGCGTCGCTGATGAAGAAATCGTCGCCGCTGGTGCGGTTGCCGCTGGTGCCGCTTGGGGCTGGAACACAAGAATCGGTGCGCGCGGCGATGGCTGCGCTTGCGCTTATCTAGCATGGCCGAGAAAAAAACAGTCTCCGTCAACCGCAAGGCGCGGTTCGAATATGCCATTGAAGAAGTGATGGAAGCGGGGATTGTGCTGATGGGCACGGAGGTGAAATCCCTGCGCCTTGGCCGCGCCAATATCGCGGATTCCTATGCCAGCCACAAAAATGGCGAAATTTGGTTATGGAACGCACATATTTTGGAATACACCCACGGCAACCGCAATAACCATGAGCCAACCCGTGGGCGCAAATTGCTGCTGAACGCGCGTCAAATTAAAAAGCTGGTGGGGGAGCTGAAGGTGCGCGGCACCACGCTGATTCCGCTGGAGCTTTACTTCAACGCACGCGGCTATGCCAAGGTGGCAATTGCGGTGGCGCGGGGCAAGAAACAGTATGAAAAACGGGAAGTTATCAAGTCCCGCGATTGGAAGCGCGAGCAGGGTAGGCTGCTCAAAAAAGGGAAGTAGGATTTCCTGCTTGCTTCTGGTAAAATTAACCAATAATTAATCAATTTCCTATTTAATGGATAGCGTGATTATGTGGTCGCAGGTGCAGAAACTAATTCATTCCGGAGCGGGGGTCGCGGCTAACGACAGCTTGCCCTATGCGCATCCGATGCCTAAGGCCGCCGCGAAATTGACGGATATTGCCGTGGGGCAGGCGATTCACTTCGCGAGCGAGTGCCCGCTGGCGCCGCTTTCGAGCAATACGGCCTATGTGCTGGCGCTGCGCCACTACCGCTTTGGGGCGGATGTGCTGAAAAGTTTTCAGCTGCAAATTGGCCGCGCGAAACATTATTTCCTAACCATTGCGGAAGACGAGCAGGGGCAATATCTCGGCCTGTCGCGCGCGCTTTCGGAAGCGGAGCAAGACCAGTGGTTTGGCCGCGATGCGCTGGGGTTTTTCATGGAGCCATCCACCGCAAAAACCATCCGCTGCAAGGCGGACATGGCGGCGGAAGGCGACTGGGCGGCGGATCGCTACGCCAAAACGGTGGATTGGATTGAAGGTAGTATCACGCAGGCAGGCGGCGGCCGCCCGCGCGGCTTCCATTATAATTTGCTGGTGAATGAATCCGGCGAAAAAGCGCTCGAGATTGAGCATGACGACATGAGCGGTGAAAACCGCGTGTTTGTCACGGTCTATCGCCCGATCAGCGATGTGCGGGTGGTGGAGGCGGTGGCCAACATTCCCAAACAAGAAGCGCTGGAAGCCGCGCCCGCGAAAGCGCCAGCGCCGCAGGTGAAGCCAGATATTCCGTTGTTTAAAGAGCCGGTGGCGGAGCCGCAGCCTGCGCCCAAACAGCGGCCAGATTTCAGGCGGCTGGAAGGTGCAAACGGCGAAGAAATTCGTGTGGCGCGCACCGAAGTGTCGCATGCGTTTGAAGGCGAAGAGGTTGCCACATTGCCCTCGTTCCTTGTGGCGCGGGATGGAAATTACCTCTCGCTGGATGAGGTGATTCCGCCAGAGCCAGAGCGTGTGCGCGTGGGGCTGACAGTGGCGCGTAAGCTGATTGAGCGCGCGCAAAGCAAGAATGTGCGTGTGCGCGATGTGCTGCGCGAGATGGTTGGTTTGGACTCGGCCATGTCGGAAGAAGTGATTTTTGAAATGCCGCTTTCGGATGAGGATTATCGCCAGCTGGCGATGCGTTATAAGCTGCGCCCCGACCACCGCGACGAGATTCGCCTGCGCCTTGCGGACGAATTGAAAAAGCATTTGGGGAAATAGGTTTTAAACCCCGAAAACTCGGCTAGACTGCCGTCATGGCTAACCTGTTTACTGTATCGGCTTCGTCGTCACTGGCGGCGGTTTCTGCGGCGCATATCCTTAGGGTGGCGACGGGCGAAGCGCGTGCGCGGGCGGTGGTGTTTGTGCCCACGCGCCGTGCGGCGGTGAGCATGCGTGCGGCATTTACACAGGCGCTGGGGCCGCAAGCTTCCCTACTGCCACGCATTTTGCCGATGGCGGATATGGACGAAGCGCTGCTAACGCTGTTGGGCGAAGAGGCGCTGGCGGTGCTGGAAACCATTCCCCCCGCCATGACGCCGTGGCAGCAGCGGTTTTTGCTAGCGGCGCAGGTGCGTGGCTTTTTGCAGCAGCGTCACGGCGCGGTGTCGCTGGATTACCCGATGGCGCTGGCGGAAGATCTGGTGGCGTTGGAAGACCAATGCGCGCGGGCAGGGGTGACGCTAACGCCCGAAAAACTGCGGGCGCTGGTGCATGGCGATATGGCGACGCATTGGGAACAATCGCTGGAGTTTTTGAATATTCTGGCCGCGCAGTGGCCGCTACTGGAACAATCCATGGGCATGACCACCCATGCGCGGCGTGAGGTGCTGTTGCTATCCGCGCTGGCGGAGCATTGGCGCGTACACCCACCTGCGTTTCACGTGTTTGCCGTGGGCTCGACGGCGAGTCAGGAATCCGCCGCCGCCTTGCTTCAGGTGATTGCAGGGCTGCCCCGTGGCCATGTGATTTTGCCTGCGGTTTCAACCCGCATTCCTGCGCCGGAATGGGACAGTATTGCCAGTGGCCATCCGCTTTTTCACCTGAAGCAGTTTTTGCAGCGCTTTCCTGTGCTGCCATCGCAATTGGTGGAGCTGGGGAATGACGCGCCTTCTGTGTGGGCGCAGGCGCTGGGCGCAACCGAGCAGATGCCCCACTGGCGGGATGCGCCGCTTGCGCCGTATGATCATATTCGTTTGGTGCCGTGCGCGCATGCGGAAAGTGAAGCGCGGGTGATTGCGCTTTTGATGCGTGAAGCGTTGGAAACACCGAACAAGCGCACCGCTCTGATTACGCCCGACGAAGGGCTGATGGCGCGCGTGGCTGCGCATATGAAGGCCTATGGCGTGCGGGTGGATCGGCTGGGCAAAGGAACGCTGGGCGACAGCGAGGCAGGCAGTTTGTGGGCGTTGCTGCTGGCGGCGCTGGCGGAGCCGGAGCGGCTGCTGCCCATTCGTAGCCTGCTGCACCACCCGTGGATGCAGCTGGAGCGCGGGTTGCTGGCAGCGCTGGAGCCCTATTGGTACGGTGTGCGCCCCCGCCGCCTT
>JACCDH010258417.1_pt1 | contig 44749 bp, 44 predicted proteins | sample 7442481 | NCBI WGS metagenome assembly JACCDH01 (sample SAMN15323433, study PRJNA562643) | freshwater metagenome | isolation source: river surface water | place: USA:Blue River Watershed | collected 2017-08-15 | reverse complement strand
GTGGTATGGTTGGTATTCGTTGAATAATCAGTGATTACTAAAGCATGGTTGCTATTCAACTCTTGGTTGTTGGTAAACGCTGTATGTCCATTCTCCGAGCCGAATGAAGATGCATCGTTTCCAACTTGTTTGGTTGATTTAAACCTGGTGCTTGAAAATGTTTTTTCTTGAGCCGCTCTGTTTGGCATGGCCTTACTATGCGAAGCTGCTTGCTTGCTATTCCAATAATATCCGGCTAGCAACCCTGCCGACAGGATTGCTAGGCCAATAATGAGCTTGGTGAGGTTACGCATACGCATAAACCTATTTTTGCGAGCGTGAATCTCAAACAGTAACTCCATTTCGGGTTCCGTTTCGAAATCACTTAGCTTTTCTCGCATCAGCTCATCAAATCTATTTAATTGCTCGGTATTCATAAACTTGCTGATGAGTTAGTATCCTTTTGTATCAATTTAATCAAATAATTTCTTGCTCGTGCCAACTGAGATTTGGAAGTACCTTCCGAGATATTCAACATATCACCAATCTCGTTGTGCTGATAACCTTCAATCACATATAAGTTAAATATGGTTCGATAGCCATCAGGCATGGTTTGTACTTTAGCCATAAGTTCATTTACGGCCATTTTACCAATGATGTTATTGTCGAAGCCCAAATCATAGGCTGCTTCAATTTCAACATTGTTGCTAAATTTTAAATTTTTATGGTAGTGTTTAATTGCCGTATTAATCATAATACGCTTAATCCACCCCTCAAACGATCCTTCAGCCTTATATGATTTCAGGTTTAGAAAAACCCTCACAAATGCGTCTTGAAGAATGTCTTTAGCATCATCACGGTTTTTAGCATACCTCATACACACGCCCATCATTTTACCGGCAAACCTCCGGTAAAGCTCGTTTTGGGCGAGCGTGTTGTTATTCAAACAGCGTTGAATAAGTTCGGGTTCCGCTATTTGCTTAATGCTATCCAACCGGGTTGTTTTGAAGTAAAGACACCATGAGTTTAATTTGGGTTGCGTGAAGGCGCAACATTTTTAACGAAGTTAGATTTATGCATAAAAAAACGCGAACCCGTTTGTCGGATTCGCGTCATTTTGAGATTAATACCTGATTTTATTGAGGTAAACTGTTTTTAAACTCTTGGTAGCGTTGGTCGAAAGTACCTGTATTTCCGCCACTTCCCAAACATTTCCAAGTATCTTCAATATTGGTTACACGGTTGTCGGGATTTGGGTGTGTACTCAAAAACTCCGGAACTCCGGTTGAGTTGCCAATTTTTTGGAAAAAGAATTTAGCTCCTTGTGGGTCGTATTCTGTTCCATACAAGTAGCGAACGCTGTAATCGTCAGCTTCGGTTTCGTCTGTACGGCTAAATTTAAGTGCTAAAATTTGAGCAGCAACCTGTGCAATTTGTTGTGTGCTTCCGCTGGTAAAAATATCAATCAAGGTTTGTAAACCGTATGCTTTAAGCATTTGGTTGGCACTGTGTCTTCTATCAGCATGAGCAATTTCGTGACCTAACACACCGGCAAGTTGGGTTTCGTTATCCAAGTATTTAATGATTCCTGTGTACACGTAGATGTAACCACCCGGAGTACAAAATGCATTTAAGGTATTGTCATCTTTAATGATGCGAATACGCCAAGGGAAATCATCTTTATAATAAACCTTACCTGAGTTTAAAATATTGGTGCGAATGCGGTAAATGTGTCCGTAAGCAACCGGATTACTCGCTGAATCAAGAATAGGGTAGGTTGTAGGGTCGCCTTCAATTTGCTGACGAGTGGCATCGCCCATTTGTAAATCTTGGCTAATAGGCATTAAAATACCAACAGCTCCACCCGGAGCTTTTCCTCCACAGTTGTCGGTAAAAGCTGCGTCTTTTTCGCTGGTACATCCGGCCAACAATAAAGCCGATACACAAAATGGAATAAGAGATGAAAATTTCATGTTGTTAAATGATAATAGTTATGGGGTCGGTAAATTTACAATTCAATTGGTGATAAGCCTAATTTTTGAGCAGTTTCTAACATTAATTGAGCTGCAGCTTCTTTGGTGTTAGGTATTTTTCCTTCTAAAATCGCCTCTCTAATTTCTGTTTTAATTAACCCAACTTCCTTGCAAGGGCCTAAGCCAAAGGTTTGCATAATATCTTCTCCGGTTATTGGTGGTTGCCAATTTCTTAAGGCATCACGTTCGGTTACATCAGCTACTAATTGCCTAACCAACTCCAAGTTTTTACGGTAGGTATCTACTTTGTATTGATTTTTACTGGTAATATCAGCCTTGCACAAAATAAACAAGGCATCAATATCATCACCGGTATCAACAATTAATCGTCTAATGGCGCTGTCGGTAACACCTTCCTCGGCCAGTACTTTTGGGCGATGATGCAAGGCCACCATTTTTTCTACGAACTTCATTTTTTCGTTTAACGGAAGTTTAAGTTTCGTGAAAATGCGTTTCACCATTCGGCTACCTTTATCCTCATGGCCATGAAAGGTCCAGCCGTTACCTTTTTCAAATCGTTTGGTTAATGGTTTAGCAATGTCGTGCAACAGGGCTGCCCAACGCAACCACAAGTCGGAAGTATCTGCGCAGCAATTATCCAACACCATGAGTGTGTGGTAGAAGTTATCCTTATGCGCTTTGCCATCTATAACTTCTACACCATGCATGGCAGCAAGTTCCGGGAAAATCAATTGGAGTAATCCGCTATCAAATAATAGATTGAAACCGATAGATGGTTTCTTACTCAACATGATTTTATTAAGTTCATCACTGATGCGTTCGAAAGAAATGATATGAATACGCTCGGCATTTCGCTTAATGGCTTCAAATGTTTCCAGTTCAATTTCAAACCGAAGTTGAGAAGCAAACCGAATGGCTCGCATCATGCGTAATGGGTCGTCACTAAACGTAATATCAGGATCGAGCGGTGTTCGGATAACTTTTTGTTCGAGGTCGGCAATGCCTTCAAACGGATCAACTAATGTTCCGAAATCATCTTTATTCAAAGAAATGGCAAGTGCGTTTATGGTAAAGTCTCTTCGGTTTTGATCGTCTTGCAGAGAACCCGGTTCAACTTGAGGCTTTCTGGAATCTCGCGAGTAGCTTTCTTTTCTGGCTCCAACAAATTCCACTTCCCACTCGTTATTTTTTACCATGGCGGTGCCATAGTTTTTAAAAAATGAAAAGCTGCTACCGGGATTCATAGCTGCTAATTGTTTGGCCATAGAGATCCCATCACCCAAAACAACAACATCAATGTCTTTGCTATCGCGTTGCAAAAAAATATCGCGCACATAGCCACCAACCACGTATGCTGGGATTTGCTGCCTGCCGGCAATAGTTGCAATTTGTTTGAATACCGGATGTGTTAACTCTACCTTCACCGCGCAAAAATAAGGTTTCTATTAAGGCTTTGGAGTTTTTTTACCTATTTGTTGGAGTTGCACCGCAAGTGAAACAAAGTAACGAGCATTTAATTGGGCTCCATCTATTTGGTATAAGATACCTTGGTTAAAGATGTTTTTTGCACCAACCGTGAGGTTAACATGATCGTGCAGAAGCTTGCGGTTTATGGTAATGTCGGTGTTGTATATAGCTTTTATGTTGCCTTGTGTCGGAACATAAAATGGCATTTGGATATAGTTCCATGATGTTTGTGAGCGCGCTAAAAAGCGTAAACCAAGGTCGGTTTTCTTACCTAATTTTATGCAAGCACTTAGGTTTAGTTTTCTTCTAGGTTGAGTAGAAATGACTTGTTGCATTTCCTTGTTATTACTAAAACTTCTCACGTTGTAAAAGTCGGCATCAACCCAAAACCACGTAAATACATCGTAATGCACATTTATACCTAGTAAGGCGCTATGCATATCTGCAACCACCGCTGTGGGCCTGTATGGAATGGTTGATGGCGATGAAGTAACCGCTATGTTGTACATTCCGTGTGCCTGAAATTGTGTTTGCCAGCCCGTGTGAAAAGTAAAGCGGAAATTGCCGTTGAAGTTTAACTTTTTAAAATAGTTTGCGCTGATTTGATGCGTTGGTCGGTCGGCTGGTTGGTGATATCGATTGAACGAGTATTTGAAATATTGATTGTAAAGCCAAAGTTGATTGTGGTACTCATTTACCGAAGTTGCTTTGTATACCAAGGAGAAACTCCAGCTATGAATGAAGTTTGCATTTTTATTGTAGGTGTACAAAACAGCCGGGTAAACACGAGAATCGGTAGAAAGGTATTTGGCTTGAAGGGCTAATTTGTGTGTAGTTTTTTTGGTGTTTTGAAGTGTGGCTTCTCCGGATATTGTTTGGTTGTATTGTCTATCCTGCGGAATGTAAATATACCTGTATGCTTCGCTTGTATAACTTACAACTGTTTTGAGTGGCTTATTTCTAAAACGGTTGTTCAGGTTATACAACTCAATCATGCCAAGTGTGTAGGTTGGATTTAAATAGGAGCTATTGTAAACTGTTTGTTGGTAATCATGGTGTGATCCTGATATCCTCAAAATGTGATTGCTACCTAATGGGCGCGTGAAACGAAACTGTGTTTGTTTATAATCAATGTTTGTAGGGACGTATGCATCCCAAAACGGATTATAGGTATGAAATACTTGTTTGTTTTGGGTGTAACTTACCTCTATTAAATTGCGTTTAAGCTGAAACGCGCTTTCTATTCTGAGTGCGCCCAAGGTTTGGCGAAATTTAACGTTAGTAGATGGCACAATGCTATTGTAGATGTTACTGTCGCTTGGGTACCAACTTTGATAGGTGTATCCTGCTTTTAGATGGCCTTTATTTCCAAAATAACCTATAGTGGTTCCATTTACTTCTGTTGGTTGGTTTTGTAGGGTAGGGAGTGAGGTAGGGTAGTTTTGTTGATTATTGATGGCGACTTGTTGTATGGATTTCACCGCGAGTCCTTTTTCGTCTTTTCGGGTAACAATATTTATCGCGCCTTGTGTAATCAATTGCCCCGAAAAATATTGAGGTGTGGTAATGATTTCAACATAAGCGATATCGTTGATGGGAATCCCCAAAATTTCCAAGTTCAATGCATCATAACGAGGCAAATCGGTTTTTACTCCATTAATAAACAATAAAACATTTTGTTGTTGAAAGGTAGATGAACCATTAATTCCAATAGTGTATTCTGAACCATTGTTGGTAGTAAAATACGATTTGTCAATCCAACTGATGAGTTCGTGCATGCGCGCGATACCTTGCAATCTGATGAGTTCAGCGGTGATGTATTGTCTTTCATCCTTACCGGGATGTAACATTCCCATCATTACCTCAGGAGTTTCGTGCTTGCGGTAAATGGTATCCTGAGCTTTACTTACACTAGAAAGCAAAATGAGTGTAAGTAGTAACAGCGTTAAATTTCGTGCGTTCAAGAATTAACCGAATACTTTTTTTAATAAATCAGTAACGCGAGCTAAAGGGTCTTTACGTATACGCTTTTCTTCGTCAGCAATTTTTAAAAACATACCATCAAGTGCCTTTTGAGTAACATGTTGGGCAAGTGTTCCTGTTTTTATTTTCGCGAATAGACGTCCGTTTAACGATGCCGTGTTGTAGGCTTTCACTAAATTGTCGTAAGCCATATTTGCGCTAATTGTTCCAATTAATGGCTTTGATAAAGAGGTATTGATTTTAGCACTATAAACTGATGTAAGAGGAGCATACGTTTTTTGTTGAAGATACATGGTAGCTGAATTCTCCTGTCCTTTAACAATATTAATCCCATCCGTAATTGTTATCGTTTTGATGGCGTTTAAGAAAATTGGCTTTGCATCTTTTGCAGCATCTTCAGCAGAACGGTTTATGGCTTTTACCGCTTTTTCTAACATGTCTTTTCCTCCGGGCACTCTTCCAATATTGGCATAAAGATTTTTGGCCTCAGGCGGCAGTAAAATTTTTACCGCAGCATCTGCATAATACCCGTCCGTTTTATTCAGCATACTCACTGCCTTGTCGGCACCAATGTTCAACGCATCTTTCAGCGCTTTCACGATTTCATCATTCGATAATCCTAATTGACCGAAAGCTAATATTGCAAAACTACTAAATAGTAGTGCCAATGAAGTTCTTATTGTTTTCATACCTTATGTAACAAACTTATTAAAAAGCGATGTGATTTTTGGCGTTAATATCTAAAATCTTGCCAAACCTAGAAGTAACGTATTCCTTTTCTCACATAAATCGTTTCACTCTGTTGTGTTTTTAGAAGATACATTCCTATGGGTAAGTCTGCTTTAGGAATCGTTAATTGCCTTGTTATTTGGTAACTCTGAATGCGTTTGCCGGTGATATCAATAACTTCCAATTCCATGTTTTGGCTGTTATTGTTTTCAATAATCAGTTGTTCTTGTTCTTCCATAACAGTTAATGGGAAGTTGTTTTTTTCTAGTTCACTCAAACCCGTAAATCCATCCGATAATAAAAAAGAGTTGGTCACTACTAAATCACCTGTATTTGATCCATCTGAATTGGAAATCACAGTTGCAGCATAAAAACGAATAGGACCTTCCATTGCAGATGGCGCTTTCCATTTTACTCTCCATACTTTTTGGTCGATAGCCTCTGTTCCTTGTCGGGTATGAGTAACAAAATCATTTCTCACCCAAAGGTCGGTGGATGTAGTGTCATCCATAAAAGTTCCAATACCTGTAAAACCTATTCCAACTTTTCGAGCATTTAACCCAATACCAAATCTTGTTTTTCCGGAGTATGTAGATGTGATGACCAGTTCATAAACACTATCGGGTACGTAACGAGTTGGATTATTAGTTATGGCTAGTTGTAAACTACCATTAGGGTCGGAGTTTACTGTTCCTGTATGGCATCCGGTACAGTCACCTTCACCAGGTGCCCCGGTCATATTAAATCCTCCGTCTCTCATCGAGATGACATCGAACATCACTAAACAAAGTGTGGTAGCAAAAAGTAATCGTTTAAACATAAGTAGCTTAGGTTGGTTGAATCAAATTTAAAGATTCAATGCCATGCTTGCACATTATGGAAATTATTTTACACTAGTAGAGGTAGTATCAGTTTCTTATGAGTTTTTTTATCATCACCAGTTGTCCTAGGTGATAGTGCAAATGCTCAATAATGCCCATTACGTTGCGATGGTAGGTTCCATATTTTTCCTCTTCAAACCAATTGTTCCAATACTCATCTGAAAAGTTAGCTAAGGTGTGAACCGTATCTTCAACGTCTTTAAATAGGTAGTTTTTAAATGTTAACCAATCTTCTTCATTCTCTATCTTGGGATGAGTAAAACTCAATTCATCTTTAGCTGCAAGGGGTTCTCCTTTCAATACACGTTTAAGTGCTTGTGTGTAATAAAACGTATGCTGCACAAGTGTGGCAATCGTATTCATCTCTTTAGGTGATTTGATTGCCTCATGCCAACTCACATCGGCTAACACATCATGGTAGTTAACGGTGGTCCAATTACCACCAAAATATACTTGATGCAAATGTTGTGAAAGTTGTTTTGATAAGCTCATCCAATTTTGTGTTACTAGGGTTTAATGATTTCATTTAAACGTGGGAATAGAACTTGAGCAAGATGCTTAGTTCCTGTTGGATTCAAATGAACATAGTCATAAAAATCAGTAGTATTCCATGTGCTGTCACTTCCAATATCAATCACCTCCATATTAAACTCGTGCGCTTTTTTTATTAATACGTTATCCATTGCCCTTTTGATAAAATAGTAATCTACTCCATTAATGGGTTTAACGTAAACTAACTCCTGATCAACCCCCACCAATTTGTTGTTGTTAAAACAATAGAACAACACAGGTTGGGTAACAAATATTGGGGTGATGTTCTTCCTGCTGCAAGTTGTTATTAGTTGCTCAATACGCTCAGCGTAGGCCTCTTTAAATGGATTAGCTAAAGAGTCTAAATACTTTTCTGTATAAAGCCCTTCCTTAGTAAATTTAATATTGTTCCACTTCACAGGTTGATGAGTGAGTTGAAATGATTTAGCCTGGCTCCAAAGTTTCGCTTTCTTTAAGGCAGAATAAATAGCGCTTCTCTCTTTCCATGAGTTTGATAAATGATCACGTATATGTCCTTCTGTAATATAGAAATCATTTACGCCAATGTAGAAGATTATATATTTCGGTCGTAATTCGGGTATAGCAGACAGCCAAGAACTAAGCGCTTTTAAATGGCCAAACGTGGAATGGCCATCAACTCCGGCATTTGCTATTTGAATAGATTTTCCTTCTTTGGCAAAAGCATTCTCCAATAAACTTTGCCAAGTTTCTTGGTCATCAATATATCGTTGATCCGTGGTGCTTCCTCCAATTGTTAAGATATCAATATCAGATAATGGGGAAAGGTGCTGTCCTCTTAAACCATTTGCATCACGGCTGTAAGTTATCGTTCCGTTAGGAGAATCATAAAATGAATTTACGTCTACTTTTATAGCGGTTGACCTGATAATATTCAGATGGTCTAATGGCGTTCGTCTAAACCAATTGCCAAACATCAATTCTAAGATTACGAGCATAATCGTAAGCAAAAGCAAATTGAAGAAAATTAGTTTGGCCAATTTTTTCATGTCGTTGTTTCTTCTAGTACGGATTCTTTTTCATCAATTACCATGGTTTTGGTCCATAAATCTTGCCAAGGCCGACAAGGTGTTCCTAACGCGCTGAATACACAAAATGGAACAGCTTTAATTAACCCGCGTTTAAATCCTGTACCAAATGAAATAGGTGTGCCATCGGTATACACGGTGCGTGTTTTGGTTAACAGCTTGCCCATTGTTTTTCCTTTTAACAAACCTTCCATCAGTCCCATGTAAATTCCATATGCAACCAAAGAGAAAAAGCGATCTGCAAAAGGGTTTTCCGTTGCACTATCAATTCCCTCAATTAATTCAGGTGCATATAATCCAAAAAATACTCCTATGGTAAGTCCAATAGCCATCATAAATAAATAGAATGATGCCATATCGATGAGGTAATTGCCAAAACGCTTACCTGTTGTTGCTAGTGCATAGAAAGGTTCAGATATAACTGAAGTTTCTGTTGTCTCCAACTCGGGTATAATTTCAGTAGCTTGTTCGTCTGTGGTTGTGTTCATGTTTATTAAGTAATATTTTATTTCAATGGAGTTCCATCCGGGTTAAGCACTTTGCGAGTTTTGGCATCAATTACAAATGTGTATTTAACTTTGCTTTGCATTCCTCCCTGGTTATTTAAACCTCCTTCGCCAACAGCAGTATGGTAAATACCTTTTACAGGGTCGGTTAATTCATGTCTAATAGTGAGTTGATTTTTACCGCCTGATTTCTTCTTTATTTCTTGTTCGAAAGATTTTACTACCGGTAATTGGTGAACCAATTGGGTTAGCTCTGCATCATTCAATGGTTTGAACGATTGAGCAGTAGCAGGTGGTGTTTGATAAGCACTGCTAACTGTTGTTGAGATTGTTCCGATGGCCATGCATGCGGCTAAAACGAGCAATTGTTTTTTCATATGTTTTAGGTTTTTAGTTTCTAGTGTCTATTTGTTTTTTGATCTCCAATCCTCATTATATCCCTTGCCATTTAAAATATTAGGAATCTCTTTTAGTATTCTACTTTCTCTGGTTTTTGCTTGTTTGGCTTGCGCGAAATGTAATAAGTAGGCTCTTTGCTTGCCTGGAGTTAAGGCATAAAAGGCTTTTTTCAATTCAGGCATTGCCATAAGTTTTTCTTCGAATTCTTCCGGTATTTCCGGAGTGTGGTTAGCTTGTGGTACAACTTTTAATCCGGCTTCTTCCGCAGCCATTGCCTCTAGCACATAAGCTTTAATGGTTGGAAGTAATCGTTGTACTTCTTTCTTATCCGTAAAGCGCATTATTCTTCCGGCTTGTGTGTGCTCTCCGGGTTTGGTGAGTAAGCCTAATTCGTCTTGTAACAAAGCGCCATTAAAAAAACTCAATCCACAATGCGCTTTAAATGCGGCAAGTATAACCACATTTCTTTTTTGGTGGGTGTAACATGGAACGCCCCATTTCATGGTTTCAACTAAGCCACAATCGAGTAATGCATCCCTAAGCATACGAAGGGGTTCTTGCCAAGTATGCACTTTACAATCAGGCGTTCCACCAAGCGAACAGCGTCCGCAACCATCGGTAAAATATCCTTGTACGTTTGTTTGCATTACAAGTCGTTAATCCCTTTTCCGTTTAAGATATGAGGAATAAATTTTTCGATTCTTGCCTCGCGAGTTTTGGCTTGTTTAGGTTGTGCGAAATGAAGCAAGTAAGCTCGTTGTCTTCCGGGTGTTAATGCATAAAACGCCTTTTTTAAGGCGGGCATTTCGGTGAGTTTATGTTTAAATTCATCCACTAACTCAAACTCATCAGTGGTTTTCAATACAGCCTTTTTCCCCGATTTTTCTACTTCAATAGCTTCTTTTATCAGTTTCTTCAGGGTTGGAGTTTTTTTGATGATGTCATCAACTCCGGTAAAACGTATTTGCCTTGCCACTTGCACATTGGCTGTTTGTTGAATTAACAATCCTTTTGGGTCGGTAAGTAATACACCCTTGTGGAACAAGAGCGCACAATACTCTTTAAACCCATGAATGAGCACCACGTTATTTTTATTTAACGTGTAGCAAGGAACGCCCCATTTTAATTCTTCAGTAAGTTCCGTATCAAGCAAAAGGTCGCGCAGTAACGCGTACTCTTGTTGCCAACTGCCGGCTTTGTTGAAGAAAAAATCAACCTTAGGATTCATCATATGACTTGTTGTTTGAGTGAAAGATTATTTCAAATGATAATCAAGCCACTCAAAAAATACGCGTTGCCAAAGGATGGAGTTTTGTGGTTTAGTTACCCAGTGGTTCTCATCAGGGAAATACAAGAAACGACTTTGTAAGCCCTTTAATTGAGCAGCATTGAAGGCTTCTTGTCCTTGTCCAAGCGGCACTCTAAAATCTTTTTCGTTATGAATGACTAAAATTGGGCTGTCCCAATTTTGTATAAATTTATGCGGTGAGTTATCGTAGTTTTTACTGCGAGGTGCTTGCCAATAAGGACCTTTATTGTCATTGTTAGCGAAGAACATTTCTTCTGTAGTACCATACCAACTTTCAATATTAAACATACCGCAGTGTGCAATAAATGTTTTGAAACGTTGCTGGTGATTTCCTGCTAACCAATACACACTATAGCCACCAAAACTTGCTCCAACAGCTGCACGTTTATCTTTTGCTACGTATGTTTCTTTACTTACTTCATCAACTGCACTTAAATAGTCGCGCATACATTGCCCGCTGTAATCCCCAATAATCGCATCATTCCACTCACTGCCAAAGCCCGGTAAACCTCTGCGGTTTGGAGCAATTACAATGTATCCATTGTTGGCCATTAATTGAAAATTCCAACGATAGCTGAAGTATTGGCTCACCATACTTTGCGGGCCACCTTGGCAATACAATAAAGTAGGGTAGCGCTTGCGCACATCAAAATCAGGAGGGTAAATAACCCAGGTTAACATTTGCTTTCCATCGGTAGTTGTTATCCAACGTTTTTCTACTTTGCCTAATTTAATATTACCCCAAACGGCTTGCGTTACATTGGTAATTTGGCGTTCATCTCCATTTTTGCTGATAGAAAATAATTCGGTTGGCGCACTCATATTTTGACGAGCGCCAATTAATGTCCATGCTTTTTCTGTACCGCGAAGCGTGATGCTTAAGTAGTCGTTGTCTCCTTTAGTGAGCTGTTTTACCTCCGTATACTCTGAGCCACTTTTCTTCACTTTTTCGGTTGATGTGAAAATGTTTTTTGTGCCTTGAAACTGAGAGATGAAGAAGAGTTGTGATCCATTGTTTGTCCAACAAAATGCATCAGTAGTGTAATCGAAGTTTTTAGTGACTTCTACCTCTTGTTTGGTTCCGAAATAATAAACCATTAAGCGGTTTTTGTCAGCCTCGTTACCCGCACGCTTCATACTTAACCAAGCAATTTTCTTTCCATCAGGACTAAACTGAGGTTCTCTATCGTAGCCACTGTTTAGCTCAGTGATGTTGGTGGTTTGTTTGGTTTCTGTGTTATAAATGAAAATATCGGTATTGGTGCTCACCGCACTTGGAGTTCCATTCAGTTTCTTGCATGAGTAAGCCAAGCGTTTTCCGTCAGGGCTCCAGCTCATTTCGTTTTCATCACCAAATGGAGGTTCAGGTGCATGAAACTTTTCTTCTCCTAAAAGATCTATAGCCTCACCAACCAATGCTCCATTTTGGTATCCAACCACAAAAGGATGATTGTAGGTGAAGTCGCTCCATGAATCCCAATGACGGTAATATAAACCATCGATAATGCGTGCCTTTACTAGAGGCAAATCAGGGTACATTTCAGCAACAGTTTGCTCTAGTTTTACTTTGGCAATGTACATGAGGTTATTCATGGCAGGAGAATACTTGTAGCCTTCAATACCGCCTGCAACTTTGGTTATGGCAGTAATATTGGTGCCATCTAAATTCATTTCATACAATTGCACATCTCCATCTTTTGCAGATAGAAAGGTAATGCGTTGTCCATCCGGTCTGAAACGTGCAGAGAATGCATTCACTTCTGCCGTAGTTACAGCAACTGCAGCACCTCCTGTGGCGGGCATGAGGTAAACGATATTCGTTCCCTTGTTTGTGGGAACATCGTAGTTTTTTACTTCATACAACACCGTTTTTCCATCCGGTGATAAAGTTGGATTTCCTACTCGACCAAGTTGCCAAAGCAACTCCGGAGTTAGTTTTTGTTGTGCAAATGTTGGTTCAATCATTAACAACGTAAGTAAAGTGTATAGTAGTTTTTTCATGTTGAGAGAATAAAGCAACGGCAAGATACAATTTATAGTGATTTTATTTTGCCATTACATTTCTTCTTATATTGGCTAACTCTTAACCTTTATTCGATATGAAATATTTAAAAGCAGTCATCTTAATTGTTGTTACCGTGTTAATTTATATTTACTTTTTTAAGTTCATAAATATTAATTCCTTGTACAGTTTTCCTATAGTTATAACTTTTATCTTAGCTATAGTTGGAACCGGATTAGTTTTTTGGGTGTTTTATAGTACTGCTGATTTAGTTTCTCGAGTTCAAATTATGAACAGTTCGGATAACGATGAGGAAGAGAGTGAATTAACATTTCCTAGTTTTTATCTTTTCATAAAGTATATTTCATTTTGCTTATCAATACTAATTATCCCTGTTGCATTTTATACCCATATATCGAGTTCGATTGAAAATGAATTGGGAGAATATGGCAAAATTACGTTAGGTAGAGTTGTTAATCCTCAAGCTCCAATCCCGAGAGAGGGAATAGGTGTTTATTACATTACAGCAGATAGTCAGAAAATTACTAACGATTTTAAAGTTACAAAAATTACAATTAGAGGTTTTTCAAATAATGGAATGGTGCCTATTCTTTATTCTAAAAGATATCCCAGAATTGCATGTATTATGGATGATGAAAACAAGTTGAAAAGTAAATATCCTCAACTAGCGAAACTTTCAACACTTTCAGAAATTTTGGAGTTTGCACGAGCGTCAGGTATCAACAATAAATTGGCAGTGTTAAATAAAGAAAATCAAGTATGGACTTATGAATCAAGTGAAAATGATACAAAAAAAATTGTTTTCATTGATCGCCTCAGATCTCAAGCTTTTTCAATAAATAGTAACGATACGAATATTTGTTTTTATGTAAGTGAAGAGGATGACGATGAAATTAGATTGAGAGAGGAATTGTTAGGACAAGGGTTCGAAGCAAAATCTACAGATAAAGATGTATTTTACTTTAAATATCCATTTATAATTGCCTTCAATCATAACAGCCCATTGTTTGCTGATGCAACTACTGTTTTAGAGGTGAATTGCGTTCAAGATAAAGTACAATATGAACAATTGGCGTATTTTATAAATAATGATAAGTTGAATGAGCTCTTGGAGGTACTTAAGTAAGTGTAACTCCAAGAGTATAAATTTATATAGTGAACTCTATTTCATTTACCCATAAATCTTCTAACTGTTCGCGCTTACGTATCAATTGTGCTTTGCCTTGGTAAATGAGTACCTCTGCAGGGCGTTGACGTGCATTGTAATTGCTAGCCATGGTAATTCCATAAGCACCGGCATTTTTGAAACATAATACATCGCCTTCATGTACCTCGGTTAACTTACGGTCCCAACCAAATGTATCTGTTTCGCAAATATTTCCTACCACCGTGTAAATACGTTGCTTGCCATCGGGGTTACTAATGTTCACAATTTCGTGGTACGAATCGTAAAGCATTGGTCTGATTAAATGGTTCAATCCGCTATCAACCCCAACAAAAACAGTAGCAGTGGTTTGTTTAATTACGTTTGATTTCACCAAGAAATATCCGGCTTCACTTACCAGGAATTTGCCCGGTTCAAACCATAACTCCAACTCACGACCGTATTCTTTGCAGAACTCTAAAAAGCGTGAGCCTAGTAATTGACCCAACTCTTCAATATCGGTGGTTACATCATTTGGTTTGTAAGCCACTTTGAATCCACTACCAAAGTCGATAAAAGTTAAATCAGGGAAATCTTTCGCAGCATCAAACAAAATTTCGGCACCTTGTAAAAATACACCGGCATCCAAAATATCACTACCGGTATGCATGTGCAATCCGTTTATAAGCATATTGTTTGATTTTACCACACGTACCACATGACGTAATTGGTAAATGCTAATACCAAACTTGCTATCAATATGCCCGGTACTGATTTTGCTGTTTCCACCGGCCATAATGTGTGGATTTAAACGAATGCAGCACGGAACACTGTTGCCATAAATAGCGCCAAATTGCTCTAGAATACTTATGTTATCGATGTTGATGTGTACACCTAATTCAACGGCTTCTTTTATCTCATCAATTCCCACGCAATTAGGCGTGAAAATAATTTGATCCGGGGTGAAGCCTGCACGTAAACCAAGCTTTACTTCGTTAATAGAAACCGTATCTAATCCACTTCCTTCGTTTCTTAAAAGCTTTAGGATTGCGGTGTTGTTTAATGCTTTACAAGCGTACTTTATCTTTATATCAATTGGATTAAATGCGTTTTTCAAACGTTTATACTGCGATACAATTTTATCAGCATTATAAACATAAACCGGAGTGCCAAACTCGTTAGCTACATCCGTTAATCTTACGCCTCCCGCGTAATAAGCATCATTTACTAACTCCATGAGTGATATAAAAATAGATTAAAAAGTGGCGCAAGATAATGAATTGATATGTAATGTATCCAGATGATTTACGCCAGAGTTATTATTTGTTTTTAGGTTTACTTCTTCGTCCTAACCAAATAAATAATCCGGTTACCGGCAAAGATGCGATTAGCAAACTGGTAACACATACGATAACTTTCCCTGTAAATCCTAGTAATGCTCCAACGTGAATATCATAGTTCATGCGGAGTATCTTATCTGCCATATGTGCATCCTTAAAGCTGCCCCAAATATGTTTTACAGGAATAACAGCTGCGGTATATTGATTGTGAAATGTGTAGTTACTTTTCCAGTATGTTTCACTACTAGGGTTAGTTACAACCAAAATACTGGAACTATCGGTCTCAGCGGGATGTAATTCAATATTATAGAAGGTGTGTGCTTGTTTTTGGTAATGTAAAAAGATGTTGTTTAATATATTGGGTGATAATTCTGTTTTTTCAAGGATAGATTTCGGTTCGCTATAGACCATGCTTTTTTCTCCACCAAGTAAACTGTGATAGACTTCAGCAAATTTTGGCATTACCCAAACCAGTCCGGTAATGATAAATAGTAGTGCAAAGACGCATGCGTAAAAACCAATAATGGCATGTAAATCCCAATTTTTCCTTTTGAAGGTACTTGCATTAGTCCACTTAAACCACATACGTGTTTTAGCAATTTTAAAGTCTTTGGGCCACCATAAAATTAATCCCAAAATGACCATTAAAAAGAAGATTAACGTGGTAACTAAAACCACTATACGCCCAATGTTTTCAGGTAACCACAGATACATATGTCCTTTCAGTATAAATGGAAAAAAGCCTTCATCAAGATTTTGTATATGCAATACTTTGCCGCTATTGGGGTGCACATAAATTCTATAGTAATAATCAGGATTGCGATGATAAAATATACCTTCAATCGAGTGATTATCATTGAAGTATTTCACGGAGTGAAGAGTTTTGTCAGGCAGTACATTTTTAGCGATTTTTATAACCGAATCTGGCAATAAAACTTGTGCCGATTTGTTTGGTATAAATCGGTATGGTTGCGTTAGGTTCTGAAGTTCCTCCTGAAAAGTATAAATACTACCTGTTATGGCTATTATAAACACAAGTAGCCCGGTAATTAAACCGAGCCACAAGTGTATTTTTCGTATTGTTTTTTTAAACACGGCTGCCTTAAAATTTATAGCTAACACCAAACGACACATTTCTCAAGCGTTGAGGAGTTACAGTGCTCCAGCCGGTATAGTATTTTGTATTAGTTAGATTATCTACCTTAAAACTAATACCATAATTATTTACATTATACGCTATTACGGCATTGTAAATGGTATAACTAGGCAAGGCAAACTGACCAATGTTTTCTCGGTTAAGGGTTAAATATTTACCAGCGTAATTTCCTCCTACACCTAAACTAAGACCTCTAAGTTTTTTAAAAGGAATTTTATAGTTAGCCCAGAAGTTAGCTATATCTGCAGGACCGGCCTCTTCTGTTCTGTATCCCAAATAACCTCCATTGGGAACATCTTTAGTTACTTTGTTATCGTTATGGCTGTATCCTGCAATTATGCTTAAGCCTTCAATAGGGTTGGTTACTAAACTAATTTCATAGCCCTTACTTTCAACTTCTCCACCTTGAATGGTGTTGTTTACATTATTAGGATCAGTCATTGATTTATTTGAAACCAAGATGTTATAATAACTTAAGGTTAATGATATTTTTTCCTTGTAGATATTGGTTTTAGTTCCAACTTCCCATTGGTTGGCCTGCTCCGGGTTTAATATTTTCATACGAGGATTACTACCATTAGCCTCCGCTACTTGCACAGGGGCAAGGTTTTTAAATCCATTCATATAATTAGCGAAAACAGAGAATTTGTTTAAAATCGGTTGATAAACCAATCCGAATTTGGGTGATACTGTTGTTTGTGTGGTTAACTTATCAGTGCTGTAAATAGATGGATTCCCTGTAAATGCATCAACTCTAGCACTTGCCATTAAAGATAGTTTTGGAGTGATATTGATTACATCTGAAACATAAATACTCATGATTTCTGTTTTCGCAATGCTTCCCGCTTCTGTCGAGTTTATTAATAATTGATCTACAGCTTGTGTGTTTAAAGACCCGGAATCTGTTTGATTGACAAGGGATATTTTTCCGTTTGCAACCCAACCGGTACTGTAACTACTTACCTCACTTGTTAAATAATCAAGTCCTACTAATACACGATGTCTCATTCTGCCTATTTTGAAATCGCCATTCAAGTTTTGTTGTATGTTAGTGGTGTTGGTTTGTCCGTTTCTTTTTGAGATGAAACGAGTAAACTCATCACCATTCGCAGCATCCCATAAGTATTGATAGTATCCGTTGGTACTTGTATTACTTCGTGATAGAATGGTTTGTGAAGTCCAAGACTTAGATATTTTGTAAATGGCTTGTGACTGCATACTAAAGCCTGGATTTTTAATACTCAAATTATTTGTCGTGTAGGATTTCTCATAGTTTTTTTCAAATAGATCCATCGAGTTAAAAGACAGTTTTGAATAACGACTCAAAAATATCATCGGAGCATTTGCCGACTCTCCATTTTTAAATTCGGTGTTGACATAGAATGTTAATCTGTTACTAGCGATAACTTTTATACTAGGAGCAATGTAAAATGAGTTGTTGAAACCGGCATCTTGAAATGTTCTTTCGTTGTGGTAGGCAGCATTAACACGTATAAATACATTTTTACCTAGTGGAGTATTAACATCGGTGGTAAACCTTGATAAACCATAATTTCCCATCACATATCCAAACTCTCCACCAAAACCCTCATATGCTTTTTTGGTAACAATATTTACTAAACCGCCATATGAAATTAAACTACCACCATATAATGTTCCTGATGGGCCTTTTATCACCTCAATGTTTTCAATGTTTACGGGGTCAATTGTCCCGTTAGATATGTTGGGCATCCCATTCATCATCGAAGGTTGTAACGAGAATCCACGCATAGAATAGTACTCGCCACCATCGCCACCACGTCCGGTACTTTCCCATAACCGCGTAACTCCTGTTGCATTTTTTAGCGCACCATTTAAATTAGTAACCAATTGCTCTTTTAAAACCAATTTATTGATGGAGTTATACACTTGCGCGTTTTCAATATCCTTTAAAGGCATTTTTGAAACGGTAAGGCTACTATCCATTTTGTACACATTTCTTTTGGCATTAATGTTCACCTCACCCAATTCTTTATTGCCTATACTATCTGTTGGATTTTGTTGGGCAGCAACTCCTAAACTTGCCAGAAGTGCTGATTTTAGTAATATTTTTTTCATTGTTTTTATTTAGACTAAATATAAATAGTGGGGCAAATATATTCCTTGTCTGAATAATGGCAAGTGCTTTTAGAAATATTAAGAGGTGATTTTCGGCTGATTTTTATCAGGGATAAATCGAATACCTAAAAACGAAAAGTAATGGTTTCGAAAGTTAATTTATTGCGCAGCGGCATCAGCCATCATTTCTTCGGCTAGCTCTTTGCCTAGATAATTATCAATGATGATATGAACGACATAAAGCACGGGAGTGAGCAAAATAGCAACTGTGAATTTGTAAATATAGTTTACCACACCCACTGCTAATACTAATTTCAATGGCCAATTTCCTCCAATATAAAATGCAATAATTAGCACCACAAAGCTATCTACTAACTGCGAGATGAGTGTAGAGCCTGTACTTCTTAACCACAATGCTTTATGTCCGGTTTTGTTTTTAATAAAGTGAAACGTGTGTACGTCAACTAACTGTCCGACTAAAAATGCAACTAACGAACCTATGATAATCCAAAGCCCTTGTCCGAAAACATTACTAAACGCTTGTTGCATATTTATTGGTCCGTCTGCAGTTTCTTTGGTTAACCAAAATGCTGCGGGTGCGGTTTTTATGGAGGCATACACTGCGATAAATGCATACGAGATAAGTGCAGCTGCGATATAAGAGAAGAGTCTTACACCACGTTTACCAAAATACTCATTGATGATGTCGGTCATTACGAATACCATGGGCCAGAGCAATACACCTGCCGTCATATTAAAGGAATAGGTATCGCCAAGTAAATTGATCTGAAAAGGTGGAATGCCCAAGGTGTTTTCAACCGAAAAAATTTTAACCCCGATAAACTCCGCTATAATGGCGTTGGCTATAAAAAAGGAGCCTAGGCCCAAAAACAATAAGTTACGTTTTGATTCTTTCATGATTTATAAAACCAAATGTAAGAAATACTAACATTACCAAGCACCAAAAGTTTTGTATTACACTTACCTTCGTACTACATGCAAGAACAACAAGCACCAATTGTGTTTTATGATGGCTTATGCGGGCTATGCGACCGCAGTGTGCAGTTTTTACTCAAGCATGATAAAAAGGAAAAGTTCTTGTTTTGTGCGCTACAAAGTGAAAAAGCCAAGCGTTATTTAGGCGAACATTACACACAAGAAAGTATAGTACTTTATACTAAAGGCAAAGTGTATTACCGCAGTACAGCAGCTTTGCGAATTGCGTGGTTGTTAGGAGGATTTTGGAGTTTACTTACGGTTGGGTTGATTATCCCTGCTTTTATCAGAAATGCCGTTTATGATGTTATTGCAAAGAACAGGTATAAGTGGTTTGGCAAATTTGATGTGTGTAAGATTCCATCACCGGAAATGCGTAAACGATTTATAGATGCCTAATGGAATTAGTTGGTCAGATAAGTACGTATTACTTTGATGAACACACTCCTTTTCAACAAGGGAAGTTTGCACAAGTGTTTCGTGGTGTTGATGCGCAACAAAATAGCGTATTGATTAAACGTATTTCCTCTGCTCAATATTCGCTTACTGACTTGCGGAGATTTAAAAGTGAGTATGATTTTAGGGTACAACATCCCAATATACTAGCAGCGATAGATTATGTGGTGCATGAAAAGCTTCATTATTTGGTAAGGCCATGGGTAGATGGCAATGACTTAAACCGACAACTCAAGAAGTATACTTACCGGGAGTGTATGCATATCATAACAGCTGTGTTAGATGCACTGGAAGCATTGCACCATAAGCATGTGTTGCATCTTGATGTTCAACCTAAGAACATTATTATCGGAAACGATGAACGTGTTTGGCTTACAGATTTAGGTTTAGCAGTTGAGTTGGGTAAAGCAAACAACTTTCGACAACCATTCTCTATTTATTATGCTGCACCGGAACAAGTATTGAATTATACTAAATTATTTCAACCCAGCACCGATTTATATGCTGTTGGTATGTTACTGTTGGAGTTGCTTACAGGGGCAAAACCCTATCAACATCAAAATCCGGAGATACTCATGAATTTGGTATTAGCAGCACCACTACCTAAAAATAATTTACCCCAACCTTGGATTGATTTTATTACAAAGGCAACCGCAAAGCCTCGCTTTTTGAGGCCTCCAACACATTACGAGGTAGATGAATTGGAGGATGAACTTTTACAAGCACAACTACAACGTTTCCAAACAGCATCCTCATTTAAGGAAGCCATGTTGGCCTTGTCACCCATTCAAACAAAGTGGTGGAGGTTTGGATTATAATTCAAACTGCTCCCCTTGAGCAGGAATATGAATGTTTTTGTAGCCCTTTTTACCAAGCTTTTCTTGCAGTGAAACTTGTGCCTCTTTCTCGCCATGCACAATAAACACGTGTTTTACTTTGCTTGCTTTTTGATGTTGTAAATAGTGCAATATTTCGTTGTAATCGGCATGCGCACTGAAGTAATCCATATTTACTACACGTGCTTTAACATTATACATTTCGCCAAAAATTCGTACCGGATTTTCGCCTGCTTTTAATCGGCCACCCAAGCTTTCAGGTGTGCAATAACCTACCATTAAAATCGTATTTTTAGAGTTGAGGATATTGTTGGCAATATGATGCTTTATACGCCCTGCTTCGGCCATACCCGATGCAGAAATAATAATGCAAGGTTCCTTTAATGCATTCAGTGCTTTCGATTGATTCACATCACTGATATAGGTTAAGTTTTTGAAGCCAAACGGATCAGGATCATTTCTCAAATAAGCTAAAAATTCATCGTTGTAACATTCTTCATGTTTTCTGATTACGGCTGTTGCCTTTACCGATAGCGGGCTATCAACAAATACCTTAATAGCAGGAAGCAATCCTTTATTGGCAAACTTATCCAACATATAAACCAAATCTTGGGTACGATCCACGCTAAATGCCGGGATAATTAACTTGCCTCTGTTTTCTACACAAGTTTCTCTAATAACTTGCAATAACTGTGCTTCAATATCCGGTGGAGTAGGATGCAAACGATTGCCATATGTACTTTCACATATCAATACATCGCACTGACGAAAAGGTTGAGGCTTGCGTAAAATTTGATCGTTGAAACGACCGATATCGCCTGTAAACGTAATTTTAGTTTTCTTCCCTCGACCCTCGGTAATATCCAAATGCACAGCCGCACTGCCCAATAAATGTCCTGCATCCGTAAAGGTTAGTGTAATTCCTTTTTCAATCGTAATCACTTCTTCATATTCAACCGGCACCATTAAGTCTAATGTTTGTTGAACGTCTTCTACGCTGTATAGAGGTTCTAATAGTTCTTCGTGGCGTTTGATTCTGCGTTTGTTAGAGTATCGAATTTCTTCATTTTGTATAAATGCCGAATCCATCAACATAATTCCACACAGCGAAATTGTTGCAGGCGTTGCAAATATTACTCCTCTGAAACCTTCACTAACTAAGCGAGGTAATAAACCGCTATGGTCGATGTGAGCATGAGAGAGAATAACATAATCAATGCTATGCGGTTCAAATCCGAAATGTCTATTCATCTCGTCTTTGTTGTTCAAGTGACCTTGAAACAAACCACAATCTAATAAAATGCGTTTGCCTGAATTGGTGGTGATGAGGTGTTTGCTTCCGGTTACTACCTGAGCAGCTCCGTAAAATTGTATCGTACTCATAGGGGCAATATACTGCACCTATGTTGCTAATCCTATGATTAATGCTTGTTTCGAAGTGGATGGTTAAACTCTTCCAGACAGTTTAGTAAGGCATTGTTATAAGGGTCGGGTAAGAGTGCTAATTGAAGACTGGTAATTAAAATGGATCCTCCGGCACCTATCAAAAATACGTTGTCGTTTTCGGCAACTAATCCTACTACAAGAGAAGCAGTAGAAACTGTTTCTAAAATAAATGCGATGTTTCGTATTCTTCTAGCTTTTTTGAATTGCGTAAATGCGGCCGGATTGTTTTTTACGATACGCTTAATTTCAGGAAAAGAGAGCGTTTTTTTATCCTTTACTATAAAAATAGTACCGTTATGCTCAATGTAGTCTAAAGAGTCTTTGGGTTGAGTTTGTGCAGATGTTCCGTTAATAAAAATAGCCCATCCGAGTAGTAGTGTAATCAGATATGTTTTCATACCTGTAAAACACGCTGTATACTAAATAGTTTTATCAGTTACTGCGATTTCTTCGCTTCATTCCAATACCCGTCCATTTCCTCTAAACTCATTTCCGTCAGTTTTTTGTTGTGAAGTTTAGCTTGCTCTTCAATGTATTGGAATCGATGGATGAACTTTTGATTTGTTTTCTCTAAAGCATCATCCGGATTGATGTTGTGCTTACGTGCCAAGTTGATTAATGAGAACAGAAAATCACCAAATTCTTTTTCCGTTTTCTCTGATGTAGGATTGGTTTCAAACTCTTCTTTCAATTCTGCTAATTCTTCATCCACCTTTGCCCATACTTCTTTTGCTGTTGGCCAATCAAATCCAACTTGTGCTGCTTTTTCTTGCATGCGCAGTGCTTTTACCAAACTTGGCGTTCCTTTAGCAACACCACTTAAAACAGATTTGTTACCTTCTTTCAGTTTAAGCTGCTCCCAGTTTTCTTTTACTTGCTCTGCATTTTCAACCTTAACATCACCATAAATGTGCGGGTGACGATGGATGAGTTTTTCGCACAAACTATTGCACACATCAGCTATATCAAACTGATTGTTTTCGCTACCAATACGTGCATAAAAAACAATATGTAACAACACATCACCCAATTCTTTTTTCAACTCATTGGCATCGTTTTTTAAAATGGCATCACTCAGCTCGTACGTTTCTTCAATGGTTAAATGACGCAAACTTTCGTTGGTTTGTTTCATGTCCCACGGACACTTTTCGCGCAAGTCATCCATTACATCCAATAGGCGAGAGAACGCATCGAGTTTTTGTTGTTTGGTATTCATATTGGTGTGAATGAGGATGTGTGTTATTCTGTTTCGTAAATAACTAAACCTGTTCTTAGTTTAGGTTCAATCCAAGTAGATTTCGGTGGCATGATTAAATTATTTTCAGCCACTGCTTTTACCTCTTCTACAGAGGTTTTGTAAAGCGTAATAGCTAAATCAAAATCTTTGTTATCAATGCACTCTTGTAAGGTTAAAATGCCTTTGCTGCCATCTAAAAACGATAGACGCTTATCTGTTTTGCTATCGGTAATGTGGAAGATACGCTTCAATAAAAATTCTTCTACTATGCTTACATCAAGCGTGTTTAAAATGCCCTCTAATTGCGATGCAAACTCCGGTTTGAGTTTTAATAAGTAAGCAGTTTTGTTAAAGTACAATCCAAACTCTTTTGGTTTTAGAGGTTGAACCGGTAAATGTCCACTTGGAATGACTTCAAAGTACTTATGTACGGCCTCCATAAATGCCGGAGAATTCACCAATTCATCTTTCACTAAACGATGGTATTCGTAAATGTGAAGTTTAGAAAAAGGAATTAAGCAAACCGGGAAAAAGTTAAACTCCTCTGAACCGTCAAACAAAGGTTCGGCATTACGTTTATACTCGCAATAAGCAGCAGATCCCGCACTGCGATGATGTCCATCAGCGATGTAAAGCTTTGGAATATTTTCAAACTCTTCTCTAATCAACTCTACATCTTCCAATTTATTCACTACCCAAAGGTTGTGTTTTAATTGGTCTGGGCTAATGAAATTATACTCCGGAATATGGTTTTCGATGTAATGTTCAATCAACGAATCAATGCGCGAGGCATCAGGGTAGGTGAGGAGAACAGGATTACCTAATTGCTTAAACCAGCGGATATGATCAGCTAATTCGTTTTGCTTTTCGGTAAGGGTATTCTCGTGTTTAAGAATAACATTGTTCTTGTAATCATCAACACTAGCTGCGGCAATAATTCCCGTGTATGCATTACTTCCTTTAATTACACGATAAATGTAATACGAGTGAAGTTCGTCTTTAATAAACCAACCTTCGTTTTTAAACTTTTGTAAATAGTCTAACCCAACCGGGAAATGCTTTTCCGGATTTTTCTTTTCGCCTTTAAAATGCAAATACGGTTTTACAATATGTAAATAACTGTATGGATTAGTTTCAAGTTCGTGGTATGATTTATCGCGATTACCTGAGTCGTAGGATGGTGCTGAAATTTGAGCCACCTTATCCTTAGCCGGACGTAATGCTTTAAAAGGTTTTACTTGTGCCATGTTTTAGCTGTTGGCATTTAGCTATTAGCCTTCGGCCATTATTTTAACGAGCAGCATGAGGTCAATAGCTAAATGGAAGCGATATTATTTCTTAAAATGTTCAATTACTTTTTCGGCTAACTCAATACCAATGCGGTTTTGAGCTTCTAGCGTACTGCCTCCAATGTGTGGGCTTAAGCTTACATGGTTGTGTTGTAAAATAGCCATGTTTACCGGTGGCTCTTTTTCAAATACATCTAATCCGGCAAAAGCAACATGTCCGCTGTTTAAAGCAGTTAATAAATCAGCTTCGCTTATTACACCACCACGTGAGCAGTTAATTAAACCAACACCTTTTTTCATTTTAGCCATTTTAGCGGCATCAATTATAGCCTTATCGCCTTCGTTAAATGGTACGTGGAAGGTAATGAAATCAGCGTGTGTTATTACTGATTCTTCACTCACGGTATTGATGGTAACTTTAATTCTTGAGTTTTCGCCTAATGCAGGTAAGTTTAAACTTAAATCAAGTGTGTTTACGTATGGGTCGAACGCCAATACTTTCATGCCTAAACCAATGGCAATTTTAGCTACTTCTTGTCCAATACGACCAAAGCCATAAATACCCATGGTTTTGCCTTGCAATTCAATACCATTGCTGGCTACTTTTTTCAAATTACCAAACTCACTATCACCTTTCTCCGGCATAACACGGTTGGTGGTTTGCAGGAAACGCGCTCCTGTAAAAATGTGTGCGAATACTAATTCTGCCACCGAAACGCTTGAAGAAGCCGGTGTATTGATAACTGCAATGCCTTTGTTTTTAGCATAAGCCACATCAATGTTATCCATGCCAACACCGCCACGTCCAATTAATTTTAAATTAGGACAAGCATCAATAATATCCTTACGAACTTTAGTTGCACTACGCACCAAAATACCATCGTAGTTTTGCAATTCGGTAGCCAAGTTTTCTTGTGCTATTTTATTCGTATCAACTGTAAAGCCGGCAGCTTCTAATATTTTTTTTCCATTGGCATCAATGCCATCGTTTGCTAATATTTTTGTCATGTGTTACGTGTTAACTATGTTAATTGTGTTGAGTGTGTTAACTGAGAAACTTTATGCTTTGTTATCGAGTAACTTTTTTAAATAACTCATATACCCATTTAACACTTTTATGTTTACTTTAATTTTATCTCTTAGTGTTGAAAATATTTCTTCGTTAATATATTTTTCATCGAGAGCTACAGTAAGGTGGTCAATTGTTTCATTTAATGAACCTCTTGCCATGATACAGAATTTTATATTCTCTTTAAAATAATGTCTACCATGCCCTTCAGCAATATTTGCAGTAACGGACCTTGATGAACGAATAATTTGATCCTTTAACCTATATTCTTCGTGGTGAGGAAATGTTTTTGATAAGGTAGAGATCTCATTGCGAATTTCTCTTGCAAGTTTATATGCATTTAGTTCCTCAAAAGATTCAAATCCATTATTCATAGTCAACTTTTACATTAACATAATCAACAAACTCAACACACTTAACAAACTACTTTTTCATCGCTTCAAACTCCTGCATCGCGTCAACTAAGGCTTGTACACTTTCTAGTTCTAATGCATTGTATAAACTTGCACGTAAGCCGCCCACTGAACGATGTCCTTTTAGACCACTTAATCCTTTAGCTTCGCAGAATTTCAAGAATTCAGCTTCGTAATCTTTGTTGTTCAACACAAAGTTTACATTCATACGGCTGCGGTCTTCTTTGGCTACTGTTCCAACAAATAAACTATTACGATCAATTTCGTTGTACAATAAATCAGCTTTAGCCTTATTACGTGCCTCCATAGCCTCCAAACCAATTTCCTTTACCCAGCGTAAGGTGTGCATGCAAACAAAAATGGCAAATACACTTGGTGTGTTATACATGCTGCCATTATCAATATGTATCTTATAATCCAACATGGTTGGTATAGTGCGTTTAGCACGTTTCTCTAAGAAGGATTTTTTTACGATAACCAAGGTAGTACCTGCAGGGCCCATATTTTTTTGTGCTCCCGCATAAATCATATCAAATTGAGTGGCATCAAATGGGCGACTAAAAATATCTGAGCTCATATCGCAAATCAATGGTACTCCATTGGTGTTTGGGAAATCAAACATCTCAGTTCCGTATATGGTATTATTGCTCGTGCAATGGAAATATTTTGCATCACTTGGAATCGCATATCCTTTTGGCAAATAGCTAAAGTTTTTGTCTTCACTACTAGCCACTACATTAACGTTGCCAAATAATTTAGCCTCTTTAATAGCACGTCCGGCCCAAACACCTGTATTGGTATAGGCCGCAGTTTCTCCATCACCCAACCAATTCATTGGAATCATATCAAATTGTAAACTTGCTCCACCTTGTAAAAACACCACAGCGTAATCATCGCCAAGTTTTAAAATGTCTTTTACCAATTGTGTAGCCTCATCAACAACGGCTTCATACTCTTTACTACGGTGGCTCACCTCAATAAGTGATAAACCTGTACCGGCAAAATTTTGAAGGGCTGCAACAGAAGCATCAATAGCTGATTTTGGAAGAATTGCCGGACCGGCAGAAAAATTGTGAACTTTGCTCATAATGTTAAAGAAGCTTAATTTGCTGCGAAATTATACCTATTAATTCCGAAAAAGCTAATAAAATAGGTAAATAATTTATTAGCAATGGAGGCGTTGTTAGGATACCATTTAGTTTGATATGAAAAAAATAGGATTCGTATTACTGTTGATGTGTGTGGTTATTACTGCTGAGGCCCAGCGTAAGTTAGAACAAATTGATCCGGAGAAGGAGGAGCAAACCAAGCAACAAAAACAAGAGGAAGACAAGAGAAAAGCAGCCGGCCCGAAATGGTATGATAAAATGAATTTTGGTGGCAGTGCTAGTATGTTTTTTTCTAATGTTGGTTCTCAATTTTCTGTTCAACCCATAGCACTCTATAATTTCAACGACTATGTTTCATCAGGTGTAGGAGTATCGTATTTTTATTATTCACTGAACTATGCTACATCAACCGGAACACAAACATACAGTAACAATGCTTATGGCGTTAATGCTTTTAGTCGGTTAAAATTGTTTGATGGGATTTTTGCTCAGGCTGAATACATGCCAATGAATGTGAGTGTTTACTATCCCTCAACGCGTCAAAACGAGCGAGAGTGGGTGGATGCCTTCTTGGTTGGTGCCGGACAACTTCAACCATTTGGTGATAGATCGGGGGGGTATTTTGTAGTAATGTACGATTTGCTTTATGATGCGCAACGCAGTTTTAGTCCATCTCCACTTCACATTAGAGTAGGGATGTATTTTTAATTAGAAATCAAGCAACTGGTTGATAAAAAACAAGAACACCTTCGGTTTCAAAACCAGTGTGAAAACAATTCCATACATAGCACCATAAAAATGTGCTTCATGGTTCGTGTTATCTGATTGTCTTTTACCCATGTAGTAACTGTATACTAAGTAAGCTATACCTAAAATAATTCCCGGGAGTCCAATAATTCCGTACAAATAAATTTTGTTGTAGGGTGAAAATAAGATGCTGGCGAACACTACCGCACTCACAGCTCCGCTAGCGCCTAAAGAGTTATAGTAACTACTGTTTTGGTATTTAAATTGGGTTGATGCATTGGCGGCAACAATGGCTGTTAGGTAAAGAGCAACAAATATCCATTTGCCCGCAGCACCAAACACAGCCGCGTAGTAATATTCTACTACATTCCCAAAGCTATATACTACAAACATGTTCACGAACAGATGCAAAAAGTCTGCGTGCATGAATCCGCTCGTAAGTAATCTATACCACTGTTGTTGATGTTTAACTTGATAGGGATTGAGAATAAATTGGTGGTAAACAGTTTTGTTAGAGAAGCAAATTAAACTGAATACTGAAGTTATGATAATGATATAAAGTGTCATTGAATAAAATTTATGTTATTTGAGTCATGAAAAGAATCGGTATTATATCCGACACACATGGTCATATTCCTTCACAAGTATACCGTTTTTTTGAAAACTGTGATGAGGTATGGCATGCAGGAGATTGGGGGGACTTAGAGACATTCCAACAGCTACGGGCGTTCAAGCCACTGAAAACGGTATGGGGCAATATTGATGGCAAAGAACTTCGTCTAGAGATGCCCGAATACGATGTTTTCAAAGTAGAGTCAATGAAAGTATTAATGATTCATATTGGCGGTTATCCCGGAAAGTACAGCCATAAATGCCAAGAACTAATCAAAACTCATCGTCCGGATATTATGGTTTGCGGGCATTCACATATTTTAAAAGTCATGCGCGATAAAACTTATGGACTTATGCATTTTAATCCGGGAGCGGCCGGATTAAAAGGGTTTCATTCCAAATGTACTGCGCTACGCTTGGAAATTGTTGATAACAAGTGCCAAAATTTGGAAGTATGGGAAATGCCTAAAAAAGTGACATCTGATTTGTAATGTGCTGATAGGCAAGTCTAATGAATACTAGAATAACAAGTTTATGATAGGCTTGGTGCAACCAATTTTAAAATGGGGTTGTCTACCTAGAAAAAAGTTTTTATTTTGCCGCATTCTATCAACGATAAGAATATTAATTACGCTATGATAAAAAGAATACTTTTAGGAGTTGGTGTGTTGTGCTCAGCTATGGGCGCATTTGCTCAACGTGGTACACCTTCATGTGGTACCGACCAGCACAACAATGAGTTAAAAGCTCAAAATCCACAATTGAGTGACGGAGAAGCTGCATTCAACAGAGGTTGGGAGGCTTACAAGAAGTCTGAGACCTTCAAACAGGCCATGTCAAAAAAAGCACAAAAATCAAGTGCTCCTAAGTACATTATTCCTGTAGTTGTTCACGTATTTTACGGCAGTAAAAGCGGTTCTGATAATATCAGTGATGCACAAATTCAATCAGAAATTGATTTCTTAAACAAAAGTTTCCGCGATTTAAATTCAGACCGTGGAAACAGAAGATTTGGAGTATTAAATGGAGATAGTTTCGATTTTCGTCAGGTAGCTGGCGATGCTGAAATTGAGTTCCGTTTAGCTCGCAAAGACCCTAACGGAAATTGTACAAACGGTATCGTTAGAGTTCAAACTCCTTTCTTTGATAAAGGTAATGATAATTTGAAGAAGACAAGTGTTTGGGATACCAAACGCTATTTCAACATTTGGGTTGTAAAAACGATTGATAGGGGGCCAGGTTTAGCCGTTGCAGGTTATGCTCAATTTCCTTTCTTTGCCGGAGGAGCTTGGTCATCTTTAACCGATGGTATCATGGTTATTAATAATGAGTTTGGAAACATCGGTACATCTAATCCGGGGCAAACTCCAAACGTAACAACTTCTACACACGAAGCAGGTCATTGGTTAGGTTTATATCATCCTTTTCAGGCATCAGATTCATGCGAAGTGAAAAATGACGGTGTTGATGATACCCCTCCAACTTACTTCGCTCCTTCAACCACTGAACCGTTAAGAAACCGTTGCAATTTACCGTTATTTAATAGCTGTGGTGGAGATAAATACACCATAACCATTGTAGACACAATAAGAACTAGTGACACCACTTACAAACTAGTTCCAAGAGATTCAACCATTACTTGGGACCGTCCTGATATGCAAGAAGCTTTCATGGATTATTTCATTGGTTCTTGCGCAAGCAACATGTTTACTAAGCAACAAATTGCTCGTATGCATTATTGCATTGAGACCTATCGTAGTAAACTAGTTTCATACCAAAATCTTGTTGAAACAGGTGTATTAAATGCAACTTCTCCTTGTGCTCCGGTTCCGGCTTTCGGAATTTTAGTTACCGGTAATCCTTCATACGAGCGTCAAGTTTGTTTGAACACAGCAATTAATTTTAACGACCTTTCATACAATGGAACACCTACATCTTGGTCATGGAATTTTGGTGATGGAGCAAATCCTCAAACATCAACTTCACAAAACCCTACAGGTATTACTTACACAACTCCTGGTTATAAAACTATAACGTTAACTGTAACTAATGCAAACGGTTCAAATACTAAAACGTTTACAAATGCTATTTTAATCAACCAAAATACTCCACTTAACTTCCCTGCATTTTTACCTGATTATCCGGAGACAAAAGACGGATGGGAGTTTATTGGCGATGACGCGGCTCAATGGCAGTATACTGATCTTGGAGCTTACAAAGGCTATAAAGGAATGATGTTACGTGGCGAAGGTCCTTCATCGGATATGTATGGAAGAGAGTACTCGATTGTGACTCCTCCTTACGATTTCAGCGGTGCAGCGTCACCTTACTTCTCTTTCTGGTATGCTTATGCCCAAAATGCAACATCAACAAGTACTACTGCCGATGAATTAAGTGTTCAGTACACAACTAACTGTGGTTTAACTTGGAATAACTTAAAAGCTCCTGTTTCAGGTGCAAGCTTATCTACAGTTGGGTCAGCATTATCATCAACAGTAAATTTTGTTCCGGTGAACGATAATCAATGGAAACAAATCAGTGTGTTAAGCTCAGGTATTCCAAAACAATCGAACGTGCGTTTCCGTATACTTTATGGCTATCAAGGTGGAAATAACCTTTACCTCGATGAGTTCCAATTTGGCTTAAAAACAGGTTTAAGTGAGCTAACTGCTAAAGATATCAACTTGTCTGTTTATCCAAATCCATTCTCAAGCACCACACAAATTAGCTATACACTTCCTAACTCGGCTAATGCTACAGTTGAGGTATACGACATTATGGGCAAAAAAGTTGCTGACTTATTCAATGGTAAGCAAACAGAAGGACCTCAAACCGTATCATTTGATCGTAACCAGTTCGGTTTAACATCAGGAATGTATTTTGTTAAAATTAGAATTGAAGAAGGTACAATCACTCAAAAAGTGATGGTGAACTAATCATAAACTAACTCTCCGGAAAGCGCGAGCATCTAATGCTCGCGCTTTTTTTTGTTCAGATTTTACGTTTGCTAATCAGGTGCTTATCAAAATAATTAAAAAAGGTTTTGGTAATTATATCTCATACTATACTTTTGCACCCGGAGAGATGGCAGAGTGGTCGAATGCGGTGGTCTTGAAAACCATTGTCTGTAACAGGACCGGGGGTTCGAATCCCTCTCTCTCCGCCATCAATGCAGATCTTTAGGTCTGCATTTTTTATTTATAGCCTATGTATTTTGTTTATATCATCTACTCGTCAAGTGCCAATATTTATTATGTTGGTCAAACTAATGATTTTGAAGCGCGTCTAAAGCGGCACAATTCCGGATTAGAAAATTATACCCGAAAATACATGCCATGGCAGAAAGTGCTTGTAATAAGCAAACCCACAAGGTCGGATGCTGTGTTACTAGACTAGTGTTTGGACTATTATTTGAGTCTGAGAAAGTGAAGCTTTCACACTTTTCAGTTTTTTTCATTACCTATTTGTTAATGCATAAAAATGGGTAGTTTCTGTGAATAACTTGTGTTGTTTGAATTAGGTATCCCACTTATTTTCGTACCATATCAACGAATACAATGAAATTCATCGTAAACAGTACAACGTTACTCAAGCAACTTTCAAACATTGATGGTGTGGTGGTGTCAAAACCAATCATTCCTATTTTAAACAATTTTTTGTTTGATATAAAAGATGGTGAGCTAAAGATCTCTTCAACGGATCTGGAAACTACCATGACTACAGGAATCAAAGTTGAAGCAAAAGAGGAAATGAGCATTGCTATTCCTTCTAAAACAACTATTGATTTATTAAAGACTTTAGCTGATCAGCCTCTTGCATTCTCTATTAACTTAGAAAAAGGTGCGGTGGAGATTAAGTATGATACCGGACGTTTTAAACTAACGGCACAAAAAGGTGACGAGTTTCCTAAGAACCCTGTTGTTGATGACGGAAAGAAGTTTACTATTCCTGCCAAGGTTTTACAGAAGGCTATTGCAAAAACTGTATTTGCTACAAGCAACGATGAGCTTCGTTTGAACCTTACCGGGGTGTATGTTCAGTTAACAAATGATGATATCACCTTCGTAGCTACTGATGCAAATCGTTTGGTGAGATACAAGCGTAACGATGTGAAGCCTGGTGTGGAAGAGTCGTTCATTTTGCCTAAAAAAGCGCTTAACTTATTAAAATCTTCATTGCCAAATGACGATACGGAAGTTGCTATCGAATTTAATCGTTCAAATGCATTTTTTACTTTTGGTGATGTGAGCTTGATTTGTCGTTTAATTGACGAGAAATATCCTGATTACAATGCTGTAATTCCAAAAGAAAATCCGAACGTTTTACAAATTGATAAAAACGAGTTTTCTGTTGGTGTAAAACGTGTATCCATTACTTCAAACAAAACTACTCACCAAATTCGCTTGAAATTAGCGGGAAGTGAGTTAACAATTAGCGCTGAAGATATTGACTTTGAAAACGAAGCACAAGAGAAATTGAAATGCCAATACACGGGTGAAGATTTAGAAATAGGTTTCAACTCTAAATATTTAGCAGAAATGATTGGTGCGGTAGATGGTAGTGAGTTAAAGTTAGAAATGAGCCAGCCAAATCGTGCAGGTGTGCTTACTCCAACTACTTCTGATGAAGGTGAAGATGTGTTGATGTTGGTGATGCCGATGATGTTGAATAGTTATTAATTATTGATTTTACCCATAAATTAGCCCGACTATCAAAAAGTAGTCGGGCTTTTTTTCTACAGTTATTTACTTGCAAAGAAATCTATGAATATGAGAAAACTAATAGTTGCCTTATTATTAATGCCTCTCTTGGTAGGGGCACAACAAAAGATGTTAACGGTAGAGGATGCCGTTCTCAAACAACGTTCAACTTTGGCTCCGGCTAGGTTGATGAATTTGGCTTGGGTGCCTAAAAGTAACAAGTTTACTTACTCGGCTAAAAAGGATGGTAAGGATTGTGTGGTGATGCAAGATGCAATTACACTATCACGAGATACGGTTTTAACGGTAGAGAAGTACAATGCATTAATCACTAAAGCTACCATTGATGCAAAAGCCGGAGAACGAATTGGCACGATTACTTGGCTTGACGAAAACTCATTCCGTTTCTCCGTGAAGCAAAGTATTTATACCGCAAATATCAAAACCGCTGAGGTTGCATTAGTATGTTATATACCCGATGAAGCCGAACATTTAGATATAGAACCAATAACAGGTAAGGTTGCCTATACTCTAAATCATAACTTGGTTGTTAGTAGTTTAAACTCCTACAAAAATGCGCAGGGAAGTGATGTGTCTGCTGATACCAAAGGTGATTTGTTAACTACAGATGGTAGTTATGGAAATGAATATGCCACTTCAGTTCATCGTAATGAGTTTGGAATTAATAAAGGTACATTTTGGTCGCCAACAGGTAAGCGTTTAGCATACTACCAAATGAATGAAGCTTTAGTAACTGATTATCCAATTTACGAATTGGAGAATGCTCCTGCTACGCAACGTAAAATCAAATATCCAATGGCCGGTAACGCAAGCCACGTGGTAACTATTCATGTTCGTGATTTTGAGAAGAAACGTACCGTTAAGTTACAAACAGGTGTGCCTGTTGAACAATACCTAACTAATATTTCATGGCATCCGGCTGAAGAAAAAATTTATGTTGCTGTGCTTAACCGTGAGCAAAACGAAATGAAGTTAAATGAGTATGATGCCGTTACCGGGGTATTCATCAAAACGCTTTTCTCTGAAACGCATCCTAAGTATGTAGAACCTGAGCATCCAATGGTGTTCAGTAAAAGCAATCCTAAACAATTTATTTGGATGAGTGAGCGTGATGGGTACAACCAACTGTATTTATACAACACCAATGGTAGATTGGAGAGGCAATTAACTAACGGTAAGTTTGATGTGGTACAGTGGCTTGGCTTTAACGAACAAGGAACTGTAGGTTACTACGTTGCTGCGAGTGAAGATGGTATGGACCGTTATTGTTACAGTGTTGATTTAGGAACCGGAAAAAACACCAAACTTACTCTTGCATCAGGAGTGCACACCATTTTGTTGAACGATGCCGGTAGTTTAATGTTAGATATTTTTAGCAATGCAACTACTCCGCGTAACATCAGTATTTTGGGCTCAAAAGGAGAGGAAAAAGCACTTTTATTAAATGCCATTAACCCCATTGCTGATTATAAAAAATGTGAAATGCGTTTGTTTAAAATCAAGGCAGCTGATGGCATTACTGATTTGAACTGTCGCATGTTTTTACCTGCCAACTTTGATGAGAGTAAAAAGTATCCAACTTTAGTATACTTATATGGTGGTCCACATGCACAAATGATAACCAATAGTTGGTTGGGTGGTGCTGATATGTGGTTGTATTACATGGCTCAACAAGGTTATGTCGTATTCACATTGGATAATCGCGGTAGCGCAAACCGTGGGTTGAATTTCGAAAACGTGACTCACCGTAAATTAGGTGTGGAAGAACGTGCCGATCAATTGAAAGGAATAGAATATTTAAAGAATCAAAAGTTTGTTGACGCAACTAGAATCGGAATTTATGGTTGGAGTTTTGGTGGGTTTATGACCACTACTATGATGAGTAAAACCAAAGAATTTAAAGTAGGAGTAGCAGGAGGTCCGGTAATAGATTGGAGTTTATACGAGATTATGTACACTGAGCGTTATATGGATACTCCTAAAGAAAATCCGGATGGTTATGCAGAGAACAACCTATTAAATCATGTAAAAAACTTACACGGTAAGTTAATGCTTATTCATGGTACCGATGATGACGTAGTGCTATGGCAACACAGTTTGAAATATATCAAAAAGTGCGTAGATGAAGGCGTGCAGTTAGATTACTTCGTTTATCCCGGACACTTACACAATGTTCTTGGAAAAGATAGAGTGCACTTAATGCAAAAGATTACCGATTACTTTAAACAGAATTTATAAGAAAAAAGTCCCGAAAACTCGGGACTTTTTTTATGCGTTAAATTTTACTTCAGTAAGTGAGTTCAGCTTCTCATCGGCAATCGCAAATCGTGGGTCGTGGAAGGTAGCGTGCTCAGGAATGGCAATGCATTTCATTTTGGCTGCCTTTGCTGCAATTACCCCATTTATAGCATCTTCAAATACTAAACAATTAGTTGGAGCCACCTGAAGTTGTTTGGCTACACTTAAAAATATGGCCGGATGCGGTTTGCCATATTCTTCATACTGTGCACTCCATATTACGTCAAAGTAAGATCTGATCTTAAGCTTATCAACCACCACTTCAATTAACTCCATAGCACTTGATGAGGCTAATGCAATTTTATAACCTTGCTTTTTACAGTTGGCTAAGACTTCATATACACCAGGCATAGCCTGTGCCTCACTGATAATTAACTCTTTTACACAGGCCAATACGTCTGCTTCTACTTGTTCAAAATTTGGATTGGGCCAAGGTTGATAGTTGTACCAATGCACTACCACTTCGCTCAACCGGTAACCCATTACTTGGCGTAATAAATCGTCTGTCAGCTCTAAGCCTAATCCACCAAATACTTTTTTCTCGGCAATTTTCCAGTAAGGTTCAGAGTCTATCAATAAACCGTCCATGTCAAAAATAACGAGTTCGCAGTTGGCAGGTATAGTCATGCTTATTGTAAGTTAGTTTTTACCAAAACCAATTGTTTGGCTTTGAATATAAGTTTGTAGTTAAAGTTCTTTAATCGTAAGTAAGGCTTGTCCAAATCGGTGTAAGCAAATACCTCATAGTCATTTTCAAGGTAACGGTTATTAGGTCTGCCTAAAATTTTGATAACATCTCTTTCTGTAAAAGCTACCACACTTAGTTGTTTATCTAAGTATTGATAAATCCATAAGTAACTTCTTACTAGTGCAATGCGTTGTGGTTGATATTTACCCGGAGTATTTTCTTGCTTCTCCAATTTGTAAATACGTTTCATTTCACGTAGCAAAGAATCGCAATAAGAACTGAGTTGTTTTAACTCTGCATGGGTTGGAGTACGTTTCCCGCTGTTGGTTTGTGCTTTAAGCGCAGCGCTAAAAAACACCAATAAGACCACTAAAAGTAAACTCCATTTTTTCATGCAACAGATAAACGCTGATAGGTTGAATTACGTATTATTCTACATGTAATAATAACCCTTTTAAATATTCTCCTTCCGGGTGGAAAATATTAATTGGGTGATCTTCCGGTTGAGTGAGCTGCTTGATAATGCGAACATTTCTTCCTGCATCTGCAGCAGCACTGAATACGATTTTTCTAAACAAATCTCTATCAATATGCTGCGAGCAACTAAATGTAAATACTAATCCCCCCGGTTTTATAGTTTTAAATGCAATTAAGTTCAAGTTTTTATACCCTCTGCTTGCATTAGGAACAGCCTTAGCATTTTTTGCAAAAGCCGGTGGGTCAAGAACCATGATATCATAATCTTCCTTGTTTTCTTTCATGAAATCAAAAACATCTTGCACATAGCTTGCATGAGAAGCATTACTGAAGTTAGCTGCCACATTTTGATCGCACATATCAATAGCCTCTTTGCTGCTATCTACACTGTGCACTAGCGATGCTTCATTAGCTAGGGCATACAAACTAAATCCACCTGAGTAGCTGAATGTGTTTAATACTTTTTTGCCTTTACTATATTCACCTAAAATTCGTCTGTTCTCACGTTGGTCGATAAAGAATCCTGTTTTCTGGCCTTTCTCCACATCAACCAAAAAAGTAACACCGTTTTCTTTTCCTGCAATTGGCATGGCTCTTGGTTCTCCCACCCAACCACTTTCCAATCCAACTTCTTCCAAGCGTTGCGTGTTTTGTTTTGTTTTTAGGTAAATGTGAGCAACTCCAATTTCTCTTAGCCCTTCAAAAATATGTTCGCTAACCAATTCGGTACCTTTAATCAATAACTGCACAACGGCTGTATCGTCATACACATCAATAATCACCCCCGGGAAAAAATCTCCTTCGGCATGCAGCAAACGATAAATATTGGTATCTTTTGGTAATACCGATTTACGTAGAGCAGCAGCACGGTGTATTTTACCTTTCCAAAAGGCAGCATCAATGCTTAACTCGGCTGCTGTAAATTCAAATACTCGGCAAGTAATTTGACTATTGGGAGAGAAAAATCCGTATCCCAACAACTCATCGTGGTTGGTGCACACTTTTACAATTTCTCCGTTTTGTGCTTTAGGTAATGTTTTCACCGCTCCACTAAATACCCATGGATGACGATTAACGAGCGAGCGCTCACGGCCTGATTTTAAAATTAGCGTTTGCAAATTGAACGTTGGTTTGTATTGCAAAAATGGCTTTTTTCGTTGTATAGTTCATGGCAAAGCTGCATAAATTATTTTTAGGTTGTTTGTTGTTGATTATCAGTCAGCAAGTAAATGCGCAACACCTGTTGGTGGGCAGAACGCTCAGCACCAATCAAGGAGAGGTAGTGCAGTTGGCCAGCATTATTAATACCCAAACAGGTATTCGTAAAATCAGCAACCGTAGCGGATATTTCAGTATTTCGGTTCGTGAAACGGATACGTTAGTAATATCGGCCATTGGGTATGATAGTGTGAAAATAGCTGCAGCTATGTTAGATTTTAGTAAACCTACCGACTCCATTTTGGTGTGGATGAAGTCTAAAGTAGCGCGATTGAAAGAAGTTAAAATTGTTGCATCAAACCCTAAAAGAGATAGCCTGGCACGTGCGGCAGCCGAGTTTTTGAAAACCGATCCGCTCATGAATAATTATGATAGGATTTTAAATCGGAATAAGGGTGGGTTGATGAGCCCGCTCACCGCCATTTACCAACAGTTTAGCAAAGAGGGGCAAGACATGGCACACTTTGAAGAATTTTTGGCCTATATGGAAAAACAGAAGTTGGTGGATAGACGCTACAACCGTGATGTGGTAAAACGAGTAACCAAATTACATGAGTTGCAGTTGGATGAGTTTATGCTCTTTTGCAAATTGAATAAAGACTTTGTACTCGAGGCTTCGGAGTATGATTTGATAAAAGCGATTCAAGATTGCGAACGAAACTTTTCTCTTCAACAGAAATAGATGTCTACAATTAACTAACATTCAGGTTATCATGTGCTAATATTGGTTGTATAGTTTTATATTGTTAAAACAAATTATCCAATACACATGAGCAAAGCAACCAATCCTAATCCAACTGAGTGGCGCAGGTTCAATGGTCAACCCATTACTCGCTCTATTGTTGATGAAGTAGAGGCACTTATCATTGCCGAACAAGAAAAAGGAAACAAACTTAAGGTCTGCATCGGAACCGATTCGCAGGTAACCGGTGGAGTTACAGAGTTCGCTACTGTAATTGTTTTTCAACGTCAGCAAAAAGGAGGTTTTATGCTAATCAGCAGTGATATGACTAAACAAACCATGAGCATAAAAGAACGCATGTTGCTAGAGGTATCTAAGTCTATTGATATTGCTTATAAACTTTGCGATTTACTGGATTTGTATGAGGTAGATTTGGAGGTTCATGCCGATATCAATACCAATCCAAATTTTAAATCAAACACCGCTTTAAGCGAAGCCATGGGTTATATTTTAAGTATGGGATTTGTGTTTAAAGCTAAGCCTGATGCTTTTGCCAGTTCTTATTGTGCAAATAGGATAGTTCACTAGCTGCGGCTTCGGTTATTTATTTTACTTTTGCAGCATGTTAAAAGATATTACACCGTTGCAAGATGAAAACGTTGGCGTTGCCATTGTGAAAGAACTCAATATGGAGATGGAAATTGAGTGGAACGTGTTTGTAGTAAATTACACCGAGCACAAGCTTACCAATGTGTTTGTTACGTGTAAAGGGTATGGTGAGTTGGATGGAGAACCTAAAGAGACTTCAACCATGCGTTACTTTTTAGATGACATTGATAGTGAAACAGCAATTAAAGTAGAGCCTATACATCCTGATTTGTTTGTGCTGAACAACGAGTACTTTCTTACCTTTTTTATTGATGGCGAGATATACGACAAGAAACTCATTTTTAAAGCCAATACCATTACCGAAGAAACGTTAACGCCTATCAGCATCGTTGACAGACCCGGAGTGTATTTGCGCTAATCTTCTCTTCTTAATTCTTCATTATTCTTATATTCGCCCCTCCAAAACGCAACGCACACTATGTTCGAAAGCTTAAGCAGTAAATTAGATAAAGCATTTAAAACCCTTAAAGGGCAAGGTAAAATCACAGAAATTAACGTAGCCGAAACGGTAAAAGAAATTCGTAAAGCGTTAATTGATGCGGATGTTAACTATAAAATTGCCAAACAATTCACCGATACCGTAAGAGAACAAGCACTCGGACAAAACGTATTAACCAGTGTTACACCAGGACAGTTGTTAACTAAAATTGTTAACGATGAGCTTACGTTGTTGCTTGGTGGTAAAGCTGAAGATATAAACATACAAGGCTCGCCTGCGGTAATTTTAATGGCTGGTTTACAAGGTTCGGGTAAAACAACGCACTCGGCTAAGTTAGCCAACTACATCAAGAAAAAAGGTCGCACCGTTATGATGGCCGCTTGTGATGTGTATCGTCCTGCCGCTATTGAGCAATTAAAAGTGTTGGGCGAACAAATTGGTGTACCTGTATTTTTCGAAGAAGGAAATACCAATCCGGTGAGCATTGCCCAAAACGCGTTGAAAGCTGCAAAAGAGCAAGGTGCCAGCGTTTTAATTGTGGATACCGCAGGTCGTTTAAGTGTGGATGAAGAAATGATGGCCGAAATTGGCAACATCAAAAGTGCCATTAACCCGAACGAGATTTTGTTTGTGGTAGATAGTATGACGGGTCAAGATGCCGTAAATACCGCTAAAGCATTTAACGATGTGTTAGATTTTAATGGCGTTATCTTAACCAAATTAGATGGCGATACACGCGGTGGTGCAGCTCTTTCTATCAAATCGGTAGTAAATAAACCTATTAAGTTTGTGGGTATGGGCGAAAAGATGGAAGCGTTAGACCAATTCCATCCCGATCGTATGGCCCAACGTATTTTGGGTATGGGTGATATTGTGAGTTTAGTGGAACGCGCCCAACAAGTGTTTGATGAGGAAGAAGCAGAACGCATCCAGAAGAAACTATTAAAAGATCAATTCACGTTCGAAGATTTTTATACGCAGATTCAGCAAATCAAAAAAATGGGTAACCTCAAAGATTTGATGGGTATGATACCGGGCGTGGGCAAGGCCATAAAAGATATTGATATTAGCGATGATGCCTTTAAAGGCATTGAAGCCATCATTAATTCCATGACACCTGCTGAGCGTAAAACTCCGGATATTATTAACGGTAGCCGAAGAAAGCGCATTGCTAATGGTAGTGGCACCGATATCCAACAAGTGAATCAACTGTTGAAACAGTTTGAAGAAATGCGTAAGATGATGAAAACCTTTAGCAAAATGCAAGGAGGTATGCCACGCGGCATGATGCCGAAAATGCCTTTTGGAAGATAAGGTTTTTGGTTTTTTGTTCTTGGTTCTTAGTTCTTAGTTCGTTCTTCTCGGATTGGTAAATAACTAAATCTCTTCATCCCTTCATGTTTACATATATTACAGTCCGGGTATTAACGAATTGACAAATCATTGCATCAACACGCATAGCCGCTGCGGCCTTTAAATCTGCACATTTACGCATGCAGACGCTCCGGTCTGCACAGGTAGCAGACGCTCCGGTCTGCAGATCTCCTCATCCTCACATTTTCACATCTTCAAATCATCACATTTCCAACTCGTTTGGATATTTAAAAAAGTTGCCGCATATTTGCAGCCCGCTGAACAGGAGACTCAGCGGATTAAACAAAACATACTATGTCAGTAAAAATCAGATTACAGCGTCATGGTCGTACCCATGCGCCTTATTATCACATTGTGGTGGCGGATTCACGTGCTCCGAGAGATGGTAAATTCATTGAAAAGTTAGGAATGTACAATCCAACTACAGTTCCTGCAACAATCGAATTAAACGTTGACTCGGCAGTACAATGGTTAAACAACGGAGCTCAGCCAACCGACACTTGTCGTGCTATCCTTTCTTACAAAGGAGCTTTGTACAAGCATCACTTAATGGCTGGTGTTCGTAAAGGAGCATTAACCGAAGAGCAAGCGTTAGCCAAATTCGAAAAATGGTTAAACGAAAAAACTACTAAAGTTTCTGCACACGTTGCTAAAACTGAAACATCTAAAGCTGATGCGAAAGCTGCTGCTTTAGCTGCTGAAGTAAAAGTAAAAGAAGCTCGTGCTGCTAAGTTAGCTGAGAAATTAGCTGCTGCTGAAGCTGCTGCAAACGCAGTTGAGGCATCTGCTGAAGAAACAGTTGCTACAGAAGAAACTGAAGCTCCTGCAGCTGAAGAAACTAACAGCGCAGAATAATTTTTACCTCAGGCTTTGAAATCCATCAACAGAAAAGATTTCATGGTTGCAGGTACCGTTGTTAAAACACACGGCACCAAAGGAGAGGTAAAAGTGAGCACCGATATTAAGGTAAAACTTACCGAATGGGCTTTTCTCGAAATTCGAGAGAAGCCCGTTCCTTTTTATATCCAACACGTAAACCCAACGCAACCCAACGAGTTTTTGGTAAAGTTACAGGATGTAAACACCGTTGAGCAAGCTCAAGAGTTATTAGGCTTATCGGTGTTGGTTCCAAAAACCAAAGGCAAGCGTAAAGCCGCGCCTGATGAGTTTAACTTAAACGGTTTTATGTTGGTGGATGTGAATTTGGGTGAAATTGGAGAGGTGGTAGCCACCGAGGAACTGCCTCAACAAACCATGTTAGTTACCCATTACAAAGCACAGCAAGTAATGATTCCTTTGGTTGAAGCCTTTATTCACGATGTGGACGAAGACAAAGAGGTGATTTATTTGCAACTGCCGGAAGGCTTTTTTGAAATCTACGAATAGTATATGCATATTGATATCTTAACCTTGTTCCCCGAAATGTTTGAGAGTCCCTTTGGACACTCTATCATGAAGCGCGCCAAGGAAAAGGAATTGGTAAACATTGGTATACACGATATACGCAATTACAGTACCAGCAAGCATCGCTCCGTGGATGATTATCCTTTTGGAGGAGGTGCAGGTATGGTAATGCAAATAGAACCCATTGATCATTGTATTACTCAACTAAAAACCGAGCGCGAATACGATGAAATCATATACCTAAGTCCGGATGGAGAGCTGTTCGACCAAAAGTTAGCCAATCACTTATCTACCAAGAAGAACATCCTGTTTTTATGTGGCCACTATAAAGGAGTGGATGAACGTGTGCGAGAGCATTTGGTTACACGCGAGGTAAGTATTGGCGATTACGTGCTAACAGGTGGCGAATTAGCCACAGCGGTAATTGTAGATGCCATTGTTCGGTTAATTCCCGGAGCAATTGGCGATGAACAGTCTGCTTTAAGCGATTCGTTTCAGGATGATTTGATTAGTCCACCGGTGTACACACGCCCGGCCGATTATAAAGGCTGGAAAGTGCCTGAGGTATTGCTAAGTGGACATCAAGCCAAAATAGAAGAGTGGCGACACGAGCAAAGTGTGCTGCGCACCAAACAACGCAGACCCGATTTGCTCAAGGATAAGTAGGGTAGAGCAGGGGAATTTGAACTTTTTTTGAAAAATATTTTTGATTTTTAAATTCAAGTCGTACTTTCGCAGTCCGATTTTTAAAACATAAACGTCATGAACGCAGTTGAGGCAATAAAATTAGTTGAAAGCGAATTTACCGCTGATAAAAACGTACCTACTTTTATAGCAGGTGATACGGTAAACGTATACTACAAAATTAAAGAAGGTAACAAAGAGCGTATTCAACAATACCAAGGTGTGGTTTTACAAAGACGCAACACCGGCTTAAGCAGCACCTTTACTGTGCGTAAAATGAGTAATGGCGTTGGTGTTGAACGTATTTTCCCATTATTCTCACCAAACATCGATAAAATCGAATTAGTGAGCCGTGGTAAAGTACGCAGAGCACGCTTGTTTTACCTACGCGAACTTACAGGTAAAAAAGCACGCGTTAAAGAAAGAAGAGGTTAATTTTTTCATAGTTGATTTAAAAGCCCCGGTTCGCATTTTGCGGGTCGGGGTTTTTTATTAGCAAACATTTTTCATTTACATTACCCGCTATTATTTTGCACCACCATGAGTAACGAAATCGCAAAAACATATACACCACAGCAAATAGAAGAGAAATGGTATAGCTATTGGCTTACCCATAAATTATTTAATAGTAAACCCGATGGTCGCGAACCGTTTACCGTAGTTATTCCTCCACCAAACGTAACAGGAGTGTTGCACATGGGCCACATGTTGAATAACACCATTCAAGATGCTTTGATTCGTAAGGCACGTATGGAGGGTAAAAATGCGCTATGGGTTCCCGGAACCGACCACGCCTCTATTGCTACCGAGGCCAAAGTGGTAGGTATGTTGCGCGAACGCGGAATCAAAAAATCAGATTTAAGCCGCGATGAGTTTTTGAAATACGCTTGGGAATGGAAAGATAAATACGGAGGAATTATCCTAAAACAATTGGAAAAGTTAGGTGCCAGTTGCGATTGGGATAGAACTCGTTTTACCATGGACCCAAAATTGAGTGAAGCGGTGGTAGATACCTTTATCGACTTGTATGAAAAAGGATTGATTTATCGTGAGCTTCGTATGGTAAATTGGGATCCTCAGGGTAAAACCGCGTTAAGTGACGAAGAAGTAATTTTTAAAGATGTACAATCAAAATTGTATTTCATTAAATACTTTCTGGTGGATGATGCCTCGCAATTTGTAACCATCGCAACTACACGTCCCGAAACCATTTTAGCCGATGCCGCCATTTGTGTGAATCCTAATGACGAACGCTTTAAGCACTTAGTGGGTAAACAAGT
>JACCDH010781694.1_pt1 | contig 44765 bp, 43 predicted proteins | sample 7442481 | NCBI WGS metagenome assembly JACCDH01 (sample SAMN15323433, study PRJNA562643) | freshwater metagenome | isolation source: river surface water | place: USA:Blue River Watershed | collected 2017-08-15 | reverse complement strand
CCTGCAGCTCGGGTGCGTCCTCGTACAGGGCGGCGTTGTTCAGCGCCTCAAAGCGCAGCTTGTCGCAGGCGTCGGAGGCGTTGGAGATCAGCTCGCGCAGGAAAATTTCCTTGTTGGAATACAGCGAGTGGGTGACCAGGTTCAGGAGTTGGGCCACTTCGGCCTGGAAGGCATGGGTTTGTTTGCTCATGTTCTGTGCATCGGAGACGGTAAATACATCGGCTGACACCTCAAGGCGTCAGCGTTGACGCCATGTGGGGCTGTCGATCGGGTTTTCAAGGGCCATGACAAGCTCGTATCCAGCGCAAAGTTTCCTGAGTCCAAATCGATTTAATCAATATCTGTAATTTTTATGAATTCATTCCCTCTTAAAAAGATTTCTTAAAAATCATTCACGACCAACTTTGAGGTCGGCTTTGGGCAATGCCAGTCAGATAATCGCCCGCTGGAGAAAACATGAAACCGATCTTGCCGTCTGTCTTTCTGTCGCCCGATGCGGTGCAGACCCGTACCGCCAAGCTCATGGGGCGGCAGTCGGCCGGGCGGGGTTTCATGCGGGGGCTGGCCGAGGCTTATCGCGATGATGACCGGCCGCTGGTGCTGGTGCATGGTGGTGGCGAGCAGCAGCAGGTGCTCGAAGCCGAAGCCCGCGAGACGGGCTGGACGCGTGGCATCGAGCACCGGCGCGTGCAGGAGCCGGCCAGCTGGCCGCAGGGCGTGATGTATTACCCCGCGCCGATCAACACGCGCATGGGCTGGCAGCGCCACCGGCGCGGGCCGGGCACGCTGGCGCTGTGCGGTGTCACGCACACCATCAGTTCGTCGGGCGTGCTGGCGCAGATCGCCGACTATGTGCAGGGCCCGTTCACGCCCGCCGATGCGCTGATCTGCACTTCGCAGAGCGTCCGCAAGGCGGCGCAGCAGGTCTGGGACGCGCAGACCGAATGGCTCTCGCGCCGCCTGGGCGTGGCGGTGCAGCCGCAGCTGCCGATGACGCCGGTGATTCCGCTGGGCGTGCAGGCGCAGGACTTCACACCCGATGCCGCGCTGCGCGCCCAGGGCCGTGCGCGCTGGGGCTTGCAGGACGACGAGGTGGCGGTGCTGTTTGTGGGCCGCCTGAGCCTGCACGCCAAGGCCAACCCGTTGCCGATGTACCTGGCGGTGGCGCGGGCGGCGGCGCGCACGGGGCGGCGGCTGCGCGTGCTGGAATGCGGCTGGTTTGCCAATGACGGCATGCGCCAGAGCTTTGACGAGGCGGCGCAGCTGGCGGGCGTTCAGGTCACGCGCATGGACGGGCGCGAAGCCGGCGTGACGCGGCTGGCCTACGCCAGTGCCGATGTGTTCATGTCGCTGTCCGACAACATCCAGGAAACCTTTGGCCTGACGCCACTCGAAGCCATGGCCGCCGGCCTGCCGGTGATCGCGTCCGACTGGGACGGCTACCGCGAAACGGTGCGCGACGGCGTGGATGGCCTGCTGGTGCCCACGCTGCAGCCGGCCGACCCCGTGGCCGCCCAGCAGGCGAGCGAGGCCTACGAAGACGGCCGGCTCAATTACGACCACTACATCGCGCATGCGCACCTGGTCACCGCCGTGGACGTGCAGGCCTGTGCGCAGGCGCTGGCGCGGCTGGTGCAGGACGAGGCGCTGCGCCACCGCCTGGGTGCGGCCGGCCGCGAGCGGGCGCTGCAGACCTTTGACTGGTCGGTGGTGATGCGCCAGTACCAGGCGCTCTGGGCCGAGCAGGCCGAACGGCTGGCGCAGCTGACCGCCAGCCCCGCGCAGGCGGCGCCGCAGCGCGATGCGGCCTTCATCAACCCGCTGCAGCTGTTTGACCATTACCCCAGCGCCACGCTGGCGGCCACGCACCGCGTCTGGCGCACACCGGGGCAGACGGCCGATGCGCTGGCGCCCTTGCGCGGCCTGTCGATGTGGAGCTTTGTGGGCAACCGCCTGTCGGATGCGGCCGCCCTCGGGCAGGCCTGGCTGGCGCTGCCCGACAGTGCCACCGACGCCCCCGCGCTGCAGGACTGGGCCCGCACCCGGGGCTGGAGCCTGCCGCTGGCACTGCGCAACACGGCCTGGCTGGCCAAGGTGGGGCTGGTGCAGACCGATGTCCAGACCCAGGTGCAAGGTGATGCGCATGGTGCCACGGAGAACTGCGCATGAAGATCCTGCTGGTGCACCAGAATTTTCCGGGGCAGTTTCGTGGCCTGGCGCCGGCGCTGATCGCGGCGGGCCATGAGCTGCGCGCCATCTCGATGCGTCAGGAGACCACGCTGGCCGGCGTGCGCAACTGGTCCTACCGCCCCGCGCGCGGCAATGGCAAGGACACCCACCCCTGGCTGGTCAACACCGAAACCGCGGTGCTGCGCGGCGAGGCCGTGGCCGAGGTGGTGCGCTTGATGCACGCGCAGGGCTGGGTGCCCGACGTGGTGCTTGGCCACACCGGCTGGGGCGAAATGCTCTACCTGCGCCAGGTGGCGCCGCAGGCCCGCCTGCTGGGCTTTTGCGAGCTGTACTACCAGGCTGAAGGTGGCGACGTCGGCTTTGACCCGGAGTTCCCGGCGCCGCCGCGCACCGCCGAACGGCTGCAGACGCGCAACATGCATCTGGCGCAGAGCCTGCTCAACTGCGATGCGGGCATCACACCCACGCAGTGGCAGGCGAGCTGCTTTCCGCCCGCGCTGCGCGAGCGCCTGCGCGTGATCCACGACGGCATCCAGACCGACCGCCTGCAGCCCGACCCCGGCGCCTGGGTGCGCCTGTCGCGTGGCGGCGTGGTGCTGCGCGCCGGCGACGAGGTGGTGACCTTCATCAACCGCAACCTCGAGCCCATGCGCGGTTACCACCAGTTCATGCGGGCGCTGCCCGAGATCCTGGCGCGCCGGCCGAAGGCCAGGGTGGTGATCGTGGGCGGCGACGAGGTCAGCTACGGCTCACCACCGCCAGGGGCCAGGGGCTTCAAGCAGCTGTTTCTGGACGAGGTGCGCGATCGCATCGACCTCTCAAGGGTGCACTTTGTCTCGCGCGTGCCCTACGACACGCTGGTGCAGCTGCTGCGTATTTCATCTGCGCATGTGTACCTCACGGTGCCCTTCGTGCTGAGCTGGTCCATGCTCGAAGCCATGAGCCTGCAGGCCCTGGTGATCGGCTCCGACACCGCACCGGTGCGCGAAGTGATCGAACATGGAAAAAACGGCCTGCTGGTCGACTTTTTCAACCCGGCTCAGCTGGCCGACACGGTGTGTGAGGCGCTGGCCGACCCGTCACGCTTTGTGCCCCTGCGGGAGGCGGCACGCCGCACCGTGGTGGAACGCTACGACTTCCGCACACGGGCGCTGCCGGCGTACATGGACTTGATCCAGGGCCGTTGATTGAAGGAAAGGGAGTGCCATGGCGGAGCGTTTTGAGCATGCGATCCATGTGGTTGAGGGCCAGCGCTCCCTGCTTGGCAACGGTCCTGACATGATCAGTCGCCGTTGACGCAGTGGCCTGGTATGGGAGGCCGAGACCCTCAAGCTGGCGCAACATGTGTTGCTCGGCATCGACCATACTGTGATTTTGGATGCGGGGGCCAACCTGGGGGCTTTTGCCGTCCCCGTCGGATTGCATGTGCTGCCCGTGCATGGGCGCGTGTACGCCTTCGAAGCACAGCGGCAGATCTACTACCAGCTGTGCGCTAACTTGCTGATCAATGGCCTGATGGATTGCCATGCCATGAACCTGGCGGTTGGCGCCGTCCACGGGCAGATCGACGTGCCGGTGCTGGATCTGGCCAGGGAGCGCAATGCCGGGGCGCTGACCTTGAGTGCCGAGGTGCGTGCCTTGCTCAAGACCCTCAAAACCAGCGAGTCCGGCTTGTCGGCCATCACCCTGTCTGACCGGTTTGAGCCGATGCCGCTCAAGCCGCTGGATGACCTTCATTTGCCCCCTCGCGCATCTTCTCAAAATCGATGTCGAGGGCATGGATGGGAAAAGTGACGTGAGGCTGCAGTGCGCCCGGGACTCATCGGAAGGTGACGTTTTGTGAAACTTTCCGGTGAATGAAAACCAGACCATGACTTCATCGCCGGCAAAGCAATTTCACACGGGAAAAATCATCGGATGCCTGTACGTCACTTCGACTTTCCGAACTGATTCATCAGCATGATCTTTCGTTGGGTATAGGTTTGAAGATCAGGTGGATGGATAGTCCTTGCCAGGCTGTAATCAACTTCCATCAGCAGTGCATTTCTGGCAAAAACGTATTCGTCGTTTAATTTGGCCAGATGTGTCAGTTCATCATCGGCGCGATGTTTGACGTATTGGTCGTGGAAGACATTGTGGGCGCCGTAGTGCTTTGATGTGAATGCCACCCTGACCAGGCCAAATTGAGCCAGTCCGCCCCAGAAAACACCGTCATTGAATGCGCAGACACTTTTGTTGTTTTCCTTGAGGGTGTCAAACGCAATCTTCAGCCAGTTTTTGCCAGCAAGCGAATCCTGAGCAACGTAGGCCAGGTATTCGGGCTTCAGGTGATTGGAGACGGCATTGACCGTTTTGATGAAGCCTTGCCGGATCACGTCATTGATGATGACCATTCTGAACGGCATGCCGGCAAATCGGACCATCCTCTGAGCGGCTCTGATGGCTTGAGCCACATCGGTGCATGGCATGACGACAGTCAGCTCGGCGGTCTGAGCGTCGGACCATTCGCCAGCGAATCCGTTTTTGTGGGTTTCAAGCAGCTCAAAAAACATCTTGTTTCCTTGATGAAACCTGCACCAACCCGGCCTTGATCAGCCAGCCGATATGACGCGCAGCGGCGGCTTCGGTGTCGGTCTGCAGCGTCAGGCCTTGTGGCTGTGCGGCGACTTTTTCGAGCAGCTGGCGCAGTGCCGGGGTGTCGAGTTCGTTTTGGATGCCCGCGTAGACCGGGCGTTCGAGTTGCTGGGCCAGGGCTTTTTCGCGGCCCTCGGTGCTGGTGGGCAGCAGCGGTCCGGGGTGCAGCGTGAGTATTCCATTCAAGGTTTGCGTGGGGTAATGCGCGAACGAATGAAAGGGATCGCTGCGGCGCGGGTGGCGCCGGCCCCAGTTGGCGTGCGCTTCGCCCGCGCTGTGTTGCCAGTCGGCGTCGTGTGCGCTGGCGCCCGTGCGCAGGCGGGCGAGGTCTTCGAACAGCGCCGCGTATTGCGGAATCAGCCGCGCCCAGTCGTAGGTGTTGCGGGCGCGTTCGCGGCCGGCCTGGCCCATGCGCTGGCGCAGGGCCGGGTCCTGGGCGAGCTGTACGTAGGCCTGCGCCGCCTGCGCGATGTCCATGCCGATGAAGGCGCTGGCGCGGCTGACGTAGTCGCGGTAGTTCAGGGCCATGTCGGCGTGGCGGTCCATCAGCTCGGCGCCGCTGCCGGCGCTCGGCTGCCAGGTGCGGATGCGGAAACCGTCCACGCCCTCGCGGACCGATTCGCGGTAGCCGTCATAGTCGCTCACCACCACGGGCAGACCGGCCGCCATGGCTTCGATGGGCGTGAGGCCGAAGGTTTCCTGGATGTTGTCGACCAGGCTGGTGAAAAGGTCTGCGGCATGCCACACGCCTTGCCGCGCTTCAGGCGTGCGGCCGTCTTCGAACACCACACGCACATCGGGGCAGGCCTGCATGACGGCATCACGCAGCGTGGTCTCGTCCCATTCGCTGGCAAACCAGCCGGCCAGCACCAGGTGCAGCCGTGGGCCCTTGTCGGTCTTGAGCTGCTGCGCGGCCAGCTGCAGGGCGTCGAGCATGGGCAGCAGGTTGGCCTTGGTGCGCAGGTCCAGCCGGCCCATGTAGAGCACGCAGACGTCCTGCTCAGCCAGCGCCCAGCGCGCACGCCAGTGGGCGCGGTGGCGGGCCTTGTCAGCGGCATCCAGGTCCAGGGCGTCGCAGTCCACACCCAGCGGCAGCACCGGCAGCTGGGGCGAGATCACCCGTGTGGCGCCCAGGTGCTCGCGCAGCCAGGCGGCTTCGTCGTCCAGCAGGCGCTGCACCATGGTCTGCACCGACACGCTGGGGCAGATCTGCGCGTCCCAGGGGTAGACCGGGGCGGTGAGCATGTTGGCCAGCGCGTCCTGGATGGACAGTTCGCAGCTGGTGTGCGTCATGCCGACGATGCTGAAGTCCTGGGCGCGGGCCTGCGCGTCGCGCCGGCGCACCCAGGCCAGGTCGGCCACCTGCGGGCCGGGTGCGTACAGCGTGCCGACTTCGCGCACGCGGTGGATCTGCCGCTGCGCGATCCAGCGGTAGGTGGGTTTGGGGTCCAGCCCCTGGTGCACCTGCTCGCCGATACGGGCAAACACCTGCGCCTCGTCACGAAAGCGGGCCAGGCACCAGAACTCGCGCTGGCCGCTGTGGCGGAACCACGAGGTCAGGAAGCCTTCGTTGGCTGACTGCCGGCCCATGAGCGTGGGGCCCGAGGTGCTGTAGCTGTCCTTGGCTGGAACGCGGATCACGCAGTTGGGGACGGGTGTGTTCATGCGCTGATTGTGCTGTCGATCAGTTCGGGGCCGCCCTGCTCGCCGGTCACAAAGCGCCACAGCCGCATCTCGCCGCCCGAAGCACGGTCGAACTCCATGCCGGCGGCCAGACCGGCGCGGGCAATCGCCAGCGCGTCCGGTATCTGCCCGGGCTGGGTGGCGCTGCGCTCGGCCCACAGCGCATGCATGGCGCCCAACGCGTAGGCGCGGCCGCTGCCGTTGCACCAGAAGCGGTCGAAGGCGATCACTTCGCGGTGGGCGTAGACGCCGTAGATGCCGCTGCCGTTGGCCACCATGGCCGAGATGTGGTTGCCTTCGTAGGGGTCATCGGGCTGCTTCTTGGGGTTGAGGAAGAACTCGTCCTTGAGTTTCTTGTGCACCTTGGTGAAGGTCTCGAACACCTGGTCTTCGCCCCACAGGCGGCAGTGCTCGCCCATGTGGCGCAGCGCCTGGATCAGCGAGGTGTAGTGCGACACCGAGCCCGACAGGCCGATGCAGCTGTGGCCGACGGTGTAGACCTTCTGCGACAGGTTGTAGGTGTGCGGCAGCCGGGTGTCGCCCTGGGTGAGCAGGGTGTCGGCGCCAATCACGATGTGTTGCGGGGTGCGAACGGCGACCACGGTGGTCATGGGGTGTGCTCCGGGGGCCTTTCGCCCCATTTTTCAAGGTATACAGGGTAGGTGCGGCACCAGGAGGGGCTGTCGAAATCGCCAGCGCTGAGGTGGGTGACGGCGATTGGCCAGACCCCGGGGCGCAGGCCGGCCTGTTCGGCGCGGCGGCAGAAGTCGAGGTCGTAGAAGTCGAAGGCCAGGGCGGGGTCGAAGCGCAGCGGGTGGTCCAGCAGCGTCTGCATGCGCATGGCCAGCAGCAAGCCGTCGAGCAGTTGCGCCGGTCCGCGCGTGGCGCCGAAGTGGCTGACCTTGCGCATCTTGCGGCCCCGGCCTGTGCGACCGGTGGTGTCGTGCCCCACGCAGCCGAGCAGGCGTTCACGGTGTTCCCATTGGCCCACACGGCGCGGAAACGGCCAGGCTGGCTGGCCCGGTTCGCGCTGGCGGCTACCGGCCAGCCCGACCAGGTCGAACTGCTGCAGCGCCTCTTCCAGACGGGCACCGATGAAGTGATCTTCAATCACCACATCGTCATGGACGAAAACCACGATGTGGTCGGCAAAAGCCGGGTCGATGGCGGCGTTGTAGACCTCAGCCAGCGCCTGACGGTTGCTGCAGGCTGCACGCACCCGCAAAGGCACGCCCATCGCACGCAGGCGGTGTACCGAGCGTCCCAGTGCGGTGTGGGTGTAGAAGCGTTGCGGCGCAGCGCGGCTGGCAGTCACAAGAAGCAGCGGCGCATGGCTGGGCGGGGCTGCATCCACAAGCGCTTGCCCGGCCACGGACATGGCCATGCGGCCACGAGCGTCATGCACCAGATCCGCACCTGTGCGGTCTGCGAGATCCGACTTGAGAACGTGCGAGGCCATCTGCACGCGCAAGACCTCTCGCCCGTCCTTCGATGCCACCAGAGTGGACAGGCCTTGCGCTTGCCATTCCTGCACACGGTCTGCCAGCAGAAAGTCGTGCAGCGCCAAGTCGTCTGCCATCCAGACGAGCGCTGACAGCTCTCCAGCCATCAATGCGCGCAAGCCCTGCGCCCAATGCGCTTGAGGCCTTCCCTGACCGGCATGGCCTGCGACGACCCACTGCAAACGCCGGTCTTGCGACAGTGCATAGCGGCAGCGGCCCGCGGCTGTCTGAGCATCGCCCGCTGATGCGGCAATGCTGCAAAGCAGGCGGACAGGACGGGACAAGCCAAGAGAATCGCGAACGCTGTTTGTCATGCCGAGGTATTTCGAACCAAGCCGAAATTATGACGTCAGACCTCATGCAAGGTGTCGTTTGTCTCGACAATCAGGACCAAGAAACCAGCCATGTCCATGCGCAGGTACGTCAGGAGCCTGACAAGACCTGCGCTGCGGCCCGCCTGAACCAGGCCCGTTCAACCCATGGCAGCTTGACTTCCGAGAAGGTCTTGACTGCGCACTCAAAACCGCTCGTGCGGGGCCAGATAGCGCCACTGCCCGGCCGGCAGCTGCCCCAGTGTCACGCGGCCCATGCGGATGCGCTTGAGGCCGACCACCTTGAGGCCGACCTGTTCGCACATGCGGCGGATCTGGCGCTTTTTGCCTTCCTTGAGCACGAAGCGCAGCTGCTCGGGGTTTTGCCAGTCCACCTGCGCGGGCCTGAGCGCCTTGCCGTCCAGGCTCAGGCCGTGGCGCAGGCGGGCCAGCTGTTCGCGCGGGAACACGGCCTGCACATCCTGGCTGATTTCGCCCTGCGGGCCCTGCCAGACCACACGCACCAGGTATTCCTTTTCGATGTCGGAGTCTTCGCCGATCAGCTGGCGGGCCACGCGACCGTCCTGCGTGAGCACGAGCAGACCGACCGAGTCGATGTCCAGCCGGCCCGCGGGCGCCAGGCCGCGCAACTGCTGGGGCGTGAAGCGCGTGCGCGAAGGGTCCCCCTTCCAGTGGTTGCGCGCCTGGATGAGCGTCACGGCGGGCTGGTGGCCGTCTTCGGCCTGTCCGCTCACATAGCCCATGGGCTTGTGCAGCAGGATGGTGACCTGTTGCTGCTGTTTCTGTTCAGCCGCCTTGTCCACCGTGATGCGGTCGGCCGGTGTGACCTGCATGCCCATGCCGGCCACTTGCCCGTTCACGCGCACCCAGCCCTGTTCGATCCAGGCGTCGGCCTCGCGGCGTGAGCACAGGCCCAGCTCGGCCATGCGCTTGTTCAGGCGCGAAGTGGCCGGTCCGGCGCTTGGCGACGACAAGGCTTCCTCGCGGGGAACACGGCGAACAGACAGGGTCTTGGGGGAGGGATTGGGCATGCGAGATTGGGGAAAAAGTTCAGCGATTGTCGCCGCTTTGCTCGAACAGCGAGCGGCGCAAACCCTCCATGTCGAGGATGCGCAGACCGCCGTATTCGATCTGGATGAGCTGCTGCTGCTCCAGCCGACGCAGGGCCTCGTTGACCCGCTGACGCGAGAGCCCCGCCAGATAGGCCAGCTCCTGTTGGGTGATGCGCAGCACCTCGCCCACGCCCGGGAACAGCACCGGGTTGAACAGCGCCGCCAAGTGCCGCGCCACTTTGATCTCGGGGTTGGTCAGGCGATCGATTTCGCGCGCCGCGATGAACTGGCCCAGCCGCTCGTTGAGCTGGTTCATGATGAAACGGTTGAAGCCCAGCGAATGGTCGATCAGCCAGTGGAAAGTGTCGACCGGCAACCCGGCCACCACACTGGGGCGCAGGGGCTGGATGTTGTAGCGGTAGCTCTCGCGCTTGAGCACCGTACCCTCGCCGAACCAGCCCCCGGGCGGCACACCGGTGAAGGTCATGGTCTGGCCGCTTTCGTTGTCGCTGCTCATCTTGAGCAGACCCGAGACGACGCCAAACCAGTAAGTCACCGGACGGCCGATGCGACAGACGTAATCGCCAGGCTGGGGATCGGACACCACGATGCGCGGCACCACCTCGGCACGCTCGATGTCACTGAGCAATTGCAGCCAGGGGATGTGTGCCAGCTCATCGCGGGTCGCCGAGCGGCGACGCTGGAAAACCGAGGGAGAAAGCGTGCTCATGGGTTTGTCAGCCAGGGGTCAGTCGTGCTAGGGGTCTTCCCTGAATTGTCGTCGTAACGACAACTTGGCGTCAAACCCGGTCCTAGCATCGTCGCAGATTTGACAAGCTTTCCACGGAAAGTCATTTTGGAGACTGCTGAAGTGACACAAACCACTTTCCCCCAACTGCTGCTGCAACACGCCAAGCAGCGCCCTCAGGCCCCGGCCCTGCGCGAGAAGGAATACGGCATCTGGCAAACCATGTCCTGGTCCGATCTGGCCCGACTGGTCGAGCAAGTGGCCTGCGGTCTGCACCAGGCCGGTCTGCACCGCGGTGAGCACCTGATCGTGGTGGGCGCCAACCGACCACGCCTGTACGCCACCATGCTGGCGGCGCAGTCGCTCGGTGCGATCCCGATCCCGCTGTACCAGGACGCCGTGGCTGCCGAATGCGTGTTCCCGATCAACAACGCCGAAGTGCGCTTTGCCGTGGTCGAGGACCAGGAGCAGGTGGACAAGATGCTGGAGGTGCGCGAGCAAAGCCCCCAGCTGCAGCACATCTTCTACGACGACCCCCGCGGCCTGCGCAACTACACCGAAGACGGCCTGGGTTCGCTGGACGAGCTGATCGCCGCCGGCCAGGTGTTTGCACAGCAGCACCCGCAGTTTTTCCACACCGAAGCCGAGCAAGCCGTGGCCGACGATGTGGCGGCCATGTTCTTCACCTCGGGTACCACGGGCAACCCCAAGGGCGTAGTGCACACCCACCGCTCCCTGATCGACCGCGCCCAGGCTGGCGCCGAGTTCGACAAGCTCACCGACAAGGAAGACGTGCTGGCCTACATGCCGCTGGCCTGGATCGGCCAGAACATCTTCAGCTACGCCCAGTGGCTGGTCTGTGGCTATGTGGTCAACTGCCCCGAGTCAGGTGCTACCGTGGGCATCGACCTCAAGGAAATCGGCCCCACTTACTACTTCGCACCGCCCCGCGTGTTCGAAGGCATGCTCACCAGCGTCATGATCCGCATGGAAGACGCCGGCAGCTTCAAGCGCAAGATGTTCCACCACTTCATGGATGTGGCCAAGCGCGTGGGCCCCGCGCTGATGGACGGCAAGCCGGTCGGCCTGCTCGACCGCCTGAGCTACCAGCTCGGCGACTGGATGGTCTACGGCCCGCTGCGCAACAACCTGGGCTTTTCGCGGGTGCGCGTGGCCTACACCGCAGGAGAGGCCATTGGCCCCGACCTGTTCACTTTCTACCGTTCGATCGGCATCAACATCAAGCAGCTCTACGGTTCCACCGAGACCGCCGTGTTCGTCTGCCTGCAGCCTGACCACGAAGCACGTGCCGACACCGTGGGCGTGCCCTGCAAGGGCGTGGAGATCAAGCTGGCCGACAACGGCGAGATCCTGGTCAAGTCACCTGGCTTGCTCAAGGAGTACTACAAGAACGCCAAAGCCACCGAGGAAGTGCTGACGCAGGATGGCTGGTACCACACCAGCGATGCCGGCTTCATCGACAGCCACGGGCATCTGAAAATCATCGACCGCGTCAAGGACGTGGGCCGCATCAAGGGCGGCGCCAACGACGGCGCCATGTTCGCGCCCAAGTACGTGGAGAACAAGCTCAAGTTCTTTCCGCACATCAAGGAAGTCGTGGCCTACGGCGACGGCCGCGAAAAAGTGTGCGTGATGATCAACATCGACTTTGATGCCGTGGGCAACTGGGCCGAGCGCCGCAACCTGCCCTACGCCGGCTACACCGACCTGGCCGCCAAGCCCGAGGTGTACGAACTCATCAAAGACTGCGTGGAAAAGGTCAACGCCGACCTGGCCGAAGACGCCATGCTGGCCGGCAGCCAGGTCAGCCGCTTCCTGGTGCTGCACAAGGAACTGGATGCCGACGACGGCGAACTCACCCGCACGAACAAGGTGCGCCGTGGTTTCATCGCCGAGAAGTACCAGCCCCTCATCGACGGCCTGTACGGCGGAAAGTCCGAGCAGTTCATTGAAACCGTGGTCAAGTTCGAAGACGGCCGCACCGGCAGCGTGAGCGCCACGCTCAAGATCTTCGACGCCAAAACATTCACCCCTGTGAAGGCAGCAGCATGAGCAAGGTCATTGGCGACGTCATCCTGGACGTCAAGAACATCAGCCTGCGGTTCGGCGGCGTGAAAGCGCTGACCGACATCTCTTTCAATGTGAAAGAGCACGAGATCCGCTCCATCATCGGCCCCAACGGCGCCGGCAAGAGCTCCATGCTCAACTGCATCAACGGGGTCTACACCCCGTCCGAGGGCTCGATCACTTTCCGTGGTCAGACCTTCGACCACATGAACAGCCGCCAGGTGGCCGAAATGGGCATCGCCCGCACCTTCCAGAACCTGGCGCTGTTCAAGGGCATGAGCGTGATCGACAACATCATGTCGGGCCGTAACCTCAAGATCAAAAGCAACTTGCTGCTGCAGGCGCTGCGCATCGGTCCCGCCCAGCGTGAAGAGGAAGCCCACCGCGAGAAGGTCGAGCACATCATCGACTTCCTCGAGATCCAGGCCTTCCGCAAGACGCCGGTGGGCCAACTGCCCTACGGCCTGCAAAAGCGGGTCGACCTTGGCCGGGCCCTGGCGATGGAGCCGCAGGTGCTGCTGCTCGACGAGCCGATGGCCGGCATGAACCTCGAAGAAAAGCAGGACATGTGCCGCTTCATCCTCGACGTGAACGACGAATTCGGCACGACGATTGTGCTGATCGAGCACGACATGGGCGTGGTGATGGACATCTCGGACCGCGTCGTGGTGCTGGACTACGGCAAAAAAATCGGCGACGGCGAACCCGAAGAAGTGCGCAACAACGAAGACGTGATCCGGGCTTACCTGGGCACCTCCCACTGACCGCACGAAAGAGGACAAACAAATGGCATTCTTTCTTGAGACTCTGTTTGGCGGCCTGATGGCCGGCATGCTGTATTCGCTGGTGGCCCTCGGCTTTGTGCTGATCTTCAAGGCCTCGGGCGTGTTCAATTTTGCGCAAGGCGCGATGGTGCTGGTTGCAGCGTTGTCGATGGCGCGTTTTTCCGAGTGGATTCCGCAATGGATCGGCATCGAGAGCAAGGTGCTGGCCAATGTGCTGGCCTTTGCGGTCTCGGTGGTCTTCATGTTCCTGCTGGCCTGGGTGATCGAGCGCCTGGTGCTGCGCCACCTGGTCAACCAGGAAGGCGTGACCCTGCTGATGGCCACCCTGGGCATCACCTACTTCATCGACGGCTTCGGCCAGACCCTGTTTGGCAGCGACATCTACAAGATCGACGTGGGCATGCCCAAAGACCCGGTCTTTGTGCTCGACGGCATCTTTGAAGGTGGCGTGCTGATCAACCAGGAGGACGTGGTGGCCGCCTTGATCGCCGCCGTGCTGGTGGCCGCGCTGTCGGTGTTTTTCCAGAAAACCGGCACCGGTCGCGCCCTGCGCGCCGTGGCCGACGACCACCAGGCTGCCCAGTCGATCGGCATCCCGCTCAACCGCATCTGGGTCATCGTCTGGTGCGTGGCGGGCATCACCGCGCTGGTGGCCGGCATCATCTGGGGCTCCAAGCTGGGCGTGCAGTTCTCGCTGACCACCGTGGCCCTGCGCGCCTTGCCCGTGATCATTTTGGGCGGCCTGACTTCGGTGCCCGGCGCCATCATCGGCGGTCTGATCATCGGCGTGGGTGAAAAGCTCTCCGAGGTCTACCTCGGCCCCCTGGTGGGCGGCGGCATCGAAATCTGGTTTGCCTACATGCTCGCGCTGGTGTTCCTGCTGTTCCGTCCGCAGGGCCTCTTTGGCGAGAAAATCATTGACCGCGTGTAAGGAGTCATCGACATGTTCTACAGAGAAAACGGTCAGTTCAAGACCTCTTACCGCGCCGACCAGCAGATCTTTCCGATCACGCAGGACCGCTTGGCCATCCTGGCCATCGTGGCGATAGCCGCCCTGGTGGTGCCTTTCATGGTGGACGAATACATGTTCCGCGCCATCCTGATCCCTTTCCTGATCCTGTCGCTGGCGGCCCTGGGGGTGAACATCCTGGTGGGCTACTGCGGCCAGATCTCACTGGGGTCGGGCGCCTTCATGGCGGTGGGCGCTTACATGGCCTACAACACCTACATCCGCTTCGAAGGCATGCCGCTGATCGTGGCGCTGCTGTCGGGCGGCTTCTTTGCCACGCTGGTGGGCATGTTCTTCGGTATTCCCAGTCTGCGCGTCAAGGGCCTGTACCTGGCGGTGGCCACACTGGCGGCGCAGTTCTTCTGCGACTGGGCCTTCCTGCGGGTGGGCTGGTTCACCAACAACAACGCCTCCGGCTCGGTCTCGGTCTCGAATCTGTCCGTGCTGGGCTGGACCATTGACACCCCGATGGACAAGTACTGGTTCTGTCTGGGCTTTCTGGTCGTGTTTGGCCTGCTGGCCAAAAATCTGGTGCGCAGCGCCATTGGCCGCGAGTGGATGGCGATTCGCGACATGGACGTGGCCGCCGCCGTGATCGGCATCCGCCCCATGTACGCCAAACTCAGCGCCTTTGCGGTCAGCTCCTTCATCGTCGGCGTGGCCGGTGCGCTGTGGGGCTTTGTGCACCTGGGTTCGTGGGAACCGGCTGCTTTCTCCATCGACCGGTCCTTCCAGCTGCTGTTCATGGTCATCATCGGCGGCATGGGTTCCATCATGGGCAGCTTCTTTGGCGCCGCCTTCATCGTGGTCTTGCCCATCTTTTTGAACCAGTTCCTGCCAGCACTGGGCGCACTGTTCGGTGTGGAAATCTCCACCGCCACCGTCTCGCACGCTGAATACATGATCTTCGGCGCCCTGATCGTGTGGTTCCTGATCGTGGAGCCTCACGGTCTGGCCAAACTCTGGTCCATTGCCAAACAAAAGCTGCGCCTGTGGCCCTTCCCTCACTGATTGCATTGATTTTTCCCGCGCTTCCAACCAACCCTAGGAGACAACCATGAAGCTTCGTCAACTCGCTCTTGCCACTGCAGTGGCTGCTGCTGGCCTGTCCAGCGCTCTGGTGCCTACCCTGGCCTCGGCCCAGGCCAAAGAGCAATTTTTCCCGGTGCTGGTGTACCGCACCGGCGCCTACGCCCCCAACGGCGTCCCCTTTGCCAACGGCTATGTGGACTACCTCAAGCTGGTCAATGCCCGCGGTGGCATCAACGGCGTGAAAGTCAGTTTTGAAGAGTGCGAAACCGGTTATGCCACCGACCGCGGTGTGGAATGCTACGAACGCCTCAAGGGCAAAGGCGCCACCGTGTTCCAGCCCCTGTCCACCGGCATCACCTTCGCCCTGACTGAAAAAGCCCCTGGCGACAAAATCCCGCTGATCACCGCCGGTTATGGCCGCAGCGAGTCACAAGACGGCGGCGTGTTCAAGTGGAACTTCCCGATCGCGGGCACCTACTGGGTAGCGGGCGACATCATCGTGCAGGACATCGCCAAGAAGCTCGGCGGCGCCGACAAGCTCAAAGGCAAACACATTGCGCTGGTCTACCACGACAGCCCCTTCGGCAAAGAAGCCATCCCCATTTTGCAAGAGCGTGCCAACATGCACGGCTTCAAGCTGAGTCTGCTGCCCGTCACCCACCCCGGCGTAGAGCAAAAGTCGACCTGGTTGCAAATCCGCCGCGACCGTCCCGACTATGTCATCAACTGGGGCTGGGGCGTGATGAACTCCACCCTGCTCAAGGAAGCCCAGGCAACGGGCTATCCGCGTGACAAGATCTACGGCGTGTGGTGGGCCGGTGCCGAACCCGATGCCAAAGACGTTGGCGAAGGCGCCAAGGGCTACAACGCCATCACCATGCAGCACGGTGCCGAACCAAACGCCGATTTCGTCAAGGAAATCCTGAGCAAGGTCCATGGCAAAGGCCAGGGCACCGGTCCCAAAGACGAAGTGGGTCAAGTGCTGTACGTGCGCGGCGCCATGAGCGCCATGTTTGCCGTCGAAGGCGTGCGCGCTGCACAAGAGCGCTTTGGCAAGGGCAAGATCATGACTGGCGAACAAGCACGCTGGGGTTATGAGAACCTGAACCTGACCCAGGCCAAATTGGACGCGCTGGGCTTCAAGGGCGTGATGCGTCCCGTCTCCACCAGCTGCCAAGACCACATGGGCGCCAACTGGGGCCGCATCCACACCTGGAACGGCAGCAAGTGGGAGTTCTCCAGCGACTGGTACCAGGCCGACGAGATGATCATCAAACCGATGGTCAAGACCGCCGCCGACAAGTACGCCGCAGAGAAGAAGCTGACACGCCGCACCCCGGCTGACTGCCAATCCTGATCGCGGTGCGATCAGGTTGGCAGTTCCTGCCGATCTGTTGCACCCTCCCCATCCCCTCCCGCCAAGCGGGAGGGGCAGCGGCCCTCGCGGGCCGCCAACTGAAAGGGCCGCGCGCGGGTCTTTCAGTTGGTACAAAAGGACATACACCACCATGGACACGAAAAACATCGTTCTCAACGTCAACGGCATCGAGGTCATCTACAACCACGTGATCCTCGTGCTCAAGGGTGTGTCGCTGCAAGTGCCTGAGCAGGGCATCGTCGCCATCCTGGGCGGCAACGGCGCGGGCAAAACCACCACACTGCGCGCGATCTCCAACCTGCTCAAGGGCGAACGCGGAGAAGTCACCAAAGGCTCCATCGAACTGCGCGGCGAACGCATCGAAAACATGTCCCCCGCCGACCTGGTGGGCCGTGGCGTGGTGCAGGTCATGGAAGGCCGTCACTGCTTTGCCCACCTGACCATCGAAGAAAACCTGATGACCGGCAGCTACACCCGCACCGACAAGGGCGAGATCGCCGCCAACCTGGAGAAGGTCTACAACTACTTCCCGCGCCTGAAAACCCGCCGCAGCTCGCAGGCAGCCTACACCTCCGGCGGTGAGCAGCAAATGTGCGCGATTGGCCGAGCCCTCATGTCCAACCCCAACATGGTGCTGCTCGACGAACCCTCAATGGGTCTGGCTCCGCAGATCGTGGAAGAAGTGTTCGAGATCGTCAAAGACCTCAACACCAAGGAAAAGGTCACCTTCCTGATCGCCGAGCAGAACACCAACATGGCGCTCAAGTACGCCGACTACGGCTACATCATGGAAAGTGGCCGCATCGTGATGGACGGTGAAGCCGAGTACCTGCGCACCAACGAAGACGTCAAAGAGTTTTACCTGGGCGTGGGCGGTGGCGAGCGCAAGAGCTTCAAGGACGTCAAGAGCTACAAGCGCCGTAAGCGTTGGTTGGCCTGACCCCCTCAATGCGGTTGCGCCGCTTCCCCCTCCAGGGGGCCGCGCAGCGTTGACTTTCCCTCCGGCAGACACCTTCTTTCAGCTGAATCCCCACACACCATGAGCCAGCACCACGACGCCCTGGAAACCCGCAGCCCGCAGCAGCGCGAAGCCGACTTGATGGCGGCACTGCCCCAGCAGATTGCGCATGCGCAAAACAACAGCGCGGCGTTTGCCGAGATTCTGAGCGGTGTGAATGCGGCCAGCATCACCAGCCGCGCGGCATTGGCCAAGCTGCCGGTCACACGCAAATACGAATTGCTGGAACGCCAGCAAGCCCAGCGTGCCAAAGATCCTTTCGGAGGCTTTGGCACGATTGGCTGGAAGGGCATGTTGCGCACGGATCAGCAAAAAGGTGCGCGCCGCGTTTACCAGTCACCCGGTCCCATCTACGAACCCGAGGGCCACGCTCCCGACTACTGGCGCGCCGCACGCGCCATGGCGGCCGCTGGCTTTGAGGCCGGAGACCTGGTGCACAACTGCTTCAGTTACCACCTCACGCCGGGGGCCTGGATCATGGAAAGTGGTGCGCTGGCGCTGGGCTGTACCGTCATCCCCGGCGGCGTGGGCAACACCGAGCAGCAACTGGCGGCCATCGCCGACCTGCGCCCCAACGCCTACGCAGGCACGCCCAGCTTCCTCAAGATCCTGATGGAGAAGGCCACCGAAGCCGGTCAAAAACTCTCCATTACCAAAGCCATGGTCTCGGGCGAGGCCTGCCCGCCCTCGCTGCGCGACTGGTTTAGCCAGCAAGGTGTGACCGCCTACCAGTGCTATGCCACCGCTGATGTGGGTCTGATCGCCTATGAAACTGCAAGCCGCGAGGGTCTGGTGCTGGACGAGGGCGTGATCGCCGAGATCGTGCGCCCCGGCACCGGTGACCCGGTGGCGGAAGGCGAAGTGGGCGAGGTGGTGGTCACCGTCCTCAACCCAGACTACCCGCTGATCCGATTTGGCACCGGCGACCTCTCGGCCGTGTTGCCGGGCGCTTGCCCCACCGGCCGCACCAACACCCGTATCAAGGGCTGGATGGGCCGTGCCGACCAGACCACCAAGGTGCGCGGCATGTTCGTGCACCCGGGCCAAATCGCTGAAGTTGTCAGACGCTTTCCCGAAGTCACCAGGGCCCGTCTGGTCGTGACCGGCGAGATGGCCAACGACCAGATGGACCTGCGCATCGAGACCACTGCACCGTCTGAAGCCTTGCAGCTCAAGGTGGCCGAAGCCCTGCGCGACGTGACCAAACTGCGCGGCAACGTGCAGTGCGTGGCCCCTGGCAGCCTTCCCAACGATGGCAAGGTGATCGAGGACGCCCGCAGCTACAAGTAAGTCCACCGGCTTTGAGGGGCGTCAACCCTTGGCCACAAGGGTTTGCCGCTAGGTGATTTCCGCGATTGAAGTGCTGCTTTTGCCGTTTACACTCCAAAGGTTTTAGAACCTCTGGAGTATGCAGATGAAACATGCATTGACGCTGATCGCACTGGCTGCTGGTTTGACCGTGGCGGCACAGGCCCAAACTTTCCCGGGCAGCAAACCCGTCACTTTTGTGGTGCCGTTTGCCGCTGGCGGCCCCACCGACCGCGTGGCCCGCGACCTGGCCGAAGCCATGCGCAAAGCCGTTCCGGGTGGCAATTTCGTGGTCGAGAACACGGCCGGCGCCGGTGGCACCATCGCAGCCACCAAGGTGGCCAAAGCCAACCCCGATGGCCACACCCTGATGGTTTGGCACATTGGCATGGCCGCCACCCCAGCCCTTTACCGTAAGCTCGGTTACAAGGCCCTCGAAGACTTCGAGTACCTGGGCATGATCAACGATGTGCCCATGACGCTGGTGGGCAAGCCCCAGTTGCAAGCCAACACCTACCGCGACTTTGAAAACCACATCCGTGCCAATGCAGGCAAGCTCAACATTGCGCATGCAGGCCTGGGTTCCGCTTCGCACATCTGCGGCCTGCTGTGGCAGTCCACCCTGCAGACCAAGGACGCGATGACCACCATTCCCTTTGGCGGCACCGCCCCGGCCATGACCGCCCTGATGGGCGGCCAGGTGGACGTGATGTGCGACCAAACCACCAACACCACCGCCCAGATCGAATCGGGCCGCATCAAGGCTTTTGCCGTGACCACGGCCAAACCCCTGTCCAACCACCCCGTCCTCAAGCACTACCCCTCGCTGCAGGAAATGGGCCTCAAGAACTTCAACCTGACGATTTGGCATGGCCTTTACGCCCCCAAAGGCACCCCGGCTGAAGTGATCAAGGTCCTCAACGACGGCTTGAAGAAAGCGCTGAAAGACCCCGAGTTCATCAAGAAGCAGGAAGGCCTGGGCGCCATCGTGGTCAACGACAAACGCGTGGAACCAGCCGAACACAAAAAGTTTGTGGCAGCCGAAATGGCCAAGATCAAGGCCGCTGTGGACGCTGCTGGCAAATACGCCGACTGAGCGCCACACCGCTTTCACCAAGGCCGCCCTGTGCGGCCTTTTTGTTTTGCGGGCACCCTTGCGCCCTTGCCTGCAGGAGCCAGCCCTGCTGGTGATCGGCACTTGAATCGCTTGCAAGGCAAGCTCCTACAATAAAACCACTCCGAGGAGCCCCCACCCATGACCAGCCCCCACATTGACCTCAGCCACCAGTGGCTGCCCTTCACGCCCAACCGCCACTTTCAGAAAGACCCGCGCGTTTTTGTGGCCGCAGACGGCATGCACTTCACCACCCACGACGGTCGCCAGGTGCTGGACGGCATCTCCAGCCTGTGGTGCGTGGGCGCAGGCCACAACCGCAAGCCCATCAACGAGGCCATCAAGCGCCAGCTCGACACTCTGGACTACGCCACCGCTTTTCAGGCCAGCAACGACCAGGCCTTTAAAGCTGCGCACATGATTGCCGAGATGGCGCCGGGCGATTTGAACAAGGTGCTGTTCTGCAACTCCGGCTCCGAAGCCGCAGACACCGCGCTCAAGGTCGCACTGGCCTACCACCGTGCCCGTGGCGAAGGCCACCGCAACGTCTTCATCGGCCGCGAAAAGGGCTACCACGGGGTCAACTTTGGTGGCATGAGCGTGGGCGGCCTGCCCGCCAACCGCAAGGTCTACGGCGCGCAACTGCTGCCGCGCGTGGACCACATGCGCTTCATCCACGATCCGGTGAACCACGCGTATATCCACCACCAGGAACCGGTTTGGCAAGAGGACCCGCTCATCGAGCTGGAAACCCGCATCCTGGCCCTGCACGACCCCAGCAATGTGGCCGCCATCATCGTCGAACCGGTGGCAGGCAGTGCGGGCTGGTACATCCCGCCCAAGGGCTACCTGCAGCGCCTGCGCCAGATCTGCGACAAGCACGGCATCCTGCTGATCTTTGACGAGGTCATCACCGGCTTTGGCCGCATGGGCACGAACTTTGGCGCCGACTTTTACGGCGTGGTGCCCGACATGCTCAACTTTGCCAAGGCGGTCACCAACGGCGTGATCCCACTGGGCGGCGTGGTCTGCCGCGACTTCATCTACGACGCCATGATGAACGCCGGCGGCGCCGAACACGCCATCGAGTTCTTCCACGGCTACACCTACTCGGGCCACCCTGTGGCCTGCGCCGCCGCCGTGGCCACACTGCAGCTCATGAAGGACGAAGACCTGTTCAAACGCGCGGGCACGCAAGGCCGCGTGCTGGGCGACGCCATGCACAGCGCCCTCAAGGGACTGCCCACGGTCGTGGGTGTGCGCACCTTGGGCCTGGCGGGCGCCGTGGAACTGGCCCCTGCGGCCGCCGGCCCGGGCAAGCGGGCCTACGACATCATGCTCGACTGCTTCCACCGCGGCGTGTGGCTGCGCGCGGCCGGTGACAACATCGTGATCTGCCCGCCCTACATCGTGGAGAATGCGCAGATCGATCAGATGGTGCAAACCCTGGCCGACAGCATCCGTCGCCACGCCTGACACGTCAACAACCCCAACCCTTCTGCCCGGGCCTGTCCCGGGCAAATTTTTGGCTCAGATGAACACCCCCGTCCTGTGGCGCACCGGCCTGACCTTGCTGGGCGCCCTGCTGGCTGCCGAACTGTGTGTGGCCCTGCACACCCCCATTCCGTGGATGCTCGGCCCCTTGCTGGCCACCGCACTGGCGTCCATGGCGGGCTTGCCCACCCACAGCTCAGGCGCCCTGCGCAATGCCGGGCAGTGGGCCATTGGTTGTGCGCTGGGTTTTTATTTCACGCCCCAAGTGGGCGCGCTGGTGCTGAACCTGTGGTGGGCGATTGTGCTGAGCACCGTCTGGGCTCTGGGCCTGGGCTGGGGGTTTGGGCTGTGGCTGCAGCGCCGCCATCGGGGCGACCTGGGCCACCTGGACGCGCACCGCCTGCGCGCCACCAGCTACTTTGCCGGGGCCATTGGCGGCGCCTCCGAAATGACGCTGCTGGCCGAGCGCGTGGGTGCCCGCACCGACCTGGTGGCGGCTGCGCACAGCATGCGCCTGGTGCTGGTGGTGATTTCGGTGCCCTTTGCCATGCAGTGGGCGCAAAGCCACTGGGGCCTGCAGGTGGACCCCAGCTTGCGCAGCGTCACGCGCGAGGTGCATTGGCCGGGCCTGCTGCAACTGTCCGCCCTGAGCCTGCTGGGCGTTTGGGCCATGGTCAAGCTGCGCCGCGCCAACCCCTGGTTCATGGGGGCTCTGCTCAGTGTCATGTTCTTGACCTTGGCCGGCACACAATGGTCGGCCATTCCGGCACCCCTGTCGAACGCGGCCCAGCTGTGCATTGGCGTGAGCCTGGGCGTGCGCTTTCAAAAAGAGTTTTTGCACACCGCGCCGCGCTGGCTGGTGTCGGTGGCTGTGGGCACGCTGGGCATGCTGGTGGTTTCGGCCCTGTTTGGCTGGGCCATGGCGCTGCTGGTGGGCCAGCACCCGGCCACCCTGATTTTGGGCACCTCGCCCGGCGGCATTGCCGAAATGGCGATCACCGCCAAGGTGCTGCAACTGGGGGTACCGGTGGTGACGGCGTTTCAGGTATGTCGCCTGGTGGCTGTGCTGATTTTGGTGGCGCCGCTGTTTGGCTGGCTGGAAAGAAAAGGGCACCTGGCCTGAATCCAGGCCAGATGCCCTTCATGGCCAACGCAGACGTTCAGTGAACGACCACTGGCTGCTGGGCCAGGCCGGTGTAGCTTTCCAGTGTGTCTTCGACTTCTTCCTGGGTGGGGCTGTGCTGTTGCCAGGCCTGCAACTGTTGCTGGAACAGTTCGGCCCAGGAGCCGTCCAGATACACCTCTTTGCCCGAGCGTTTGTCCACGATCTCGAAACCGTGGCGCTCCAGCACAGGACGGGCAGGCTTGGCCTGACCTTCGGTCACCTCGTTGGCCAGCAGATGCATCACCGCAAAGTCGTCAGATTCGTACAGCAGGTTCATGGCTTCAACTCCTCTCCTCGATGACCCCATGTGCTTGCAGTATGCCTGTTTTCAAGGCTTTTTTTCGACGCCACCTTCATTGTTGGCCAGCGGCAGGGGAGGCAAAGGGTCCGCACCTCGCAGCACCAGGTCGATGTAGCTGCCACTGGCCTGCGTGATGCGGATGCGCACCGGCAGCCAAGCCTGCGACTGCGCCACCCAAAATTCCAGGCGGGTGTCGTACCGGTGGCGTGGCTGGGCCAGCCATTTGAGGGTGCGTGTGATTTGGCCATCCACCGTCTGCGGCTCGGCCCCTTCAAGCACGAGCGCCCAGGGCAAAGCTTCGCGCACGGTGGCGGTTTGCACCTGCAGCTGCGTGCCAGGCACAAAGCGCTCGGGCTCGCCCGCCATGGCCGCGGCCAGCTGCACATACAGGCTCACCTGGTCTTGCGCGCCCGGCTGCAGGGGCGCGGGCTGGCTGTTGCTGCTGAAGACAATGCGCTGCTGCTCACGGTCAAAGTGCGCTGCCCGCTCGTTGCGCCAACTGTCCGAAAAGCGCCGTGGCGCCAGGCCTGTGGCGTCAATCTGCCCCGCGCTGCGCCAGTGCCGGTTGCCCAGCAAAAATGCCCTGACGGACAAGACAAGCTCATAGTCAGTGTCGTTGTGCTGCCAGCGCAGTTCTCCGCTGGCGTGGTAGTTCAGCCCCTTGTCCATGCCGGTGAGCTGGTAGCTGAGCAGGCGCGATGGCGGCAGCGCGCCCAGCGAGATCAGGGGCAGTGAGTTCTGGGGCTGTGCAGCCACGGCTTCTGGCTTCGGCAGGTCCCCAGCGGACAAGAGTGGGTCAGGCTCGGGGGCTACAGCCTGCGCAAGCGGTACCGACTCAGGCTGCGGCGCCAACGGGGCGGCGGCCACCGGCTCGGACGCTGCGCTGTCGAGCATGGGGGCGGTTTCGGGCACGACCTCGACCGCCTCGGACCGCTGTACAGCAGGCGCAGGCCGAGGCCGCGCTCGCGCGCGCGTCGTGGGTCGTGCGCGCGAGGCCGGAGCCTGCTGCGCGTCGGACACCGGTGAAAGCACGCGCAACTGCACCCGCGCCGTCGGCGCGGGGGCTGACAAATGCAGGGACAGCGGCGAAGCCGAGCCCAGCAGCACCAAACTGTGGGCCAGCAGCACGCCTGCCCCCAGCCCCAGCAGCACGCGCAGCGAAGGGCCTGCCGAACCAGGCCGCCTCATGCCAGGGTCTTCAGGCCGCAGCACCGCTCCAACCCAGGTCGACCGACAACTGGCGCGTCATGCGCAGCAGGGTGGTGGCCAGGGCGCCCGTCCACGCCACATCGAAGGTGGCCGACGAGCCCAGCGAGACCACGCCCAGGGCCAGGTGGCCATCGGCGTCGAACACCGGTGCGCAAAAGCCCGAGATACCGGGCAGCAGCACGTTGTGGACGCGGCCCAGCCCGTGCGCTTGTGTCTCTGCAATCAGGGCCTGGAGCTCTTTGGCGTTGGTGGGCACATCGTGGCGGCCGGTGTCACGGGCCAGGGCGATCTCGCGTTCCACCAGCACCTTGGCCTGGTCCGAACCCACGCCATGGCCCAAGAAAGCCGCAAAACAGCGGCCGGTGGCCGACGAGAGCATGGGCATCACATCGCCCAGGCGCAGGTTGACCGGCACCGCCTGCGGCGACTCCTGCCAATGCACCAGCGTGGGGCCGTGGTTGCCCCAGACGGCCAGCGCCAGCGTCTGGCCGGTCTGCTCACCCAGGGCGGGCAGGCGCTCACGCGCCATCTTGACCGCGTCCAGCCGCGACAGCGTGGCCAGGCCCAGGCGCAGGGTGGCAGGGCCCAGTTCGTAACGGGTGGTGGCGCCGTCCTGCACCACCAGGCCCAGGCGCTGGAAGCTCACCAGGTAGCGGTGCGCCTTGGCTGCACTCATGTCGGCCTGAGCCGCCAGGTCGCGCAGCATGAGGGGGCCGGGGGCCTGGGCCAGCACCTCGAGCAGAGCAAACCCCACCTCGACGGACTGGATGCCGGCGCGCGCCTTGTCGGCGCTGGCCTCTTCAGCAAAGGGTGTGCTTGGGGGCGTGCGTTGAATGGCCATATGGTCTAGAATGACGTTTCGTTTAGTTAAACGAGTTTACCAATGCGTAATTCGCTCGGTCAATGCACACGCGCCGGGCACCCCAAAACGGACTTCTGAAATCATGAAACTTGCGACCTACAAAGACGGTTCCCGTGACGGCCAGCTGGTGGTGGTGTCCCGCGACCTGAGCACCGCCCATTATGCGACCGGCATCGCCAGCAAGATGCAGCAACTGCTGGACGACTGGAACTTCATCGCCCCCCAGCTCGAAGACCTGTACCAGACCCTGAACTCGGGCAAGGCCCGCCACGCCTTCCCCTTTGACCCCAAGATGTGCATGGCCCCGCTGCCGCGCGCCTACCAGTGGGCCGACGGCTCGGCCTACATCAACCACGTCGAGCTGGTACGCGCCGCCCGCAACTCCGAAGTGCCCGAGACCTTCTACACCGACCCGCTGATGTACCAGGGCGGCAGCGACGACTTCATTGGCCCCTGCGACGACGTGGTGTGCTTTGATGAAGCCTTTGGCATCGACTTCGAAGCCGAAATCGCCGTCATCACGGGTGATGTGCCCATGCGCGCCACGCCCGAAGAAGCGGTGGAAGGTGTGCGCCTCTTGATGCTGGCCAACGACGTCAGCCTGCGCAACCTGATCCCCAACGAACTGGCCAAGGGCTTTGGTTTCTTCCAGAGCAAGCCGGCCACCGCCTTCAGTCCGGTGGCCATCACGCCCGACGAGCTGGGCGATGCCTGGCAGGGCGGGCGCGTGCACAACGTGCTGCAAAGCACCTGGAACGGCCGCAAGGTCGGCATGTGCGACGCCGGCCCCGACATGACCTTCCACTTCGGCCAGCTGATCGCCCACATCTGCAAGACGCGCAATGTGCGCGCCGGCTCCATCGTGGGCAGCGGCACGGTGAGCAACCGGGGCGTGGAAGAGAACGGCAAGAAGGACTGGCCCAAGGGCTACAGCTGCATTGCCGAAAAGCGCGCCATCGAAACCATTCTGGACGGCAAGCCCAGCACCGCCTTCATGAAGTTCGGCGACACCATCCGCATCGAGATGAAGGACAAGAACGGGCAGAGCCTGTTCGGCGCCATCGACCAGAAAATCGTGAACCTGGCCGATCAGGTCTGAGGGGCGGGTGCTGCGTCAGCGCTCAGCTGGCGTACACCGTCTCCAGTGACTCAAATCCCTTGACCTCGATCGGGTTGCCGAAGGGGTCCAGGAAGAACATGGTCCACTGCTCGCCCGCTTGCCCTGCAAAGCGCAAGTGCGGCGCAACCACAAATGCCATGCCCGAAGCCGTCAGCCGGTCGGCCATGGCCTGCCAGTCGGCACGCTGCAAAATCAGCCCAAAGTGCGGCATGGGCACCAGGTGTTCGCCCACATGGCCGGTAGGGGCCGTCTTGAAGGGCTCGCCCAGGTGCAATGAGATCTGGTGGCTGTAGAAGTCAAAGTCCACCCAGGTGTCGGTGGAGCGCCCCTCGCGGCAGCCCAGCACATCACCATAAAAGCGGCGGGCGACGTCGAGGTCGGTGACGTTGAAGGCAAAGTGAAACAGGCTGCGCATGCCTGCCATTGTAGGCGCCAGCCCAGCTGGCGATGGGGGAGGTTTGGGCGGCCCCATCGCTTGCAGCGCAAACTCCTGCCTCCGTTCAGACTTGGGCGGGATCGGCCGCCATGGCATCGAATTTCCGGAAGTACTGCTTGGCCATGGCCACCAACTGGTTGTCGCTGGGGTGGTCAGCAGCAATGCTGTCCACGATCACCGAAGCTGCAGCCTTGGCATGCTTGATGCACCAGTCACGAAAATCGTTGCGCACGCTGCCAGGACCGGTCAGCAGCACCTCGCGGCAACCGCTCAGAGCCTGGGCCACCTCGGCATAGAGCTCGGTCACATCACCCACCTTGCCCTGGTGCTTGTGGTGGGTTCGTGACTTGATGCGCTGGGCTTCGACGTGCTCGCGGTCAAACATCAGAACGTGGGCTTCTTTGTGGTCCATCCAGACGACGGCGTGGAATGTGCTCATGGTTTTACTCCTGGGTTCAAAAATCGAAGAAGGGGGTGCAGGCGCTTGCCCTGCCAGCGATACGCTGTGCGCCACAGAGGGGGCATCGCCAGCAGGACTGGCTCCTGCAAGTACAGGGGAAGGCTCAGTGGGCTTTCTCAAAAGCGCCCTGGCAGTTCACGCAGCGCAGCGCCGAGGGGTAGGCGTCCAGGCGGGCTTCGGGAATGGCCACGCCGCAGTCCTGGCACTGGCCATACAAGCCTTGCGCCACGCGTTCAAGCGCCGCGTCGATGGCGGCCAACTCGGCGGTTTCGTGTTCGTTCATGGCGAACTCCTCGCCCATCTCGGTGATGGCGCGGGCATGCGACTCCATGGCATGCATGTCGTGCTGGGCCGCCATGTCCACGCGCGAAAGCAGGCCGCCACGCTGCTCGGCAATGCGCGCCAGCAGCTGCTGGCGCTCGCCAAGCAAGCGGTTCTTGAAAAGGGTTTGTGCTGTGTTCATGGCCCCATGCTAGGCCGATGAAGCACAGCGGCTTTGATGCGCATCAACACCGGCTGCAGCCGGGTCGGCAGATGCAGCGGGGTTTGATGTGCGTCAAAAAAACGGGCTCAGCCTTTGGCTTTGAGGCGCGAGAGCATCAACTCGGTGTTGGTTTTGCGGTCGGCATTGACCTGCGCCAGCGTGGGCCGCTCCCCCATGCGCTTGAGGTAGTCGCGCACCGGCAGGTCGGCCAGAAAATCGCGGCCATAGATGATCTTGGTGGCGCCCGAGACCAGCGGCAAATGCACCACGGCGGCGCAGTCGGCCAGTGTCAGTGCGTCGCCCGCGATGAAGGGGGAAAACTTGACCAGCTGGGCAAAGGCGGCAATGTTTTTTTCCAGCTGCGCGCCGGTTTTTTCCTTGGCACCGTCGCTGATCTTGCCGCCAAAAAAAGCCTCGGGGTAGAGGTTGCGCGCCACCAGCTCCAGGTGCAGCTCCAAAAAGGTGGCCAGCTCGCGCACCTTGGCGGCGGCATACGGATGGGCGGGCAGGAGTGGGTTTTGCGGGTACTGCTGTTCGATGTACTCCATGATCACCGCCGACTCGCAAAGCCCGCCCTCGTCGGTCTTGATGTAGGGCACCTTGCCCAGCGGGCTGCAGGCCGGGTCGGTTTTACCCACCCAGGCCAGCTCTTCGGTGAAAGGCACGCCTTTTTCGAGCAGGGCAAACTTGACCTTGTTGTAGTAGTTGCTGGCCGCAAAGCCGCAGAGGGTAAGCATGGGTGTCTCCAGTGGTGATGAAACCCGAGCCTAGCGCGACGGCCATGCACAACCGGTCACGCACACGACGGCGTCAATGCAGATCGGCTCTTTCATTGAGCTTGCGGTAGAGCGTCTGCCGACTGATGCCCAGCTGCCGAGCCGCAGCCGACACATTGCCCCTGGCATTTTCAAGGGCTTGTTGAATGGCTTTGCGCGAAAGTTGGTGCAGATTTTGGGCCGGGGCATCGACACACAAGAGACTGGACGCCCGCAAAATGGATACCAGATCATCGGGCAGATGTGCCCAGGAGATCACCGTCTCGCAAGCGTCCAACAAGGCCACGGCCGTCTTCATGACCAAGCCATATTGACGCAAGTTACCAGGCCAGCGGTAGGCCTGCAGTGCCGACATCAGCGCTGGCTCGATCTGCAGATCCTGCTGCGGCGCGTGCTCAGCCAACAAGCGATGGGTCAGCGCGGCAAAGTCCGTGCGCTCGCGCAAGGCAGGCAATTGCAGGGCCAACCCATTGATCCGGTAGTACAAGTCGGCCCTGAATCGACCCTGTTCAACGGCCAGAGCCAAGTCCTGGTGTGTTGCACAAATCAGCGCAAAGTCCACCGGCACAGGGTTGCCACTGCCTAGCGGCGTGACTTGCCGCTCCTGGAGTACCCGCAGCAGCCGCGTCTGCAGTGCCAGCGGCATGTCGCCAATCTCATCCAGAAGCAACGTCCCGCCATTGGCTTCGCGCAGACGCCCTGCAGAGCCATTTTTATGGGCCCCGGTGAACGCGCCAGGCACATAGCCAAACAGCTCCGCCTCGATCAGATGCTCAGGCAACGCCGCGCAATTGACCGCCACAAAAGGTTTTTGATGGCGCCGGCTGCTCGCGTGCACAGCCTTGGCAAACCACTCTTTGCCCACACCAGACTCCCCCAGAACCAACAAGGGAATGGCTTTGTCGGCAACCCGCCGGGCCTTGTCTGCGGCACTTTTCCACTGGGCATCGCCCGTATCAAGCTCGCTCAAAGGGTCACGAACCGGAGGGGCACTGAATGTCAGCCGTTGCCGGATGCGGGTGTGCGGGTGCACTTGTGCATGCAAGGCTTGCCCACGTGCAGTGCGCAGCAAACGCGGGCGTGCGCCGGTTTTGTGCTCTGCTCCAAGCAGTTGCGCCAAGGGCAAATCAAAGCACTGCGCCCAAGTGACCGCACCCAAGTCAGCATGACGCAGCCCCAGCCACTCCAGCGCCTTGCGGTTGGCGCCGACCAACCAACCGTCTTCTGTCAATGCCAGCAGGCCTTGTGCGACCGAGCCAATGCCCTCAGACCTCGGGTGCAACTGCAACAGAATCTGGTTTCGGCACGAGGCAGTCACCAGGCTGTTTTCAATCATGCGCGCCGAAGTCGCAACCAACCCCAGCGTATGCGGATGCCGACTGCGGTGGTCGCCCGAGATGTCCAGAATGCCCATGAGCTGACCCTGCGCCGAAACGATGGGTGCAGCGGCACAGGTCAGGAAACCATTGCGATCCAGAAAGTGTTCGCCGCCGTGAATTTCAACTTCAACGGTCTCGGCCAACGCGGTGCCGATCGCATTGGTGCCGCGCTGGCTTTCAGCCCAGGAGGCGCCGCACATCAGGGCTACCCGTTCTGCCTTGCTCAGAAAGTCGAGATCACCCAGCGTGTGCATCAACACCCCCTGAGCATCCGACAGGATCACCATGCTGTGGCTGTGCCTGACCTGTTCGAACAGGTATTCCATGACCGGTTCGGAATGGTTGATCAGTTCATGGTTACAAGTTCGAGTCCGCTCCAGTGCCAGCCCTGTCTGGTTGTCGCTGAAGTCGATGCGTCCAATCGGTGAAAGTCCAGCGCCCAGACTGCGCGACCAGGAGCGCGCGACCAGCTCGTCGATCTTGCCGACTGGCGCAACGCCTTGCTCCATAAGCTGCAGCCGCGCCTGGCGCAATTGCGGAGCGGGCAAATGGGAAGGGGCTCGCATGAATGTGTCTCCGGAGGCGGTGTATCCCGCTGATGGGGTTTGTTGTGGATGGCAGTCTAGAGGGCTGCACTCGCAGCGCAAGCCCTGGTCGTACAGGTCCTACCCAACTGTCTCAATTTGTGACAGGTGTCACTGACAGGTGGCGGACAGTTCACAGGCTTTACCCACCGAACACAGCTGGGTTTACCCTGATTAAAAGGACCCAGACACCGATCTCAGCACCTGAGGCCAGTGCAAACCCGAGCCCTTATGGTCTTGGCATCCGTTTTGCAAGACCAGCGGCGTGCAACCGATGCACGGTGCGCAATCACACACTCAAACCATCGACAGGAGACCCCTATGGCCATCTACGCAGCCCCCGGACAAGCCGGAGCCAAGATTCAATACAAAGCCCGCTACGAGAACTTCATCGGCGGCCAGTGGACCGCCCCCGTCAAAGGCCAGTACTTTGACGTGATCACGCCCATCAGCGGCAAGGTCTACACCCAAGCCGCCCGCTCGGACGCCGCCGACATCGAACTGGCCCTGGACGCAGCCCACGCCGCCGCCGACAAATGGGGCAAGACCGACGCCGCCACGCGCAGCAACATCTTGCTCAAAATCGCTGACCGCATCGAAGCCAACCTCGAACTGCTGGCCTACGCTGAAACCATCGACAACGGCAAAGCCATCCGCGAAACACTCAACGCCGACATCCCCCTGACTGTGGACCACTTCCGCTACTTTGCGGGTGCCCTGCGCGCGCAAGAAGGCGGCATCAGCGAGATCGACGAGAACACCATGGCCTACCACATCCACGAGCCACTGGGCGTGGTCGGTCAGATCATTCCGTGGAACTTCCCGATCCTGATGGCCGCCTGGAAACTGGCCCCGGCCCTGGGCGCTGGCAACTGCGTGGTGCTCAAGCCCGCCGAATCCACCCCGATCTCCATCCTGATTTTGGTGGAGCTGATCGCCGACCTGCTGCCCCCAGGCGTGCTCAACGTGGTCAACGGCTTTGGCCGCGAAGCCGGCATGCCGCTGGCCAACAGCAAGCGCATCGCCAAGATCGCCTTCACCGGCTCCACCAGCACCGGCCGGGTGATCGCCCAGGCCGCTGCCAACAACCTGATCCCCGCCACGCTGGAGCTGGGCGGCAAGTCGCCCAACATCTTTTTTGCCGACGTGATGGACAAAGACGACGGCTTCCTGGACAAAGCCATCGAAGGTCTGGTGCTGTTCGCCTTCAACCAGGGCGAGGTCTGCACCTGCCCCAGCCGCGCCCTGATCCAAGAAAGCATCTACGATAAATTCATGGAACGCGTCTTGAAGCGCGTGGCCGCCATCAAGCACGCCAACCCGCTGGACACCGACGCCATGATGGGCGCACAAGCCAGCAAAGAACAGCTGACCAAAATCCTGTCTTATCTGGACCTGGGCAAGCAAGAAGGTGCCGAAGTGTTGGCCGGTGGTTCGCAAGCCCACCTGGGAGGTGACCTGGAAGGCGGCTTCTATGTGCAGCCCACGCTGTTCAAGGGCCACAACAAGATGCGCATCTTCCAGGAAGAAATTTTTGGCCCGGTGCTGGCCATCACCACCTTCAAGGACGAAGCCGAAGCCCTGGAAATTGCCAATGACACGCTGTACGGCCTTGGCGCTGGCGTGTGGAGCCGCAACGGCAACGTGGCCTACCGCATGGGCCGCGCCATCAAGGCCGGCCGCGTGTGGACCAACTGCTACCACGCTTACCCGGCGCACGCCGCGTTCGGTGGTTACAAAGAGTCCGGCATCGGCCGTGAAACCCACAAGATGATGCTTGACCATTACCAGCAGACCAAGAACCTGCTGGTCAGCTACAGCGAGAGCAAGCTCGGCTTCTTCTGATCGGGTGACCGGTCACACTTTTGGGGCGGAGCGATCCGCCCCTTTTTGCTTAGCCTGGAGAAAACCATGGTTGAAAGAGTGGTTGCAACACCGGATGCGCTGGCCCTGATTGCCCAGTTGCAAGCCGAATACGGCGAACTGATGTTTCACCAAAGCGGCGGCTGCTGCGACAACAGCGCAGCCAACTGCTACCTGCCCACCGACCTGACCATCGGGCCGTACGACGTCAAGCTCGGCGAGGTGGGTGGCGTGCCCTTCTACATCGGCAAACTGCAGTACGAATACTGGAAGCACACCCAACTGATTCTGGATGTGATCGAAGGTTCAGGCGGCACCTTCTCATTGGAGGGCAACACCGGCAAAGCTTTTCACACCCGCTCGCGGCTGTTCACCGACGAAGAGTGGGTACAGATTGAAGCGCAGGTGGCCCGCGACCTGGCCTGAGGCTCTCTAAAATCGCCGGTGTTTGTCCCCACTCGGCGATTCCCAATGAAATGCTTGACCACTTTGCTGGTGCTGACCCTGTCGGGTTGGGGTCTGGCGCGTGCAGAGACCGTCCAGGTGGCGGTGGCCAGCAACTTTGCCGCCCCCATGCAAAAGATCGCTGCCGCATTTGAAAAAGACAGCGGCCACAAGGCGGTGTTGTCCTTTGGTGCCACGGGCAAGTTCTACGCCCAGGTGCGCAACGGCGCGCCCTTTGCAGTGCTGCTGGCGGCTGACGACGAAACGCCTGCGCGCATGCAAAAAGAAGGGCTGGCGGTGCCGGGCAGCGCTTTCACTTACGCCATTGGCCAGCTGGTGCTGTGGAGCGCCAACAGTGCCGTGGTGGACGCGCAGGGCGCGATGCTCAACGCCACTTTGAGGAGCAAACTGGCTCTGGCCGACCCCAAGCTGGCGCCCTATGGTGCAGCGGCCCTGCAGGTGTTGCAGCAGCGCGGCCTGGCCGACAAGCTGCGCCCCCACTTTGTCATGGGTGAAAACATTGCCCAGACTTTCCAGTTCGTCAAAACCGGCAATGCCAGCCTGGGCTTTGTGGCGCTGTCGCAGGTCATGCAGGACGGCAAGATCACCTCGGGCTCGGCCTGGGTGGTGCCTGCAGCGCTGCACGAGCCGATCCGCCAGGACGCGGTACTGCTCCAACAGGGGGCGGACAACCTGGCCGCCAAGGCGCTTCTGCAATACTTGCGCACCGATGCCGCCCGCGCCGTGATCCGCGCCTACGGCTACGCGCCCTGAATTCAACCGCCTCAATCTTGAACACCTCCCTGCTGAACGCCGATTTTGTGGCCAGTGCCTGGCCCGCGCTGGCGCTGACCCTGCGCCTGTCCACCGTGACCACGGCGCTCTTGCTCGCGCTGAGCACGCCACTGGCCTGGTGGCTGGCACGGTCCACCTCACGCTGGCGCGAGCCGGTGGGCGCACTGGTCACGCTACCCTTGGTGCTACCGCCTTCGGTGCTGGGCTTTTACATGCTGGTGGCGCTGGGTCCGCACGGGCCGCTGGGGCAACTCACCCAATGGCTGGGCTGGGGCACGCTGTCCTTCACTTTCACTGGGCTGGTGATCGGCTCGATCGTGTATTCCCTGCCCTTTGCGGTGCAACCGCTGCAGGCCGCCTTTGCCGACATGGGGCCGCGCCCGCTGGAGGCGGCGATGACGCTGGGTGCCAAGCCTTTGAATGCCTTCCTCACCGTGGCCTTGCCGCAGGCACGCCACGGCCTGATCACCGCGGCGGTGCTCAGCTTTGCCCACACCCTGGGGGAGTTTGGCGTGGTGCTGATGGTGGGCGGCAACATCCCGGGCCAGACCCGCGTGCTCTCCACCCTGATTTACGGGCATGTGGAGGCGATGGAATACGCGCAGGCCCATGTGCTGGCCGGTGGCATGGCCGTGTTTGCCTTTGTGGTGCTGGTGGGGCTGGCCCGCTTGCAAGGCCGCAAAACAAGGACGCCCGCATGAGCACCTTGCACATCGACCTGAGGCTGAAACGAGCCGACTTTGCCCTGCAAGCGCAGCTGACCCTGCCCACGCAAGGCGTAACCGTGCTGTGGGGCGCCTCGGGTTCTGGCAAGACCAGTTTGCTGCGCAGCGTGGCGGGGCTCGAACGTGCCCAGGGCCGCGTGCAGCTGGGCGATGTGCTGTGGCAAGACGACGCCGCAGGTGTGTTCACCCCGGTGTGGCAGCGCCGTCTGGGCATGGTGTTTCAAGAGGCCAGCCTGTTCGAGCACCTGGATGTGCAGGGCAATCTTGACTATGGTTTGCGCCGTTTGCCGCGTGACCAGCAGAGCGTTGCACGGCAAGCGCTGGCGCAAGCCATCGAGGTGCTTGGCATTGGCCACTTGCTGGGGCGTCGAACGGGCACCTTGTCGGGCGGCGAGCGACAGCGTGTGGCCATCGCGCGTGCCCTGGCTGTGCAGCCGCAACTGCTTTTGCTGGACGAGCCGCTGGCGGCGCTAGACGGTGGGCGCAAGCGCGAGGTACTGCCCTGGCTGGACGCCCTGCGCCAGCATTTGCAGGTGCCCATGCTGTATGTGACGCATGCAGCCGACGAGGTGGCGCACCTGGCAGACACGCTGGTGGTGCTGGAGCAAGGCCAGGTGCGCGCCTGCGGGCCGGCGGTACAGGTGCTCTCGTCGATCGATTTGCCGGTACATCTGGGCGACGACGTGGGCGCGCTGGTGACGGGCACCGTGGCGGGTTGCGACAAAGCCTGGGGCCTGTGCCAACTGGCTTTACCTGGCGGCATGTTGTGGGTAGCACACACTGGCGAGCCGCCCGGCACACCGCTGCGCGTGCGCATTCTGGCGCGCGACGTGAGCGTCACCCTGGAGCACGCTACTGGCACCAGCATCCAGAACCACCTGCCCTGCGTGGTCGCGCAATTGGCGCCCGACGCCGCAGGCCATCAGGTGCTGGTGCGGCTGAACGCCAGTGGCACGCCCATCGTGGCGCGCCTGACCGCCCGCGCCACGCACCAGCTGCAATTGCAGCCAGGCATGCCAGTCTGGGCGCAAATCAAGGCCGTGAGCCTGGTGCGATAATCGCGCCCCATGACCTCCCTGCAAACCCTGCGCCAGAAAGCCTGGCTCACCCGCCTCGTGCTGGTGTGGTTTGCCTTGTTCATGGGGGCGGCTGTGGCCTCACCGATCGTCAAACCAGCAAGCGGGCAGATGGTGTGCAGTGCCATGGGCATGAAAATGGTCACGGACAGCGAAGACGACCAAGCCGCCCAGCCCAGCGCCAGCATGGACTGTCCGCTGTGCGCGCCCTTGATCACGCCCCCTTCGCCTGAAGCCCGCAGCTTCGAACCGCCCAGCGCCCTGGCCCATGCACTCCAAAGTGTCCCGGCCGCCCACATTGCCGGACTGACCGGCGCCCCCCTGCCGCCACGCGGCCCCCCCGCCCTGAACTGAAATCGCTATCCCTGCGCCACCGCTGTGCACGGCACGGCCTGCGCGACCGCATTTCATTTCAGGACTTCTTCATGCACAAGCATTCTCTGGCTCGGGCCATCGCCCTGGCCTGGCCTGTGGCCCCGCTGCTGGCCCTCAGCACCCACGCCCTCGCCGAACCCCATAAAGATGTGGGGCTGGTCACCATCACCGCCAGCAACCCCACTTCGCTGCCCACACAGATTCCTGCCACGATGGAGGGCGTCACCGCCCAGCAAATCGAAGTGCAGATCAATGCCACCGACAGCGAAGACGCCCTCAAGTACCTGCCCAGCTTGCTGGTGCGCAAGCGCTACATGGGCGACTACAACCACGCCATCCTGTCGAGCCGCGCCTCGGGCACCGGCAACAGCACCCGAAGCGCGGTGTACGCCGACGGTATCTTGCTGTCCAACTACCTGGGCAATGGCGTGATGGGTCTGTCTTTCCCGCCGCGCTGGGGCATGGTCACGCCCGAGGAAATCGAGCGCGTGGACGTGATGTACGGGCCGTTTTCGGCCGCCTACCCGGGCAACTCGGTGGGTGCCGTGGTGGACTACAGCACCCGCATGCCCGACAAGTTTGAGGGCTCGGTCAAAGTGGGCTATACCCACCAACCCTTTGACCTCTACAACACCCACAGCACCTACGGCGGCTGGCAATCGAGTGCATCGCTGGGCGACCGTGCGGGCGACTGGGCCTGGCGACTGGACTTCAACCGCACGGACAGTGAGGGACAGCCGCAAACCTTTGTGACGTCCACCACCCAACCCACGGCCACGGGATTTGTGACAGCTCAGGACAAATACAACGCGCGCTGGTACATCTTGGGTGCTGCCACGCAGTACGACACCATACAAGACCACTTCAAGGCCAAATTGGCCTATGACTTCAGCCCCACTGTGCGCGCCAGTTACACCCTGGCCACCTGGGCGAACACATCGAAAGGCCGCCCCACCACCTACCTGCGCGATGCCAACGGTCAACCGGTCTATTCAGGCGGCACTTTCTCCCTCAGCAACGAAAGCCTGCAGCACACCCTGCACGGCCTGTCGGTCAAGAGCCGCACCCAAGGCGTGTTCGATTGGGAAGTGGCCGTCAGCCTGTACGATTACGGCAAAGACGAAAAACGCAGCACCGCCAGCAGCAATCCACTGCCCAATGCCACCACAGGCGGTGCTGGCACCATCGCCAACGGCTCAGGCACAGGCTGGGACAATCTGGCTCTGCGTGGCACCTGGCGCCCCGAGGGTCTCAAGGGCGAGCATGTGGTTGACTTCGGCACCCAACAAGACCGCTACAAGCTCAGTTACGTCACATCCAACATCACCGGCAACTGGACCATGGATGGTGCCAGCAGTTTGGCCAACGAGGTGGGCGGACGCACGCAAATCCAAAGCTTCTACGCCCAGGACACCTGGCGCTTCGCACCCCAATGGCGTGCCGTGCTGGGCTTGCGTTCGGAACACTGGCAAGCCCAGGACGGCATCACCCGCTTCTCGTCCAGCAGCAGCACAAGCCACACCAACCGCAGCGAGCACTTCCTCTCGCCCAAGGGTGCGCTGTCGTGGCAACTGGCACCCGATGCTTTTGTCAAATACGCCGTCGGTCGTGCCGTGCGCATGCCCACCGTCAATGAGCTGTATGGCGCCACGTCGACCACCAATTCTCAGTACATCAACGACCCCTACCTCAAACCGGAAAAGTCCTGGACGCAGGAGCTGAGCTACGAGAAAACCTTCAACCAGCACTTGTGGCGTTTGACGGCTTTTGCCGAAGACACCCGTGATGGCATTTACTCGCAAACCGTCTTCGACAGCACGGCCAGCCGCAACATCAGTCGCGTCCAAAACGTGGGCCACATCGTGACCCGGGGCATGGAGGTCGTCTACAACAGCCAGCACCTGTGGCTGCCCGGCCTGGACCTGACGGCGAGCGTGACTTATGCCGACTCAACCATCCGCGAAAACGATGGCTTTGTGACAACTGCCGGTGACACCATCGGCAAGCAGCAACCCAACATTGCGCGCTGGCGCGCCACGCTGGTGGCGGCTTACCGCTGGAGTCCAGAATGGAGCAGCACGGTGGCTGTTCGCCACAGTGGCAAGCAATTCAACACGCTCAACAACAGCGACACCAACGGCACCACCTATATGGGTGTGAGCCCCTTCACCACGGTGGATGTGCGTGCCCGCTGGCAAATCGATCCGCGCTGGTCTGCGGCCTTGGGCATCGACAACCTCACCAAACAGACCCACTGGAACTTCCACCCTTATCCGCAACGCAGCTACACGGCCGAACTCAAGGCCAAATTCTGAAGACAGAAAAACCATGAAACGAACCCTCTCGACACTGTTCTGCGCCCTTGCTCTGACCAGCCCGACCACCCAGGCCCATGTGACGCTCGAATACCCCGTAGCCACCGCGGGTCAGGGCTACAAGGCCACTTTCAAAATTGGCCACGGCTGTGGCACATCACCCACCCGCGTGGTGGAAGTGAGCATTCCTGAGGGCGTTCGTGGTGCCCGTCCGATGCCCAAAGCAGGCTGGACACTGGAGGTGGTGCGCGACAAGCTGGCACACCCCTATCTGAGCCACGGCCGCAGCATCACCGAAGACACGACCCTGGTGCGCTGGACCGCCAAAACCGAGTCGGATATGCTGGCCAACGGCCATTACGACGAGTTCGTCCTGGTGGGTACTTTGCCCGCACGCGCCGAAAAAGTGTATTGGCCAGTGCGTCAACTGTGCCCACAGGGCCAACATGATTGGGTTGAAGTGCCTGCCGCCGGCCAGAAATGGGGCGATCTCAAGTCCCCCGCCGCCGAGTTGGAGCTGATGCCTGCCGCAGGTGATCACACGCACCACCATTGAATCCACACCGAAAGGAAACACCCATGAACACACTGATTCGCGCTTTGCTGCTGGTCGCCACCGTGGCGGCAACCCCGGTCTGGGCACAGGTCAAGATCGACAACGCCTGGACCCGCGCCACCGTGCAAGGCCAAAAAGCCACCGGCGCTTTCATGAAGATCACGGCGGCACAAACCACCCAGCTCGTGGCCGTGTCCAGCCCAGCCGCGGGTGTGGCCGAAATCCACGAGATGAAGGTGGACAACGGCGTCATGAAAATGCGTGCCATGCCCGCACTGGATTTGCCTGCCAACCAGGCGGTCGAACTCAAGCCCGGCGGTTACCACCTCATGCTGATGGACCTGAAAACCCCGCTGACCAAAGACAGCAGCGTGGCCCTGACCTTGACCTTCAAAGATGCCAAGGGCGTGGAAAGCAAGCTGCAGATCAGTGTCCCCGTGTCCACGGGTATGCCTCACGCTGGCGCCATGCATGAGCACGGCAAAGGTGAGCGCAAGCACTGACCAGCTGTCTGAGCACGCATGCTGCTGGGCGCCCTGGCGCTCACGGTTTCGCGTGCCCGCGCGCTGCCCAAGGCCAAGCGGGCGTGACGTGGATGGAGGTTTCCACCACACGAGGTATGCAGCAAGTGGCGATGGGCGACTCACAAGACCCCGCGCCGGCCACGGCGGTGGTGGACCACTGCCCTCTTTGCGTGCTCTGGCTGGATCGACTGGCTGCGCCGGTAGAACCCTTTGTCTGGCAAGAACTTCCCCAGGCCCAGCCGGTTTTTGACCTTGCCCAAACCCCTCTCCCACTGACGCCCCGCCATTGGGCTGTCCAGTCGCGCGCGCCTGCAGTGCTCTCCTGACCCCTCGCCCCTTGCCCGCGGCCCGTCCGCGTGCAGCCTGCTGCCGTCTTCTTTTGCCATGGCCCAAACCAATGACAACCTGGTGGTGACCCAAACAGGCATGCATCGTGATGCAGCACAGCGACTGGCGCAGAAAGTGGCCACCGGCGAGGCGCGCTTGCCAACCGACGCTTTGCTCAAATTCGCTTCTTTCGAAGGAATGCTCCGGGTCGATAACGCCGCTGCTCATCCACACGCGCATGGCGCTACTGCGCAGGGCAACACAACCATTGAGACCCTGGCCTGCTCAGACGATTGTCAGCCAAGGCAAAGGTGGGCTCTGGTTTAATGAGGCATTGCACACCAGATCCCTCCGAGGAGACCCCATGAGCGACAACTCTGCTTTCGGTTTCGGCAAATTCGTGCCTGGCTTTGACTTCCTGCAAAACCTGGCCAAATCTGCCAGCCAACCCTCGGCAGCAGGTGGCAGCATTCCTGGCATGTCCAACTGGGTAGCCCCCACACTGAGCGTGGAAGAACTGGACAAGCGCATCCAGGAGCTCAAAGCAGTGCAGTTCTGGCTGGAGCAAAACGGCACTGCGCTCAAGGCCACCATCCAGGCGCTTGAGGTGCAGAAGATGACTCTGACCACATTGCAGGGCATGAACGTCAACATGAGCGAGCTGGCCAAAGCCTTTACGGCGCACGCCCCCGAAACTGCAGCGCCAAACCCTGTCTCTACGTCAGCGTCAGAACCGGCGGCCGCAGTCGAAGCACCAGAAACGGTCACGCCTCAGCCAGAAAAAAAATCCAGCAAGCCCAAGCGCGCCAGCAAGACCAGTGCCGACAAGACGGCCGTCGATCCGATGCAATGGTGGGGCTCGCTCACCCAACAGTTCCAGAACATTGCCTCAGCCGCCATGCAGGATGTGGCCGCCCAAGCCGTCAAAACAAAAGTGGATTCAGAAGCGAAAGCATCTTCGAGCCCCCGCACAGCTGCCAAAACACCCAAAGCTGTGGCCAAAAAGGCAGCGCACAAAAAGCCAGCCGCCAAGACAACACGCCCTTCGCGGGCGTGATCCCCGACTAAATGCCGCGGGCGCGGTCTGACTTGAAGTGCGCCCGGAAGGCGCTGAACTGCCCAGCGTCCAGCGACTCGCGCACCTCGCGCATGAGGTTCAGGTAGTAATGCAGGTTGTGGATGGTGGTCAGCATGGGGCCGAGCATTTCGCCGCAGCGATCCAGGTGGTGCAGGTAGGCGCGGCTGAAGCCTTCGCGACCGCCTTGATCCCAGGACACGCCGGATGTACCGGCGCAGGCGTGGCAGGTGCAGCTGGGGTCCAGCGGCTGTGGGTCGGTCTTGTGGCGGGCGTTGCGCAGTTTCAGGTCACCATAGCGGGTGAACACGGTGCCGTTGCGCGCATTGCGTGTGGGCATCACGCAGTCGAACATGTCCACGCCATCGGCCACCCCCTGGACCAGGTCCTCGGGTGTGCCCACGCCCATCAGGTAGCGGGGCTTGTGCGCGGGCAGGCGATGGGGGGTGTGCGCCATGATCTGCAGCATCTGTTCCTTGGGCTCGCCCACACTGACACCGCCCACGGCGTAGCCCGGAAAGTCCATCTCCACCAGTGCGTCCAGCGATTCCTGGCGCAGGTTCTCGAACATGCCGCCCTGCACGATGCCAAACAGCGCGTTGGGGTTTTGCAGCCGCTCGAATTCGGCCTTGGAGCGCAGCGCCCAACGGCGGCTCATTTCCATGCTCTTGCGGGCCTCGGCTTCGGTCGTCAGATGGCCCTTGGTCTCATACGGTGTGCACTCGTCGAGCTGCATCACGATGTCCGAGTTGAGGATGGTCTGGATCTGCATGCTGACCTCGGGCGACATGAAGAGCTTGTCACCGTTGACGGGGCTGGCAAAGTGCACGCCCTCTTCGGTGATCTTGCGCATCTCGCCCAGCGACCAGACCTGAAAACCACCGGAGTCGGTCAGGATGGGTTTGTCCCATTTTTCGAACTGGTGCAGGCCGCCAAAGCCCTGCATGATGTCCAGCCCCGGGCGCATCCAGAGGTGAAAGGTGTTGCCCAGAATGATCTGCGCACCCATCTCGTGCAGGCTGCGCGGCATCACCCCTTTGACGGTGCCATAGGTCCCCACCGGCATGAAGATCGGCGTCTGCACCACCCCATGGTTGAGGGTCAGCGCGCCACGGCGGGCGTGGCTGGAAGGGTCGGTCTTGAGCAGGTCGAATTTCAGCATGCACCGATTGTAGAGACCGCCCCTGTGCCGGGCGGCCAACGCCAAGCCCCGGGGTCAGACGGGTGCTTCTTGCGCGGCGCTGGGCGTGTCACCAAAACAGCGCGCCAATTGTTGGCGCAACCATTGGTGTCCGGGGTCACGGTGCAGGCGGCCGTGCCAGAACTGGTGAATGGCACTGCCTTCCACCTCCACCGGCAAGGGGCACGCGCGCAGGCCAAAGGGCGCGACCACGCGCTGCGCAAAGCGTTCGGGCACGGTGGCTAGCATGTCGCTGTGCCCCAACACATCGCCCAGCGCCACATAGTGCGGCACCGTCAGGCGCACGCTGCGCTGCACCCCCAGGCGCTGCAGCGCAGCGTCCACGCGCCCATGCCCCGTGCCTTCGGCCAATACGCGCACATGCTCGGCCTGCGCAAAGGACGCCAGGTCCAGGGGCGCCTGCGCGGCCAAGGGGTGGCCCGCGCGCATCAGGCAGACGTAAGGCTGGCGAAACAGGGCTTGCTGAAAGAAGCCCGCCTGCAGCTGCGGCAACAGGCCCAGTGCCAAGTCGATGCGGCCAGAGGCCATGTCTTCGCGCAGGCCGGCCTGGGTGACGCTGATCACCTCAAAGGTCACCCCCGGAGCCTGCTGCGCCACGTCCTGCATCAGCACGGGCAAAAAGTACATTTCGCCCACATCCGTCATGGCCAGCCTGAAATGCCGGGTGCTGCTGCCCGGCTCAAACGAGGCGCGCACGTTCAGGGCTTGCTGCAAACCGTCCAGCGCCAAGGCCACGGGCTCGGCCAGTTGCAGCGCGTAGGGGGTGGGCTCCATGCCGTGCTGGGTGCGCAAAAACAGCTCGTCCCCCAAGGCTTGGCGCAGGCGACCCAATGCGCTGCTGACGGCGGGCTGGCTCATGCCCAGGGCTTGCGCCACTTTGGACACGCGCCCCAAGCGCACCAGATGGTGAAAAACCCGCAAGAGGTTCAGATCAAGGCGCGACAAGTCCATGCTTGATTATTTGAATTTCAAATTTCGATTATCAACCGTTTTCGATTGATGAATTTCAATGCTTTGCCGATGATGCGCGGCAGCCCTGAGGAGACACCATGCGCGAGCAAACCATTCAGTGGGAAACGGAAGGCACCAGCCGCATCCCGTTTGCCGTGTACACCGACGAAGTCCGCCACAAAAAAGAGCTGGAGCGCTTTTTCTACCGTGGCCACTGGTGTTATGTGGGCCTGGAAGCCGAGGTGCCCACGCCGGGCGACTTCAAACGCACCAAGGTGGGGGAACGCTCGGTCATCATGACGCGCGCCGCAGATGGCCAGGTCCATGTGGTGGAGAACGTCTGCGCCCACCGGGGCATGGCGTTTTGCCGTGAGCGCCATGGCCACAAAAAGGAGTTTGTCTGCCCCTACCACCAGTGGAGTTACGCGCTGGACGGTCAGTTGCAGGGGGTGCCCTTTCGCCGTGGCGTGCGCCAGGACGGCAAGATCAACGGCGGCATGCCTGCTGACTTTGATCCCAAGCAGCATGGCCTGACCCCACTGAAGGTGGCCACGCGCGGCGGCGTGGTGTTTGCGTCGTTCGACCACGCGGTGGAGTCGCTTGAAGACTACATGGGTCCCACCATCCTGCGCTACTTTGACCGCCTCTTCAACGGCCGCCAGCTCAAGATACTGGGTTACAACCGCCAGCGCATTCCGGGCAACTGGAAGCTGATGCAGGAAAACATCAAAGACCCTTACCACCCGGGTCTTTTGCACACCTGGTTCGTCACTTTCGGGCTTTGGCGTGCCGACAACAAATCCGAGCTGCGCATGGACGCACACCACCGCCATGCGGCCATGATTTCGACGCGCGGCAGCGCAGGCCAGGCCAGCGGACAGGCGTCACAAGTTACCCAGGTGAGCAGCTTCAAAGAGAGCATGCAGCTCAACGATCCAAGCTTCCTGGACATCGTGCCCGAGCCTTGGTGGCAGATGCATGACACAACGACGCAAAGCGGTGAGACCAGCACCATGCCTACTGCGGTCATGACCACGCTGTTTCCCAGCGTGGTCTTTCAGCAGCAGGTCAACAGCGTGTCCACCCGCCACATCCAGCCCGATGGCCACGGCGCCTTTGATTTCGTCTGGACGCATTTTGGCTTTGAAGACGACTCCGACGAGATGCACCAGCGCCGTCTGTGCCAGGCCAATCTGTTTGGCCCTGCTGGTTTTGTGAGCGCCGACGACGGTGAAGTCATCGAGTTTTCGCAGCAGGCTTTCGAGTCGAAGCCAGAACACCGTGCGCTGGCCGAATTGGGCGGCCGGGAGGTGGGCGAGACGGACCACATGGTGACGGAAACCCTGATCCGTGGCATGTATGAATACTGGCGCAAAGTGATGGAGGCCTGATCATGGTTGATATGCCCACATGGTTCCGCATCCAACAACTCTACGCCGACTATGCCGCCGCTGTGGACAGCGGGCAATGGGATTTGTGGCCTGAGTTTTTTACCGAGCAATGCGTGTACAAGATCCAGCCTCGCGAGAACCATGAGCGCGGATTCCCGCTGGCCACATTGGCCCTGACCAGCAAAGGCATGCTCAAGGACCGCGTCTACGGCATCCAGGAAACCCTTTACCACGACCCCTACTACCAACGCCATGTTGTGGGTGCGCCCATTGTGCGGCAGGTGGTCGATGCCGCCATCCACAGCGAAGCCAATTACGCGGTGTTCCGCACCAAATTCGACAAGGAAAGCACAGTGTTCAATGTGGGGCGCTACCTCGACACCATCGTGCTGACGGCTGAAGGTCTGAAATTTGCCGAGCGTCTGTGCATTTACGACAGCGAAATGATCCCCAATTCCATCATCTACCCGATCTGAACATGAACAACTGGATTGACGTGGCCGCGCAGGCCGATTTGTTCGATGGCGCAGGCGTGGCCGTGAACGCTGACGGTCGGGACATTGCCCTTTTCAGTGTCGAAGGCGAGGTCTTCGCCATCGACAACCTGTGCTCACATGGCGATGCCCGGCTGTGCGATGGTTTTGTGGAAGGTCACCAGGTCGAATGCCCGTACCACCAGGCCATGTTCAATCTGCGCGATGGCACCGTCAATTGCGGCCCCGCCACCAAACCGGTGAAATCCTGGCCCGTCAAGATCGAAGGCGGACGTGTCTTGCTTCAGTTGTCCTGAAGGCCATTTTGAGCAGCCTCTGTAGAGGCCACCATCAAAAGTGGAAGTCCGGGTTCTGGCTGAAACCAGATTCGGAGCGCAGAAAGAAAAACGCCCCACCGATTGGTGGGGCGTTTTGGCTGTAGAAGCCTGACGATGTCCTACTTTCACACGGGAATCCGCACTATCATCGGCGCTAAGGCGTTTCACTGTCCTGTTCGGGATGGGAAGGAGT
>JACCDH011841523.1_pt1 | contig 44803 bp, 44 predicted proteins | sample 7442481 | NCBI WGS metagenome assembly JACCDH01 (sample SAMN15323433, study PRJNA562643) | freshwater metagenome | isolation source: river surface water | place: USA:Blue River Watershed | collected 2017-08-15 | reverse complement strand
GTGGCTGAGTTCGATCTTTACGCTTTCTTGGCGCAAGGCAACAGCGTGGGTGATGTCAAGCTGGTGGATGGCGACGTCATCGTCATTGCCCAAGCCGGGGGCCATGTGCCCTTGGTGGGCAAGGTCAACAACCCCGCGGTGTACGAACTGAAATCAAACAGTGAAACATTAGAGCAACTTTTGGCCTTGGCCGGCGGCCTGCCCGTGGTGGCTGACCCACGTCGTGCCGTGTTGGAGCGCCTGAGCCCTGAGCAAAGCCAGCCCCGCCGTGTGCAAGATGTGTCGCTTGACGCACAAGGCCTCAAAACCTTACTCGCCAATGGCGACATGGTGACCGTGCAAGCCATCATGCCTGAGCTCGGCAATGCAGTCACATTGCGCGGCAATGTGGCTCAGCCCACGCGCATGGCTTGGCGCGAGGGTATGCGGGTGCGCGACCTCATTCCCAGCAAAGAGGTGCTCATCAGCCGCGACTCTGTGCGCCGACAAAATGAAGTGCTGTTCGATGCCAATCAGCGCGAGCGTGCCTTGCGCGAGCGTGAGTTGATGTCAGAAGATTTGTTGGACGACCCGGTGCTAGATGCGCGCATCGACCAAAAAGGCTTGCGCGAAGCGCGGTTGAGGGAAATGGCGGCCTCTGAAAAGCCGCAAGCCACAGCCAATCAAGTTGGAGCGGTAATCAACCTAAAGCCCACAGGCAAGGAATACGACGGGCGTACATCCACTGCCGATCGCGAAGCCCGTTCCATCGAGGCCTACCGTGAATCTCGCCAAGCGCGCATGTTCTCAAACCAGCCTGCCATCAAAGTGAACGAGCGCAACACCGTGCCATCCGTGGCTGAATCGGTGGGCAATTTGTTCGACGAAATCAATTGGGACTACGCCGTTATTGAGCGCGTCAATCGCAAAGATTTGAGCGTCAGCTTGGTGCCCTTTAACCTTGCTCGGGTGCTTCATAACGAGAAAGACCCAGACAACCAGTTGCTCCAAGCGGGTGATGTGCTGACAGTGTTCTCCGTCAACGATATGCGTGTGCCTATTTCCAAACGCCGCATCATGGTACGCGTGGAGGGCGAAGTGGCTCAACCTGGCATTTACCAAGCCAAGCCTGGCGACACGCTGGCTACCGTGCTGCAACGTGCAGGTGGTTTAACGCATGACGCCTACTTGTTTGGTTCCGCCTTCTACCGCGAAGACGTCCGCAAAAGCCAGGTGGACAACTTAGACAAACTGGTGCGTCGCTTAGAAGCAGAAAGCAGCGCACAGCTGGCGCAAGCCAGCCAAAGTTTGGGCGCCAGTTCTGATGCCGCCATTTCACAAGCACGCATTTTGGCCGCACAACAAGCGCAACGCCAAGCGCTAGAGCGTATTCGCAGCTTGAAGCCCGAAGGTCGCATTGCACTGGGCCTCGAGCCTCAGTTGTACAACTACATCGACAAACTACCAGACATCCGCTTACAAAACGGCGACCGTTTCATTATCCCCACCCGTCCAGACTTTGTGTATGTGTATGGCGCGGTCAATACTGAATCAGCGCTGATCTACAAAGCCGACCAAACCGTGAAAGACTATCTCAACGCTGCAGGCGTTGGCTCTGGTGCTGATCGCGATTCAGTCATTCTGATTCGCGCCGACGGTTCTGCGCTGACTAGAAATAGTGGCTGGTTTGGTTCGATCAACAGTGCCAAGGTCATGCCGGGTGACTCCATCGTCATGCCCGACAAGCTAGACCGCGAAGCCACTTGGAGTGCTGTCGTTCGCAATGCCAAAGACATCACTCAAATCTTCTACCAGCTTGGTTTGGGTGCAGCCGGTATCAAGGCTTTGGGTTACTAATCATGAGCGATCAAACCACAGCCCCAACAACCGCCCCATCAGCCGCAGATGTTGATGAAGACGAAATCAGTCTGCTCGATTTAGCCATTGCGCTAGGCGAGGAAAAGAAAACCCTCTTCGCCATACCTGCGATTACGACCACGCTCGCCATTGTGGTGAGCTTGCTCATGACGCCCATTTTCACTGCCAAAACCGTCATGATGCCACCTCAGCAGCAACAAAGTGGTGCAGCTTCGGCATTGGCAAGTTTGGGCGCGCTGGCGGGTTTGGCTGGCGCTGCTGGGGGTGTGAAAAGCCCCGACGACATGTATATCGCCTTCATGCAAAGCGATAGCTTGCAGCGTGCCGTCATTGAAAAACTGGGCTTGCAAGAGCGTTACCAAAAGAAAACCATCTTTGAAACGCGCGAGGCTCTCAAAGCCGTGGTCAAGATAACTGCCGAAAAAAAATCAGGCCTCATCACCATTGAAGCTGACGACAAAGACCCCGAATTCGCTGCCAAACTGGCCAACACCCATGTGGAAGAGTTACGCAACCTCATGGGCAAGCTGGCTGTAACAGACGCGCAGCAGCGACGAGTTTTCTTTGAACAGCAAATTGCTAAAACACAAGAAGAGCTGGCTCAAGCAGAGGCCAACTTCCGTGCGGCCAAAGAAAAATCGGGCATGCAAGTCACGGCAGTCATTGCCGAAGGCAGCGTGCGTGCCAGTGCAGAAATGCGCGGGCAAATTGCAGCCAAAGAGGTGCAAATGCAGGCCATGAGCCGCTTTGCAACCCCGCAAAACCCCGATGTGCAGCGCTTGGGCAGCGAGCTGGGCGCATTGCGCGCTCAGCTCGCAAAAATTGAGCAGGGTTCGGGCGGTGAAGAGCGTACATCGCCCCTGCAACAGTTGGCTGTGAAGTCTTACCGCGACATCAAAGCCCGTGAAGCCATGATGGGCGTGTTGGTGGCTCAATATGAGTCAGCCAGGGTGGATGAATCTCGCGAGGGGCCGCTGATTCAGGTGGTCGATGCTGCACAAACACCTGAGCGTAAATCTAAGCCCAAGCGCGCCATCATTGTGTTGGTGTCGGCGTTTGCTGGTTTGTTCTTAGGTATTCTGGTTGCGTTTATTCGTCGCGCCCTGCGCAAAGCATCAGAAAACCCCCAAAGTGCAGAGCAAATCTCGCAACTCAAATCAGCTTGGCGCTGGAAGCGCAAAGTTGTTTAACGCCTAATGTCGCCAAACGTAACTGACCTAGCCATTCAATGGCAGCCTTTGATGGCCGCCTTGGCAGTGGCTGCATTGATCAGTGGTTACTTGGCTATTTTTGGCGTGCGGTTCGGGGCAGACAAAGACGCAGGTATTCAGAAGTTTCACACCCAATCAACCTCGCGCTTGGGTGGTTTAGGCATTTGCTTTGGTATGGTGTGTGGTGTCTGGACGTCAAGCAAATACTATCCAAACGATTCACTATTGGGCTGGTGGTTGCTGCTTGCTTCTTTGCCCGTGTTCATGGGCGGCTTGGTGGAGGACCTGACGCACAAAGTCACGCCGCGCGCGCGGTTGTTGTTGGCTTGTCTGTCGTCAGCCTTTGTGTATTTCGTTTTTCAGGTGGGCGTTACCCGAACAGATATTCCACCACTAGATGCCGCACTGGCCATTCCGGGCGTTGCGCTTTTACTGACCATGCTGGTGGTGGCGGGCTTTATCAATGCCGTCAATATCATCGACGGCTTTCATGGCTTGGCCTCTGGAACGGTCATCATCATGTTTTGTGGACTTTCAGGCTTGGCTTGGTTGGCAAATGACGGCTTGGTGTTTCGCTTGTGTTTGGTCACAGCTACCGCCACATTGGGCTTTGCCCTGTGGAACTGGCCGTTGGGCAAAATCTTTCTGGGTGATGGGGGTGCTTATTTGCTCGGTCTTTGGGTGGTCGAGCTCGGGCTTTTGCTGCCACATCGTTCACTAGAGATATCACCCATGGCGCCTGTGCTGGTTGGCGTCTATCCACTACTGGAGACGCTCTACAGCATGTATCGCAGAAAGTTTGTGCGCTCGCACCCTATCAATCACCCGGATGCACTGCACTTGCACACTCTAATTTACAGGCGATTGATATTGAATCCTGCTCTGGATATTACAGGTGTTGATAAAAACAAAGCCAATGCCAAGGTGGCACTTGTTGTTTGGGGCTTTGCCTTGGTGCCTGTTGTATGTGCGTTGGTTTTTTACAGGCACACAAACGCATTGCTCAGCCTCATTGCTTTATTTGCTTTGGCGTACGGCTATCTGTACAAAAGGTTGATTCAATTTAAAGCGCCTAGGGTATTGATTTCTAGTCGAAGGAGTCAAAAACATTAAACATTTTGCAAAGTTGCAAAGTTGCAAAGTTGCAAAGTTGCAAAGTTGCAAAGTTGCAAAGAGGTTATTTGCAAGAAGGTGTCAGTATGAGTTACTGATAGTAAATTCAAATTCTGTGGGTATTTGTGATCCAAAGCAACATTTAACAAAGATAACATTGTTTATCAAAAATCAGTAGCCTTGGGTACCTTTTTAAGCTACAAATTCGCTAGAAGTTGCTTCGGTGAGTCCGATATCAGGAGTTAGCGGGCACTTTGATTAAGAATGAACTATATATTTCTATACAGAAATTTAATCATACTTAGGGTGTGCCAAATCAGAAATTTAAACTTCCTTCTGCTATCCCTTTGGGCATTATGAATAATTACGCAATTTGGAACCCAGATAACCTTATAGCCGATTCTGTTGAATCTTTGGCAAATATCAACATCCTCAAGATACATATAGTACGAACTATCGAATCCATTGATTTTTCGAAATGCTTCAGAATCAAAGAATAAAAACATCCCAGCAGTCCAATCAACTCTAATTGAATGAGTGTTTGGCGTTGACTCGTAATCACATTTGCGATCCCCCAAAAATATTCGTGCGAACAAACGTATTAAAGTAGGATATCTACGAACGCTGTCTTCAATTTCACCGTTTGAATTGAATACCGATGGCGCACAGACAGCGACGCAATCTGTCATATGGCGCTCAAGCTCGTCAAATATATTCGAATTAATTCGAACATCTGGGTTTATAACTATGAAACGTTGGCCAGTTGAGTGCTTAAATGCATAATTATGATTTTCTCCAAACCCTTTAGGATGAATATTCCTAATTATGCGACAATTGCGACAAATTAAATCAGAAATATAATATTCATCCTCTGGGATATTTAATGTGAGAATTATCTCAAAAGAATCATTTATTAATTTACTTAAATCAGAAAAGAGATGAAATAGATGAGATCCGTGTCCATGACTAACGATGGAAATTGTATATTTTATATTCATAAAAATTCCAACATGTTATTCAATCTGAATTTGAAGCAAGCCATCGTAGAACACATGCTATGTTTATGGATCCTATACGACAAGAGGTCACCGCTAGAGTGGTCAACTCAAGGTTAGATCTCTTGCTTCATTAAATTAAGCTAGGTCTCATCCGACGGTTTGCGTATAATGCCGTAGAAACCATTCAATAGTAGTCTTTTAAAATATATTAAATGTAAAATAAATCGAAATATAAATTTCGGGAATAAATTCAAAAACGACCAACCGACAACTCGATGAATTCCAATTAAATTCTTATATAAGAAAAATTGATTTTCTAATGAGCTAAAACTAGCCCCTGCAACTTTAGAAAAAACAAAATTTTTCATTAAGATTGAAATTGCTACATCTTTATATAAATCACCATAAATTTCACTTAAAGAAATTAATGTATTTACATAGTGGTTAGTTGCGCCAACTTTAACTCGCTCGATATATGAAAGACTAGCTGCCACGTCACGATAGATTGAATAAGTTTTTAAAATTTGAACAATTTCATATTGGGATGATATTCGAACCCATAGCTCTGGATCTTCACAATATCTTAATCCATCAATAAATCTAAATTTTCTCAATATATCACGAGATATTAATGTGCACGATGGGTGCAGCAACAAGCTTCCTTTTAAATAGTCTTTTGCGTATGAGTGAGGCGTCCTCACAACAATCGTTTCTTCATAGGGTAAATTGAAATTTGAAAATTCACCGCGTGACTGTCTAGAAATATTAAATGCAAATACTTTATTATTTGAATATTTATTAATTGCTTTATGTAAAGCATTTATCATACCAGGCAAGGGAATATCATCGGCGTCAAAAAAAAGTATATAAGGCTTGGAAGAGAAATCGACTCCAAAGTTTCGAGCAGTAGCGGGCCCAGAATTAACTTCGAGTCTATAGAGCTTACAGTTTTTGCTATGCTCCTCAAATAGATTAACAACCTGCTCAAAACTACCATCAGTTGATTTATCATCAACAACAACTATTTCATCATCTTCATGAATTTGTTTAATAAGCTCTTCTAAGACATTTAAAATGTATTTTTGCTTATTAAAAAGGGGGATTATAATAGAAATTTCACTCATTTATCGACCAATAATCTTTTTGAATTTTCGTAATATCAGCCAGGAGATAGCAAGGATAGAGGATCTGTACTTGGAAAGAATATCAAAGTACTCCTCTTGAAGCAAGTCTTCACGCGTTTGTGAAACTCCTCCAGGCTCAATTTCAGAGACTATAATTGAAGTGATTATCGTATTACCGAAACCATTTACACATGCACGACACCAGAACTCAAAATCAGCAGCTATTTTATATGACGTATTGAATAAATTGGCATTAAGAAGGTCGGTTCGTACGAAACATGACTGATGGCTACAAGGCATTTCAATACCCAATCCAACTCTAGCAGCATGTATCTTTTGAATAACACTGCCATCATGAATTTTATTATAACGGACTGCTCCGAATATAAAATTAGCATTTTTTTCATTTTCTAACAATGTCGCAATTAATTCAAGAGTATTCACTGAATCAAATAAATCACCTGAATTCATGAATATAGTCCATTTTGAATTTACTTTGCCGGAAATAATGATACCCTTGTTCATGGCATCATAGATACCGCGATCAGGTTCTGATATGGAGACTATATCCTTATGATAATCGAGCCATGCTTTTGTGCCATCAGAAGAGTTACCATCAATTACAATATGCTTAAATGATTTAAATGTTTGGTTTCGGATTGAGTGTGTAGTGCGCTCTAGCTCATGCAATGAGTTTTTACATATAGTCACTATTGTTAAAAGTGGGAATTCTAGTTGTTTATCAGATTTCATATTACGGTGGGTAAAAATATAAAATTAAAAGGGACTAATTTATTGGCCTCTCCATTAAACATTAACGTATAAAAACAATAGAATGAGCCAAATAAAATCACCAAGTATGTAATTATTTTTTTAGAATTCTGATTTTCAATTTGCTTTATAATTAAAGGAATGACGATAATTATATTTATAATTAAATAAGAATTCAAACGCATTATCGTTAAAAAATCAATATTTAAAAAAAGTCCAATTGAAATAACAATAATTGAAGAGAAGCACATATTGCCCAAAACAATATTAATTAATGGAATGGGTTCATTTCTTTTGAAGTAATTTAGTTTGGTCATCAATACGATCATAAGCACCAAATAAACATATAAAGCAGTGTAATTTCCACCCTCAAAGCGCAGGCCGTCTTCCATTAAATACATCGAATATGGGGTGTATTCAATAAAATTAAAAGCTATTTTAGAGAGTATCAGTAATGAAATAAAAATAAATACCATGCGAAAAGCATTAAGTCTTTTTGCGAAAAAAATGTAGGTAAATATAAATAATGCAGATATGTGAAAACAAGTTGCAACTAAAATAGAAAATAAAAACCTATTTTTTCTCCCTGTAATAAGATAGTGCAGAGAATAGCATGAAATCCCAATCGCCGCCCACTGGCGAATTTGATTTAGACTAGCTAAAAAATATATTGGAAAAGTTAAGAATATGTAAAATGAAACTGCTTTTGAAGTGCGATCGGTGCTTAAATTCAATAATTTAAATACTCCTGAAGTTGTTACAAATAAATAAAATAAAAATATTGTAGAATTTGAAAACCCAGCACCTTTAACAGCTTTTACGATTAAGTATGTGAATGGCTCCGTCAGCGGTATCCCTTCAGAGTCATACAAAAGATCAAACAATCGTGTATAAGATTCATAATCGACGCCAACATTGACTCTTGAGCCACCGAATAAAACTAGGAAGCAAAGGGCAAAATTAAGAAAGTAATTTGAACCAAGACGAATATATAACCATATGAGGGAAAATTCGATAATATAAAAATATAAGTAAGGAAGTGAATATATGGGAAATTTTACAATAAGGCAAGCAATGAAAAATATTGCGGTAGCCTCATATGCCTCGCATTTATTGGCGCTAATAAGTCTTAGAGGGCTATTGCTTAGCATATTATGAATATCAGCCGGCCAATTATAATAAATGATAGATGGCAGCTTTGCTGTTTTCGATGTTTAATTAAACTCTAGTAATGTTATATTGGATTTTCCATAAGCCATAAATTTATCTAGCAAAATCATAGGCCTGAGTCAAATTCAAAATTTAAGAAGGTTGTTAGTATACGTAAACCAACGTTGCCACTTTTTTCTGGATGAAATTGGCAGCCGTAAATATTATTTTTACGTATTACAGCTGCAATTTTATGCCCACCGTATAAGCTGTGTGCAAGCAAATGGGACTCGGATGCTGTATCAAACTTATAAGAATGCACCATGTAAACTTCTTCGCCAATGGTGGTACTTTTCAAAATTGAGTTTTCCCATTTTGCAGAAGCAGAGTTGTATAAAGAGCACCAACCAATATTTGGTATTTTCAATAAGGAACCATCTGTTGACTTATTTGGTATAGGGCGAACGTGACCGGGTATCAGATCTAAACCATTAGTCTCTCCGTATTCATCACTTTTTGTTGCTAACATTTGCATGCCTAAGCAAATGCCCATTAATGGACGACCAGACTTGGCATAATTCAAGATCACATCGACTAATTCTCGCTCATGCAGTCCTTTCATGCCATCAGCGAAAGCACCAACCCCAGGTAAAATAATTCTATCCGCTGTAAGAATCTCATCAGCAGATTGGCTTATTATTACTTCCCTAGAGCCACAAGCTTCAAGAGCATGCTTAACACTAAAGAGATTACCTAAGCCGTAATCAATAACCACTATTTTTTGATTGTTCATATATTTCGAGTCCTGATATGATAGGACTTTGCTGATTCGCGTATTGATTCAATGGTTGTGCGTCCATAATGTAGAGCATCAGCAAACGCCACTGCGTCAGCACCGGCCTCTACAATTTTTTTTAAATGCTCTGGTAATCCGTAACCACCGCTAGCTATTACCGGTACATTCACTGCATTAGTAATAGCACTTGTCAATTCATCATCGAAGCCTTTTCTTGTTCCTTCTTGGTCAATTGAAGTTAGTAGTATTTCCCCTGCACCCTGACTAACACATTTTGTAGCCCATTCAATAGCATCGATATCAGTTCTTTCGCGGCCGCAGTCCGTGTATATTTCCCATTTCCCAGATGATTTACGCTTCGCTTCTATAGACAATACCATGCATTGACTACCATATTTACGAGCAACCTCAGAAATAAGTTCAGGCCTTTTAACAGCAGCTGTATTAATTGCAACTTTGTCGGCGCCAGCACGAAGAAGGCTTCCGACGTCTTCAATAGTACGAATTCCACCACCCACAGTCATCGGAACAAAAACGTCTCGTGCAGTGCTACGAACAATCTCAACTAGACTAGATCGACCATAGAGACTCGCGACAATATCCATATATATTAGCTCATCAGCGCCTTGCTGGTAGTACTGCTTTGCGTACTCGTGAGGTGATCCAATTACACGTAGTCCTTCGAGATGAACACCTTTAATGAGGTTAACACCTTTTACATCAAGTCTCGCAATAAGTCTAATTTTTTTGTTTAATGACATATGTTATTTGATTCCATTGCTCTAATTAGAATGTGATATGTCGTTTAATTTTAATCGAAATAAGTTAAAATCGTCGGCATTATCAATATCCAATGAGCGCTCTTTTGGCATCTCATAAGCTATTGTTGCTGAGTTGAGAAAACTTTTTGTACTGCGCAGCCATTCGGTTCGAGCGATATAAATTGCTCCGTTTAGAATATATACAGGTGGTAAATCCTGTCTACGGGTAGCATTTTCAGTAGTCAGTAGTCCCTGAAGTTTGCCATCATTAGATAAACGATACATCCAATACGGGGATTGATCCGCCTCACAGATAGACACGCAACTTGGAGCAGACTTCTCGAGCATTAGCTCAAAAGCAGCATCTATATCCGCAGCTGTGCGCAGCGGTGAGGTTGGTTGAAGCAAAATCACGTAGTCATATCTTGGCAATTGGTCTAGGGCATGTAACACAACGTCAATAGAACTCGCCATATCGCTTGCTAAATAGGGGGGGCGACAAAATGGTACATCACAACCAGCAGCCTTGGCTGCAGCCATGATCTCATCGTCATCGCTGGACAGCACAACTCGGTCAACACACTTTGCCGAAATTGCCGCCTCCACCGTCCATGCTATCAACGGCTTGCCGCCTGCCGGCAGCACGTTCTTCCGCGGAAGGCCTTTCGACCCCCCCCTTGCTGTGATCAAGGCAAGGACGCGGTTACTTTGTAAGGACCTTATTTCTGAAGTTGTGTAATCGGGCTGCATCAATTGCGCTTTAAATCCAGATCCTGCTTGCTTTCTGACTCTTCCCAGATTGGCTTACGCAACTTCCACTCTTTACCTAATTTCTCCCAGATGTGATCGGAGCGCCAGCTATCAATTACTTGATGAACTTGTTCATCGGTAATTGAGCAAAACTCTAAGAATTCCTTGTAGTATTTCTTCGGAAACTCATGATCGTAGCGTTTAACTAGAGAGATACCTTCATCTCGATCAATTTTTCCATCACGAATTTCATGTGCAGTATCCGATGTGGTTCGACCGATACCAAATTTGATATAAGACAGATAATAGTGGAAACCATCTATTTGATCATCTAAACTCGCATATTTTGAATAAGTTCCCTCGGATCGCTCGGTATTGGGTGTAAAACCTGTATGCTCACGACAGTAATAATAGTTCTCTTGCGGATCCCAGAACTTGTAGTAGCCAAAGAAATGTATTTCAGTATTATTATTTTTGATTTCTTCAAATTTTGGCGACATGAAAGGATAGAGATCGGCTTCTGAGATGCCATGCTCAGTCCAAAACTGAGGAGGCAGTCCGGAGAAATAATGATCATCATGGTCCTCAATATCCCGAGTCGGTCTGAAGGCATTTTTCATATTTCCACCGTACTCAACCTCACCATTTTCACCGTACATTATCAGTTGCACATTGTGCTTTACTGCCATATGAAGCGGAAAATTTGTTTGGCCATAAATGAATGGCTGAAATGGATCCCCGAGATGGGTGAAAGCAAGATTCGTAAGTCTTCGGGTAACTTGAGGGTTAGGCGTGCCCAAGATATGATTAAATCCTGACGCAATAAATGCATCTAAATTTTGCCTTCCGAGTGCTGTAGCTTTGAGCGGCGCCCAAGTTACCGCAAGTGGATTCATGCCATATTTATATTTGAGCATATGAGCGACAAAACTACCGTCTTTTCCACCGCTGCATGGCACGATCACATCGTATTCACCACTGCTCTTTCTGTGCTTGTTGCATAGTTCGATCAGCTCCTCTTCTCGCACATTCCAATCTACTTTCGATCGTTTGTATTCCGCATAGTTGCATGCAGAACATACACCATGCGCATCGAAAGTTATGCGTGGTCTCTGATTGGAAATAGTGCATTTTTTGCAAAATTTGACCTCGGGAGGCAAGTTGTATTGCTTTATTAGATCTCTTTTCATTAATTACTCTCTTTCATTGCAAAGTTATTCCGGGCAAATACCAAATCCGTAGGTCGGCCGACATCAAGCCATGGTTCATGCATCGGATAAACAATGGTTCGCCCAGCATTTTTCTTAACACGCTCAAACAGCGTAGGCATATCACAATGCTGCTGATACTCTAAGTTTTTAAGTGTATGGGGCTCAAGTACATATATTCCGGCATTTACGTGACTTCGATAAACCGGTTTTTCTTCAAATCCTTCGATTTCAATACCTCTAGTTCGCACCACGCCAAATTGGTTTTGAATTTCATGCTGCCTGACGGCCATGGTCGCACTGGATTCATGTCGATTGTGAAAATCCAGAAATTCGTTGTAGTGAATGTCCGTTATCACATCACCATTCGTCACGATAAAGGGCAAATCAGGAAATTCAGTAAGAAGGCTAAGACATCCAGCTGTACCAAGTGGCATTTCCTCTTTGAGGTAGTCAATACGAACGTCAAATTTACTTCCATCACCGAAGTACTCTTCGACCATGTGACCTAAATAGTGCAGCGATATAACAAAGTTATGAAATCCGTCTGCCTTAGCCTTTTCGATGATGTGCTGTAGCATGGGTTTACCGCCCACTTCTAACATAGGCTTTGGGCAGTTTTCTGTATGCGGTCGTAGCCTAGTCCCCTTACCACCGGCCATGATAAGAATCATGTTTTCGATTGCTTTTGGTGCAAGTATTGAATCCCATACATGCAAGCCGACTACAACACCGTCCTGATCTACTATGGGTAACTGGTGGATCTTGTTGATCTTCATGATCTGTAAAACAAGATCTTGACTTATCTCGGGCGGAACAGCCAATGGGTTTCGATGGATCACATCGTCGATAATTCCATCGAGTTTAACTCCCTTCAGAAAAGCACGTCGAATATCACCATCTGTCAGAGTGCCTAAAAGTCTATTACCTTCTGAAACAGCCAGAACAATCTGAGTGCACGAGGTTTCAAGGCTAACTATTGCTTGTTGAATTGTAGCGCCCATGGGTAGTATTGCGGATCGCCAGAGTTGAGCTTCGTTTGTCGAAATCATATTATATTATTACTATAGTTATACATTTTGTTTTTTTAGTTTTTTCTTATTTGTGACGATGTGTCAACGCAAACGATTCGCCGCACCGATAATTACTGCCTTAGGTTTTATGTCTTGCACAAGTGTGACCCCTGCACCGACCACGGCGCGTGAGCCGATGCGCAAGCCTGGGAGCACCGTTGCGCCCGCGCCGATAAAGGCGCCGTCCTCGACCGTGACCTCGCCGCACAACGTCGCACCAGGCGCAACATGCACATTGCAACCGACAAGGCAATCGTGATCGACGACGGCTCCCGTATTAACAATGCTGTTCTCCCCAATCTCGCAGCCTGGCTGGATGGCAACACCGGCCATCACCTGGACCCCGACGCCGAGGACGACGCCGTGGGCGATCCAAGCAGTCGGATGGATGAGTGCCGGGAAGTCATATCCCTTGGTACGCCAGGAGTTGTAGAGCCGTTCGCGTAAGTTGCTCTTAGCCAACTGTCCGATGCCTAGCGCCAGCGCAACGCGCTCTGGGGGCAGCCGGTCGAGTGCGTCATCGTCGCCCAGTACGTCTTGATCTTCCCAGCGGGTTATACCATCGGCGGCCAATGACGGATCGCAGACACCAAGGATCGATTGCCCAGCCGCATGGGCGAGCGCCACAAGCACCCTAGAATGGCCGCCAGCGCCGAGCAGTACTAGGGGGCGCTCAACGGTGCTCATTCCGTTAAGGGCTCGCCAGCAGCGTATGTCCGGAGGGCGATGCTGCCAATTAGCCCCCACAGCTCAACGGCGGGAAGACCAACTCCACCACTGCGAGCAGTCGTAAGGTGATCCCGCTTGAGAATTCCTCCTGCAGATATATCGCAAGCTGCAACGACATGCTGACGTGCCGCCTGGCGTGTATTCCATTCGCTCGGCTGGGGGCACTTGGCGCCATCGCCTAATGCCAGTTGCAAATCTCGTATCTGCCTGACCATCTCGACCAACTCCTGCGGTTCAAGCGAAGCCCTGTGGTCCGGGCCGGACATAGAACGGTCAAGGGTGAAGTGCTTCTCGATGATGGTCGCACCACGCGCTACTGCGGCAATAGGAATCAGAATACCTTCAGTATGATCGGAGTAGCCAACCGGCAACCCGAATGCCCGCAACGTGTCCATGGCCCGAAGGTTGCATTCCTGCATCGGCGTCGGGTACTGTGAGGTGCAGTGAAGCAAAGTGACGCGGCCCAGAAGGCTGCCGCGCCAAGCGGGATCGCTCCAGCCCTGCCAGATGTCAGCGATGCCCACAGGTTCGGTCTTAGCATTGATTGCATGGGAGATCACGGCCAGGGCTTGCTCAACTTCAGACATCGTCGACATACCAGTGGAAACTACCAGCGGCCGTCCTAGACGGGCGAATTGCCATAGCAGTGGCCCATTGGTCAACTCGCCGGACGGCACCTTATAGAAAGGCATGTCAAGCTCTTCCAGGAAGGCTAGGCTACCCGCATCGAAGGCAGTCGAAAGGAACTCAATGCCGCGCGTGCGTGCACGTTCGCGCAGTTCCCAGTGCCACTCGCGCGGCAGTTCTAGCTTGCGCAGCATGTCGAGCTGTGACTCGGTGGAGTTGGTGGTGAGCTTCTGGTAATTTGCTTTGGGTGCCGCGCCCGTGGCCAACTTTTTTGCATCGAAAGTCTGAAATTTGATCGCATCGGCACCGGCCTCGGCGGCACGATCGACGAGCTCCCGTGCAAGCGCAAATTCGCCGTTATGGTTGACACCGGCCTCCGCAATGATATAAACACTTTCTGATTTCATCGAACCTCCATAAGCACCATGAACGCCTCGGCTGCTCGCAATCCGGCTTTGCTACCGCGCAACGCGGCTTGGGCGCGAACACATTCCTCGCTTCGTGGAAATGGGAAGTTACCCATCTCGCCTGCGTATAAGTTCAGAATCTGCAGCTTACGCTCTAGTCGGTCGCCGATATCGATGAACAGGTTTGGTCGGAAGCCTGGATCGTCTGGGCGCAGACCGAACTCGGTTTCAGACAAAGTTTCATATGCGTACACTTTTTTCACGCTCGGGTGGCGAAAGCTCTTGCAGCAAGAAACGGTGGCATCAAACACCGCTGCATGGTCGCTATGAGCATCGTTGCGGTAAGGTAAATATATTGTATCTGGCCGAACGACTTGGAAAATTTTGCCGATCGCGCCGACGACATCAACCATTGGCAGCGTGTCCAACCGCGTCGTAGGCAACTCCGAGCGATGCACGCCTGCAAATTGATAGCTCGAAGCAACCATGTCGATCTCCCTGTCTCGGTCTAATATGCGCTCCGCTGAAAAGCCCTGACTCATAGTCATTGCGGTGACAATAAGCCAATGAACACTGTCGCCCTCATCGATGTGACGGAGCAGCGTGCCACCGCAGCCTAGACTTTCGTCGTCCGGATGCGGAGCTACTACTAGGATAATGCTCATAAATAGTCCCCTTCAGCGGGTAGCGTGTCGAGTTCGTGGTCAATCAGCCGGACAGCCCCGCGTCCGGAGCGAACGGTAATGTGGCGGCCTTCTACTAATAGTACCTTGCCAGGCTCGGCGTTCGGTGGGGCTTCTGCCAATTCGCTACATCTCCAGACCTTAACTTCACGTCCTTGATGCATGAAATGTGCCCCAGGGTAAGGGCTAGAAAGAGCTCGCACTAAATTGCGTATGGCGCTCGACTCCATCCGCCAATCAATTCGCCCATCGTCTACTGAACGCTTCCGCCAGTACGTCGCGCGAGTGGCGTCTTGTGGTTGCGGTATGAGTGAGTCGTTATCTAGGTCTCGCACGATTGCTTCGACCTGGAGCGGCAGCAGTTCAAGTACCTTTGCGTACAGCGATGCAGCATCGTCCTCTAAGTCGATATCGACCGGTAGCTGGCTTAGCAAAGGTCCACTGTCCGCACCAGAATCCATTAGAAAAAAGGTGGAGGCTGTCTGCTTGAGTCCTAGCACGAGTGCCCATACCAGCGGATGACGACCACGGTTCGCGGGCAATGCCGCTGGATGGAAACCGACCACACCACGCGGCGCGATTCGCAGTACTGATTCACCGAGTAAACGTGACCACCCAACGCAGAAGATCAGATCGGGTTTATTTGCTCGCAACCAGTCTGCCTGGGCTACATCTCCGACTGCGTCCTCTACATACAAAAGCGGTATGCGTGATCCGGCGAGATCACTAAGATCGACATGGTCACTATTTATCCGATTCGAACGCATTGTTACTATGCCGACAACCTGACACAGCGAGGCTGGCTGAGATAGTAGTGTCTGCAGTGCTACGCGGCTCGAGGCAACGCATCCAATGAAAGCGATTCTCAGAGACATGTAAGGGCCGCCAGGTTATGAAATTGCTTGATGAGTAAACCGTCCAGGGGGTGGCTACTCAAAATCTCTGCGATGCGCTTTCCCGCGCCTGGTTCGCCGTAGGGAGTGGAGCGTTGCCGGGCTATCGCTCGATGATCGTCAGACAATACTTGCTCGACCGCAAGGCGGATATCGGTGGCGTCCTCATTACAGTGGACTACAGATGGGGCGTAAAGGCGGCCTCGCTGGCGGTCTCCGATGTCTACAGTGGGTGTTCCAAGCGAGGGGGCCTCAATTAACCCGCTGGAGGAATTGCCGACAACTGCGTCGACAATAGCCACTGCGCTCAAATAGCGGCGAGCGCCAAGGGATTCAACCGCAAGCACTCGGTCTCGGCGAGTTGCCGCAAACCGCTCGACCTCCTGGCGCAACGCGGCGTTGCCCGGATCCGCATTGACGCCGGTAATCACGATCGTGCCACCGAAGTCGTCAAGCACTTCAAGCAGCGTGCGCATTGCAACACCTGGATCACCGGTCTGCAGAGTCACAGGATGATGTGTGACCAGGAAACTCGGCGAACGCAGCTCGATACCCAAATCGGCCTCCAGCTCCATGCGTCCAATCCGAGGCATCAGCTCGATGTTGTCGAGGCCTGTTGCGCCCACGGTCCACACTCGCTCAGGAGCCTCGCCGAGCTGTATGACACGCCGCCCAAACGCCTCTGCTGCAACAAAGTGCAGGTGTGACATCTTTGTGATGGCGTGACGAATGGCCTCATCGATCAGGCCCTCAGTCGCTTCGCCGCCATGCACATGGGCAATCGGGATTCGAGCGAGCATGGCAGCCTGTGCAGCACCAAGCATTTCATAACGATCACCTAGCAGTACCAGCAAATCGGGCTGCAACTCTTGAAAAGTGCGGCCAATACCAGCCGTTGTCGCGGCCAGTGCCTCAGTGACGCCCACCGCACTGTCGTCGTCGAGTGGCACAGGAATGCGTGCGGCGATGGGAACGCCATCGTGCTCAATCTGTCGGACTGTCAAGCCAAAGCGCTCGCTAAGGTGCGCGCCAGTGACGACCAACTGCAATTCGACACTTGTATTCGCGCGGAGTTGACCTAGCAGAGAGGTCAGTAGGCCGTACTCGGCCCGAGTAGCTGTGACAACACAGATTTTGCGACGGTTCATTCGTGTACTTTTTGGGGGAAGGTGGCCGAGCTCGGTAAATTAACAACACGCGCCTCCAACCAATTTGCGTTATCCAACGGTCCGCAAAGCGCATTGATGTAAGCAGGCAGGCGGTTCATCAGTGCCCAGATAGGGCGCGTCATGATACCGGCGTCGTTCGTCGCTGCCAGCAGCGCATCGCGCTGAGCTGGGGACTCGCAGATGACTCCGTTAAGCCAGTAGTTAGACCTGCAGTGCTCAGGCTCGACGATGGGCTGAAGATCAGTCCCCTCGAAGAAGGCGATATAGCGCTGCGCCAGCGCGCGCTTAGATTCGAGGAACGTAGACAACTGCTCAAGCTGTGCGCAGCCCAGAGCCGCGTTAAGGTTGGGCATGCGGTAGTTGTATCCGATCTCGTCGTGCACGAACTCGTAAGGATGTGGAACCTTGGCCGTAGTCGTTAGGTGCTTGGCTCGCTTGCCGATGATCTCGTCGGTCAGCAGCATACCGCCTCCGCCTGTGGTCATGATCTTGTTGCCATTGAAGCTCAGCACGCCGATCCGGCCGAAATTGCCGGTGTGACGGCCCTTGTAGTAGCTACCGAGTGACTCGGCTGCATCCTCGACCAGGAATAGGTTCCAGCGGTCACATACAGTGACAAGTGCATCGATTTCGACAGGATGCCCGAAAGTGTGCATTGGCAGACAGGCCCGTATACGCCGGTGCCCGACACGGGTGCGGCAATCACCTTGGTCGTCGATCTGAGCATGTTCTGACAGCCAAGCATCCAGCGCGGTTGGCGACAGGCCGAGTGTGTGGCGGTCGACGTCCACGAACAATGGTTCTGCTCCGCAGTAAGCAATCGCATTACATGTCGCTACGAAGGTCAGCGACTGCGTCACTACCAAGTCGCCCGGAACCACGTTGGCTAGCTTCAACGCGATGTGAAGCGCAGCCGTGCCATTCATCACCGCCACAGCGCGCGGGCTGGTCGTGAACACGGCCATGTCCTTCTCGAAGCGGTCAACATAGGCGCCGACGCTGGAGACGAACGTCGAATCAATGGTGTCCAGCACCAATTCGCGCTCACGTCCCCGGAATACCGGCGCATGCAACGGGATGAACTCTTTGGTTCGGTACTGGTCGCGGATGAAACGGTTGAGAGACTCGAACATATCTGCTTTAGACGTTGTAGATGTCGGCCTTGTACTTCCGAAGATTATCCGGATTTGTAAACCAATCGACTGTCGCCTGGAGCCCCGCCCGTATATCGAAACTCGGCTGAAAGCCAGTCAAACCCTGAATCTTGGAGTTGTCGCACCACAGACGGAAGACCTCGGACTTCTCAGGTCGAATGCGCTGCTCGTCGGTAAGGAACTCGACATCGCTGACCATCAATTCGCGGATCAGCGCCAAGGTGTCGCCAACGGAGATCTCATAATTTGAGCCAATATTGACGGTTTCGCCGATGGCCGCGTCACAGCGTGCTAGCTCGAGGAAGCCACGACATGTGTCTAGCACATAGTTGAAGTCGCGAGTGGGTGTGACGTCCCCGAGCTTGATCTGCTTCTTGCCGTTGGCAATCTGCGTGATGATGGTCGGGATCACCGCACGCGCCGACTGGCGCGGGCCGTAGGTGTTGAACGGACGAGCGATTGTGACCGGCAGGTTGAAAGCGTTGAAGAAGCTCATCGCCATCGCGTCAGCGCCAATCTTAGAGGCGCTATAGGGCGACTGGGGTTGCAGTGGATGCTTCTCATCAATAGGCACGTACTGAGCGGTGCCGTAAACCTCGCTGGTGGATGTGTGGATCACGCGCTTAACGCCATTCTCCATCGCCGCCTGACAAATGTTTAGAGTGCCCTTGATATTGGTGTCAACGTAACTATCAGGTGCAACGTAGGAGTAAGGGATGGCAATCAGAGCGGCCAGATGGAAAACGATGTCCACATCCTTGGTGATGTGTTTGCAGTAATGTGGATCGCGCACATCGCCACTCAATACTTCAATCTGGTCGCGACATTCAATATCTTCTAGCCAACCCCAGTAGTTGAATGAATTGTACTGAGTCAAGGCCTTAACTTCAAAGCCTTCAAAGAAGAGAAGCTCTGTCAGGTGAGAGCCAATGAAACCATCAGCCCCGGTTATAAGTGCTTTTTTCATTTTAAATATTCCTTGTCAGCATTTTTTCGAATTCAAAAATTGAATTAATGTAAATAATATTGTTATTTGGATCTGATTTATTAAAATGCTCTACACACAAAGACCGGTCAAAAGACGACATTTCAGGGATCAGATTAACAAGGCTGACAGACTTATCTTTATAAGCTAGAAGGGCTGTTGAAGAAACGCCTATGATCAAATAATAGCTATTATTTAAAAGTTCAGATGGAACAAGTGGATTTCTGATGGTGGCAGAATCAATGCTTAAGTTTAATCGATAAAGAGGATTGGGATGATCTTTAATATGGCACTCAAATCCAAGCGAATGAGAAATGGCAATTAAATGCGCATAAAGTTGAATTTGCACTGCGTCGGGTACAAAAGATTTACCAGTTATAAATAACAGTTTTTTGGCTGCCGTTTCTTTGTGATCAACTGAAATATTAACTAATTTTCTTGAGTAGCTAATATCTTTAGCAGTGATGCAATCCGGATAATTCCTAACAGATATTACATATTCTGTCTGGTTATTGCCAACTGATGGGGAGCGATAGTATCTGAAGTTTTTAGCAAAACCTAACAGACGAATCAAATATACAATTTTTCGTTTAGGGAATTTGTCGAGTTGAATTTCTTCAAATCCTGCCATAGCCACTTGTGGAAGGAAATATCCGGAAGGTTTCACCAGCCACAGAAGCAAATCCAAAATGGTAAGGCAGCACTCATGAAAGAAAACTATACTGCGACTACTAAATTTAGCAGACAGTAGCTCGACCAAAAGAAAAACTATAACTGCCAGCCTACCCTTCGGGGCGCATTTTATTTGAATACTTGGATGTTGGTCCTTAATGCATTGATAGGATAACTCCAGAGTCGTATTCATAACTATAATTTTACAAATGTCTAGTGCTTTAACTTGGGAATCTATAAGTTTGGCGGGTAGAGTTGACGCAACAATACATACTGATTTGTTACCCTTAAGAATATCAACCGGCATTAAATTTATACCTTAATGGCCTTGATGTTTAGACTTACTGGGACAATGCCACTAGGAGTATCAAATCCTTTATTTGACCAGTCGCCTAAATCAATGCCGAAATCGCCTAATGTGGTCCATGTTTGAACATTGGCAAAATCGCATGACATGAGCAAATTGGAGAGGAGTGCTTGGTTGAATATTGCCTTGTGGAAATTGTATTCATATTCTTGCCCCCCCATTAAAGCTCTCTTGATAAGTTCCAGGTCATTTCCGTTTGCATGATATATGGCTATTAACTGGTCAAAATCTGGGACAGAAAGCCGTAGAACACCGCCTACCTTCAGTTTTTTATGCAAAGTTTTCAGTACTGTCTTCGCATCTTCGAACGAGAAGTGTTCAAGTACATGGCACATGTAAATTTCGCTGACAGATCCATCTACAAACTCTTTGAGGTCGAACCCGCTTGACTGCAAGTGAATATGCGAGGCATCACGTGCGTCAATGTTAATCCACCCCTGAATATTGATTGGGCCAGCTCCGAGATGAATTCTCAGCCCACCACCACGTAAATCAGGGTAAAGTGGTTTGGCGATGCCACCTCTCTGCCACTCCCTGAGAACGGTGAATATGGAATCAATTTTTCTTTTTGCTTTTTTAATAATTTTTGTCATCATTAGAATGCCTGTTGAATATTTTAACTAAAAAACATATAACGATCTTAGGCTTGGCCTGACCCTAATTTCTCTATCGTAAGATCGATCTCGGATAAAAATGCGCATCTGCCGGAGGCTAACTTGGCGGCTGCACCTGTGGCAATACTTACATAATTATTGAGTGTCTTTCGCGATCTTTTCATGAATTTTTATCAAATCTTTTTGATAGAACATAGCGCCGGAATGGATATTCCACTGTGGTCTATCATGAAATTGGTTTTTCTTCTATTGTCGTTTTCCAGTTTCAGATAAAGCTCAGAAAGAAACTTTCGTTATTTTTGAGTTGGATGCTCATCTGCAAAAATGCCTACATAACTAGCGAGTGTATTAATTGAAATTTAATTTTCAACCAGTTGGCTTTAAGTTTAAGGATGCCCCCCCGAGATTTGTATTGATTGCGCTTATAAGAGTATAGGGCAGGTATTGATAAATTTAAAATTATAAAAATTTTCTGTTGCCGATAATTTTAGCAGGCACGCCTGCAACAATTGAGTATTCAGGGAAGGATTTTGTAACAACCGAATTTGCGCCAACAACCGTGCCTCTTCCAAGCTGAACGCCCGGGAGTATTACTGAATTTGCACCAAGCCAGCAGTCATCACCTATCGAGATAGGATCGTATGGCTTGTAATCAGGGGAGTTCTCATATTGAGCGTCATTTTCGCGAATACTTCCATCACCACGGATTTGATGCGTGCCGCTCAGGACGGTGACATTGTTGGCAAATAAGCAAACATCGCCAATGGTCACAGCACCAGAAATAATACAATCCGAAAAAAATGACGTTTTATTACCAATTTTTACTTTCCCATTGCTTGTTGTGATTATGCTTCGAGGCCCCACCGATATGTCATCCCCAATTTCAATTATTCCAGTTTGATTAACGCCGAGTTCTGCTGTGCGTGCAAGTCTTAGTCGATTTCCGACAATCAGGGTGCTATTAGAGACTTCAACAGTACCTCTAACAATTGAATTGGTTCCAAATGAGCTCTTTTTAACAGAGGTCGCGTCTATGCGGACTCTTCCACGTATAAGACCATAACCTATGCGGAAGTGAAGCGAGCAGGCCTCAATAATAAGGCGACGTAAAATTTTATTTAGCAATTGCATTCATGAGTGTCCTGAATTCATTAAGAAAAGTATCCATCTCTGTGGCACTATCCGAAACTATCCCCGTACCTATCCCAGGATAGTTGTAAATGGTTTTTCCTGATAGCGTTCCCGCGAACCATTCCATGCCCTCTTGCGGATCGACTCGCCAGCGTAGGAAATCGAAAAAAACACCTCCCTTACCGAAGGTTGTAGCAAGATCAAATATACCCGGGGCGCCTTTGAACCAAGGTAGGCCTGCACAGCAGGTTGCGAAGCCGATCAAGCTACGTTCTAGAGCAACCGAACCAGTAATGGTTACCGGAAATAGCTGCTGCAGGTGGTTATTTCGCCACTTGTAATGAGGTGGAATGAAGATGCAGCCCAATGAAATTAGCTGCCGATAATATTCGACTGAGCGACAGAGACCCACCCGAGAGAAGCCTACGATACGTGAATAGTAGATCCAGCTGCCAGGGTGCTCCTTGTAGAGGATTTTTCCAGTGTAACCAAGTGAGCGCATTTCGATGACGACATCAAGATGATTGGAGTAGCTGCCACCCTCTGGAAAGGTCGATGCCTCCGGCTGATAGTGGGCATAAAGAACAGGCAATGGCCCCTCTGCTTCTAGCATCCTATCCACCGCCTCCTCATTAACCATGGTGGACAGGTAATAATCGAGGGCAGCTTTCTGATGCTGTACAATTCGCAACATTGACAGACAGTCGTAATCTTGACGATCATCGATTGGATGTCCGCTAGCATTGCCACCGCGTCGCAAAGTTGCCTTGGCTAATGCCTTGAGACCAAAGATTGCAACTTGTCTCAATGCATAGGGATAACTTGTTGCTACACGGTCAATTTTTTCATTAAGCTGCGGAGGTTTAGCTGCAAGATGGTTATCACGATAGGCAGCAACTTCTTGAAGCGCGCACTTGCTTGAGATCTCTGCGCCGAGAATCCGCCTGTCGTATATTGATTCGTTTTGCACGAGAGGAAGTAATCGATTCGGTGTCGTAAAAAACGGCATCGGATATAAATAAATTTGCTGAGCTCCGGCTACCTGGCAGGCAGCTTCTATCAGCGAATACTCTATGTGATGTGCAACCCCCGTAAAGAAGATTACCGATTTCACATTCAGTTCTTGTAGTACCTGAATAAAACGGATAACAAATAACAGGCTGCTCTGTCGATAATCCTCGTGACGGTCGGCCTGCCCCATCCAGCGTGACCACAAGGGCATGTTCCAAGTAATCTTAGTGCGAATTTTATCGAGATCACCTCTTTCAGGGAGCTTATCAGGGTAATCAATCCCGCTGTACTTGTGCACCCCATCAGACCAATAACCAATGGTCTTCTTTGTATAAATTGCATAGCCGTCCAGTTCGCAGTACTGGTTCAATAGGAACGCATAAGGCTCTATTAGCAGAGTTCTAACCATATCACCAGCATTGACAATTATATAATGTGCGAAGAAATATCAAGCTGTACCAATCGGATTAGCCAAGCAGTTCTATTGAACTTCGACCAATCTTTGTATATGCGGGAAAGAAGGCGATACTGAAGATATCGCGATGCCGCCCCTCGGCAGGAATGCCGGCCCGGTGTGGGGTGGAGCCTGTTGAGAACAGTAGTGTATCGCCGCGTTTTCCGATGAGCTTTTGGGTTTTAAGATGAATATCGTTATTGTTACGATTTAAAACAGAGGGTAGAATGTTGAGTTCATCAGGATTAGTCACAAACTCGAATGGTCCATCATCCTCCGTCACGTCACTGAGCAAAACAAACAACTGGATATTGCGGAAATCAACTACCTTGTCGTAGTGCCAGTGCTGGCTGAACAATTCGGTATTGCGATACTCGGCTGGGATCGAATAGTTACGCCAGATCAAGCCGTCGTTGATGAGATATCCATCCCCGAGATACATTCGGATAACGCTGTCATAGTTTCTGATTGCCTGTTTGACGGCAACAGGTATCTCAGCCCATTCGAGGGTATGGTATTTGCTGTAATAGCGGCCGTCCGGTGCACGGTTGCCGCGATCAATCGCTTTGCTTTCGTTGAGGCCAAAGCTCGACTCTAGGTCTAAATGCCCAGATACTGATAATGTAAAAAACCTTTTCGAGAAAACACGGCTGGCATGCAGCCCCCGAAAAAAGACCTCCGTAACGCGCTGCCTTAGCCACGAATAATTCGCCTTCACAATATTCACGTTCTTCCCCTTACCGAGCTTTCAACGGATTCATTGGTCACATGACCATATTTCCCATAATAGTGAATGTCCAACGGTTCGCCATTAAGCAGCTCTTGCTTGGGACGAATCGCCTCGCAGTGCATTCCCGAGCGTTCCATAATTCGAATCATTCCCTTGTTGCTGCTCAATGCGCCAGCAGTAACTTTCCTGATTCGTTGCTGTTCAATAAACCAGCGCACCAAGGTATCCCAGGCATCTTGTCCAACTCCCGTACCCCATAAAGATTTTCGGCCAATCAAAATGCCAATATCGACCGTTCCATGTGGAAGGGAAAAATATGCAGTCATGGTGCCAACGGGCAAATCGTTAGCATGAGTTATCACGCTCAAGAACAGGTTGGCTGTATCTCTGAAACTATCCCAATATGCACGGCATGATGCCTCCGTGTGCTTGATGAAGCGTTGATTGCTATGGCGTACAACTTCGGGATCATTGAGCCATGAGATGTACTCGGGCGTGATGTCCGACTGCAAAAATGGACGCAAGAGAACCTTGCTTCCTACGATCTGGTTAAAACCCTGGATCATAAGGACTTAAATTGTCCAATGTTTCCCCATACTTTCCGGAAGGCCCCGACCATGGCATCCACTTCCGGATCGCTCAGTTGGTGTAGGCACATTTCAAAGCCCAGGTAGGTTGAATCATGCAGAGTCTCTGCAACGGGGCAAATACCCTTGGCATAACTGACATCGCGTCGGCAAATATTGGAAGTCCACGGGAACCCGTTCGAACCGTAGGCCTGCTTCTGCTGGTACATGGGGAGTAAGTGTATATTTGCGTAACCCGCTGCTAGGCCCACCAGCCCTTCTGCCTCAAGCGCCTCGATGATGCGGGCACGCGATACGCCCAGCTGCTCAAGATCCAGCTGCATCGGGTAGACGTAATACACATGGGTGCAATCCGCTCGAATCAGCGGTGTCTTTAGCCCAGCAAGGCCTGCCAAGCCTTGCGTTAACTTCTCAGCCGCACGTTGGCGGCTGGTGACAAAGCCATTGAGTTTCTTGAGCTGCTCAATCCCGATGGCACATTCAATTTCGCCCAGGCGAAAATTGTAGCCAAGCATGTTCGTCAGGTCCGCTACTCCCTTGCCGCCGACAACACCTTCGGCATGATTGCGGATCAGCTGCAGCTTCTCTGCCAGCACATCGTCGTTCGTGACCAGAACGCCGCCCTCACCCGTATGGATATGCTTGTGATAGTTCAAGCTGTAGCCCCCGATATGCGCCATAGTACCGGCCGCTTTGCCTTTATAGAGGGCACCGGGCGCCTGCGCCGTGTCTGAGATGACTTTCAGTCCATGCTTTTCGGCTATAGCCATCAGCGCATCCATATCGGCCGACTGCCCGAATATGTCGACCGCCATGATGGCCTTGGTGTAGGGGGTGATGTTGGCCTCGACCGAAACCGGATCTAGACAGTAGGTCTCGGGGTCAATGTCGGCAAATACCGGGATGGCATTCCAGTGCAGGATGGCAGTAGCACTGGCGCACATGGTCCAGGGCGGCACAATTATTTCGTCGCCAGGATTGATGCCTATGGCACCAACAGCTGCAATCAGACCAGAGGTCCAAGAATTGACCGTGATGGCATGTTTGACGCCAAAATACTCAGCACACTGTTTTTCGAAGGCCTGAACCTTGGGGCCGCCAAAGAAATCCGGCTCCCAGCCGCCAATAAATTGCGAGAGGTTACCGCTCTCAACGACGAGGCGCGCTGCCTCGACCTCCTCCTTGCCGAGCGACTTATAGCGCTGAAAGGGTCGGGTGATTGTTTTGGGGCCGCCAAACAGGGCCAGTTTTTCGGTGCTCATAGGTTTCTCTTTCTGATTATCAAATCGATTGCTTCTAGCGTCTTCAGGGCCTGACGGCCCGTACACAACGTCGTTGCTGCACCGGTCAGATGCTTGCTGATCTGGTCATAAACGTTCCATTGGTAAATGCTCATGCCATTGGCAATGAGTTCTCTTTGTTCTGCCAGAATCCGGTATCCCTCGAAATTCGGATCTGCATACACACTCTGCCATTCAATGGCTTCACCACCCTTGTCATAACGCAAACGTCCGGAACGGCTCAGCAATTCGACGCAGTAGTGGGAGAAGGACTCCTCCCAGGCGGCCCGGAACACGACCGAACCCAGCGCGAACTGGACCTCGACATCCGGCTCGGGATCGTGATTATCCCAAAGACGCCCCGGGTTAATGAGGGTTGCACCACTTATATCGCCCAGCCAAAGCTCTAGCAGGTTGAGGAAATGCGAGCCATTATTCGAAATTCCCTTTGAATACCAAGCATTTACCTTGGCTGGCGTACTGATTTCGCCATTATCGATGCGCCGCTTGATCTCGATAACGCCAGGGTCGGTACGGCGAATGTAGTTAACGAACAGGTCAAGACCAGCTTTTTCGCACATTTCGACCATGTCGCGTGCCTCATCCAGCCTGTAAGCGAGAGGTTTCTCGCACAAGACAAGCTTGGGGTGACAGGTATTGAGGACCTTGGTGAGAATGCTGCCATGCGACTCAGACGATGTGGCAATCACTACGACATCCGGCTGCAAGGCCTGCAAGGCGACTTCAACCTGATCAAAAGCGGGCGCTCCATAGCGCTGTTCAAAACGCCCACATTGCGAAGGCGAAACATCCACAGCACCTGCCAGACGGAAAGCGGGATGCACGGCAATGGCACGTGCATGTGTATAGATGGCGGACTCGTCGGTGACATCAAAGTCGTAGCCCATCCCGATCTGACCGAGGCCGATGATGACGCAGGACTCAGCCATGATGCGTGAAATCTCCAATCAAGCGTTGCATGTGTTCTATCTCGCGATGCGGAAGCTTACAGGGGCGTCCTCCTGGCGGGATGGTGCTGATAACCCGCTTCCCCGCCAGCAGGCCCACCACCATGGCCATGGACTCGCAACCCACAACGGTATCCGCCGCAAGGATTTCCTCAAGCAGGGTATGCTCCCCGCCGAATTGGATGGGTAGCGGGGTCAGGTCTTGCGCCCATTGATATTTATCCGCCAGCTCGAACGGGTGAGGACGAATGGTGATTGCGTCAATGCGCTGTCCGAGCGCTGCCACATTCTTCAAAAAGAAACGGAGCGCATCGTGCTCGGTATAGCCCCAATGACGCTCGTTGCCGTGCTGAGCCAAGGCATGGTCGGCAACAGGTTCGCAGACATATAGGATCTGGCTCGCAACGGATCCTGATCGAGCCTTCTGCACATGGACAATCTCGGTAAGCAGATCCTCGAAATACGGATTGGGTTGCAGCACAATGGGTGTTGCATCGAACTGGGCGTGGGCAATCCGTTCCGCCTCGACATCGCCGACCCATATTTCATCTGGCAGTACACTGTGACCCGCTTCATCAAAGCGCTCGCGGTAGTTGACCCAGTGATCGAGGAAAGCCACTGTTTTTTTGCCCAGCGCGCGCCCTCGCGCAATGGCTTGGCGCTCAAAACTGCTCTGCCAGCCAGTACCGCACAGCACCCAGGTACTCTTGCCCAGTGCGACGTCTAGCGGCAGGAATTCGGCTTGCGGGCACTTGCGGCGAAATATCGCCTTGGCAGGGCCTGCAACCACAACGCTGGCCAGACAATGCGCGCGGTTAAGCCAGCTGCTGAGAATTTCCGCGCCACCTGCATCATGGCTGACAACTGCAACATGCGTCATCAGGTGTTGCCCTTGCGCACGACATCCTTGTTGATCTTGGCAAACTCGGGAAACTGACGCAGGAAGCGCACCGCATCCAGACAGGAAAATAGCGGATTGCCGGCTTCGAAATGCTCGATGATCCGCTTGAGCAGTTCATAATCACTGCGCTCGTCGAGAGTCAGCCCTAGCTCGGGCCAGTGGATCTCGGGCGGAGCGACAAGGTGAACATGGGAAAAGAGTTCGGGGTGGTTGCGGATATGCAGTGTGACATGTTCACGATCCAGCCGGTCATTCGTCATGCCCGCCGAGCGCTTGAGTGTCTCAAGGCGGAATACCTGCGTGTCCATGCCGTCAGGATAGCTGCGCACCAGTGCATTACTGACATAGTCAGCCTGGTGTGCCTTGAACATGCGGATGGTCTGTTCCACGATCTCGGGATCGATGATCGGGCAATCACCGGTGATTTCGACAACTACATCAGCATTCACGGAAGCCGCGGCATCGATGACGCGCTGCATCACATCGTCCTCATCGCCACGAAAGGCAGCGATCCCTAGACGCTCGGCCAGTTCGACCAGCGGTGCATCTGCGGCATTGACGGTGGTTGCCAGCACAATCGCATCAATCGACGGGACAGCCCTGAGTCGGCGCACCAGATGCTCCAACATCGGCATGCCGGCGGCTGTCAGCAAGGTTTTTCCAGGCAAGCGGCTGGAGGTCATACGCGCTTCTATGGTTGCAATAATTTTCATGAAATCTCTTTTAACAAATCATGTTCAGAAAGACTGAAATCAGCGGACCCGCAAGTGTGCCCAAGTAATGGCGGTTCCAATCTCGACGTCGCAATCGAGACGCTGTCCAACAACTTCATCCAAAAACTTCGGGGCCAAGCCAAAACCAGGCCGCACACTACGGACCGCATCGGCAGTGATCAGGTCGCCAGCCTTCAGATTCTTGACAAAGTACAGTGATCGCCTGAATTGGACGTTGCCTTGCTCGCTCGATTTACGTCCAAAATCAATCTGGCCCAAAGCACTCCAGGCAGTAAGCGCATCCCTGCACAGGGCTGCAAGCTCGGTAGGCTCAAGCGAAAAGCTATCGTCAGGCCCCCCACCACTACGATCCAACGTAAAGTGCTTTTCGATGATGGCGGCGCCAAGTACAACGCTTGCAATCGCAGTCGTATTGTCCAGAGTGTGATCTGAGAGCCCAGTTACCAAGCCAAATCGACGCTCCATCTCGGGTAAAGTATTCAAATTGTAATCAGATGCAGGCGCCGGATAGCCGCTAACGCAGTGCAAAATCGCCAGATCTCTACAGCCTCCGGAACGTGCTGCCTCAATTGCTTCACCAATTTCATTAGTATCGGCCATGCCAGTCGAAATTATCATCGGCTTGCCCGTACCAGCAACATATTTGATCAAAGGTAAATCTATTGCCTCGAAAGAGGCAATCTTGTAGGCAGGGGCATTCAGGTCCTCAAGCAGGTCAACGGCGGTATGGTCGAAAGGCGAGCTGAAAATGGTGATTCCCAGTTTCGCTGCATGCGAAAACAAGGATGCATGCCAATCCCAAGGCATGTGCGCCTCACTATATAACTCGAACAGGGTACGTCCATCCCATAAGCCGCCATGGATGCGAAACTCCTCGGTGTCGCAGTTCAATGTGATGGTATCGGGCGTGTACGTCTGCAATTTAACTGCATCGGCACCGGCTCTTTTTGCCTCTTCAATAATTCGCATCGCAGTCTCAATGTTGCCATTGTGATTGGCCGACATTTCAGCAATAACAAAAGGGGCGAATCCGCGACCTATTTGACGGCCGGCTATCTTGATGCATGGGGTATTTATCATTCTGAATGCCTCGATCTTATTTTCCATTCGTTACGTAACAAACCGAAACAGATAATGTCGTGATAGCTCACGTTAATTTTGTGTTGTTCGCGCAGTATTCCTTCCTGACGAAAGCCAAATTTTTGATGCATCCGAATAGACGCTTCATTGAAGGCCAGCGCCTGTCCGCATACTTTATGCAGAAGCAATTCATCAAATGCAAACTCAAGCGCCGTCAAACCAAGCTTTGTGCCTGCACCTTTCGCTGTCTCGGGTGATGCATAAAACCCCCAGTTTGCAATCGCCCCAACCGCAACCCCTGAGAAGCTAACAAAGCCAAGTGGCTCTCCCTTTTGCTCGACAATCATCAAGCGTCGGGATGGATCTCCATTGCTACGTTCAAACCAATGCCGATGCTCATCGATAGAAATCTCATGCTGCGTAAGCATGTAAGCACGTACCTGAGGATGGTTTCGCCAGGCCAGCATGAGCCCCAGATCGGTGGATAAAACAGGGCGAATATGGCAGTTTTCAGCTTGCATTGCTCATGACTTTCAAAACACGCGAAACTCCCATTCCATCGCACACAGAATGGCAAGCTTCCTGCCTACGCTGCATGTTTTGCACTACCATAAGTTTTGTTATTTCCGTGCTCAACTCTAACGAAAAACGGTTTCCGCCCTCCAAGAGCGAGACTGCGCCAGCTTGGCTTAATGCAAGTGCCACACCGCGCTGATTGTCCGCAAGGATCAGCGTCAAAGTCGGCACCCCCAAGCAGCAACGCTCCAAAGCTGAGGTGCCCGCCGCACCTATTGCCAAATCGCTTTCCGCGATTAATTGGGCCATATTCTGAACGTTAACCAAAAGCTCAACAGATCTCATTTGTTCTGCCTGAGCACGAACCTGAGCAAGCCATGGGGCAAACATGCCCATCACTACAGTTATTTTGCAACCTTCGGGCAAATTGCATGACATCAGTGCGTTGAGTACGTCCCCTGTCGCATTGTCTTTGTCAACTCCGCCCATACTGATCAGTAGGCGCTCCAACCTGCCCTCGCTGCGTCGAGCAAAACTATAACTACGCAACTTGGCAAAATCCGGGCGTAGCAACGCATAATCTGGCCCGATGAGAAGACTGGTTTGCGAAGGACAAAGCTGGTCATAATCAGCAGGCCGCCGATTGAGGTTCTGGTCGAGTAGCAGATAGCAGTCGTGCGGCCGGTCTGCAAGGTCATCGATGACTAGCAGCTTACCGCAATGTACGCCGACCTGCTTTTCCCAGCGCGCATCAAGTGCATAGTGATCGAGCACCAGCCAATCAACGGGCATGCCGCGTATTGCCGTCAGTGTCTGCTGGGCGTCGCTGGCCCAGTCTGCGCCCAGCCAGTCAGCATGGTCATAATGCGCCCCACTGAGACCCACAAGGGGGGGGGCTTCGGTCAGCGGCAAGGCATGAACCTCGTGCCCACGTTTACGAATCAGGTTCAGCAAATGGCCAGGGTGCTCTCGACACACAAACCCGCACCGGGCACCCCGATCACGCAATGCATCCGCCAAGGCCAAGCAACGCATGACATGTCCAGTTCCAATCTGCGTGGAGGCATCGGCGCGGAAAATGACTCTCATTACTCTAGTTTAGGCGTTTGAAACCCGCATGGCACACCGGGCCTTTCAGTAGGCTCATGACATCGCACCCATCCTCGCACTCGCGGATCATCTTGAAGATTGGATCAAGCGCATCGAAATAGCCGTCGACAATTTCCTTCGTGTGCTCCGTGCAGACATAAACGCTATTGGCGGCAAGATAGCCTTTGCCAAGCATTTCCTGGGTGATCAGGGTCTTGTAGGCCAGACCTTGAGGGCTGGTGAACGAAAAGCCCGTCATGGCCGGTAGGCCCCAGTGCGTAATACCGAGGTCGTGCTTATCGGCCAGCGCCTGCCAGCGCTGGCGAATTTGCAAACCGGTCTCGGTAATGGTGTTCCAAGACTTGACGCGCTCCATAACTTCCAGCGTTTTAAGGGCTGCCGTTGGGCCGATACGCTCGGTCCAAAAGGTGCTGCTGATGAAGGTACTTTGTGCCGCTTCCATAATTTCGCGGCGCCCGATGGTTGCAGTAATTCCATAACCGTTGCCCATGGCCTTGCCGAACATGGCCATATCTGGCTCGACGCCATATTTCTTGTGCAGGCCACCAAAGGTTTCGCGAAAGCCCGAAGTGCATTCGTCGAAAATCAGGACAATCTTGTTGTCCGTGGCAAGTTTGCGCACCTTCTGCAGGAAGTTGTCTTCCGGCCCCATGTTGCGCACCACTTCCATCTTAATCACGCCGATGTCGTGATTTCTGACCAGCGCCTCGAGTTCGGCATAGTTGTTGTAGTTGAAGGGAAAGACAGTACCAGCCAGATTGCGCGGCACGCCATTTGGAGCCAGACCAGGCAGCAAATGCCCGTCCAGGCCTTTGTCAGCCCCCAGGTTTGCCGATAGGTACCAGTCGTGCCAGCCGTGATAACCACAGATCGCCACCTTGTCACGACCAGAGGCTGCGCGTGCGATCCGGATCGCCACGGCATTCGCCTCGCCGCCCGAGCGCGCCAGGCGCACCATGTCGGCCCAGGGGTGAAGTTCGATCAGCATCTCGGCCACATAAACCTCTTCTGGGCAATTGAAGGTGGACATATTGCCAGCATCGATGGTCTTGCGAACAGCATCGTCCACTTCGGGATGTCCATACCCGAGGGTATTGGTCCCAATGCCCATAATGCACATGTCGATGTATTCCTTGCCGTCGAGATCCCAGATCTTGCAACCTTTCGACTTGCTGAAATAGGCTGGCCACTGGTCTGGCAAAAACATTTCGGCGCGCTTCGAGAGCAGCATGTTGCCACCCGGAATAATTTGCTTGGCCCGCTTCCAGAGCTTTTGTCCGCTGCCCATTGATGCTCCTTCGTTTCGTTGTATTGGGTGATTGCTCCCAAAGAGTTGCGGGCGGATCGATTGCAGTTCAAGAACCTGAGCCCATCCGAAGTGGATATCTGGCGCAAAGTTCGTAAAGACATTGCTTGCCACTTCAAAATCTGCCAGCTCGTCGACGGTCCAGCGCAAGCCGGACAGGTCGTTTTCATTCTGCATTGCCGCAGTGCTGAAATGCCCTGATTCGCGGACATACGGCGTGACATGTTCATGGTCGAATGCGCTGTCGCTTTCCTGCGCAGCGCGTATCAACGCAGTCATTTTCACAACCTCGATATCGAGGCCATCAGGGTAGGTGGGGGGGCTGACATTACTGAAGTAATCAACCCCTGCCAGGCGAAACCTTCTCACACATTCGTCCACCAGCCTCGGGTCGACCAGGGGGCAGTCGCCAGTAATCCGCACTACGACATCAGCGTCGTGGAGGGTGCCTGCCTGGATGAAGCGATCAAGCACATCGTTTTCGCTGCCCAGTTCGCAGGCGTAGCCCAGACTCCGAACATGATCTGCCAACACCTGATTGCGCGCGTCTGTCGACGTGGCGACGATGATCTGGTCAAGCTCCGTCGAACGCGCCAGCCGGGCCAGCAACAGTTCGATCATGGGGACCCCGTAGATGGGTTTCATCACCTTATTGGGTAGGCGTGTCGAGCCCATGCGTGCTTGAACAATGGCGACGATTTTCATAACTGATTCCATGCAGTTGGATTCATAAGTCGATCATCCTGCAAGCGATTAAAGGTAGGTAGGCTCGAAAGCTTGCCATCTGCAGCCAGAATAATTTCTTTCAGTTGTACCGAGGTATCGACGCCTACAACCACGCGATCAATACTTTCCTGAGCAACGGCGTATTGCAAGCACGCCTGCAGTGGAGAGAGTCCAGTGTCCCTCAACCAGTGCGACCATTCTTGCCAGATCGACTGCCAAGGATTAAACTTGGTTGGCCTCTGTTCTTCGGACATCAATAACAGTCCTTGCAAGAAAGCTGAACGTGTATGTACCTCGACGCCTGCAGCTTTCAGTTGTGCAGTCCAACCCGATTCGACTAGCTCACGATCCAGAATATTGAGGGGCGCCTGGATCAGATCAAATCGGTATTTTTCAAACAATACGTCAAGTTCCGCAGGGCGATAGACCGATACGCCAATTTTGCAAACCAAGTCATCATTCTTCAATGCCTGTAATGCGTCAAAAAGAGCTGGTCCCATTTTTTCTAGCAATTGGCTGGGGCGATGCAAAAGCAGGCCGTGCAATCGAGTAACACCCAAACGGGTCAATGATCCTTGCGTTTGCTGCTTAACCCACAGCGAAACATCAGCACAATTTTCAGGTGCTGCGGGCAATTTACTGACCACCCTCCATGGCTGAACACCTAGCTGCCCTAATACAGCCTCACTATCGCCATACGCGATAGCGGTATCTAGGGTATCTATGCCGGATGCACGAGCTAATCTCAGAATGGATTGCGCGTCTTCAAAGGCTATACGCCCAGATTCATTCGCCACGCCGTAATCCAGGCCAAACTGGACTGTACCTAACGCTAACTTCATACCGCCAAAACCTTGTGCAAGACGTCTACAACTTTATCTTGCTGTTCATCAGTCAATGTCTGAAACATTGGCATGCTGATAGCTTCGGCGTAATAGCGCTCGGCTTCAGGAAAGTCTCCCACCTTAAATCCCATGCGTTGATAGTAAGGCTGAGTATGAACTGGTATATAGTGCAGATTGACGCCAATGCCCTTTTCGCGGAGTTCTTCAAACACCTGCTTGTGGGCTTTCTGGATTTTGTCAAGTTGTAGGCGAATGACATACAGATGTAAACCTGAATAGCCATCCGAATGCTGCCATGGTGTTATTACGGGCAAATCCATCAGCAGTTTGTCATAGCGCGCTGCCAATTGGTGACGCCTGACTACGTAGGTATCCAGGCGCTCCATTTGGCTCACGCCCAAAGCTGCCTGCAATTCAGTCATGCGGTAGTTATAGCCTAGGTCAATTTGCTGATAGTACCATGGGCCATCTGGCGCATGGGTCATGTGCGCCAGATCGCGGGTAATGCCATGGCTGCGTAGGAGGGCCATTTGTCGGGCCAATTCATCGCTGTTGGTCAGTACCATCCCTCCCTCTGCGGTGGTGATGATTTTGACAGGGTGAAAGCTGAATACCGTGACGTCGCTGTAGCGGCTATTACCGATGAACTCGCCTTTGTATTTGCCGCCAATGGCGTGGGAGGCGTCTTCAATTATTTTGAAGCCGTATTTTTGGCTGAGTGCGTGTATAGCCGCCATATTGCAAGGCTGACCACAAAGGTGCACGGCCACCAGCACCTTGGGCAGTCGGCCAGTTTGCTCGGCGAGTACCAGTTTAGCCTCAAGCGCCAGCGGGCAGAGGTTGTAGGTGCGCGGGTCAATGTCCACAAAGTCTACTTGGGCACCACAATACAAGCCGCAATTGGCCGAGGCCACAAAGGTCACAGGCGTTGTCCAGAGCCAATCACCGGGGCCAAGGCCCAGCGCCAAACATGCAATATGCAGAGCCGATGTGGCACTGTTGACGGCTAGAGCGTGCTTGGCTCCGACGTGCTGGGCCACGATTTGCTCAAACAGCGGGACTTTGGGGCCTTGCGTTAAAAAATCAGACTGCAGCACTGCCACCACCGCGTCGATGTCGGGTTGACTGATGTCTTGACGGCCGTAAGGAATCATCAAATGCTTCCGATTTTTTCGTGGTTGGTATCTATCCAAGTTTGCAGCTGGGCGTCTGTCATCCACTCGGCATTGTTGTCGCTGGCGTACACAAAGCCTTCGGGCACTTTTTTTCCGTCTTTGATGCGCTCCGGGCTGATGCCCCAGTCGTTGATAGTGGGCAGGATTTTGAAGTGCTCAGGATATTCGTAGGTGTAATAAGAGTCTTCTGCGGCAATCATTTGCTCGTGCAACTTCTCACCAGGGCGAATCCCAACCACTTCTTGCTTGCACTCGGGGGCTACAATGCGGGCTAGATCGGTCACCTTCATGGACGGAATTTTTTTGACGTAAATCTCACCACCTACCATGTCTTCAAACGCATGCCAGACCAGCTCGACACCCTGCTCCAAAGAGATCATGAAACGGGTCATGCGCTCATCTGTAATTGGCAGCACTCCTTTGTCTCGAATCGAAAAAAAGAATGGAATAACCGAGCCGCGTGATCCCATCACATTACCGTAACGAACCACAGCAAAACGTGCTGCGTGGTTGGCTGAATAGGAGTTGCCTGCAATAAACAACTTATCGGAGGTCAGCTTTGTCGCACCATAGAGATTGGCCGGGCTGCTCGCTTTATCAGTAGAAAGAGCAACGACTCGTTTAACACCTTGATCGATGCAAGCATCGATCAAGTTCATCGCACCAAAAACATTGGTTTTTACACATTCAAAGGGGTTGTATTCAGCTGTCGGGACAATCTTCGTCGCAGCAGCGTGAACAACATAATCAATCCCGGTTAATGCTCGGCTCAAACGATCTTTATCACGAACGTCGCCTATAAAGAAACGAACACGCTCATCGTTGCCATACAACTTGGCCATTTCCCATTGTTTCATCTCATCGCGAGAGTAAATAACTAAGCGACGGGGGTTGTATTTTGCTAAGGTCATAGGCACAAAAGTATGGCCAAAAGAGCCTGTGCCGCCAGTTACAAGGATGGTTGCGTTTGTCAACATAAAGTTATGCGTCCTGTTCGGTTAATATGAAATTTAAGAATTGCTGACCATGTCTTGATAATTGCCAATACGTTTAATTTCCCCCTTTGCTAGCTCTACTATGTAGTCGCAATTCCTTAATGTAGTTAATCTATGCGCAATCATTAGTATCGTTAGATCGTCGCCAAGACATTCAATTGCTTCCATGACGGCCTGTTCCGTTTCGCTATCAAGTGCGCTGGTTGCCTCGTCCAGAATTAAAACATCAGCGTTCTTATAAAGAGCTCGAGCAAGTCCAATACGTTGTCGTTGGCCTCCAGACAAACGGACGCCACGTTCACCCACGAATGTATTGTATTGACCATCCCACGATTCAATTATTTCTGAAATTTGCGCTTTGTGTGCGCAATCACGTACACGATCCAAGTCAATATCATTAACAGGGACACCAAAAGCAATATTTTCAGCAATTGAAGTATCAGCCAGAAATATGCTTTGTGGTACGTGAGCAATATGCATTTGCCAAGAACGAATATTTTGTTTAGTTATAGGTAAATCATCAATAACGAGATTTCCATGTGTTGGGCTTAGTAAGCCCATGATGATGTCTAGTAGCGTGCTCTTGCCACTTCCTGTTGTACCGATGAAGCCGATGCGACTGCCTTTAGCAATTTTTAAATTCAATTCTTTAAAAATATAAGGCAACTCAGAATTAAATCGAAAGGATAAGTTTTCAATCGTTATTGCCGTTTGGAATCGAATTGGATTATGCAGTGATCTATTCCTTTGTATTGGTGTCGGTTGCTCAAGTAGATTCAATACGTCAACTAAAGGTGCTTTACCTGCTTGAATGTGTGCAAGACTTGAATAAATTTGTTGAGCAACAGGTAAAATGCGTTGAGCGCCTATTGCTAACGTGCCTAGAAGTGGTATGACCAATGCAACGCCCTCTGATTTATTGACTAGAGAATATGCAACTATTGCTATGAAAACCATACCCAGTGCTTCTATTGCATATCGGGGGCTGGCGCTGACAATTTGAACATTAGCCATGGCTCTGCGTAATTTTGAATCGGCCTTTTTATATGTGTTGCAATATATGTCCTGCGTACCATCGATCAGAATGTCACGAATGCCGCCAAGTCCTTCATGCAATACTTTGAGTACTTGATTTATTGAGCGACTAATCTCATGACTGTCTCTTGCTAGTATATTTTTGGTGGCAAATATTACAATGCTGTAAATAAATCCTATTCCCGCAAATGTTAAGAGCGCTATACTTGGCTCAAGTGCAAGTAGCACTATCAAAACTGAAATTAGAATTAGTGTAGAGCTAATTATGTTTAGCACAGGAAGAATTGATCCATTAACAAGGCCGTTTGCTTTGTTTGAGATGCCAGCAATAACATCGCTGCTATTTCGAGAAACATGTACCGAATAAGGCTGATGAAGAGTAGATTGATACACATCAATACTAAAATCCATGCCGATAGCATGACCAAGGCGAGTTTGAATCCACAGCAAAAGTATCCGGAAAACTCCTGTAATAAGCACGATGCAAGAAAAGAAAATAGTGATTGGTAATATAAGTTGCTTAGGTTCTTGAAGTTGTAGAAAGTTAATAAGTGGCTGCGCGATTGGATGCTCATAAACGCGCTCGGGGGTTGTTAGAGCTACCAAAAATGGCATCACTGTTGCAATACTAATTATTTCCGCAAACGATGCAAGAATCATCAGTAAAAGTAATATGCCAAGTTGTATTCGACGGCGATGGTTAATATGACTCCATAGCTGTAGCAAAAGCTTAGTCAATTTTTGGCTATTTCTATTAGTGCTCGTGCTAATCACTTGTGTTGAGTCCGTGATTTTGTATTCATGAGGTTTATTAGCGCATCTGGTTCTGCATGGTTACTCGATGCTCACACTGGTCTGATAACCGTGTTTTTCCAAGATGGCAAGTTTTTGCGCCTCTTGCAAATCTGCCGCGACCATCTCAGCGCACATTTGTTGCGCAGTAATTTCGGGCGTCCACCCCAGATTGGCTTTAGCTTTGGCAGGGTCTCCCAATAGAGTTTCAACCTCAGTAGGCCTGAAGTAACGGGGATCGATTTTGACGATTACGTCGCCCACTTTGAGGCCCGGCGCCTTGTCGCCGTGGACAGCAGCCACGGTGGCAATTTCGTTTACACCTTCCCCTTCGAACGTGAGGGTAATGCCCAACTCTTCGGCGCTCCACTGAATGAACTGGCGAACACTGAACTGCACACCCGTGGCAATGACAAAGTCATCCGCTTTATTTTGTTGAAGCATCATCCACTGCATGCGCACATAGTCCTTGGCGTGACCCCAATCGCGCAGTGCATCTAAATTGCCCATATAGAGGCATTGCTCCAAGCCTTGGGCAATATTGGCCAAACCTCTTGTGATTTTGCGAGTAACGAATGTTTCACCACGACGCGGACTTTCATGGTTAAACAATATGCCGTTGCAGGCGTACATGCCATAGGCCTCACGGTAGTTGACGACTATCCAGTAAGCGTACATCTTTGCCACGGCGTAGGGGCTACGTGGGTAAAAAGGCGTGGTTTCTTTTTGTGGGATTTCTTGCACCAAGCCATAGAGCTCGGACGTGCTGGCTTGGTAGAAACGGGTTTTCTTTTCGAGGCCCAAGATGCGAATGGCTTCAAGCAAACGCAAGGTGCCAATTCCATCCACGTCAGCCGTGTATTCGGGGTTATCAAAACTCACCGCCACATGGCTTTGCGCACCAAGGTTATAAATTTCATCGGGCTGCGTTTCTTGCACGATGCGGATGAGGTTACTAGTGTCGCTAAGGTCGCCATAGTGCAGTTTGAAATTGGCATGTTCAATGTGCGGATCTTGGTAGATGTGGTCAATACGCTGAGTATTAAACAAGGATGCGCGGCGCTTGATGCCATGAACGATATATCCCTTCTCAAGCAAAAACTCAGCGAGATAAGAACCGTCTTGGCCAGTGATGCCGGTGATCAGGGCAACTTTAGATTGTGTTTGTTTATTCATGGTTTGTGCACAAAATCTTGGTAAGCGATGGCAAGGCCTTGGTGTAAATCAACCTTGGGTTGCCAGCCCAAGGCATTGAGGCGGGAACTGTCCATCCGCTTGCGAGGGGCACCATCGGGTTTAGAAGTATCAAACTTAATTTGACCTGCATAGCCCACAGTTTGAGCAATGGCCTGAGCAACTTCGGCAATCGTCACATCTGACCCACTTCCCACATTGATGTGGCTTTGCATCGGGGTGGTGTGTTGGTCGTAAGTGGCTTTGGGCAACTGCATGATGTGCACACTTGCAGCAGCCATGTCATCCACATACAAAAACTCTCGACGAGGTGTACCTGTGCCCCAAATAGCGACGCTGGGCGCATTGGAGATCTTGGCCTCATGGAAGCGACGAATCAACGCTGGGATGACGTGGCTGTTTTCGGGATGGTAGTTATCACCCGGCCCATACAGGTTGGTGGGCATGACACTGCGGTAGTCCACCCCATGGCTTGCGCCGTATTGGCGGTTGTAGCTTTCACAGAGTTTGATGCCTGCAATTTTGGCAATCGCATAGGGCTCGTTGGTGGGCTCTAACGTGCCTGTGAGCAAGGCGTCTTCGCGCATGGGCTGCGCCGCCAAGCGTGGGTAGATGCAGCTAGAGCCCAAGAATAGCAACTTGTGCACGCCGTTTTGAAACGCGGCCTCAATCACATTGGCTTGCATCATCAGGTTTTGGTAGATGAAGTCGGCGGGGTAGGTGTTGTTGGCGTGAATGCCGCCCACCTTGGCTGCAGCCAAGTAAACCTGTGTGGGCTTTTCTTGCACAAAAAACTGTTGCACGGCCAACTGGTTGGTGAGGTCTAGCTCAGCATGGGTGCGAGTGACGATTTGGCTTTGCGCCACGCCCTGCGCCAACAACTGGCGCACGATGGCAGAGCCCACCATGCCGCGATGACCTGCTACATAGATTTTTTCTTGCGTCATTTTTTGTCTGAACGTCCGTAGGTATCTTCAAAGCGGACGATGTCATCTTCGCCCAAATAACCACCCGATTGCACCTCGATGATTTCCAGCGGAATGCTGCCAGGGTTGGCAAGCCGATGCACCTCGCCTAACGGGATGTAGGTGGATTGGTTTTCCGTAAGCATCAACACTTTGTCGCCATTGGCGATTTCGGCAGTGCCTTTGACCACAATCCAATGCTCCGCACGATGGTGATGTTTTTGCAAGCTCAAGCTTGCGCCAGGTTTGACTTGAATGCGCTTAACTTTAAAGCGCTCGCCTTCGTCAATGCTGTCGTACCATCCCCAAGGGCGATGGACTTTGCGATGCAAACTGAGCTCCTCACGTTTTTGGCTCTCGAGTTGTTGCACCAGCTTTTTGACGTTTTGGCTCTGACCACGGTCGGCCACCAGCACAGCATCGGCGGTTTCCACAATGATGAGGTCACTCACCCCCACCGTACCCACCAAGCGGCTGGATGCATGCACAAAGGTGTTGTGCGTGTCGGCCAACAACGTGTCGCCTTGGGTGACGTTCCCTTGGGCGTCTTGCTGGCCGTCTTGATTCATCTGCCACACGGCCTCCCACGCGCCCAGGTCGGACCAACCCGCATCTAGCGGCACCATGTGCAAGGGAATGTTGGAGCCGGGGCATTTTTCCATCACCGCATAGTCGATGGACTCTGACGGCACCTGAGCAAAAGCGTCTTTGTTAGGGCGCACAAATGAAGCATCTACCGTTTTGCCGGCCCATGCTTGGTTCACTGCATCTGCCACATCAGGACGAAACGCCTTCAGGGCCTTCAGCCAAGTACTGGCCTTCAGCACAAACATGCCGCTGTTCCACGTGTGTTCGCCACCCGCCAAATAGGCCTTGGCAACTTCTAGACTGGGTTTTTCGGCAAACTGAGCCACGGCGTATTCGCCATGCACGCCTGCGCTGCCAGACTGCTGAATGTAGCCATAACCGGTTTCGGGCTTGTCAGGCGTGATACCCAAAATCACCACACCACCCAGTGCAGCAGCACGAATGCTTTGCTGCAAGGCTGCGGTGATCGCCGCATCGTTTTGGACTGTTTGGTCGGCTGGCGTGACGACCAAGATAGGGTCTTGCCCGTTTTCTGTGGCTTGTAGCGCAGCCAGGGTAATGGCAGGTGCTGTGTTGCGCCCGACAGGCTCAAGTAGCAACGTGGCCTGTACGTCCTGAATTTCTCGCAACTGCTCCAAAGCTAAAAAACGGTGCTCTTCGTTGGTAACGACCAAGGTAGATCCCAAAGTAATATCTTTGCTCGCCAATTTATTTACACGTTCAACCGCCTGCTGAAACAAGCTGGTGGTTCCAGATAAAACCAAAAATTGCTTTGGAAAACCAGCGCGCGATAAAGGCCAGAGCCTAGTGCCAGAGCCACCACAAAGAATTACAGGAACGATGTGATGCATTTTTAATTTGACCTGTAGTTACTTGGCTGAAGCTCTGTATGAAGAGACTCTATCTCTGCTTTCAATGCTTCATATTCGACGAGCTTACGCTTCAAAAAATTACCCGTTAATGCTGCTTTTTCAGCCACACCTCTGGGAGTCAAAATGTAGACATAGCCAAACTTGTTTTTAGATTGACTGAAGTTTTGCATTTTGACCCAGCCTTTTTCAATTAAGGCTTTCAGGCAGTAGTTGAGACTTCCAACACTCACGCCCAGTTTTTGCGCCAACTCCCTTTGTGTGAGATCTGGGTTTTCGTTTAAAGCACGAAGCACGCGAAAGTAAGTATCTTCTTGCGTCTGCGTCTGCGTCTGTTTGACTGGCATTTTTTATTAAATCGACCACGCTACCGCCGTCCCAACTGCCTGTTAGCAAGTGGAGTAAGTGGTAAAAAAGCGCCTTGAACTGATAAACATTCTAGACATTAATGCCTGATTTGTTCATTTTTGAACGAAATATTTTTAGAATTCCTACAGGTTTGCCCGAGGCTAGTGCTAATAGGGCAACGTTTTTAAAACATGGAGTTATGTGGTCGGACCTTTTCGATGTATCTCATCACAGTATCAGTTTTAGACCAGCCACCCTTGACCATAATCTGAGGCAAGCTCGCGCCGTTTACCAATAGGTCTTGTGCCGCCCCCACGCGCATGGAATGGCCGCTTATGCCTTTTACGACCTCATCATTGAGGTCGGCATCTCTTGCCAGAGATTTGAAAATGCGGCTAACTTGACTAGCCCCAAGTTCAGGGCAGGTTCTGTCACCTGTATGGAGGCCTCTCAAAATGAAGCCGCTGCTGATGTTTGCAGTTCGTAACCAGTTGTTTAAAGCACTGGTTGTCTCATGGGATAGATGTATCCAATGACCTGAGCTAGTTTGATCTGTCTTGCTTTTCCTGAGCAAAATGGAACTCTTGCCTTCATCGCTTATTTGAGTGTCTTCGACACGTCATGAAACCAGTTCGGCCCTGCGTCTCATGGAGTCGTAGGCAAGTAATAGCAGGGCCTTGTTACGCAAACCCCTCAAATCATCGCCACAAACTGACAGTAGCTTATCTAGCACTGTGCGAGTGACTGGATATGCGTGATCGAATCGGCTACCAAGCTGTCGGTTGATTTTGCGTATGCAAAGCTTGACCTCCGGATGTTTTGTTGGGTCTTCAAAGTTGGACAGCCGGTGAACTGCACTAATCGAGGCTACTTTTCTGCGGATCGTTGCTGACTTAATCCCATTTGACATTGTCGTTTGCAAAAATTTGGCAATGTCTACTGGGGTGGCTGGCAGCGCACAGCTTGAGTTTTCAGTGCAGTAACGAATGAATTCAGTCATATCGGCTTTGTAGGCTCGAATGGTGTTGGGGGCATATGCACCTTCAATATGCAAAAGCAGTTGTTCGAGTTGCTGCCATGAGTTAAAATCAAACATGTTTAACCTCGTAAATGATTTAATTTAAATCATTATAAAGGTGTTTTAAATTGATATCAAGTGCGCAACTTCGAGCTGCCAGAGCACTGCTTCGGTGGAGTGCTTTGGATTTATCGAGGCAGTCTGGTGTGGGGACGGCCACTATTCAGCGCATGGAGGTCATGGAGGGCGTTCCTGCTGGCAATGTCAAAACACTGATATCCCTCAAAAACGCCTTAGAGGCTGCAGGCGTTCAGTTCCTAGGATCGCCAGACAACGCTCCGGGCGTTTGTTTGACGCGTGTAGAAAAAAATACGGATATGCGGAGAGGTAAAGATGACAACTGACCCCAAAGAAACATCCGCTCATACATCCAAGGTCACCCAAGCAGCGGGAGGCACTTGGCCAATCCTTCCGGGTGAATCGAGTGCGGTCTACAAGAAGGGACTAGATGCGACAGTCAAAGAGCTGAGCGCAACAACTGACTTGCAGATTTTCATGGCGGAGAAGATATTTCAATGCATCTGGTGGATGCGCCGCTACGAAACACAAAAGCAATCGGTAATCTTGGAGGGGATGGTGAGCGAGTTGACTAATTACACAACTCCTGCCGACAAACGCCTTGCCATCAGGCAGCTAATTTTTGGTCAGACTTGGGACGACAAGGATGTCAAACAACTGATCAACCAACATGGCCACACTTCAGCCAGTTTGCTCGAAGAGGCAATGAGCAACCGCAAAGATGAACTAATCAAGTTGGACCAGCAAATCGCTCTGCGCATGAAAACGCTGATGCAGTTGCAGCAATCTTATGAAGCCTTAGTTAATCGTTCCATAATGCAAGAGCGTCTCCGGCTACAAAATGCATTGCTCAAACGCGACCTTGAGGCAATTGATGTGCAAGAAGTCAAGCAAGTAGAGTCAAAGATTTCTAGCGATGACAAGCCCAAAGCAAAGAGCGGCAAATAAAGCCAACGCGCTGAAGTCTACTGGGCCAAGGTCCGATCAGGGCAAGGTTAGGTCTCGGGTCAACGCCACAAAGCACGCCCTGTCTTTGCCAGTTGATGAAACGGTTTTTTCTGACGAGATCAAGTCTGTCGCGGCACTTATTCGTGGTGACTGCGACTCAGATTTTCAGGCGCAGGAGCTGGCCAAGCGCATCATTGACTACGAACGCAATGAAGCATTTCTGATTTCACAAAGAGATGTTGATCCAAACGCATAAATCATGGCTTGGGCAATGGACCCCCATCGATTCGCACTCTTCGGTCTAGTGC
>JACCDH010905958.1_pt1 | contig 44955 bp, 48 predicted proteins | sample 7442481 | NCBI WGS metagenome assembly JACCDH01 (sample SAMN15323433, study PRJNA562643) | freshwater metagenome | isolation source: river surface water | place: USA:Blue River Watershed | collected 2017-08-15 | reverse complement strand
TTGATTTTATTCCTTTATTTCGCAAGGTAAAAAGTAAAAAAGATACAAGTATAAAAATGTCAAATTCAACAACAGTATCATCATCAAGCATCTGGACCGGCGGTCGCTCGCCTTTCAATGTGAGTTACGGAAAACTCATGATGTGGATTTTCCTATTGTCTGATGCCTTCACTTTCTCTTCCTTACTGGTAGGATATGGTGCCATCAGATTCAGTTATGAAGGTAGTACAACACCTTGGCCTGATCCGGCTGCTGTGTTCAACCACTTCCCATTCATGCACGGTATGCACTTGCCATTGCTGTTTGTGAGTTTGATGACTTTCATTCTGATTTTTTCATCTGTAACCATGGTACTGGCAGTTGAAGCCGGTCACAGAAACTCTAAAAGTGAAGTTTCTAAATACATGTTGTTGACCATTATCGGTGGTGCGGCTTTCTTAGGCTGTCAGGCTTGGGAGTGGACGCAGTTCATAGGCGAAGGTGGTCGTTTAGATTCTAATATGTTTGGTTTTACTGCAGAGGCAGCCGCTAAAGCAAAGAACCTGGGCTTCGGTGACCATGTGCATTGGGAAGCAGCAGACAGAATCCCTGGTCCTGTGCCTTTCGCATCCCTGTTCTTTATCGTAACTGGTTTCCACGGCTTCCACGTTTTGAGTGGTGTTGTTATCAATATCATCATCTGGTTGAACGTTATCGCCGGTACTTACGAAAAAAGAGGTCACTATGAAATGGTTGAGAAAGTTGGTTTATACTGGCACTTCGTTGACCTTGTTTGGGTGTTCGTTTTCACATTCTATTACCTAATCTAATTCGAAAAATAAGATCTTATGAGCAATAATCATTCACATACTCAAGGCGAATACATTCCGGAAACCTATGTTCCGCATGCAGAATCACATGGCACTAAAAGTCTATGGAGAACCTTCTGGATTTTATTACTGATCACTGTAGTCGATTTTATCATCTACTTCGCTGCAGACGCCAGCCTTTTTAGAAACATCGTTTTCGTAGCTTTCGGTATCGTTAAAGCGGTTCTGATCGTTGGTATCTTTATGCACCTTAACTACGAGGCCAAATTTTTAAGATATATGATTGTCCTTCCTGCCATTGTTTTCCTTTCCTACCTGGTTTGGTTACTTTTGCTAGAAGGTAATTACGTAAGTATTGCCAAATACTTCTGATATTAACATGAATCAATCTGTACAAAAAAGCCCAAAATGGAAAGTTTTGGGCTTATTGTTTTTATTAATAGGTGCTCCTATCATCTGGGTGATGATTAACAAAACTGGGGTACACTATTCTAAAACACTTCCAATATACTTTGAACGCGAGTTAGGAGCCAATGGTGATACCATCTACCACACCATTGATGATTTCAAGCTGCTCAATCAAAATGGTGACAGCGTATCTCTGTCAAACTACAAAGACAAATTACTTATGGTGAGTTTCTTTTTCGCTTCCTGCGAAACAGTTTGCCCTGCCATGAACAATTACATCGCGCAGCATGTCTATAAAGAATTCGCTAAAGATACCAATGTGGTGTTCTTAAGCTTCTCGGTTGATCCGCGCAACGACTCTGCCGAAGTATTAAAGAAATATGCCACTTCGTTAAACGCGGGACCAAACTGGCAGTTTTTAACTGGGTCTAAAGCCACAATATATGACTTGGCTGCAAATAGTTTTAAAATTCCTGGTGCAGCCGACGAACACGAAGGCTTGTTCCATAGCAATAAAATCGTTTTAGTAGACAAACAAAAACGCGTTAGAGGTGTTTTTGATACAGGATCGCAAAACGATAAATCAGCTACCATTGATGCCGTTCGCGCCCTAAAGTTAGAATATTCAACAAATGCTCAAAACCATCCCAAAAAATGACCGTCTGGCCAATGGCTTAATCATTACCTTATCGGTAGTGGTGTTTGCTTTGGTGTTGTTAATGAGGAACTACAAACCTCTAAAATTTGATTTTGATACCCATATTTTCCCGGCTATAAGCGCTTTTCTTAATTCTCTGGTTGCGCTATTGCTAATTGTTGGGTTGTATTTCGTCAAGCAGAAGAAACTTTTACAGCATAAAAACACTATGATGGCAGCGGTTATCTGCTCTGTGTTGTTTTTGGTGACTTATGTGCTTTACCACATCTCAACACCTGAAACCGTTTATGGAGGTACTGGAACCATCAAAATTATTTATCGGATTATTCTTTTTACCCATATTGCTTTGGCCGGTACCATTCTGCCATTCATTTTGTATGCCGTATATCGCGGATTAACCGGTGAATACGACAGACATAAAAAGCTCACCAAATGGGTATGGCCACTTTGGTTCTATGTTTCTGTATCCGGTGTGGTTGTGTACTTCATGATAGCTCCATTTTATAAATAACTTAGTGATATTAGTCACTTCCGTTTACGTATAAATAATTAAATTTGCACCTGTCATGTTAAAGAGAGTTTCTATCAGTGTCTTTGTCTTTTTACTAACGATGGTAAGCGCCGCAGCTCAATGCCCTATGTGCAAAGCCAGCGTCGAAAGCAGTCAGTCTGCAGGAAAGAAAAGTGTAGGCATGGGACTGAATGTCGGAATTTTAATGTTAATGGGTGCTGTCTATGTTATTCTCATCACCGTTGGCGTTTTATGGTATAAAAAATACAGAAAGACCCAAATCAGTGATTATGCCGGATAAGTACCCTTCCAAAATAGGCAGCATGTTGGCCTGCAAATGCCCAAGGTGCCGCAGTGGTAAAGTGTTCAAGGGTGCAGCCATAGATCCTACAGCCTTCAGCAAAACTTACGATTATTGCCCTAATTGTCAATTGAAATTCGAACATGAAACAGGTTTCTTTTGGGGCGCCATGTATATCAGTTATGCCTTCAGTACACTCTTTATGATTGTCTTTGGTGTGCTGGCCGTTAATAACGACTGGTCGTGGAACAAAATCTTGTTCACAGTCATTTCATTTTCCATTTTGCTGGTGCCTTTTTCTTACCGCTACTCACGCATTCTTTTGCTATACTTCATTCATCCTTTCAGAACGTTTCAGCCAGAACTCTATAAAAAGGAGAAGTAATCACACATTTCAAAAACGCATATTTTCATTTTTTTTGTTGGTTTTAAATCAATGACTTGTTGTTTTTTTATGTGCTTTTGATTTATTTGCACCAAATTTAACTATTACATGATCATTAGCGGAACTAAAATTAAACTTCTAGAATCTGAAACTATCCCTGATACATGCACTTTCTGTGGTAACAATAATTGTGTTGATGTGAATGTCATGCAGAAATATATCCATGTGTTTTGGATACCCTTTTTACCTATTGGGAAATCGGCCCAAAGTAAATGTCGACATTGTAAACACACTTTGGAGGAGAAAGAATTACCAGACAGTTTTCAAGAGGTATATCAAAGAAATAAAATAAGTTCCAAAGCGCCAATTTGGATGTACTCAGGACTCTTATTCGTCGTCTTATTGATTGCTTTTGGTGTGTATAGCAGTTCTAAAAACGATGAGAAGAATCTTCAGTTGATAGCGGCACCTAAAGCCGGCGATATATATCACATGCGAACACCCAATGCGCAGTATACACTAGCTCGTGTTAATGCTGTAAAAGGGGATACTGTTTTTCTGTTGTGGAGCAAATTAGAAACGGATAAAATTACTGGTTTGTCTAAAATATTGTCTATAGGTAATGATGCTTTCAATGATAGTGCGGAGCCAATTCTGCTCAGTGAGTTGAAATTGCAATTAGAAAAGGATGAAATCATTGATATAGATCGATAAATCAACTAACTTACTTAGAGGGTCGCCAAAAGCGGCCCTTTTTTATTGCCCACTTGCTGACATTTTGGGCCACTTATAAAGTAAACTGCCCACTTATTAAATAGATGATGCAGATGTGTTTTTTCTCGTCCTACTTTGTGTTTATAATTTACCCAAAACACAAAATTTATGAGAAAAATGATTGTCTATTTATTAGTTCTACTACTTGATTTATTTTCCCATCAAGTAAGTCTCTCTGCTCAATCTTCGCCGTGGGACAGCTATTTTGAAGATTATAAAAATACCAGAGCATTGCCTGGTGAATGCCTTTGGGAGTTTGGTATGACAGATACTAGTTTGCTGCAGTATAAGGGACTCGAAAACGGTCTGCAAGCAGATTATTCCGACTGGTCGGCGCTGTTCCAACATTGGTATGCTTCTATCCTAGATTCTGTTTTTCGTCCCGCTTCGTATGAGCAAGTTTCTGCTCGGTTTTATAACTATTTTAAACAAGGTTTAATTGCTATGCCTGTTATGCTGGTAAAAGGTAAGCGACTCAAACGCTCGCTGCTTTTAGATAGTACTGTTTTTATCGATACCATCAGTAGTCGTTTGACTTCTAAAAATGGTGAACCAATTACCGAGGAAGCGCAAGTTTTTGTTTCTACACCTTATGTACAAAGGGTGTTTGATCCGAATTTGAAATTGCTGTTTAGTGATTCTTTTTTCTATACCAATTGTCCCCTCACATTGAAAGAGGTTCAATTGAAATTGAATGGTGGTGTGTATACCAATGTAAAGTTGAATCAGTTGACTTTACTGCCTCTTTCAATAGGGGACAATCAATTGGTGGTGAAATATGTGCTTAGTAATAATGAAACCTATTACAGTCATTCAACCGTATACTTCAATGCTGATGAGGCTTCGTTTGGCAATGCAGATATTCGCGATTTTAATATTGGCGACGACAAGCGCAATATCTATACAACGCCATACCGGCAAACTGAAACGGGAGAGCCTTTAGGGGCCTATGTAGAGGTGTTGCCAGGACTCAGTAACGGTATTCCCAATAATTGCATTAAGAAGCCAATCATCTTTGTTGAGGGGATAGATTTTGGATATGAAGACCATGCCACCGGCTGCTATGGGGGGAAGTGTGGTTCTATGGGCTTGAGAGATTTATTAAGAGGGCGTATTTTCCATCCATACGAACGCAAAGAGAAAAATGCATATGAAGATTGGGCTCCTATCGTTAAGGCACCCCAATTGATCACCGAATTGCGTAATAGTGGCTATGACCTTATCTACCTTGATTTTCATAATGGAGCTGATTATATGGAGAACAATGCCATGCTGTTGGTAGAACTGATCAAACGTGTTAATTTTATTAAATGCGATCCTGAAGAAATCGTGGTAATTGGCGCCAGTATGGGTGGCCAGATTACCCGCTTTGCGCTATCGTATATGGAGAAAATGCAGATGCCACATTGTGTACGCAATTTTGTGGCTTTTGATTCGCCTAATCAGGGTGCTAATATTCCGCTTGGATTACAACATTTTCTAAAATTTTATAAAGGTAAACTGCCTAAAATAAAAGATCAGTTTAATCGCAAAATTGACAGAGCAGCTTCTCGTGAATTATTGTTAGCCCACTGTCTCTCTATGGATGGCGGTGGCGAACATGGCGACAGGGTGTCCTTTACTTCTGCACTTTCTCAGCTTGGTTCATATCCATCGTTATGTCGAAAAATAGCCTTGCTCAATGGTAGTATCAATGCAACAGATCTGGGGCATGCAGCAGGGGAGGAGTTGCTTGAAATGAATCCATTTCTTGGGAAATTAAATTTCGATATTTTGGAAGTAAGTGCCACTGTGTGGTCGACATACGCCACAATCGAAGGAAAAAATATTGTGATGGAAGCGCAATATCCTTTTCATGGGAAGAGAGTGATAGAGGTTCCAAAGGAAGCATTTCAAAACGATTTTATTCCAGGCTCATTGCGTTTTGATGTCGCCGAGTATAAAGTCATTACCGGTGTGTTCAATGTCCTCAATAGAAAAGATGTTACTTGTTTTATTCCATCATACAGTGCGTTGGATTTGTATAACCATGATCCGGTTTTTAACATTGAGCAAAAACTAAATCCAGATATTCCCAATCCGCTTTATACACCATTTGATGCCTTTTTCGGCGTGAAAGGACAGGGGCAAGAGCACATGATGATTACAGATCAGAATATTCATTGGTTATTGCTACAGCTCGAAGAAAATCGCGATGATAAACCCAAAGTTTTGCGAACCAATTACAATATGGGACGCGCTGCCAATAATAGAATTAATGAACTTATAGTAAGTGGTTCGACAGTACTTTCTGTCAATGGTAAAGGTCGTAATGGATATGGCAATGGGCGTTTCGACCAAGCCAACCGTCCCGGAAGTCATTACACGGCTAAAACAGCCTATTGTCAAACTCTGGTCAGTATAGCCGATTCAGCGCATTTGGTTTTGGGCTCATCTGCTACTGATGGGGGTAATACAGCCGCATTGCATATTGGTCGTGGTGCAACTTTGCATCTCAAAAAAGGTTCAACGCTTCTCGTTAATGATGGTTCTGTTTTAATGATCGAAGAAGGCGCCAAAATGCAGTTTGATAAAGGCGCGAAGATCATATTAGATGGCGAAAACGCGCGCTTGTTTATTGATGGCGAATTAATCGTTGGTGAGGCTGCTGTTTTTAGTGTTCTGGCGGGTGCAAGTAAACGCACTGGGTATGTTCGTTTCAGAAATCTGGGCGGTGGATATGGCGCTGCTAAAATCACTGCATTGGGTGATAGTGCCGAGTTTGTGCTTGGTGGAAAAGGAAAAGCTTTTGATATGGTCATGCAATTGGAGGGTCAAGTAGAGTTTTCTATGCAAAATCCATTTAGGCTATTTAAAGTCAATGATGCACGCATTGCATACGGCAGTAATTCCTCGCTTTTGGTAAATGGCAATGCGATATTCGATCATGTTGAATTTGATGTGTTGTCATGGGCCCGCAAGTCGAGCTCCAAAGCTTTGTTTATTAAACAGTTTTCAAAGACTAAGGTACGACACTGTGATTTCAAAAATTTTGATGTGGCCATCGAAACGTTTGATGCTAAGGATGCGGAACTGCAAATAGAGGCATGTAATATTAGTAGTGGTAATCAGGGTTTGGTGCTCAATCATGCCAATACAAATGTGCAGCAAACTGTTTTTAGGTCTCAAACTATTGAGGGGATAGTTATGCTTCAAAATGCCAAATATCTCAGTGTGTCAGGATCGCAGTTGATATTGAATGGCAAAGGCATTCGTGTTCAGAATCCAGAGGTATTCCCAACGAATTTATTCGTAGATAATTGTCATTTCTCTTCTAATGGCGATGCTATTGAAGCAATGAATACCAAAGCTGTATTTGCGTGTACGAGATTTGTACTCAATCAATGTGCATTAAGATTTGAGAATGGTTCGATTGGCTTATCGCCTAACCATACTGAAACTGCCCGAAATACAAGTATGGCTGGAGGGAATTGTACGGTAGTCGAATCTTCAGGTAAGGGCATTATTGCCAATCGAACCCTTCTGTTTTTGGAAGATGGTGGGAATAATTTCATTTATGAGGGTAAGTCGGGGTCAGCTGGATTGATCTCGGGAAATGTTCTGTATTCGCAGGCTACTAATTTAAGTTTCTCACCCTACCATCTGCTTGGTCGTGGTAATTACTGGTCGCCTTCCTCTTCAAAAGACCTTGCAGATACCAGTAACGGTATTTATGATATTCGGAGTGATTATGCGCAAGCAAAAGATCAAAGGAATGCTATCTCGGGCTCTCGTTTAAAAGTGCCAAACAGTATGTGTTACACTGGTGGGAATTGTCCGGAATGTGAAGGATACAAAGGTGGTGTGAAGCGAGCTGGATTAGTGGGGGCCAATCAGATCATGGAAATCTTTCCCCAGCCAGCTGGTGAGGTTATGACGATTGTTTTCAATACTGGTGATATTAATAGGCGTCTGGTCTTGCGTTCAATTGATGGAAAGATCGTATATCAATGCCATGCCAATGAGGCAAGTTTAATGATTGATTTAAGCTTAATAGACAGTGGGATGTATTGGTTGGAGGTACAAGGAGACGTGGGGACAGAGTATTTGTCGGTACTCGTTCGCCAAATGGAATAAGAACCGTTCTTAATTTTTGGTAAATAAATGTGTTGACTAACAGGGGTATGCCTTAGGGTGTACCCCTATTCTTTTGAGATGTATTGTCAATCCCTTAATTTCGGAGCGATGAATAACAGCGAACAATATCATTTGATTCGTTCGAAAATGGCATTTCTTGGGGATGATTTGATAGAGGAAATGCATGTCAAAGGACTCTTGAAAGAAGTGCCTGCAGGGGCTGAAATTCTGCATGAAGGGCAATATGTCAATTACGTTCCAATTTTATTGAGCGGTTTGCTGAAGGTATATACCAGGCAAGAAGACCGAGAATTGCTGTTGTATTACATACAGCCATTTGAGAGCTGTGTCATGTCATTCATCGCTGGTCTTAATCAGGATAAAAGTAAGATTTTTGCAGTTGCAGTTGAAGATAGCGTCTTGTTGTTGCTTCCTGGAGAAAATTTGCGTCAATGGATACACGAATATCCGCGTCTTAATCTTCTGTATTATCAGCAGTTTGATCTCAGATATTCAGAGTTGATCTCTACAATTAACCATTTGATCTATGATAAACTGGATAAAAGAATCTATCAATTTCTAAAAGATAGGGTGGAGGTTACAGCCAGAAATCCTGTTAAAATCTCTCACAGAGAGTTGGCTGGCGAGATAGGTACTGCCAGAGAGGTGGTTAGCAGATTGGTAAAGAAACTTGAAAAGGAAGGTAAACTCAAGCAGCATCAGGATAGTATAGAAATTTTGTAGGTGGTGACTTTAGTCACTGCATAAACTCAAAAGTTGTTGTCTATTTGTTCTTGTATTTAACAACCAACATTCAACTAACAGTTATATGAAAAAAAACATGGGAACCGCCGACAGAGTTATCAGATTGATAATCGCGGCAATTTTTGCTTTTCTGTATTTTAGCAACACAGTAACAGGTACTTTGGGGATTGTGTTATTAGTATTGGGCGCAGTATTTACCTTGACCTCATTGGTGAGTTTCTGCCCTTTGTATACCATTTTTGGCATCAGAACATGCCCGGCTGAAAAGTCGTAACAAAATTGCATAAAAAAGCCCGGTTCTGCCGGGTTTTTTTATGAATAAAGATGGTGTTTATTTAACTGCAACCACACTGATTTCAACATGGGCCGCTTTTGGTAAAGCACTTACCTGAACAGTTTCTCTGGCTGGGAAATCAGCTGTGAAATAAGAGGCGTAAACACCATTGATTTTTGCGAAATCGTTCATGTCTGTAATGAAGATGGTGGTCTTAACAATGTTACTATAGTCCATGCCCGCGGCTTTCAATACCGATCCAACATTTTTCATTACCTGATGGGTTTCAGCTTCAATGCTGTCTGTGTGCATATTGCCTTCAGTGTCCAGTGCGATTTGTCCACTGCAATACAAAGTGTTGCCAGACATTACAGCTTGCGAATACGGTCCGATTGGCGCAGGCGCCTCAGTGCTTAATATGATTTTTTTTTCCATGATTGTATTTGTATTTTTGCGACTGCATGAAGATTGCAGCATTAGGTACGCCAGCAAAACTGGAAGAATTACAGTCGGTACTTTCAACAGTTGGCCTGAGCTATACACGCCTCGAAAGTACAAAAAATATCCATACAGGTGGATATGATTTTGTTTTCGATCTTAATTTCGACGATTGTATCGCCGGGATAGAAGACTACTTGTTACTGCCAGAATCCACTTTCATTATTTTGTCTGGTGTTAAAGTACAGATTGAAGCTGTTTTGCCTCAGAAACTCTGGAATAATACTGTAGTGATGAATGCTTTGCACTCTTTCATTAAACGTCCATCTATTGAGTTTGCAACAATAAGTAATAGTTTCAATCCTGAAGTGTTTGTTTCAATGGGTTGGCAAACTTTCAATCGTGTTGATTCAAGATTGGGGCTTGTGTCTCCGCGCATCATCTGCATGATCATCAACGAAGCTTTCTTTACTTTGCAAGAAGGCACTGCAGGTAAAGAGGACATAGATAAGGGCATGAAGCTGGGCACAGCCTATCCTCATGGTCCGTTTGAATGGTGCGAAATGATTGGTGTTAAAGATGTTTATGAAACTTTAGCAGCACTTTATAAGGATACCCGCGATGAAAGGTATAAAATTTGCAATGGACTTCAAACAGCTTATTTAAAAAGTAAAATCTCCGCATGAAATTGATACGCATTGTTATAATAGTTCTACTAAGTGCTTTTGCTTCAAAAGTAGAAGCCTTCAATGTAGATACTTTATACATTTGCAAAGGCTATTGTATCAATTATACAAATGTTACCACACAAGGTGTTGCGGTGGCATGGCAGTGGACATTCCAAGGGGCATCTACACCAAGTTCAACACTCCAGAACCCGCCTAATATTTGCTATCCAACAGCTGGGATATTCAAAACAACTGTCACCACAACTTTTCAAGATAATTCAGATTCTACCGATGATGTTATGATTGTCGTATTCGATCATCCAGTGCCAACATTTGCATTTCCTCCAGATACCGGATACTGTCAGGGTAGCTCTTTACCATTGATACTCACCACAACTATCTTCCCAGGTTTGCAATACCAATGGAGCACTGGTGCCAAAACACCAAATTTAAGTGTCAACACGCAAGGCACCTATTGGGTAGATTTGGTGATCAGAGCAGGCAATCTTACTTGCGATAGTGTCAGAAAGCAGATTGTAATATCTGAGTATCCTCGACCAACTGTATACCTCGGTCAGGATAAAGCCATGTGTCAAGGGCAGGTGTTTCCTTTGGATGCAGGCCCTGGGGTGAATTACACCTATAACTGGTCGCCAAACAATGAAACAACCCGAACTATTAACGCAACTTTACCTGGTGTTTATTCGGTAACAGTAACCAACCAATATGGTTGTCAGGCAACTGATCAGATTGAATTACAAGATTCTTGTCCGCATTATGTTTTTGTGCCCAATGCTTTCAGTCCTAACGCCGACCGACTTAACGATAATTTTGTAAAAATTTGGAACTTCACACCTAAAGACTACACTTTTAGCATCTATAATCGTTGGGGTGAAATGCTATTTGAAACAAACGATATCAATGCCGGATGGGATGGAAATTACAACGGCGAACCTGTTCAACAGGATGTGTATGTATACAAAATCACGTATTTCGATACCGATAAGAAATGGTACGAGCTTAGGGGTACTTTCTTTGTCGTCCGGTAAAGTTTTTCATGACTTCCAGACGGAAGTACCTTCGCTGCAGTTTTTACAGATATCAATATGTTTACGGCCTTTTAAGATTTGGGCTCTGAACCTCTGGTAGTTGTCACCTTGCCATATTGTATTAAAATCCATTTGTTGTAGATTGCCCAGTCTGTAAGTGGCATCTTTGTCGAAGCAACAAGGCACCACATTGCCGTCCCAGGTAATAACGCAACTATGCCATAAGCGCCAACAATGGTCGTGCAAAGAATGTTTTAATTCGGCGCGATCTTCTTTAATTGTGTATCTGCTATAGGCTTCGTTTTTGGGAATTAATTCATTGCTATGTTCGTAATCGTATATCTGAGCGGATTTAATAGCCAGTTCATCCACACCGTATTCTCGGGCCAAAGTACGGATATCATTGAGTTGAGATTCGTTGTGAGAGAAGACAATAAACTGCCAGATAATATGAGGTGTAGAAGCTTTCATTTCATTGCGTGTTTGCAGCAAAGTTTTGGTGCCTTCTAATACTTTTTCTAACTGACCGCCAATGCGGTATTTGCCATAGGTGTCCTGGGTGGTGCCATCAATAGAGATAATCAATCTATCCAAGCCACTTTTGACGGTAGCGATAGCGTTGTCTTTGGTCAGGTAATGGGCATTGGTGCTGGTGGCGGTATACATATTGCGGTCGGTCGCCATTTTAACCATTTTGGTGAAGTCTTTGTTGAGGTAAGGCTCACCTTGGAAGTAGAGAGTGACATAGCCGGTGCTTTTGTAGAGAGAGTCAACAGCGTTTTGAAAGGTCTCTGGAGAGAGCATGCCTGTTGGTCGACTAAAGCTTCTGAGTCCGCTTGGGCATTGTGGGCAACGTAAGTTACAAGAGGTAGTAGGTTCTATGGAAAAGGCAATGGGTTTGCCCCATTGTATTGGACGTTTGATGATTTTTGAAACATAGTAAGAGCTTAACACTTTAACGGCGTTAAATACACGACCCGGACGGGCACTTTTGCGCAATAGATTGGAGATATCTTTTAAATTTCTGTTCAAGGAATCAGTCGTAAAATTCTACTTTAATTTCGGTGCGAGAATAGCCGTAGGATTTCAATTGATCTCTGGTTTGTTTGATCATTTCGGTCCATCCACATAAGTAGATCAATGCTGGAGGTTTACCTGAGAAAACTTTGTCGTAATGCTGATGGACGTAGCCAGTGGCACCGTTCCAGTGTTCGCGACTTAAGACAGGGTTATAGTGAAAATTTGGGTATGTTTTGGCTAATTGCTCAAACTCTTCGCGGTATAGAATATCTTCTTGCTTGCGGCAACCAAAGAATAAGTAAATAGGTGCGGTACTTTTTCTATTAATCAACAAATCTTTGATCATCGTTCTGAATGGAGCCACGCCAGTGCCAGTACAAATAAAGCCGTAAGTGATATCTTCAGGACAAAGTTCTGGTAAAACAAAACGTCCTTGAGGGTTACTTACCTGCAGAACATCGCCAATTTGCTGGTTGAATAATAAAGGCGTTGCAGCGCCATCTTCTTTAAGAACCACACAGAGTTCTATGGTGTCGCCATCTGTACGGTCGGCGATGGAATAGCTGCGCGTAGAGAATTGATGCTTGAGTTGACCGAATTCAATGATAACAAACTGACCACTCTGAAAGGGCATTGCAGTATCATACTGAATGAAGAAACGTTTCAGGTAAGGCGTAACAGAGATAATATTCACTATCCTGCAGGTATAGAATTCGGTGTTTGTCAAGTTCTGATTGATGATACAAAGATGCAAAAAAAAACCTTACAAGTGCTGTAAGGTTTTTCAACTTAAATATGAATAATTGCAGTATCGCTTAATCGCCGATTTGGACAGGGGATTTTGGCTTAGCGGCTTCCAACACAACATTGCCTTTAATGAAGAGTGTTGATTGGCCTACACTAGTAAGAACCGTGATGTTCTTAGAGAAATTGCCGCTTTTTCCTGATGAGTCAAATACTACAGTAACAGAACCTTGTTGTCCAGGTTGAACTGGTTCTTTGCTGAAGTTTGGAACAGTGCAACCACATGATGCTGTAGCATTGTTGATAATGATAGGGCTTGTGCCTTTATTAACGAAGGTAAAGGTATATTTAGCTTTTGTGCCTTGAACGATTTCACCGAAATCGTGGGAAGTTTTTTTCCATTCAATTTCTTTAGGGTCTTCTGCCACTATTGTCGTGTTAGTATTAGACGGTAGTGCAGTCATAATAGCGAAAAGATAAGTAAGTACTGAAATCATGTTAAATGGTTTTTAATTACATCTCAGAATTAAACAAATACCGTGCCGAAATAACTCATTGTTTTTCAATGTGTGCTTTCAGTATTAGTTCATAGAGTCCGTGAGAGCTGTATATATTAATAGTCTTTTCGTGGTATTTGTTTTTGTGGTGGGTGTCGAAGGCCACGCGGATTTCAGCCGAATCGCCAACTTGAAGCGTTTTATTGCTCCATTGAGAGAGCACGCAACCGCATGAAGCCTGAATGTTTTCTATTGTGAATCCAGTGTCAGATCGGTTATAATATTTGAAACTGGCGTATAGTGTATCGCCCTGTTTAACGGTGCCGAAATTCACCGAGGTTTTATTCCACTCGATGCCGGGCTTTGGGCCATGGTTATACAAGGCCAGTAAACAAGCTATCAGAGTAAAGGTTTTCATGATGAAAAAAAGCGTTGCAGGAAAAACCTGCAACGCTTTTTAAAAATTATTGTTATCGCAAAGAAGATTAGTTAGTCTTGATTTTAACAGGGTTGCCTGGTTCAATTGGGTCAACAGCTGCTTTTGGAGTTACTTCGCATTTGAACTTCAATTCGTGCACACCACCATTGGTAGTGATTTTAACAGTTTTGTCGTTCATGCCCATTTTGCCGTTGGTGTTAAAGCCCACTTTGATGTTGGTGCTTTTGCCTGGCATAATTGGTTCCATAGAATAAGATGGGGTTGTGCAACCGCATTGAACTTCGTGAGATTTGATCAATACAGGCTCTTTACCTACATTGGTTAAAACAAAGATAGTTTCTACTTGCTCGCCTTCTGCTGCTTTGCCAAAATCGTGGAAGGTTTTGTCAAATTTTACATCGTAGGCTTTATCAGAGAGTGTCACTTTTGGGGCTTTTACTTCTTTTTTAGCACCTGCTTTAGTAGGTTTTTTAGGTTTAGGTTGTTTAAATGCGGTCAGTCCGATAAACAGGAGAGCTGACAGGCTTAAAATGGCGATCTTTTTCATGACTGTAATGTGTTATGATTGTTAAGGGTGATTATTTTTTTTCGGTTTCTTCTTCTTCTTTTTTTACCTCGGTTTTCTTTTTTTCTACCTTAGTTTTAACAGCGGCTTTTTTAGCATCGCTTTCTTTTTTATGTTCGTCGTGCTTTTCTTCTACCTCAGTTTTTTTAGCTTCTACTTTAGTTTTGGCTTCAGCTTTCTTTTCCATGCCTTTTTTGTTTTTCTCGGCACTTTTAGATTTGCCTTTTTTGTTGGCTGCTTCGATTTTTGCTTTGGCAGCATCGTCGGCATCTTTTTTTACTTTCCATTCATCGTAAGCCACCGGGCTCATGACATTGCCGGTGATGGTTAGAATATTAACACCTTCAGAGGTGGTTACAGTAATCACTTTGTTGAAGAATCCTTCGCTAGCCGCGTTGTAGGTGGCAGTGATTTGAGAAGACTCTTGTGGTTTATAGATGCCACCTTTCCAGTTTGGAGTGGTGCAACCGCAAGAAGCAGCAACATTGACTAAGGTGATGTCTCTTGTACCAACATTTTTAAATTCGAAAACATGAGAAACAGGCGTGCCTTGTTTGATGTTGCCGAAATCGTATGATAATTCTTTGAATTGAACGAATTCAGGGTTTTGTGCTACTGCAGGTGCAGATGGGGGCATCTGTCCTGGTTGTAAAACTGGCTCTGTCTGTGCGTTAGATGTATAAAAAGCCAGACAAGCGATTGAGCTGAGTAGTAATTTTTTCATGTGACACTTGTTATTTGTTTGTTAGGTTTCAAAAACTGTACCAATTATTTCTTATTTGGGTCTCTATGGTCTGTAATTCCAAAAAAAGATAGTAGTTTTGAAGTCGGATGCAAAACCACTCAGTAAAACCCAAAAAACATCTCGGTCAGCATTTTCTGAAAGACGAAAGTATTGCCGAAAAAGTGGCCTTGTTGTACAAAGATCAATACAAGGATGTGCCAATCCTCGAAATCGGTCCGGGTATGGGTGTCCTGACACAATTTCTGTTGAACCATTACTCTCAGGTGATGGCACTTGAAATTGATACAGAATCGGTTGAATATTTAAAACACCAATTGGTACCTAAGGGCCTTCAACTGCATGAAGGCGATATTCTCAGTCACAAGACCGCTCACTTGTTTGAAAACACTGACATGATTGTAATTGGGAATTATCCATACAATATTAGTTCGCAGATTGTTTTTAAAGTGCTTGATCATGTCGAGTCGGTGATGGGTTTTGGTGGCATGTTCCAGAAAGAAGTGGCCGAACGCTTGGTGGCTAAGAAAGGGTCAAAAACGTATGGTATTCTTAGTGTTTTACTCAATGCATACTACGATTCTACATACGAGTTTACCATCGAACCCCATGTGTTTAATCCACCGCCTAAAGTACGTTCAGGCGTAATCAAGTGTGTTCGCAAAGAAGGTTTTGTGCTGCCTTGCTCAAGATCACTGTTCTTTGATGTCGTGAAGACAGCGTTCAATCAAAGGCGTAAAACGCTCAGGAATGCTTTACATAAATTTAATCTCCAAGATACCCACGAATTTGCTAAATTGCGTGCCGAACAGCTGAGTGTTGAAGACTTTATTTCATTGACTTCTTACATAGAAAATAACCGATGAGTACACAGGTTTCAGAAAAAGAACTCCTTTTAAAATTGCGTCCTTATTTGGATGCACTAGACAGTGAGGGTCTCAACACTGAACTGGAAAACTATCGCCCGGAAGATATTGCCGATATTTTTTGGGACATCGAGCTAGAAGATGCCAAATTCCTTATCAAAGTAATAGAAAAACAAAAGGCGGTTGAAGTAATCCGTTCTCTGGATCCCGAACTTCAAGAGCGTTTATTCAAAGGCTATGAGCCCAAAGAAATTGCAGATGATGTGGTGTCCTATCTGGATTCGGATGACTCGGTGGATATTCTGAATATACTGCCTACCCAGAAAGCTGAACAAGTTCTCGCTTTTATCGATGATCAGGAATATGCCAAGAACCTGGCAGCCATGTTGCACTACGACGATGATATTGCAGGTGGTTTGATGGCGAAAGAGTTGGTGCAGGTAAAACATAACTGGACCGTTAGTCAATGTATCGAAGAGATCAGAACTCAAGCAGAAGAAGTAGATTCTGTGCACGTGGTGTATGTTGTAGACGATCGCAACATCCTGAAAGGGGTGGTATCTTTGAAAGACATCGTTTTGGCGAAAGCCCACACTTCTGTTATTGAGATTACCAATACCGAATATATTGCTGTAAATGCCTACGCTACCGGCGAAGAGGTCGCCAGGTTAATGACCAAATACGACTTGATTACCATTCCTGTGGTTGATAGTATGAACAGATTGATTGGTCGAATCACCATCGATGACGTGGTGGATTTTATCAAGGAAGAAGCGGATAAAGATTTCCAGTTACAGGCGGGTTTGAGTGAAAGCGTAGAGAGTGAAGATAAAGTGCTCATTTTATCGAGAGCACGTTTGCCTTGGTTGATGGTGGGCCTAATTGGCGGTCTTGGGAGCTCTATGCTGGTCTCCAATTTCGAAGGCGATATCTCTCATCTTCCCAAAATGGCTTTCTTTATGCCGGTTGTTGCGGCGATGGGTGGAAATGCCGGTGTGCAATCTTCGGCCATCATCGTTCAGGGTTTGGCAAATAATACGCTTAAAAGTAAGAATATACTGCCAAAGCTGGCCAAAGAATTCACAGTTGCCATGATCAATGGTTTGGTGTGCTCTGCCTTGTTACTCATGTTTAATGTCTTGATTGGTCACGGTTATGACCTCAGTATAGTGGTGAGTACGGCCCTTATTACCGTGATTGTTTTTGCATCTTTATTAGGTACTATTACCCCTTTGATTCTAGAGCGATTCAAAATCGATCCTGCTCTCGCTACCGGTCCCTTTATCACCACCATCAATGATGTGATTGGATTGGGTGTGTATTTTTCTCTTGGAAGATTACTGCTAGGGTTCTAAATTTGATTCATTGAAAATTGTACGACCATATACGCTAAAGGGTCGCTTGCTATGTCTGGCACTTAAATATGTGCTCTGGCCTGTGCATCTCATCTATGGCAAACAATGGCAAAGGGCCATAGAATTCGAAGAAAATCCTCGTACCTACACGTTTAAAACCTTTTTGTATTTTGCCTATAAGTACTATTACCGTTCGCCAGAGCTGCCGGTAGTAGACAATATAGTTGACCATTTTAAAGTTGTTCCAATACACAATGATGAATTTACAGAATTGTGTAGTATATCTATTGGTGGCGACCTCATGCCATATGAGATGATAAAGCCTGAGAATACCCGTGAATTATGGGATAGGGTAGGTCCAGATTTTTTTGGCAGTGATTTGGTATTTGCCAATCTTGAGACGCCTTTGGATACTGCTCAGAAACCTTGCTTTGTGCCGGAGGTAATGCTCAGTGACATGCACTTTAATACCGATGCTACTACATTTTCTGTGTTCAGTGGTCATGGTCGCTATAAAGGATACGATGTGCTCAGTGTGGCCAATAACCATAGCATGGATATGGGGGAGTCTGGTTTAGATGCAACTCTATGGTATTTGCAGCAGCAAAAAATTGCGTCAGTGGGTGCCAAGCATAATGAACAGGATCCTGATTTTACCATCAAAGAAGTTAATGGTGTTAAGATTGGTTTTGTGGCCTATACATTTTCACTTAATCAGTTTTTGCCACCACATGACAAGCCATGGAAGGTCAACTATCTGCCTCTCAATCTGGCCCATTGTCCAATTGACAGAATAGTTGATGATATTCAATCCTGCCGTGATGCGGGTGCCGAGTTCATTATTTGCTCCTTGCACTTTGGTAATGCCTATCAGGTCTATCCATCGATGCGTTCAATTGATCTGGTCAACGAAATTTTTGAAAAGACCGGTGTTGACATCATCGCCGGAGGACATCCCCATAACCTTCAACCTTGGCGTTATTACCACTATAAAGAGGCTAAAAGCGGTCGACAAAAAACAGGCTTTGCTATTTATAGTCTGGCAGATTTTATAGCCTATGATATTTATACCTGGTGCCATTTATGTGCCTGGTTAAAAGTATTCGTAGGCCGTAAGTCAAATGGTGATATTGGTTTTTCGGTTAAAGTACATCCATTGATTATGCGTCGTGAAGATCGTCAGTTGAAGTTATATCCGGCCGAAGAATTGTTAAACGATAATAAAACGGATGCGGAACTAGAAGACATTCGGGTTTTATACGATATTTGCATGGATCAATCCTTTAGTCTATGAAAGCATATTATTTAGCCATCTTGTTTTTAGTTGTTGCCTGCAGCGAGGAAAAAACAACTGATAATACCCATTCTAATTCATTAGTTCGTTTACAATTAAAGAGCAGCTCATTTGATTCAGGTACAGTTATTCCAAACAAGTACAGCTGTGTTTCGGGCGCTCAGGTATTTCCCAATATCAGTTGGAATGCTAGTGGTAAATCGGTAAAAAGTTATGCGTTGATTATGGATGATCCGGATGCGGTTCCGGTGGCTGGTTATGTTTGGAACCATTGGTTGTTATATGATATACCTTCAACCGTATTAAGTATTGGCGAGGGGAGCAACACTTTGCAACCAATGCCGGTAGGTGTGAAACGCGGTTTGACAAGTTTTGGTGATACAGCCTATGGCGGTCCCTGCCCACCATCGGGTCAGTTGCACCATTATATCTTCAAATTGTATGAGTTGGATGTTGCCAGTTTGGGCCTCAACAGCGGTTCGACTGTCGCTGAGGTAAGGCAAGCTATGAAGGGCCATCTCTTGGATAGTGCCACTTACAGCGGTACGTTTCAGCGATAGATTATTCGAAGCGACTAATGATTTTGGCCAGATCACTGGCGCTTTGAACACCACTCTGGCGCCATTGCATTTTACCTTGTTTAAAGACCATTAGGGTTGGAACACCTTGAATGGCGTAGGCAGAGGCAATAGCAGGATTTTGGTCCACGTCAATCTTAATGATTCTGACCTTATCGCCAAGCTGACTTTTCAGGTCGCTTAAGATAGGTTTCATCATTTTGCATGGTCCGCACCATTCGGCAGAGAAGTCGACGAGCACAGGTATTTCGCTGTTGATGAGTTCTGAGAATTTCTGATTAGACATATTATTGGATTTCTTCGTATTTGGTATTGTCAATATTGGTGTCACGGGTTTGACGCGGTGTTGTCTGGCAGTTGCCATTGGCACAGCAGCCAACATTAAAGATCGCCTGAAGCAGTAGCATTGCGCTGATCATAGCGATAAAGATATCCTTTTGTTCAAAGTATTGAAACAGGATAGCGATACCTAAAATCAGGCGGATACCTCGATTGAGGTTCCAGCCTGAAAATAGTATGGATTTTAAGTTATTCCACATTCTACAAGTATTGTCACATTAGATCTTATTTCTGAGACTCATCCAAGATCCACCATTGTGAACATTGGTATAGCCTTTAGATTTCAGAATACTTTTTCCTGATGCACTTCTCATGCCAGAGGCACAGCAAGTGATGATGGGTTGGTTCAGGTCTTTGAATTTTGAAAGGTTATTGCTTAGCTGGTCCAATGGAATGTTGACAGAGCCTTTGATATGCCCGCCAGCGTATTCACCTTTGGTTCTCACATCGATAATAACGCCGCCATTTTTCATTAAATCTGAATAGCTAACAGAGGGGCCAAAGCCAAACAGTTTTTTAAGTGCTGCTAACATATTATGCTAATTTGCCTTTTAAGTAGTTAACATCCATCCAGCCGCCACCATTGTAGCATTCGATGCCCATCTGAGATAGAAACCTTTGAGCCTGGCCGCTTCTCATACCTGATGCACAGCACAGTACGATGGGGCCTTTCAGCGATTTGATTTCATCGGTTCTTTCGGCCAGTTCTCCGAGTGGAATATTTACTGAGCCTGCAACATGACCGCCCATAAATTCGGCGGGTGTTCTTACATCTACAATCGTAGCTGCGTCTTCGTTGATCATTTTTTCTATGTTCATTGTATTGAATTAATTGTCTTTATTGATTCTGCCAATCATGCAACTGGCGTAACTTTTTAACTGCATCAGCAGCCCGTTTTCTTCAGTAGCTTCTGGGTAGCCCAGTGAGCTTAGCTTTTTAGTGATAATGTCTCTGTGAAGGCTGTCTTCGTAGGCAACAGATACTGTATCAGTTTCGGGGTCTACTTCTACAGTTTGAACACCAGGCAGTTCACCGATGTTGCGTTTAATGGTATTGGCACAGCCGCTACATTTTAAATTGGCAACCAGAATGTTTTCTTTAATTACTTGTGTCATCTTTTTGAGGTTTTTTTGAGTTGAAATTACTGAATAACAGTCCGCCCATTAGCATACCGTACAAACTGGAGTTTAGCGGCTTGGAAGTGATGGCGCAGGCACCAGAGGCGCAGCCAACATATTTCCAATACATATAGCCCAAAACTCCCCCTATTGCGACGCCAACAAGCGTTAACACGACTGATTTTTTCATATTTTAATAAGCTCTATTTTTTAGATGCGCAAACGAAATTCGTTTTAGGTAAAGCTGTTTTAGCGATAGCATTAAAACCACCTGCTACTTCTTTGAAGTTGTCCCATCCTCTTGATTTCAAAATAGAAGCGGCAATCATACTGCGGTAACCGCCGGCACAATGAATCGTAAATGGCTTATCTTTCGGGAATTCTGCCAGGTGATCGTTGATGTAATCCAAAGGAATATTGATGGCATTTTCGAGGTGCTCGGCATTATATTCGCCTTTGTTGCGCACGTCGATGATGATATCATTAGATTGGTGACTGGCTTCTAAGTCGGCAGCAGTAATTCTGTTCACCGTATCCACTTCTTTGCCGGCTTCTTTCCAGGCTTTGAAACCGCCTTGTAAGAATCCAATGGCGAAGTCGTAACCCACTCTGGCCATACGAGTGATAACTTCTTGCTCTCTGCCTTCGTCGCAGATCAACAAGATTTCTTGTTTAATGTCAGGAATCAAAGCACCTACCCAAGGCGCAAAGTTGCCGTCGATGCCAATATTGATTGAGTTAGGGATGAAGCCTTGTCTAAAGGTGTCAGCATCTCTTGTGTCCAGCATCAGCGCTTCGGTCTCGTTAGCTACAGCTTCGAATTCGTCAGGCGTTAGAGATTTGAAACCTCTTTCCATGATGTTGTCGATGCCGTCCGGACCGTTGATGTTCATCATCACATTTTTCGGGAAGTATGCAGGCGGTGCGTTTAAACCGTCCAATAATTCTGCGATAAATTCTTCTCTGCTCATATCGGCTCTGAGGGCATAGTTAACCATTTTCTGGTGACCAAGTGTATCGGTAGTTTCTTTGCTCATGTTTTTGCCACAAGCAGAGCCAGCGCCGTGGTTAGGGTATACAATTAACTCATCGCTCAAAGGCATGATTTTGTTTCTCAAAGAATCGAATAAGGTAGAAGCCAGTTTCTCCTGGGTAAGGTCTGATACCAGTTTTTGGGCTAGGTCGGGGCGACCAACATCGCCGATGAATAAAGTATCACCGGTAATGATGCCATGTTCTTTGCCGTTTTCGTCACTTAATAAGTAACAGGTACTTTCCATCGTATGGCCAGGTGTATGGATAACTTTAATGGTGTAGTTGCCGATTTTGAAGATTTGATTGTCTTCGGCAATTGTCGCTTCGAAGCCTGGTTTAGCGGTCGGACCGTAAACGATTTGTGCACCGGTTTTTTTCGCCAGGTCGACATGACCGGAAACGAAATCGGCGTGGAAGTGCGTTTCAAAAACATACTTAATTTTAGCATTGTCTTTGGTAGCGCGATCGATGTATGGTTGTACCTCTCTCAGCGGATCGAAGATGGCAGCTTCGCCATTGTTTTCAATATAGTAAGCAGCGTGTGCAATACATCCGGTGTAAATTTGTTCTACTTTCATTGGATTGGTGTTTATTAATTTTAATGGTACAAAATTATAATCAAAATTAAGGATTTTAAGTGATAATGGTCACACTCCCATAAAATTTCTGAGGTGCATGTCGTACAGGGTAGCGCAGGCCTCTGCATCAGACAGTGCATTGTGATGATTAAGTGGAATGTCAAAGTGTTCGCAGCAGGCTTTAAGGTTGGCTCTTTTAAGGCCTTTCTTTCGGTAAATTTTTACCGTACATTCCCATTTCTTATCCAGCCTAAGGGGCGATGCACTTAAGTCGTAGTAAGCCAAAGCGGCTTTGAGTACCTGACGGTCGAAGCCTTCATTGTGTGCAACGATTATCTCATCTTGCAGGCGCTTTAAAATATCGTTTGCCACGTCCTCAAAGGTTGGAGCATCAAGTGTGTCACTTGGGTAAATGCCATGCAATTGGCAGAATTTTTCTATATAGTAATTATTGGGCGGTTGGATAAGGGTATAGAACCTATCGATAACCTGATGTTCCTCCATGGTGACGATAGCGACGGCACAGGCACTAAAGCTGTTATAAGAAGCGGTTTCAAAATCTATGGCAACAAATCGGCTCATGGTTTATTCTTTACCCAATATGGCTTTGAAAGTTTCTTTGCCTTCTGGCAATTGTTTGAGGTTGCCGATGAGTAAAATGGCTCTGTTGAGTCGCAGTGCTGGTGATTTAAATTGTGCGACGTAATAAATAATGTAGCGTTGCATACCAGGTGTAAGTTTGTCAAAGCGTTCTTTGCCTTCATCATCCTGATTCAATAACTCTTGCAGTTCATCGCACAAATCCATGCCGTATTCGCTTTCATCTTTCTTAAACTGCACGTGCACCTGATCGCCGGTTTGTAATTTGAGTTGTTTCATGCGGGTTTTGTTGATGGTGACATAGGCAGCACCTTCCGATAATGACATCAATCCGCATTGAAAGCTGACAGAGCCATTTACTGTACACAAAAGTCGCACGCCCTTAAGTCCGCCAAGGGTTTCAACCATGTTGGCCGGCACATAAATGTAATTAACACCCATTAGGTAATCGAGCTTGCCTATATGTGTTTCAAGATCCCACATAGTGCAAAGATAAAACAGAAGATGCTGAAACATAAGCAAGCGGGTATAAATCTGTCGATAAATCATCGTCAATTGGCGAATACAGATTATCTTTGCGCGCCGTGAAAGCACCACACATCTCATTAAAGGGATATTATCCTTTGCCATTGTTGGAACAAAAGGCGTATTTTGCACCTGTAATTTTGCCGGTTGTAGCGTTTTTTTGTCAGAAGGTTTTGGGTTTGCCAATGCGTGCTGAAACGAGCAAAGTACAAGAAGGAAATATTACATTCACCACAAAAGCTATAGTAAAACAAAAATGAAAATTGCAGTTGTAGGCACCGGTTATGTTGGTCTGGTAACAGGCACATGCTTTGCCGAGGTCGGTTTAAATGTCACATGTATTGACATCGATCAAAAGAAGATTGAAAACTTAAAAAACGGTATTTTGCCGATTTATGAACCAGGATTGGACGAGATGGTTAAGCGCAATCACGAAAAAGGTCGCTTAAATTTCTCTACCAAACTGTCAGAGAGTATACAGGGTTGTGAGGCTGTATTTATTGCAGTTGGTACACCACCGGATGAAGATGGTAGTGCAGATTTGAAATATGTGCTTGGTGTGGCTACAGAGATTGGATTAAACATGACCGATTATACAGTTGTGGTAACCAAGAGTACTGTACCGGTTGGTACGGCCAATAAAGTGAGGCAAGCCTTAAAGGATGCGCTTGCGTTGCGCAACGTTGACATACCTTTTGATGTGGCCAGCAATCCTGAATTTTTGAAAGAGGGTGCTGCTATCGAAGATTTTATGAAGCCAGACAGAATTGTTATTGGTATTGAATCAGACAGAGCAGAGGATGTGATGAGTCGTCTTTACAAACCATTTTTGTTAAACGGTCATCCTTGCATCTTTATGGATATTCCAAGTGCAGAAATGACTAAGTATGCCGCTAACAGTATGCTGGCAACTAAAATCAGTTTTATGAACGATATTGCCAATTTATGTGAGTTAATGGGTGCTGATGTCAATATGGTGAGAAAAGGCATTGGCAGTGATTCAAGAATTGGGCATAAGTTTATTTATCCAGGCATAGGTTATGGTGGATCATGTTTCCCAAAAGATGTGAAAGCATTGGTGAAAACCGCTGATGAGAATGGTTATACCATGCAGGTGTTAAAAGCTGTAGAAAGTGTTAACGATGCTCAGAAAATGCGCATGTACCACAAATTGAAATCGTATTTTAAAGATTTGGCAGGTAAAAAAATAGCCATATGGGGATTGTCTTTCAAACCAAAAACGGATGATATGCGCGAAGCACCTAGTTTGGTGTTGATAGATCAATTGTTGAATGATGGCGCCAGTGTTGTGGCATACGATCCTGTAGCGATGCATGAAGCTGAACGCATTTTAGGTAATAAAATTGACTATTCTACCGATCAATACAAAACCCTAGAAGGAGCCGATGCTTTGGTGATAGTCACAGAATGGCCAGAGTTTCGTTCTCCGGATTTTGGTGCCATTGGCTCTGCTTTAAAGCAAAAAGCAGTATTCGACGGAAGAAATATTTACGAGCCTTCAGAGATGAAAGCTTTGGGTTTCCATTACGAATGTATTGGTAGAGAAATCGTACAATAATTATGAGCAGAAAAAGAGTATTAATTACCGGCGCTGCCGGATTCTTAGGATCGCACTTGTGCGACCGTTTTATAAAAGAAGGCTGTCATGTGATTGCCATGGATAACCTGATTACAGGCGATCTTCGCAACATCGAGCATTTGTTTAAACTCGAGCAGTTTGAGTTCTACCACCACGATGTGTCGAAGTTTGTGCACGTGCCGGGAGAACTCCACTACATTTTACATTTTGCTTCTCCTGCCAGTCCGATTGACTATTTAAAGATTCCAATTCAGACATTGAAAGTAGGATCTTTAGGTACCCATAACTTATTGGGTCTGGCGAAAGCTAAAAATGCGAGAATTCTGGTGGCTTCAACAAGTGAAGTGTATGGCGATCCAATGGTACATCCGCAAAACGAAGATTACTGGGGTAATGTTAACCCTGTTGGTCCGCGCGGTGTATACGACGAAGCCAAGCGTTTCCAGGAAGCCATGACCATGGCCTACCATACCTATCACAATGTAGAAACCAGAATTGTCAGAATCTTTAATACTTACGGTCCGAGAATGCGACTAAATGATGGCAGAGTGTTGCCGGCATTTATCGGTCAGGCACTCAGGGGCGAAGATTTAACCGCATTTGGCGATGGTTCACAAACCCGTTCATTCTGTTATGTGGACGATTTGATTGAGGGTATTTATAGATTGCTGATGAGCGATTGCGCAACGCCTGTTAACATTGGAAATCCAAGCGAGATAACCATCAAAGATTTTGCTGAAGAAATCATCAAATTAACCGGCACCAATCAGAAAATTATATTTAAACCATTGCCTACGGATGATCCTAAGCAAAGACAGCCGGATATTACCAGAGCCAGAGCTATTCTGGGTTGGGAGCCAAAAGTATCCAGAGAAGAAGGTTTAAAAATTACTTACGAATATTTCAAATCCTTGCCGCAGGATCGTTTATACGAGGAACCACACGGTAGAGATTTCGGACAAAAAAAAGGGAGTACTAATTAGTACTCCTTTTTTATTTCAATATAAATTTTACAGCATTACTTCAAGTCGAGTGGGCGTCTGAACATGACACCGAATTGTAAATCGCTCATGCGAACTCCGTATTGTTCGTTCACTTTAAATGGCGTTAGATACATTTGGTAGCCGCCGTAGATACCAAACTGCCCAATGCCATTATAATTGGTATACAGTGATAACATAGTATTTAATGACGCGGTAAGGTATTTGGAACTGCTTTTTTGGAAGTCTTTTTCTTTCACCATGTCGTAGTGTGTGGTGGTGTTGTTTTTGACTAATGAAGCACCACCGCCCACACCAAAACTTAAGAATGTATTTCTGTTAAGTGGTTGTTCGTATTGGAATCTGAGAGGCAAGGTAATGATGCTGTATTTGTTTTTAGTCACCAATGCAAAGCTCTGAGTGGCATCAAAGAATGTCGTATCAGTACCTACTGCAATAAACAGTTTTAAGCGCAGGTAATTCAAGATTTCGTCGTTGTTGTTACGGGCAGCGATGTCGTATGTCTGTTCATTCATCTTGATATCTTCAGTTCTGTAGCTGTAATTAAGGCCTGTCTCAAACGAAAATCTGTTGTTTTTGCCAAATTTGTTTTGAAGGTTTAAATGCATTTGGAAGCCACCACCATTGTGAGTTAGTTCTTTTTCTTTATCGATAAGGTGTCTGTGGATCTTGTTTTTTGTCACGCTATCATAGGTGGCATGAAAAGCATTATAGGCAATTTGGTTACCAATTCCAAAGTTTAACCACCATTCGTTGTCTTCAAAGTTGCCGCCCCAGGCCATATCCTCAGCACTTTGTTGTCCTTTGACTGGTTGTTTGTTTTCAGGCCATTTAACAGGTGATACATCTGCTTTTGTGGCTTGGTCGAAGTTGATGTGTTTGAGGAAGCGTTTAACAAAGAACAATTTACTGAATACGGCAAATTCATCTTTGTTGATTAGGTTCTGAGTATTGTTGATGCCAATAGGTGTATTGTTAATGCTGGCATTAGAAGTTATATCATTTGTAGAGCCGATTGTCGAACCATTGTTGTTATTGTTAGTCTGTTGACCGTCATTGTTGATTTTACGAGGTCGATTGTTTTTGTTAGACTTTTGTTTGATTGGAGAAGCATTGTTATTTGGGTCAGGATTATTTTGATCCATATTCGCTTGACCAATATTGCCCTCGTTTTGGGGCATATTTGCAGAATTCCCAGCGTTTAAGTCGTTAGATATTTCTGTATTTTCTGGCGAATGATTGCTTGCGGCCAGGTCATAAGTGTTTTCGGCGTTTTGTGTAGGAGCATTAGAACTCTGAGCGGGAGTATTGCCTGCTAGCACTTCAGGTGTAGTAATATTGGATGTAGATTCGTTTTTCTCTGACAGAACGGCATTGCCCAGCCAGGCCAGCGTTGCAACAGCAACAATAGCAAGAGGTGCCAGCCAGTACCATACAGGACGCTTGGCCTGTTGGTCTAGGCGCGTGTTGATGTTGTGCCACAAATGCTCTTTAGGCGGCACGAACTCATCATTAAATGAAGATCTTAATCGGTTGTCAAATTCTTCTGGACTCATGTTTTTTTATTTCGTTTTTGTACAATTGCCATAACATGCTCCTGGCTCGTGTTAGCGAGCTACGGGAAGTGCTTTCGGGCATGTTAAGCTTTTCGGCTATTTCCTTGTGACTGTAGCCATCAATGGCAAACATCATCAAGACAATTTTATAATTCTCGGGTAATTTTTCCATCAGCAGCATTACCAGTTCTGCGTCAAATTTATCTGGAGCTTCTTCGTAGTTCTCCGGAAACTGACGGGTTTGGTCGTCGATGTTAACCTGTAAAGACAGACGCTTCATTGAACGTAGTTTGTTGATAGACTCGTTGATGAAGATTCTGGTCATCCAGGTTTCTAAACTGCTTTGAAAAGTGAAGTTTTTCAAGTGTGTAAACACTTTGATAAAAGCTTCCTGGAAGGCGTCTTCCGCCATCTCCAGATCTTTAAGGTATCGTTTACTAACAGCCAACATCTTTCCTGCAAAGCGATTATACAATGCTTCCTGGGCTAATCTATCGCCCTTAATGCAACCTTCAATCACCTGCTTTTCTGCAAACATTAGTACCACTGATACGGTTTAGACAAAGTTAAGATTTAAAATGCTGCAAAAAAAGTCACTTTTTTAAAAGTTTTTGATAGTTGAATTTGCTAATGGCTTGACAATTAGCGAAAATCGGACTTGAAGTTGTTGTTTTTTTGAAGCTCTCCGCCATTCGTCAACCATACTGTTGACGCGACTTCTAGAATAATTTGCCCCAAATGGCTTTGAGTTTGAAACGCCAATAACTTTGGTCGCCTCTTACATCTATGCGCTCTAGGGTATACGGATGTTTATTGGGTATATTGTTGATGCGATTGCCAATTCTAAAGGCACAACGTATGCCGGCGTTCTGAAAACTGCGTTTTAGTTGGGCAAAACTATCTGGATTTTTCTTAGGATAAGCCCCATACGTATAAGCCCAGGCCGGTTGTATTGCAATGCCTAGTTGTTGCAATGTTTGGTAACAACTACTGATCTCTCTATCCCATTCTTCAGCTGCTATATCCCGTATGTTTTGATGCTTGGTGCTATGGCAACCGTATTCGGCCCAGTCTTGCATATCCTGCAATTGCTGTTGATTCATAAAACGCTGCAATTTTTGATCGTGCGCCACTTCTTTGCCAATATAATCTGCCACCAGAAAAACAGTAAAAGGCACCTGCAGCTTTTTTAAAATAGGGTAGGCCAGCAGGTAATTGTTCTCGTAGCCATCGTCAAAAGTAATCAATGCCGCTTTTTCAGGCAAGGGTGATTGATGCTCCAAATGTTGTATTAATTCCGATAAACGAATGGGGGAATAATGTTGGCGAATAAACTGCATCTGTTGCTCAAACTGCTCCGGTGTCACTGTTAAGAAGTCGGCTTGCTCGCCAACTTTATGGTACATAAACACGCTTAGCTGTTTCATACTTGTTTGTTCAATGCGTATAGTTTTAGGTATTTAACGGTGTGGTACCAGGCATTGAGGTACGACCAGACAAAGCCTTGCCATCCGTTTAAGCAGTTGCCATACAGGATATAATGTTTAATGAAATACACAGGAAAGCCTAAGACGCAAGCGATTAATGAACGCGATTTCCCTCTGTGCTTTAATGTTTTTGCGCCGCTATCGGTATACTGGTTAAACTTGGTAAAATAATGGCTGAGGTTCTTATAACTGTAGTGCAGGATCACGTTTTTAAGTGATTGTACATTGCCACTTACATGCACTTTTTCGTGCACTGGTGCCTCGTCAAAGTTGCCGGCCTGTTTGTTAAAAAGGCGCAAATGCGGGTAGGCGCTTTCTTTGCCGTGTTTGAAAATCTTTCCCAGAAAGACATGTCTGATGGGGATGTTGAAAGCGTTGCAGTTATTAGGAGGCGTAAGCTGTTTGAGTTCTGATATCAGTTCGTCGCTTAAAACTTCGTCGGCATCGATGTTTAAAATCCAATCGTTGCTAGCCATAGATACGGCATAACGTTTTTGAGTACCGAAGCCATCGAAACTGCGTTGGTATACTTTGGCATTGAAACTTTTGGCTACTGCGGCAGTCTCATCTGTGCTGTTGTCATCTACAACGATAATTTCATCGCACCAAATTAGGCGAGGAAGTGACATTCTTAGATTGTCGGCTTCGTTTTTAGCGATTATGACTGCAGATACACGCACAGGGCAAATATATTTAAAGGAATCGAATTTTTGTTACTCTGACAGTTCCAGCCAACGCATGGTCTTATTGTCAATTTGTTCGTCGATACTTCCCAACTCTGTGGCCCAACGGTTAAGTGCTTCATGGTCGGTACTGCCGGCATTCATCAAATTGGTGAGTTCGGTTTTTTTGTTTTCCAGATTCGCCAGTTCGATTTCCAGCGTTTCAAGTTCTTTTTGCTCTTTGAAACTCAGTTTGCGTTTTATTTTTTCTATTGGCGCTGCAGCACTTACTTGCGGCGCCTGTTGAACTGCTGCTTTTTCTTTTGGTGATTCTGGTTGATAGGCAACAGATTCTCTGTAATCGGTGTAGTTGCCATAGTGGTCAGCAATCTTTCCTTCGCCTTCAAATACAAACAGGTGATCTACCAGTTTGTCCATAAAATAACGGTCGTGCGACACCAGCATCAAGCAACCATCAAAGTTCAACAGAAAATCTTCCAGAACATTGAGTGTGTCAATGTCTAAGTCGTTGGTAGGCTCATCGAGAATTAAAAAGTTAGGATTGGTTACCAGCACTTTCAATAGCTGCAAACGTCTTCTTTCTCCACCACTCAGTTTAGCAACTGGGGTGTATTGCATGGCCGGCGGAAATAAAAAGAGGTCGAGTAGCTTAGAAACACTCACGGTTTCGCCATTGCCAAGCGTTACATATTCTGCAATGGCCTTCACCTCGTCTATGATGCGGTTGTCGTTGTTTAAGTCGCTGCTGTGCTGGGTGTAATAACCAATCTTTAGAGTTGGTCCGTGCACGACACTACCCTTAACAGGATGCAATTTTCCGGTGAGAATATCCAGTAAGGTAGATTTGCCCATACCATTCTGACCGATGATACCGATGCGGTCTTTCTTTTTAAAGATATATGAGAAATCTTTGATCAAAGTTCTATCGCCATATTGCATGGTGATATGATCGGCTTCGATGATCTTGTTGCCCAGACGCACCGACTGAACAGAGATATCCAATTCTTTCTTGGAGAGATCTTGGGTCGCTTTTTCTTTCAGTTCATGAAAAGCTTCAATGCGGCTCTTAGACTTGGTTCCACGTGCTTTGGGCATGCGTCGCATCCACTCGAGTTCTTTCACCATGAGGTTGCGTGCCTTAGACATTTCAGCTTCCTGAATGGCTTCACGCTGGGCTTTTTTCTCGAGGTAATAGGCGTAATTGCCGTGGTGGATATACAATTTACCTCTTTCTAATTCAAGAATATGAGTGGCCACATTATCCAAAAAATAACGGTCGTGGGTTACCATTATCAATGAAATATTATGGGCGTTCAATAAGTTCTCCAGCCATTCAATCGCTTCTAAGTCGAGGTGATTGGTAGGCTCATCCATGATAAGCACATCCGGTTGCAGGATAAGTAATTTGGCAAGCGCCACACGTTTCTTCTGGCCGCCACTTAAGGAGGCATTGGATTGCTTGAGGTCTGTGATGCCGAGTTTGGCCAAAATCTGATGGGCTTTTTTCTCGAAATCCCAAGCGTCGTATCGGTCCATTTCCTCCAGTAAAAACTGCATGTCGTCGGCAGAATATTCCGGATCGTTGATGGCAATTTCGTATTTTTTAACCAGGTTTAAAACCGGGTTTTTATCAGAGAAGATACTTTCTTCGATGCTGAGTTCTTTTTCGAGTTCTGGTTCCTGAGGCAAATAGCCGATGCTAACGCCTTTGGCCAGGCTAATCTGACCACCGTCTGGTTCAATAAAGCCAGCCAGCGTTTTGAGTAAGGTAGATTTACCGGTACCATTGCTGCCTACCAAAGCGAGTTTTTCGCCCTTAGACAAACCGAAGCTGATCTGATTAAATAGCCAACGTTCTGTAAAAGCTTTAGAAATCTGATCGGCGGATATAACATTCATATAGACCTGCAAAGTTAGGCATTAGGAGGCAATTTACAGACGTCTTGGTTTTGCGGTCAAACTTTGTCATTTTTGCAGGTACTATGGTAATATACAATCCTAAAGACTGGTGGAAGCTAATACTTGGTTTTCAAAAGAGTGATACATTCAGGATGATGCTTCCGGGGATTTTGGGTATGGCTTTGTTTACCGGAGCAGTGGTATATACCGAACTCAATATTTTTCATCTCAATTACAAGAATACTACCAGCATTCATGCTTTGGTTGGTTTTGTCTTGTCGATGTTGTTGGTGTTTAGAACCAATACCGCCTACGACAGATGGTGGGAAGGCAGAAAAGCCTGGGGTAGTTTCGTTAATAATTCCCGAAATCTTGCCATTAAACTATCGGTAGTTACGGAGGATAAAATTCTGAAAGAACGTTTGAAAATCCTCATTCAAAATTATGTTGTAGCAGCCAAAGAACATCTGAGACAAGGTGTAAAAACAGAGTTACTAAAAGATACAGATACCTGGAAGGTGCACGATATGTTGTCTAGCGTTCATGTCCCTAATCGAATCGCTCAGTTGTTGATGTTCGAAATTCAACAAATGCATCAGAAGGGGCTAATCAGTGGCGAGCAGTTGCTATTTATCAACGCCGAATTACAATCGTTTACCGATAATATTGGCGTTTGCGAGCGGATTAAAAAAACACCAATCCCTTATTCTTACAGCATTTTTCTAAAGAAGATCATCTTTATTTATATCGCCAGCATGCCCTTCGGTTTTGCAATGGAATTTGGCTATTGGTCGATGTTCATCGTGTCGATTCTGTTCTATATTTTTGGTAGTATCGAGTTGATTGCAGAAGAAATTGAAGATCCTTTTGGAACAGATGATAATGACTTGCCTACCGACCAGATATCTGAAACCATTTGTCGCAATCTGGACGAAATCATGGCTTGATGCGTTTCACTTCAGAAACATTCTCTTAATTTTGTCCTAATATTGAAATTGTTTTGAATAGAATCTTTCAGTTTATTAAGCTTAGTGTTTTATACCTGATTTGCTTCGAGCTGTCGCGTGTTTATTTCATTACCTACCATTCTGGATTATTAGAATCAGGGTATCTCAATGTATTGGGCATGACCAGTATTAGCGGCTTTTTTCTGGATCTTTCAGCAGTAGCCTGGTGCTTAGCGCCTTTGCTATTGTTGTTATTGGTAGAAGGCATCATTCGCAAACCTGTTCATAAGTCGATTTTTCTGAGTGTTGTTATTATAGAGCTTTTGGCGATTTATACCATCACGATATCCGATCCTGAACTCTATCGTCAATGGGGCAATAAGTTCAACAATCAGGTGTTGGTATATATTTCACATCCCCGAGAGATGGCAATTTCTACCGGAGCAGTTCAATGGGGAAAAACCTTGTTGTTTGGATCTGTGTTTGCTGTACTGTTGACTTTCATTGGCTTATTGATCTATAGAACTTTGATCAAAAAACGACAGTTTTCTGTGCAATACAGCATTGCCGATTTTATAGTGATAGTGCTAAGTTTTGTGATGTTAAGAGGCGGTGTTGGTGTGGCTACGATCAGTCAGTCTTCAGCCATTTTTTCAGAAAAACCTATTGAAAATGCCGCTTCCATTAACAGTTTTTGGAATGCCCTATATTATATCATTAACGATACGGAAAGCATTTATGGCAATCAATACAAGCTGGCCCCAGACGATGTTGTAGCGGCTTCTGTAAAAGAGCAATTGCAATACGATACTTTAAATTTGGAACTCACCAATCAAAAAGATGTCAATGTGATGATAGTGATGCTCGAGAGTTTTACAGCTTCTGGTAGTCGGTATTTTAGCGGATACAACAATTGCATGCCGATGCTAGACAAAGTAGCGTCAGAGCAACTTAGTTTTATGCAGTGCTATGCTTCTGGCGATCGCACAGAGAAGGGCCTTGTGTCTATCTTGTCGGGGTATCCAGCACAGCCATCGTCTTCTATCATTGTTTTTCCGGATAAAATGGCCAAGTTGAACGGCATTGGCAAAGTGCTTAAAGCAAAAGGTTATGAAAATGCATTCTACTATGGGGGTGATGCCGAATTTGCTTCCATGAAGGCTTATTTGTTGTTGCAGGGCATTAGCAAAATTGTCGACCGCAAAGCCTTTTCGAAAGAAGAATTAAACAGTAAATGGGGTGCTCATGATGGTAATCTGTACAATAAAGTGTTGGCCGATCACAGAGGCAAGAAAGGGCCATTCTTTACAACCGTATTGTCCTTAAGCAGTCACGAGCCTTTTGATGTGCCCTACCAATCAGCAGATTTGCCAAAAGACAATTGGTATGGCTATAAGAATTCGCTGCGCTATGCCGACAAAATGCTATACGATTTTTTAAAGGCATGCGAAAAAGAAACCTGGTATAATAATACTTTGATTGTGTTGGTAGCCGATCACGGACATGATATTGGATTGAGTGACAAAGCTTTTTTTGGGAAAGAAAAATACCATATTCCTTTGGTAGTGACAGGCGGTGCATTGAAGGCTGATTTAAAAGGCAAACAAATCAAGCAGGTAGTGTCTCAAACCATTATCCCATCGCTGCTTTTGGATGCCATGCATATACAACATAAAGGATTAGATTGGCAAACCAGGGTGTTTCATCCCAATGGATTTGCCCAATATCATTATAACAGCGGATTTGGCAGAGTAAGCGGCAGCAATGAAGCGGTGTATGATAACTTATGTCATTCTTTTTTCTATCGTGGGGATATCAAAGATAGTTCGGCCATAAAAACCAAAGGGTTGCATTTCCAACAGTATCTGATTGATGATTTTATGAAAAAATAATCTATTTTCGTGAAGGAAAATGAAATTATCAGGTTTGTCTTCGAAAAAATGGTTTTCATGGATAATTATTGCAGTGCTGATAATTTCTAATGTAATTTCGTATGTCATTGTCGAGAATTACTTTTCAAGAGTCAATCAGAGTTATATAGAAGATGTGAAGGTTGAAAACAGTATGCTTGGCAGTGGTAGTCGCATTATTGACTGGGCCAGAGAGATTCTCAGATTTTTCAGAAATCCGTAACAAACGTGGTAAATAAAGTATTTTCAGAAGCCATTGGCGTAATTAATAAGTACAAGATTTATCATCTGCTCTTCTGGATTGTATACATCATCATCTGGGCGGTTATTTTATTATCTGGCGGTTCGTTTTGGCGCGATATCCTTAATGCCAGTGTCTTTATCTTTTTTCACATTATTGTTAGTTATTTCAATAATTACTTTTTGATTGAGTGGTTTCTGTTCAAACGAAAGTATTTTAGTTATCTCAGCAGTTTAACACTATCGGTTTTGCTAATGTGTTTTCCGCTGGCAATTGCTACATATAAGTACATACCATTGTCGCAGGAGAGTATCATGAATATATGGACCTTCGACTTCTTTACATATAATTTTCTGTTGATCCTGTTTACAGTACTTTTAACTACTTCCATCAAGTTGTTTAGGAACTGGTTTCTTAAGGAGCAATCCAATAAAGAGTTACAGAAATTGAATGTAGAGAGTGAATTGAAGTTCTTGAAATCACAGATCAATCCACATTTTCTGTTTAACAATCTCAATAATCTGTATGCTTTGACCTTGAAGCAATCTGACTTAGCGCCAGATGCGGTTTTGAAATTATCTAATATCCTCCGTTTCGGCTTGTATGAGAGTCAGAAACAAAAAGTAGCCATCGAAGACGATATTCAGTTTATACGTGATTATATAGAGTTGGAAAAATTGCGATTGGGCGACAGGACCGATATCAGCTTAGAAGTGCATGGTTCAACATTTGGAAAGCAGATAGAGCCGTTTTTGTTTATTAATTTTATCGAGAACGCATTTAAACATGGCGCTAATCCCAGTCTAGCCAAGTCGGCAATACATATTCACTACGTGATAGATTCAGAGCATAAACACATTACTTTTAGTATTTCTAATACCAAACCAAGGGTTTTAAATGAACTTGATCGCTCGAAAGTGGGTGGCATTGGTCTAAAAAATGTGCAGACCCGTCTGAATATTTTGTATCCAAACAGACACGAACTTAAAATCGTGGACGAAACAGACAAATATACTGTTACACTAACTCTGCAAACAATATGAACAAAATTCTGAAATGCATGGCAGTGGACGATGAGCCACTAGCCTTGGAAATCATGGAAGCACACATTAAAAAATGCGACAATCTAAAACTCATCGCAAAGTGTTCAAATGCTATTGAGGCATCTGAGGCGATTAAACACGAAAAACCTGATCTGATCTTTTGCGATATACACATGCCAGAAATTAGTGGCATTGATTTTATGAAATCGCTCCAAAACAGCGGTATTTTGGTTGTTTTTACAACAGCATACTCTGAGTACGCGGTTGATGCATTTACCCTGGATGCGCTGGATTACCTTTTAAAACCGGTTTCTCTTGATAGGTTTAAGAAATCTGTAGAGCGTGCGGAGGAGTATTTCTCTATTAAGAACAAATCAGAACAGCCTCAGGCCGAAATGAATGAAGGCTACATGTTTGTGAAGGCCGATTCAAAAATGATTAAAATTAACTACGACGATATCTGGTATGTTGAAGCCTTTGCTGATTATGTGAAAATTTATACTGCCGAAGATAAGCGTATCGTGACTCTGCAAACAATGAAGAATATGGAGCAAAGTTTACCTGCTGATAAATTTGCCAGAGTGCACCGCAGTTATATAGTGGCCATCAATAAAGTGCTGGCTATTGGCGCGCACGAGGTAAAAATTGGTAATAAAAGTATACCACTGGGCAAGAACTATAAAGATGCTTTTGCTCAGCGCATGCAAATCAAATAAAAAATTGGTTCTTAAAAAAGCCCTTTAGTTGTCTAAAGGGCTTTTTTATTATCGTGATGTAGCTTATCTCAGCAAGGTTAAGGTGCCATTGTAATAGTGCCATTTCTTGCGATTGTCTCTTACTTTGATGTGGTAGTAGTAAATGCCTTGTTCGCATTCAACACCATCATACGTGCCATCCCACATGCCAGTGTTGTCATTGTTGAAATAGATCTTTTCTCCCCAACGGTTGAAAATAGTTACTTCTACTGTTAGGATAGAGGTAAAGCTAGGCTTCCAAACATTGTTGATATCGTCGGTATTCGGACTGAAAGCACCAGGAATAAAGATTCTATAGATGTCAAGCACTCTGAGCTTTTGTAACGTAGTATCATTACATAAGTTGTTAGAGTTGTTGGCAATCAGAATAACATTGAATAAACCGGTATCGGTATAGGTATGTTGAGGGTTTTGTACAGTAGATGTACCACCATCGCCAAAGCTCCAGTACCATGATTTAGCGTTCACTGACTCGTCGGTAAAGGTAACCAAAGGCTCAACAATGTCAATCTGTCTAGGCAGATATGAGAAGTCGGCAACTGCTTGCTCGTATGCTGTAACGCTTTGCATTTTAGAGAAACAAACTTTGTTGTTAGGTAGCACCATTTCTACTCTGGCCGTATAAGTGCCAGCACTTGAATAGTTTTTTGGAATGTCAGGATGGGTAGAGCCACCAGTTGACGGAACGTTCAGATTATTGATGCCATCAAAGTACCATTTCCATGTAAAGCTTGGATTAATTGGAGTTTGAGCCGCTGTTTTAGGATGGAAGAAGCTGGTTGATAATGGCTCGCAACCGTTGAGTTTAGTCGCTAATAAACTATCCGTTACTTGCGGTGCTACCCAAAGACGTGCAGTGCTGTTAACCGGAGCAGAACATCCGTCAGAAACAGTGATTCTGATATCCATTGAGTTGGACGGTGTGTAATTGATTGAGGCATTTAATGTGTCAATAATGACATTGTTAGTAATGTCTTCCCATTTGTATTTGTAACTCTGAGCTTTACCGCCAGTTACAAGGGCACTAAATGACTTAGATTCATTGCGGCAAAGTTCATCACCGGTGATGGCAGTTAAGTTCATAGGTGCTCTCACCAGTAATCTGAAGGTGGTAGAGTCGGTGCGACTGCAATTATCGTCTCCTACTATGAGGTAATCGGTTGCATTGGCTATTGGCGTGATGTTGAAAGAGCCTACAGTGTTATTGGTAACTGAGTCGATAGCATTCCATGCAGTGCCAGTCTTTCTTTTCAGTACAAATTTAATTGGCAAATTGTCTGCACTACTGCCATTGATTTTTAAGTTGTAGGTTTGACCCGTGCAAATCGTATCAATCAAAGTTGGATTCGTAATACTCAGACCTGTTTTGATTTTAACTGCGAATTTCTTGCTGATCTGTTGCGAGTTACAGCTTTGGTTCATACGCATGGTGAAGGTCGCGTCATCACTGATTTTAATATTGAAGTTTGGATAAGTAAATCCTTGAGCAGAATCTATCAATACAAAATTACCCGTGGTGGTGTTGTACAATTTGAATTTGTATCCTAATGAATCGCCACCTATAGCGCGCGCATCCAATCTGAAGAATTGGTTTTTACAAACCGGGTTGTTATATATTAATGTGTCTATTTTAATACCCGGACGAACATGCACAGTCACATACCCGCTGTCATTTGGAACAGTACATCCATCGGATAGTACGGCTTTGAATGTAACATCGTTGGCACTCATGGTGTAGGTTTTCGATAAGCCAGTGCCTAGTCCATTGTCCCAGGTTACAACTGAAGTGCCCGGGTAGCCACCAGCAACAGACACGTTTAATGTGACATCATTGCCTTCGCATACCAAAGTGTCTTTAGGCATGGTGATTTTTAAACTATCTCTAACTGTTACAACGATGAAAGCCGTGTCAGCGTATTGGTTGCCATTGCCATCTTTGGTACATCCATCTGTGAGAATAGCGCGGTAGGTGGTAGTGGATTTCGGACTAACCGTTTTGGTGAAACCTGTACCCAGTCCATGGTCCCAAGTAAGGGTCCAGTTGCTGCTTAAACCACCAATTGCATTTGCAGAGAGAACGGTAGAGGTTCCTCTACATATGGTAGTGTCATTGCTTACAGAGAGGAAGAAACTATCTCGAATAAAGACATTCATGGTATCCCTGCTAGGTGTACAACCTTTATAAGTAGCCGAAACCATGTAGGTGGTATCTCTTAATGGTTTAGCAAGTGGACTGTAGCATTTGTTACAATTTAACCAAATATTTGGAGTAAAAGTGTAATTGGTATCACCATCAGTGGTAGAGCTAATAAAGAAACTATTACCTTGACAAATGGTAGTGTCTTTCATTAGTTTGATATAAGGTTTTTTGTACACCCTTACTTCTGTTGGAATGGTATCATCAATAGATGTTTGCCCATTGCAAGTACCATTAGTAGGACGCTGGGCAATCAGGATGACACTGAATCTGCCGGTATCGTTAAAAACTTTGCTGAAAGATTTTGTGGTTTTAATGGTGGTAGTAGTACCCTCTTTAATAAGCCATTTCCAGGATACACCGGTTGTGTTAGATCCACCGGCATCAAAAGGAATAGTGGCACCCTGACAAACCGAATAAAACATACTGTCTGATTCCAGATCAGCACTGCTCTTACCGTTAATCAATGTGTAAAAGCTGAGTGGTTTGATGGATGAACCGGCATTGAAGCCATAAGACCCGTGGTCGCCATAAGCATATAAAATAGCAGAGAAGCCATAAGGCGAATAGATGCTGTGTTTGCCTTGGGTTAAGCCATCTTGTTGGATAAAAGAGTAACTTGTGTCCTTTGTTACCAGATTCCAGGTAGCAGTTGGTGCAGCATTGTCAATTTTAAAGGTGTTTCTGGTGGATGTCTTTACAATAACATTCAAAAAGAACTTGTTGATGGTCATTGCATTTTCGCAAACAAATGACAGACTTTTTAAAGATTGTTCGATAGGGGGTACCCACATTTGCATTGGGTCGGTGTCAGAACCACCAAAAATTTTATCACAATCTTCAGACTGACCAAACTGACAAACAGAAATTGGTTTACTGGCTATGATTAAGGCATTCGAAGTAATGAAGAAGGTGTCAGACATGCCAGCTGTAGACAAGACTTTTAAACGACCGTTTACACGAATGGTGGTAGAGTTTAAGCTGGTTACCACACGGATCATATCGGCTCTTCTTTGTTTGCCTTTGGCGTAAATGGTAGGAATGCAAATAAATTTCTTACCCCACATATTGATTGGGAAAAGTTGCTCATACAAATGGTCATAAGAGGCACCACATGAATTGTTGGCACCATTCAAAATAGACGCTCTGGTTGCTCCGCCAAAAACTGCAATCTTTTTACAGTCTCTCGCTTGCACCAAAGTGCCACTTAAATCTAGTTTATTGGTATTAGCTTTTACCATGTAGGTTTCTCCTTTTTGTAGCGTGACGGTAAACATGGTATTGGCAGGATTGCCGCCGTTTGTGGCACAAGTTGGAGTAATGTCGATGGTGGTATTGTTTTCTGTAGCAACAATCGCAAAGCAAGAACGGTAGCAAGAGTTATTGGCAGATTGATCGCCCATGTGAGAGATAACACGATAGTCTACACCAAGCGCTTCGATAGGATATATCAAACTGGCGTCGCAAGAATAGGTTTTACTGTTTTGGGCAGACACAGAAACGGTATCATTGGCCTGAACGATTAAACCTCTGCTTCTGCTGGATGCTCCTTCTGATCCAGTGACATATCCCTGAGAAGCCGGAACCAGAACTGTGTCTACACCGCCACCTGCACCAATCGAAAAAGGCATGGTGACACCTGTGATCGGGTTTTTAACAGTACCAGTGGTGGCTTTGGTGCAACTCACAACAATTTTTAATTGCGGTGCTGAATTGTCACTACAACCACTGGTGGTTCCAAAATTTTCCATAAAGGTTAGCCAAAATGTCTTTCCTAAAGTGGAAAGCTCCTGTGATGTTGCGGTATAAGGAGCAATTAGTATGGTTAAAAGACAAAGTAATTTGGTAATTCTTGCGTTCATAAGATTTTCAAAATCGACTGCTAAATTAAACTCAATTAATTGATTTTGACAATATTTGTTTGAAAATATTTTTGTTTTTTTAAGAATGTTTGAAAATCAAGCAATTGTCGAAATTCTTCTGCTAAGGTTATTCTGTATACGATAAAGGACATTATTTTAACGATAAAGGGTTTTTTGCTTATTTGAATTTGTTAAGTTGCTGAAAATGAAACAAGTAATAAGATTTTGGTAAAAACACTCATTGGAGTTGTATATTTGCAAAAAACAAAATCATTACAATCCATGGATTCTGGTCCCCTGGTCATTCTCATAACGCTTATCTGCTCGGCGTTTTTTTCGGGCATTGAAATCGCCTTTATTTCTTCCAATAAACTCAGGATTGAGTTGCAAAACAAGCAAGGTGTTTGGACGGCTAAAATTCTGGCCTGGTATATGAAAGATCCTTCCAGATTTATCAGCACCACACTTATCGGAAACAATATTGCATTGGTTGTTTATGGTATTTACAGCGGGCAGTTACTCGACGAATTTCTCATCGTATATATTACAGATACTTTCTGGCGCTTTGTTTTAATTACCATTCTCTCCACTTTGTTAGTGTTAATCACTGCTGAGTTTTTGCCAAAGGCTTTGTTTCGTCTTAATCCCGACTTCATTCTCAATACGCTTATACTGCCATTTCATATTTCATATTTCCTCTTGTGGCCGGTAGTAGCTTTCATTACTTTTCTATCCAAAGGCATTATCAAATTGCTGACCGGCGAAAAAACGGTGGCTTCACAGCCCGTGTTCAGTCGCCTCGACCTGGATCATCTCATCTCTCAAACCGGACAAATTGAATTGGATAACGACACCAATCTCAGTACCGAAATGTTTAAGAATGCGCTTGATTTTGGTTCCTTGAAAGTGCGCGATTGTATGGTGCCTAGAACAGAAATAACTGCGGTTGATGAATCCGCTTCTATTGAAGAACTTTATCAGATATTTTTGGAATCAAGGCATTCAAAAATTCCAATTTACAGAGATTCGATTGACAATATTGTCGGCTATGCGCATCAGGTGCATATGTTTAAAAAGCCTGCCAGCATTAGAGCCACAACCATGCCAATCCTGATCACCAACGAAAGCAGAGGTTTGCATGATCAACTCAAAGAGATGACACAAAAAAGCAGAAGCATGGCCGTAGTTGTGGATGAGTTTGGGGGTACCGCAGGTATCATCACCATCGAAGATATTATCGAGGAGATCTTTGGAGAAATTGATGATGAGTATGATACAGAGGAGCTGGTGGAAACCCGCATCGACGATCATCACTACATTTTCAGTGGCAGACACACCATTGAATATCTAAATGAAACTTATGGCCTTGGTATTCCTGACGGCGACTATGAAACGCTCGGGGGCTATATCATCAGCATTCACGGCAATATTCCGGATGAGAAGGAAGTGGTTTTAACGGACAGATTTGAGTTGAGTATTCGCTCTGTCAAGCAAGCCCGTATAGAGGAGGTAGAATTGCGTCGCACGCACAACAGCAGCAATGAGTAAAATTCTGCTTATACACGGTCCGAATCTCAATCTGCTTGGAAGCCGACAGACAGATGTATATGGTTCTGTTAGTTCAGAATCAATTGTGGCCGATTTACAAAAGCAGTTTCCCAATCATCAGATTCAGTATTTTCAATCCAATTCAGAAGCCGAATTGGTGGATACCATTCAAAATGCCAAGCAGAAATTTGATGGCATTGTCATTAATGCCGGTGCATACTCGCATACTTCTATCGCTATAGCCGATGCCCTTCGTTCGGTGAATATGCCCAGCATTGCCGTACATATTTCTAACATTTATAAGCGCGAATCATTCAGGCATACCGATTTAGTTGGCGAAGCCTGCAAAGGCGCCATTGTAGGATTGGGCGTGGCGGGATACGCTTTAGCCTTGGAGCACTTAACTGAAAATTTTTAATCTTTTAAGACCAGCTGGGTAGTTTGTCCCAACATCTGTCTAAGCAAAACAGACTGCTTTTGGAATTTGCCCGGCAATTCTACCATATTACCGCCGTTGTATACGGTTAAGAGTGTGCAATTTTTTTCCTGATTCACGATGTATTCTTCGGATAAGAATTTGGTGAGTTCTTCAATCTTATCTTCTTTGGTATCGCAGCAGGCAGAGAAACTGATAGCAGAGTTCTGCATCACATTGATTCGCACTTTAAAACGGGCAAAGGCTTCGAAAATATGGCTCAGGTTGTCTTCTGCTATAAACGAATAGTTTTTGGTGGAGATAGACAGTAAAGTTTGCTGATCTTTTACGATATAGCATTCGTCTGATAATTGAGCGGCCTCGTTATTAACGACAGTACCGACATCGCTGATGTTGACAAAGGAGTTAACAAACAGACTGATGTTTTTACTTTTGAGCGGTTGGATGGTTTTGGGGTGGATAACCGAAGCACCGTAATAAGCCAATTCGATGGCTTGGTTGTAATTGATGGCGTCGAGTTTAACGGCGTTTTCAAATTTCTTTGGGTCGGCATTCATGACACCTGCCACGTCTTTCCATATGGTGACATCTTTAGCGTCTAAGCAATAAGCAAAAATCGCTGCCGAATAGTCGGAGCCCTCTCTGCCAAGTGTGGTGGTGTTGTTGTGTTCGTCTCTACCAATAAAACCCTGGGTAATCACCACACTGCGGTCGACATAAGGCTTTAAGATGCGCACAATAGTTTCTTCGGTTTCGGTCCATTTAACGCGACCTTCTCGGAAGTTGCTATCGGTTTGAATGAAGTTGCGAGCATCTACCCATTTATTACGGGTGTCGATGCTTTGCAGGTAATCGCTGACGATTTTGGTCGATAGTAATTCTCCGTAACAGATGATGCCATCATAAATCTCGTCGTATGAAATGTTTGGAAATTTCTTCTCGACGATACATTCCAGCTCCATAAACAGATCTTCTAGGTCGGAGAAGATATGGTGCTTGGTATCGGTGATCAGGTTAGAGGCGATTTCGAAGTGGAAATCTTTCAATTCCTGAATAATTTGGTGTTTATTGTTGTCGTTTTTCCAAAAAGACATCACTAATTCTTCCAATTTATTGGTGGATTTGCCCATTGCAGAGATCACCACCAACAATTTTTCGCCCGAAAAATGGGCAATGATGCGGCCTACATTCCTTACAGCCTCAGCATCTTTAACAGAAGCACCACCAAATTTGAAGACTTTCATTCTTTCTGATTATTTTTGCAAAAATAAAATAGAGTGCTCATGAAAAAAAATAACATCGTTACTTTAAATCAATTTATCTCCGATCAGCAAAACGAGTTTCCGTTTGTGCAGGGTAATTTATCCCGTATTTTCAGAGATATTCAGTTAGCGGCCAAAATGATCAACAGAGATGTTCGTCAGGCCGGATTAATCGATATTCTCGGGAATTTCGGTGAAACCAATGTGCAAGGCGAAGAACAAAAGAAGCTGGACGTTATCAGTAACGAAGTGTTTATGCGTTTGATGGACATGAACGGCGCATGTGTTTGTGTGGTGTCTGAAGAAGACGAGCATATCCACTGGTGCCCAGATGGTAAAGATGCCAAGTATATTCTGGCCATTGATCCATTGGATGGTTCATCCAACATCGATGTGAATGCCTCTATCGGTTCTATTTTTTCTATCTACAAAAGATTGTCTCCAGATAAACCGGTTACAGAAGAAGATATCCTTCAAAAGGGTCACGAACAGGTTGCCGCTGGTTATGTAATCTACGGTACTGCCACTATGTTTGTTTACACCACAGGTAATGGTGTTAACGGCTTCACTTTGGACGATTCTATTTCAGAGTTCTGTCTGTCGCATCCCAATATCAAGACCCCATCAAAAGGATCAATCTTCTCAGTTAACGAAGGTAACCTGAATGAGTTTCCTCAAGGTGTTATCGATTACATCAGCTGGTGTAAAGAGAGCAACAAAGAAGAGAAGCGTCCTTATTCAGCAAGATATATTGGTTCATTGATTGCCGATTTTCATAGAAACTTGTTAAAAGGTGGTATCTATATCTACCCACCAACCAAGAAAGCCCCGAATGGTAAATTGCGTTTGTTATACGAGTGCAATCCAATGGCCTTTTTAGTGGAGCAAGCAGGTGGTAAAGCACACAGTGGTGCAGAGCGCATCATGGACATAGAGCCAAAAGAATTCCATCAGCGCACTCCATTGATCATCGGCTCCAGCGAGATGGTTGATCAGGTTGTGGCTTTGATGAATAAATAAATTAGAATTTTTTGAATGAAGTATCCCGTGCAGTTTTCTGTACGGGATTTTTTTTT